>WNFM01346080.1_pt2 | contig 16920 bp, 16 predicted proteins | sample 5400271 | NCBI WGS metagenome assembly WNFM01 (sample SAMN13153352, study PRJNA577476) | soil metagenome | isolation source: 60 cm saprolite on Douglas fir-dominated hillslope | place: USA:California | collected 2013-09-17
CGTAAAGCAAGATGCCGGCGTAATCGCCGGTGAAGGGTCGCCCGGTGCGGTTGGCGCCGCGCAGGCCGGGCGCCAGGCCGACCACGAGGAGGCGCCCGTCCTCGCCGCCGAAGGACGGGACGGGCGCATTGTGCCAATCGGGGAATTGGGTGCGCTGCAGGCGGCGGAAGCGAGCGAGGCGCGGGCAGAGCGGACAGTCGTGCGGCGGGCCGGCACCGCCGGCGGGCGCGGTCACGGGCTGGCGTAGCCCGCCGGGGTCTGGCGTTGGCTGTCGTCGCGATGATGGACGCGCATGATGCTCGGCGCCAGCTCCTGCAGCTCGAGGAACATATCGGCCTGCCGGCGCAGCTCGTCGGCCACCATCGGCGGCGTGGAGCGGACGGTCGAGACCACGGTGACGCGGACCCCCTTGCGCTGCACCGCCTCGACCAGGCGGCGGAAATCGCCGTCGCCCGAGAACAGCACGATGTGATCGAGATGCGGCGCCATCTCCATGACGTCGATGGCGAGCTCGATATCCATGTTGCCCTTGATCTTGCGACGGCCGGTCGCGTCCGTGTACTCCTTGGTGGGCTTGGTCACCATGGTGTAGCCGTTGTAGTCGAGCCAATCGACCAGCGGCCGCAGCGGCGAGTACTCCTGGTCCTCGATCAATGCCGTATAGTAGAAGGCGCGGATGAGGCGTCCCTTGGAACCGAAGACATCGAGCAGGCGCTTGTAGTCTATGTCGAACTGCAGCGCGCGCGCCGCGGCGTAGAGATTGGCACCGTCGATGAACAAGGCGATTTTCTCTTGTGGATAAAATATCATCGCGCAGGCTCCATGGTCGCGCGTGACGGACGCAGCACCGGCTTCGTCGCTGCATATGTCGGCAAGCCGGCGATGCCGTCAAGCGAAGCCGCTGTCTCATGATCTTGCTCGGGCTCGGCGCCAATTTGCCAAGCGCATCACACGGGCCGCCGGAAGCGACGCTTGCTGCGGCGCTCGAGGCGCTCGCTGCGGAGGGCGTCGCGGTCGATCGGCTGTCGCCGTGGTATCGCTCCGCGCCGGTGCCGGCGGGCGACCAGCCTTGGTACGTCAATGGCGTTGCCGCCGTGACGACGCGGCTCGCGCCGGCCGCGTTGCTGGAGCTACTGCACCGGGTGGAGCGGCGCTTCGGGCGCGTGCGCCGCGACCGCAATGAGCCGCGGGTGCTCGATCTCGACCTGCTCGATTACGACGGGCTGGTGCAGCGAAGCGGGGCGGCGGTGTTGCCGCATCCGCGCCTCCACGAGCGCGCTTTTGTTCTGCTGCCGCTGCGCGACGTGGCGCCGCAATGGCGCCATCCGGTCCTGGGCCGAACTGTGGACGAGCTGGTGGCGGCGCTGCCGCCGGGGCAGCAGGTCGAGCGCACGCGTGGGTAGCGCGGCGGCGGAATAGCGGGCATTATGCCGGCGTTGTTGGAGCGTCGCTCAACCTGAAAGGAAGAAGCCAAATGCTGGCAAGATCATCCACAATCGCGTTGGCAGCCACCATTGCCCTGGGGCTATCCGCCGCCACTTTCGCGCCTCCGGCCATGGCGGCAGATACCACGACCAAGCCGCCGACTTCGGCTGACACAGGCATGAAGAAGTCCAGCAAGAGCTGCGCCAAGCTCGACAAGACGACCCAGGCCTACAAGGACTGCAAGGCGAAGCAGGCGGCTGCCAAGAAGGCCAAAGACAACAAGACCAAGATGTAAGGGCCGGCTGCCGCGTTTTTGCCGGGTAGCATGGGCGCAGCGCGGGGCGGCAATGTCGACTGCCGGACCCGCGCCGCGCTGTAAGCCAATCCTGTCAGATGGCGTCTGGATGCTTTGTGGCGAGCGGGCAGTGAATTATTAACCTTCGACCCGCTCCCATACTCCCGCCATGTTGCGGTGCGGGCGCAGGGTCCATATATTCGAAGGAGTCGGTTTCGGCTCGGGAGAGGCACAGGTATGGCTCGCGTAACCGTTGAAGATTGCGTCATCAAGGTACCCAACCGCTTCGAGCTTGTGCTCCTGGCGGCGCAGCGCGCTCGGGACGTCGCGGCGGGGGCGCAGATCACCCTTGATCGGGACAACGACAAGAACCCGGTGGTGGCGCTGCGCGAGATCGCCGACGAGACGATCGGGCTCGACAACCTCCAGAACGCGCTCATCAAGGGCATGCAGAAGCATGTCGAGATCGACGAGCCCGAGGAGGACCAGGAGATCGAGATCGGCGCCCAGCAATGGCCGACCGACCTGGCGCCGGCCGCCGGCACCGAGGACGAGGAAGGCAGTCTCGAGGAAGAGCTCAACGAGGACGTGCTGTTCGTCGCCGATGACGACGCCGTCGGCCTCACCGACGATGTAAACCCGGATCTCGCCGAGGGCGCGACACCGATCCGGGCCCCCAAGCGGTAGGATTGATGCCGGGCGGGGCCACGCTCTCTCGGCCGCGCCGCCCGGACCGTGTTGCGCGTCGGCCGGCCGCGCCGCGGCGGCGTGGCGCCCTGGCGCGCCGGGGCGACCCGTCATGATGCGCCAATTCGAGCTGGTCGAGCGCGTCAAGGGCTACGATCCCTCGGCCGACGAGGATGCGCTCAACCGCGCCTATGTCTTCTCGATGAAGGCGCATGGCGCGCAGCGGCGCGCCTCGGGCGATCCCTATTTCTCGCATCCCGTCGAGGTCGCGGGCATCCTCGCCGGGATGAAGCTCGATGCCGCCTCGATCATCACCGGGCTGCTGCACGACACGGTCGAGGACACGGTGGCGACGCTCGAGGACATCGAGCGCCTGTTCGGTCCCGACATCGCCAAGCTCGTCGACGGGGTCACCAAGCTCTCCCGCCTCGAGCTGCAATCCGACCAGACCAAGCAGGCGGAGAATTTCCGGAAGCTCGTGCTCGCCATGTCCGAGGACATCCGCGTCCTCCTGGTGAAGCTCGCCGATCGCCTCCACAACATGCGGACGCTTCGCTTCATCCGCGATGAGGAGAAGCGCCGGCGCATCGCGCGCGAGACGATGGAGATCTATGCGCCGCTCGCCGAGCGCATCGGCATGCACGAGATGAAGGACGAGCTGGAGGATCTGGCCTTCTCCGAGCTCTATCCCGATGCGCGGCAAAGCATCATAGCGCGGCTGGCGTTCCTGCGCGCCAAGGGCGGCGATCTCGTCGAGCGCATCATGGACGAGCTCAACGAGACGCTGGGCAATGGCGGACTTCAGGCCGCCGTGTCCGGTCGCGAGAAGACCGCCTATTCGGTATGGCGCAAGATGCAGAACAAGAATGTCGGCTTCGAGCAGCTCTCGGACATCATGGCGTTTCGCGTCGTGGTGGACACGGTCGAGCAATGCTACCAGGCGCTCGGCATCATCCACAGCCACTATCCCGTGGTGCCCGGCCGCTTCAAGGACTACATCTCGACGCCCAAGCCGAACAATTACAGCTCGCTTCATACCGGCGTCATCGGCCCGCAGCGGCAGCGCATCGAGATGCAGATCCGCACGCGCGAGATGCACGAGGTGGCCGAGCTCGGGGTGGCCGCGCACTGGGTCTACAAGCAGGGCGCGCCACGCACCGAGGGAAGGCAGTATCGCTGGCTGCGCGAGCTGCTCGACATTCTCGATCATGCCTCCGATCCCCAGGAATTCCTCGAGCACACCAAGCTCGAGATGTTCCAGGACCAGGTGTTCTGCTTCACGCCCAAGGGCGATCTGATCGCGCTGCCGCGCGGCGCGACGCCGGTCGACTTCGCCTATGCCGTCCATTCGGCGATCGGCGACACCTGCGTCGGCGCCAAGATCAACGGCCGGCTCGCGCCGCTGCGCACGCCGCTGGCCAACGGCGATCAGGTCGACATCATCACCTCGAAGGCGCAGACGCCGTCGCCGACCTGGGAGCGCTTCGTCGTCACCGGCAAGGCACGCGCCCGCATCCGCCGCTTCATCCGCACGCAGCAGCGCCAGCAATATCTCGATCTCGGCAAGGCCATCCTGCAGAAGGCGTTCCGCCATGACGGGCACGAGTTCCAGGAAAAGGCGCTGGGCCCGGTGCTGAAGGCGTTCAACAGCGCCACGGTCGAAGATCTCTATGTGGCGGTGGGCGAGGGGCTCGCCACCGGCCGCGAGGTGGTGCATGCGCTCTATCCGCCCAAGGCTGACGCCAAGCCCGCCAAGGTCATCACGTTGGCCACCGCGCGCGGCAAGAAGGCGGCCGAGAACGCCGTGCCGATCCGCGGCCTCATCCCGGGCATGGCGCTGCACTTCGCCGGCTGCTGCCATCCGCTGCCGGGCGACCGCATCGTCGGCATCGTCACCACCGGCAAGGGCGTCACCATTCACACCATCGATTGCGACGCGCTCGCCAATTTCGCGGACACGCCGGAGCGCTGGCTCGACGTCGCCTGGACCAGCAAGGGCGACGACGCCGGACATGTCGGCCGCATCAACGTCACCCTCGGCAACGAGCCGGGCAGCCTCGGCAGCCTGACGACGGTCATCGGCAAGCACCACGGCAACATCACCAATCTCAAGATCACCAACCGCTCGGCTGATTTCTTCGAGATCCTTGTCGATATCGAGGTGACGGACGTGCGCCATCTCACCAACATCATCGCTGCGCTGCGCGCGACGCCGGTGATCAACTCGGTCGAGCGCGCGCGCGGCTGACCCCATGACAATCGCCAAGCGCCCGCTTCACCTCGGGGTCAACATCGACCACGTCGCCACCATTCGCAATGCGCGGGGCGGGCGGCATCCCGATCCCGTGCGCGCGGCGCGGCTCGCGGCGCAGGCGGGCGCCGACGGGATCACCGCGCATCTGCGCGAGGACCGCCGCCACATCTCCGACGACGACATCAGCCGCCTGTCGCGCGAGATCGATCTCCCGCTCAATTTCGAGATGGCGGCCACCGACGAGATGGTGGCGATCGCGCTGAGGCACAAGCCGCACGCCGCCTGCCTGGTGCCCGAGAAGCGCAACGAGGTGACCACCGAAGGTGGCCTCGATGTGGCGGGAGGCGAGAAGCATCTGGCGCCCGTCATTCGCCGGCTCGTCGCGGGCGGCATCCGCGTCTCGCTCTTCATCGACCCCGAGGAGCGCCAGCTCGACATGGCGAAGCGGCTTGGCGCGCCCGTGGTCGAGCTGCATACCGGCGCTTATTGCGACGCGTCGGGCGGCGCGCGCGAGCGGGAGCTGCAGCGGATCGTCGCCGCTGCGGCCCATGCCGAGGCGATCGGCCTCGAATGCCATGCCGGGCACGGGCTCAGCTACGATTCGGTAGGCCCCGTCGCCGCCATTCCCACCATCGTCGAGCTCAATATCGGCCATTTCCTCGTCGGCGAGGCGATCTTCGACGGGCTCGACAGCGCCATCAAGCGCATGCGCGCCGCGATGGATCAGGGTCGCGCCGCCGCGCAAGGCCAGCGCAGCGCGTAAGCGAGCCATGATCCTCGGCATCGGCAGCGACCTCATCGATATCGGCCGCATCGCGCGCACCATCGAGCGCTTCGGCGACCGCTTCCTCGACCGGGTGTTCACGCCCATGGAGCGCGAGCGCTCCGACCGCCGCGCCAACCGCATCGCCAGCTATGCCAAGCGCTACGCAGCGAAGGAGGCTTGCGCGAAGGCGCTCGGCACCGGCTTTCGCCGCGGCGTCTATTGGCGCGACCTCGGCGTCGTCAATCTGGCCTCGGGCCGGCCGACCTTGGTCTTGACCGGCGGCGCGCTTGCCCAGCTCCAGGCCATCACGCCGCGCGGCATGAGCGCGCGGATCGACCTGACGCTCACCGACGAGCCGCCGCTCGCCCAGGCGCTCGTCGTCATCACCGCCGTGCCCGGCTGAACCGAGCGCGGCTATAGCCGTGCTTGACTTCCCCGCGGCGGCTTCGCTTAATCGTCGCCAGTCGCAGCCTTTCCCAGTCCCGTAAAATACGGCAATTCAACGCGTTATCGGGCGCTCTTAATGAGAAGCAGAACATCCGGCGGCATCGCCGAGACGGCCAAGACGCTCGTCTATGCGATCGTCATCGCCTTGTTTATCCGCACGTTTTTCTACGAGCCGTTCAATATCCCGTCCGCGTCGATGGTGCCGACGCTGCTCGTCGGCGACTACCTGTTCGTGTCGAAATTCTCTTACGGCTACAGCCGCTATTCGCTGCCCTTCGGCCTCCCGCTCATCCCCGGACGACTCTTCTTCACACCGCCCAAGCGCGGCGACGTGGTCGTGTTCAAGCTGCCGGCCAATCCGTCGATCGACTACATCAAGCGCGTGATCGGCCTCCCCGGCGACCGCATCCAGATGAAGAGCGGCATTCTCAACATCAATGATGCGCCGGTGACGCGCGAGCCGAGCGAGAACTGCGACGTCCCGCCGGAAGAGGCGCGCGGCGCGGTCTATCAGCGCTACTGGGAGACCCTGCCCGGCGGGGTCCGCCACTGCATCCTCGAGATGAGCGACAACGCCTCGCTCGACAACACGGGTGTGTTCGTCGTGCCGCCCGACCATTATTTCATGATGGGCGACAACCGCGACAACTCGGCCGACAGCCGCGACCCCAACAGCGGCGTCGGCTACGTCCCGGCGATCAATCTGGTCGGCCGCGCCGAGTTCATCTTCTTCTCCACCAACGGCTACGCGCATTGGTGGGAGCCCTGGTACTGGCCGTTCACCATACGCTACGATCGGCTGTTCAGGGCGATCCATTGACCATGAAGGATTCGGCCGCCGCGCTGGCACCGCTGACCGAGGTGTTCGGGCACGAATTCGCGCATCCCGAGCTCTTGGCCGAGGCGCTCACCCACCCGAGCGCTCGCACCCGCCGCGGCGCCCGGCGCGGCTACGAGCGGCTCGAGTTCCTGGGCGACCGCGTGCTCGGGCTGATCATCGCCGAGCTGCTGTGGCGGCGCTTTCCCGAGGAGGCGGAAGGAGCGCTGACGCGCCGCCATACCGGCCTCGTGCGCACGGAGACCCTGACCGAGGTGGCCAGGAAGATCGGGCTCGGCGACCATATCATCGTCTCCGCCGGCGAGGAGGTGGCCGGGGCCCGCGCCAATCCGAGCGTGCTCGCCGATGTCTGCGAAGCGGTGATCGCCGCGCTCTATCTCGATGGCGGGCTGCCCGCCGCCGCGCGCTTCGTCGAGCGCTGGTGGGGGCCCAGGCTCGCCAAGCTCGGCGCGCCGCCGCGCGATCCCAAGACCGCGCTGCAGGAATGGGCGCAGGCGCGCGGCCGGGCGCTGCCGGTCTACAGCACGGTCGCCACAGCCGGCCCGGCGCACCGCCGCACCTTCACCATCACCGTGACCGTCGCGGGCCTGGCGCCGGCGACAGCGAGCGGCTCGTCGAAGCGCGCAGCGGAGGCGGCGGCCGCCGCGGCAGCGCTCGCCGCGGTCGACGCCGAGCCGTGAGCGCACCGGCCGCACCACGCTGCGGCTATGTTGCGCTGGTCGGCGCGCCCAATGCCGGCAAGTCGACGCTGCTCAATCAGCTCATCGGCGCCAAGGTCTCGATCGTCTCGCCCAAGGTGCAGACCACGCGCTCGCGCGTCCTCGGCATCGTCGTCGAGGGCGCGGCGCAGCTTGTCTTCATCGACACGCCCGGCATCTTCGCGCCCAAGCGCCGCCTCGAGCGCGCCATGGTGGCGGCGGCCTGGGCCGGCACCGAGGATGCCGATGTCGTGGTCGTGCTCGCCGATGCGTCGCGCGGTACCGATGGCGATACAGAGCGCATCGTCGACGGCCTCAAATCGGCCGGGCGGCGCGCCGTGCTCGCCCTCAACAAGATCGATCTCGTGCCGCCGCCACAGCTGCTGCCGCTGGCGGAGCGATTGACGAAGGCGGGCATCTTCGACGCGGTGTTCATGATCTCGGGCCTCACCGGCGACGGCGTCGGCGATCTGCGCCGCCACCTCGCCGCGGCGGTGCCGGAGGGCCCGTGGCTCTATCCGGAGGATCAGCTTACCGATCTGCCGCAGCGCCTGCTCGCCGCCGAGACGACACGCGAGCAGATCTTTCTCCAGCTCCACCAGGAGCTGCCTTACGCGACGATGGTGGAAAGCGACACGTGGGAGGAGCGCGACGACGGCAGCGTCGGCATCGCGCAGACCATCCATGTGCAGCGCGACAGCCAGAAGGCGATCGTCCTGGGCAAAGGCGGCAGGCAGATCAAGGAGATCGGCGCACGGGCACGCGCCGAGCTCGAGCGGCTGCTCGGACGGCGCGTGCATCTGTTCCTGTTCGTCCGCGTCAGCGGCGACTGGACCGAGGATCGCGAGCGCTACCAGGCGATGGGCCTGGAATTCGAGAGCTGAGCGATGGAGTGGAGCGAGGAGGCGATCGTGCTGGCGGCGCGCCGCCACGGCGAGAGCGCGCTCATCGTCCAGCTGCTGACGCGCGGCCACGGCCGCCACGCCGGGCTGGTGCGCGGCGGGCAGGGACCCAAGTCGCGCACCATCTATCAGATCGGCAATCGCCTTGTCGTGACGTGGAAGGCGCGGCTCGCCGAGCATCTCGGCGGCATTGCCGGCGAGCTGCTGCGCGGCCATGCGGCGCGCTTCATCGACGACCCGGCGCGGCTCGCCTGCCTCGCCGCCGCTGCGGCGATGGGCGAGGCCACGCTCCCCGAGCGCGAGCCGCATCCGCGCGCCTATGAGGGTCTGTTAGCGGTGCTCGGGGCGCTCGATGCCGATTCGGGCTGGGCGACCGGCTATGTCGAATGGGAAGCGGCGCTGCTCGCCGAGCTCGGATTCGGGCTCGACCTCGCGCGTTGCGCCGCCAGCGGAGAGACGGCGGACCTCATTTATGTCTCACCCAAATCCGGGCAGGCCGTGTCATCAAAGGCTGGCGAGCCCTATCGCGACCGCTTGCTGCCGCTGCCGGGTTTCCTCGTCTCCGGCAGCAACGCCGCGCCGACACCGCAGGAGGTGCTCGATGGCCTCGCGCTCACCGCCTTCTTCCTCGACCGCCGCGTCTTTGCGCCGCATGGCCGGAAACTGCCGGCCGCGCGTTCCCGTTTCGTTGACGTGCTGCAGCGGATCGCTACATTATCCCGCGGCGCGGCTTCCTAGGCGCCGCACCGGGCGCCGCTTCACTTTGATCGGATACTCATGAGCAAGACTGCCACCGCCGGCGAGATCCGCGACGTGGATTTCGCCGCAGCGCTGGGCGAGCGCTATCTCTCCTACGCGCTCTCGACCATCACCGCGCGCTCGCTGCCGGATGTGCGCGACGGGCTGAAGCCGGTGCACCGGCGGCTGCTCTACGCCATGCGCGAGCTGAAGCTCGACCCGAAATCGGGCTTCAAGAAATGCGCGCGCGTCGTCGGCGACGTCATCGGCAAATTCCACCCGCATGGCGACGTCGCCGTCTACGAGGCGCTGGTGCGCCTGGCGCAGGATTTCGCGCAGCGCTACCCGCTGATCGAAGGCCAAGGCAATTTCGGCAACATCGACGGCGACAACGCCGCGGCCTATCGCTACACCGAAAGCCGCCTCACCGAGGTCGCCGAGGCGCTGCTCGCCGGCATCGACCAGGACGCGGTCGATTTCCGCCCGACCTATGATGGCGAGAACAGCGAGCCGGTGGTGCTGCCGGCGCGCTTCCCCAATCTGCTCGCCAACGGCGCCAGCGGCATCGCCGTCGGCATGGCCACCAGCATCCCGCCGCACAATGTCGGCGAGATCTGCGATGCGCTCGCGCATCTGGTCAAGCACAAGCGCTGCGGCGTCGAGGAACTCGTCGACCTGATGCCCGGCCCCGATTTCCCGACCGGCGGCGTGCTGGTCGAGGCGGCCGATGCGGTCCGCCAGGCCTACACCGCCGGACGCGGCAGCTTCCGGCTGCGCGCCCGCTGGGAGGTCGAGAAGCTCGGGCACGGCCTCTACCAGGTGATCGTCAGCGAGATCCCCTACCAGGTGCCGAAGTCGCGCCTGATCGAGAAGATCGCTCAGCTGCTCGAGGAGCGGAAACTGCCGCTGCTCGCCGATGTGCGCGACGAATCGACCGAGCAGGTGCGGCTCGTGCTCGAGCCCAAGACGCGCAACGTCGATCCCGTCGTGCTGATGGAATCGCTGTTCCGCGCCACCGAGCTCGAGACCCGTGTGCCGCTCAACATGAACGTGCTGGACGCCCGGGGCGTGCCGCGGGTGATGGACCTCAAGGAGGTGCTGCAGTCCTTCCTCGATCACCGCCGCGAGGTGCTGCAGCGCACGACCCGCTTCCGCCTCGCCGAGATCGCGCGGCGCACCGAGGTCCTCAAGGGGCAGTTGATTGTCTACCTCAATCTCGACGAGGTGATCCGCATCATCCGGGAGCACGACGACGCCAAGGAGCGCATGGTGAAGCGCTGGCGCCTCACCGAGGTGCAGGTCGAGGCGATCCTCAACACGCGGCTGCGCGCCCTGCGCAAGCTCGAGGAGATGGTGATCAAGAAGGAGATCGCTGATCTGGCGGTCGAGGAAAAGGCGCTGACCGGCCTGCTCGACGACCAGAAGAAGCAATGGAAGGCGATCGCCGCCGAGCTCGCCGATATCCGCAAGGCGTTCGGCGCCGGGCCGCTCGGCAAGCGCCGCACTCAGATCGGGCATCCGCCGGCGGCGGTCGAATTTCCGGTCGAGGCGCTGGTCGAGCGCGAGCCCGTGACCGTGCTGTGCTCGGCCAAGGGCTGGATCCGCGCGGTCAAGGGCCACAACGTGCCGCTCGCCGACCTGAAATACAAGGAGGGCGACGAGGAGCGCTTCGTCGTGCCGACGGCGACGACCGACAAGCTGATGATCTTCGCCACCAACGGCCGCTTCTATACCGTGTCGGTCGACAAGCTGCCCGGCGGCCGCGGCCATGGCGAACCGCTGCGGCTGATGATCGACCTCGACAACGAGCACGACGTGGCGGCGATCCTGCCCTACAGCGCGGGATCGAAGCTGCTGGTCGCGGCAAGCGACGGGCGCGGCTTCGTCGTGCCGGCCGACGAGGCGCTCAGCCAGACGCGCAACGGCAAGGCGGTGATGACCCCCGGCGACGGCGCGACGGCGCGGGTCTGCGTGCCGGCGGAGGGCGATGCGGTCGCGGTGGTCGGCACCAATCGCAAGCTGCTCATCTTCCCGCTGGCGGAAGTGCCGGAGATGGCGCGCGGTCGGGGCGTCATCCTGCAGCGCTATCACGACGCCGAGCTGAGCGACGCCAAGGTGTTCACCAAGGCCGATGGCCTCACCTGGAAGCAGGGCGAGAGCCGCACGCGCACCGAGACCGACCTGCGGAGCTGGATCGGCGAGCGCGCCGCCAGCGGCCGCGTCGTCCAGGGCTTCCCCAAGAACAACAAGTTCGGCTGAAGGCGCGAGCGCATGAGCGAGCTGGTGATCCTCGACGCCAAGGGGCTGAAATGCCCGCTACCGGTGCTCAAGGCGCGCAAGGCGATGCGCGAAGTCCCGATGGGCGGCGTACTGCGCGTCATCGCCACCGATCCCGGCGCGGTCAAGGATTTCGAGCATTTCTGCAAGACCACGGGCCATCAGCTCATCGACTCGCGCGAAGAGAGCGGTACCCTGGTCTTCGATATCCGCAAGGCGGGCTGAGCGGCGCGAAGCTCCGCCTCAGCGGACCGGGGCCGTCGCCCAGGCTTCGACGCCGCTGTCGGGCAGCCGCAAGGCGTCGAGCAGGCGCGCGAAGGCGACGCCGTTTGCCTTGTTCGGGCAGCCCGACCGCTGCGCGGCGATCGCCTTGTCGTCGAGGACGGGCAGCTCTTCCTCGATGTCGCCGCGCGCCTTGCGCGAGAGCGACCAGCCGAGGGGCGCCTTGTCGTTGACCGTCATGCGAAACGGCACATAGATGCCGCCGAGCTCGTCGATGCGGCGCTTGAGCTGCTTCATCGCCAACGATCCGCGCGCCGAGCGCGTGTTCAAGAGCGTGACGAGCGGGATGGTCAGCTCGCTGCCGAGGCGCGGCGGCGTGCCTGCCTCGCCCGCAAACTTGCGACAACGAGCTGTGACGTAGCTGTCTTCGTCGTCGCCTAACGCTGGATCGCTGCTGATCGTGATCACGAGGAGTTTGCGATCCTTGTCCTTGCCCCAGCGGTGAAGCTGCTCGACGACTTCGACCGCGGTCCCCGCCCCGAAATTCTCGAAATAGCCGCCATCGACGACGCGATCGCGCGCGCCGGTCCGGCATTTGGCGCAGTAGGTCCCACCCGGTCCGACGTAAGGAAAGCGAGCGCTCGTGTAGGTGGCCGTCGCCATCGAGGCCGGATGCCCGAACTGTTCGAAGAAGTCGATGGCGTCGGGAAAGATGTCGCTGGTGATCCGCACGTTGCTCGCGATCACCCGTTGGCCGGTATTGACGGAGGTGCCGTTGAACAGCAGCACCGGATGCCGGCGGCTGTCGCTGTCATAGGCAGGCATGGCGGCGGCGAAGAGCCCGGCTTCGCCCGGCACGGCGTAGCGCCACGCCGCGGTCAGCGACGCCTCGAAGGCCCGTGCGCGGTCCGGCAGCTTCGGCAGCGGGACAAAGCGCTGCGCGAGATCGGGATAGAGCAAAGAGCCGATGGTGCCGCTCAACAAATCCTGGCCAAGCACCGCGCGGGCGCATTGCGTGAAGCCGGCGACGGACTCCGGCGTGTAGCGCAGGCTGATCGGCTTACGCTCGTAATGGATGCAGCGGCGCTGGCTGTCGTCGACACGCATCAAACCATCGAACACCGCACTCCCGATCGTCCCGCCGGACACGCTGCTGATGGCGAAGAGGCTGTCGCGGAAGCTTGGCTCCTGCTCCTGAATGCGCGCCAGCAGGAAGGCGGTCCAGTAGGCGGCGCGAATCCCGCCGCCTTCCGTCGCCACGACGATGATGGGCGGCGCGGCCAGTCGGGCGGGCGCGCTGACGGGCGATTTCGCCCATTGCTCGAATGCCTCGCCGAGCGATCGGTTCTCGGGCGCGGCACCGCCCAGCGCACGAACCCGATGGTTGTCGGTCAGCGGGCTGATGAGGAAGATATAGATCGCGAGCAGCACCAGCACCGGAAGCCGCGACCATTCGCCGAAATAGACCGCGGCCGTGCCGACCGCGACCCAACTTGCCGTCGCCAGGAAGACGAAGTTGAGCGCACCGAATTGCCGTCCGGCATCGGCCGGGTCGATGCACACGAATACGAAGAGCGCCGTCGACAGAGCGACGTTGAGGGCGACGAAGGTCCAGGCAAGTGGCGGAACCCCGCGCAGACCCGCGTGGCGCGGCGGCGCCTCTGGCGACGCATCCCAATGCCGGCCCAGGTCGTCGGCACCGTAGGCATATGCGACCGGTTCGCTCGGGACGTTGAAAGCGCGCCGGCCCGTCAGCCGATACGTCTGCTGCAGGAACCATCGGCGGCGCCAGAAAAAGAGATAACCGAACGCGCCGCCGATCACGATCGTAGCCGCCGCCAAGGCCCAAGCGCGTGCGCAAGCCAGAGCGATCGCCACGGCGGCGAAAGCCGCGAGCCCCAGCGCTCGCGGCACGTAGGTGATGAAGCACGCGATGCGCGCCTTGCTGGCGGCGGCGTCCGGCCGCCGCGGCAGCGGCCGCAGCTCGCGATCCAGGATGAAGCGCGCGCCATAGAAAACATTGAACGCCCACCAGGACAGCGCCGCATAGAAGCCTGCGACGCCGACGGGATTGGCATCCTCGGTCAGGGCGAGCAGCACGTCCTGCATCTGGTCGGTGCCGGCGAGACCCACACCGATGATAAGGACGACGATCACGCTGAAGCGGGTGGGGCCGAGCGTCCAGAAAAGGTCGCGGATAGGATCGAGCCACCGCGCGAGGCGATTGACGAGCGCGCCCATTGTCCCCTCCGCGCTCCAGTGCCGATCTTGGGATGCTGTCCTGCCGTTCGGCGAGCTGTCAACCGGGAAACACCGCCCGGTGGTGCTGAGTCCGAGGCAATGCCGGGGCTTACAACCCGTCGGGCGGCCGCATCCCGGCCTCGCGATAGAAGCGCGCGGCGCCGGGATGAAGCGGGATCGCGACGCCGTCGAAGGCGCTGGCGAGGCGGATGCGCCGGCCGACCGGGTGGGCGGCATCGAGCAGCCGCTTCGTCGCGTCGCGCCACAGCGCCTTGGTGATGGCGTAGACGAGATCGTCATCGATCTCCTCGCGCACCAGCCATAGCGCCATCGTGCTGACCGTGGCGGTATCCTCGTCGATGCCGGGATAGCTGCCGCCGGGGATCACGTCGGTGCCATAGAACGAGAACTTGCGGGACAAGCGCTCGGCGACCTCGCGCGGGATCGGCACCAGCCGCGTGGGGACCGCCGAGCTGATGTCGGCGATTGCCGGAACGGGGTAGCCGCCGACGAGGAAGAAGGCGTCGATGCGCCCTTGCACCAGCCCGTCAGCCGCCTCGGAGAGCCGGAGATACTCGGGCTTCATCTCGCATTCGCTGAGCCCCGCCGCCTCGATCACCATGCGTGCATCGGTGAGGGTGCCGGATTCGGGCTCGCCCAGGGCGACCCGCTTGCCCTTGAGGTCGCGCAGGCTGCGGATCGCGCTGTCGGCGCGAACCACCACATGGACATCCTCGGGGTAGAGCCCGGCGATCGCGCGCAGGTTCTTGAAAGGCCCGCGGCTTTTGAGCAGCGCCGTGCCGCCACTCCTTGCCGCCGCGTCTTCCTTGCCGCCGCCGCAGCGACGCGCGGCGGGAATGCCGCCCGTATAGGCCCAGTAGGCGATATCGGCCTGCGCCAGCGCGGATTCGAGCTGGCCGGCGCTGACCGCGAGCACATTCTGGACCGAGCCCTGGCTGGCCTGCGCGACCGCCACCAAACCAGGCACGCCGCAGCTGCCGCCATGGTCGCAATCGCGCGATCCCGACGGCTTGGAAATGGCGCTGGCGAGGACGCCACCGATTTGGAAATAGGTCCCGGTCGTCGCGGCGGTGCCGATGCGGAAGAATTTCAGCTCGTCCATGGCCGCACCGGCGACCGGCGATGCGACGAGACCGAGCATCAGCGCTGCCGCGATGCCGGCGATGCGCCGCCGGCGGCGCTGGCTGTCGCTGCGCTCGTCGCGTCCGCAATTGTCGCCTGCTGCCCGCGCCATGCCCCGATTTCCTCTTCGCCCGAGGCTTTTCTCGATCCTAACGGCTTTCGCCGGCAGGAACACGCTCTATCGACCCGCCTCGCACGGGTATGATTGACAACGGGCGCCGAGCGATTCATCTTCCATCACATGACCGCAACGGACCGGATCGCGCGACGACGAACCCGCTGAGCAGCCTTCGGCTGCGCTGCGGGCGAGGGCCGCTGTCGCGGACCCTGCACCGGAACCACCAAGAGCAGGTTTTCCCCACCGAGACATGCGGGGAGCGGTCATGTCGGACAGCATCTTTAGCATCAGCAAGTGCGCGGGCGGCGCCCGCTACGAGATCGACACCGACAAGGCGCGGCTCGACCGCGCGCTCATCCACCGTTTCCTCGCCCGCTCGCATTGGGCGAAGGGCCTGCCCGAGACCGTGCTGGAGCGTGCCATCGAGCATTCGCTGGCCTTCGGCCTCTATCGCGATGGCCGCCAGGTCGGCTTTGCCCGGGTGGTCACCGACCACGCCACTTTCGCCTATCTCGCCGATGTCTTCGTGGTGGCGGCCGAGCGCGGCAAGGGGCTCGGCCGCTGGCTGGTCGAGAGCATCCTCGCCCATCCCGGGCTGCAGGGGCTGCGTCGCTGGCTCCTCGGCACGCGCGACGCCCATGACCTCTATCGCCGCTGCGGCTTCAGCGAGCCGGCGCCGCCTTTCGCCTTCCTCGAGCGGCACGACCCCGCGATCTACACGCGCGGCAGCGCCCGCCGGGCGCGTCGGGCCCTGGCCGAGCCGCGCCCGGCGTACTAAAACGAGAAGGCGCCCATTCAGGGCCGACGGAGGGCACGCATGATCGCCACCATCACCATGCCGCGGCTCCTCTATATCGGCGGCGGCGCCGTCGCCGAGGTGACGACGGCGCTGGCCAAGCTCGGCGCGGCGCGGCCGCTCATCGTCACCGATCGTTTCATGGAGAGCTCGGGCCTTCTCGCCAAGGTGACCGACCGGCTCGATGCCGCCGGCCTCGCATGGCGGGTCTTCGCCGACACCGTGCCGGATCCGACGACCGAGGTCGTCGATGCCGGCGTGCAGATGCTCAAAGCCGGCGATTACGACGCGCTCGTTGCTCTGGGCGGCGGCAGCCCGATCGACACCGCCAAGGCGATGTCGGTGCTCGCCGCCAATGGCGGGGCGATGCGCGATTATAAAGTGCCGCAGGAGATACCGACGATCGGCATGCCCGTCGTCGCCATTCCCACCACCGCCGGCACGGGCTCCGAAGTGACGCGGTTCACGGTCATCACCGACAGCGCGCACGACGAGAAGATGCTGATCATGGGGCTCGCCTGCTGTCCCGCCGCGGCGATCGTCGATTACGAGCTCACCTTCACCATGCCGTGGCGCCTCACCGCCGACACCGGCATCGACAGCCTGACGCATGCGATCGAGGCTTATGTCAGCCGCAAGGCGAGCCCGTTCACCGACGGCGTTGCCCGGTCGGCGATGGGCCTCATCGCGCGCCATATCCGCGATGCCTGCACGGCGCCCGACAGCCGCGCGGCGCGCGAGGCGATGATGCTGGGCGCGACCCAGGCCGGCATGGCCTTCTCCAACGCCAGCGTCTGCCTGGTGCACGGCATGAGCCGGCCGATCGGCGCCTTCTTCCATGTGCCGCACGGGCTCTCGAATGCCATGCTGCTGCCGGAGATCACCGCCTTCTCGGCACCGGCGGCGCTGGAGCGCTACGCCGATTGCGCGCGCGCCATGGGGGTCGCGGCGGAAGGCGAGGGGAACCAGGCCGCGGTGGCGCGGCTCCTCGACGAGCTGCGCGCGCTCAACGAAGACCTCAAGGTGCCGACGCCCAAAGCCTACGGCATCGACGCTGAGCGCTACCGCGAGCT
>WNFM01052521.1_pt1 | contig 16918 bp, 20 predicted proteins | sample 5400271 | NCBI WGS metagenome assembly WNFM01 (sample SAMN13153352, study PRJNA577476) | soil metagenome | isolation source: 60 cm saprolite on Douglas fir-dominated hillslope | place: USA:California | collected 2013-09-17
CCGCGCTTACCATGAAGCTGGCGAAGTCGAGGCTGCGCAGGATGACGCCGCGATTCGCGGCGATGACGGTCTTCACCCGGATGACGGTGATGCCGTCGACCGATTCCCGCCGGTACCAGTGGTTCCGATAGCCGGCGAACAGCTTTCCTTCAGGAAAATTCGGCGCGCTCGTCAGCACGGTGACCTGATGGCCCGCTCTCGCCCAATAGACGGCGCGCTCGTGAACGCGCGTCGCCGCGGCATTTGTCTCAGACGGCGAAATCCTGATTGCGCAGGTGCCAGCTGGCTTTCGATTCGCTGCTCGGCTGAGTATGGGCGACGTACCAGCGCATCATGGAAGCGGGCTCATTCCGCCAGCCTGGGCGGCGTGCGCGAGATATTGAGCAAGCGCGGCGCCAGCACCCGCTCGCGCGCCAGCACGGCGACGATCCGCTCATAGGTCTGCTGCGGGGTGCGCTGATCGGTGATCACCACCGCATCCGGCGCGGCAAGGGCCGCGAAATCGTCGACCAGCGGCAGCTTGCCGACGCTGGGAGCGCCCGCCCTCTCGATAAGGCCGATCAGGGTCACGGCATGGCTCTCGGCGCAGAGCACGGCGATCTCCGCCAGCTCGCCCGCGCCGCACAAGGCGATCCGCGTCCAGCCGCGCGTCTCGCACTCGGCAAAGAGGGCGCTGCATTGGCTACGCGCGAGGCGGAAGAAGTCGAAAGAGATGGCGAGATACTGCGCGGTGAGTCGACTTTTCTCGGCAAAGCCCTGGGGTGTCAGGTAATAGGCGTACCGCTTGGCTGGGGCATGCGTCACCTTGATATAGCCCTTGGTGACGCAGCGCTTCAGATAGGCGTTCGCCAAGCCGAGCGCGATGCCCAATTCGCGCGCCAGCGAGCGCTGGGTGAGAACGCTGTTCTCTTCGACCGCATTGAGCATGCCGAGCGTGATCTGCGCTTCCGCCCGGCTTTCGGGATCCACGGTTTGCGGGCTGGTGGCGCTCGTGTTCACGCCACGAACATACGTCGTTCATGCCCTGAACGTCAAGCGGGTTACCCTGTCGATCGTCGCCGAAACCAGGCCGTGCAAGCTCCTTCGCACCGACCGATACATCATTGCCGATAAAAACTTTTCTTGTTGAGGGAACGAATTCCGCCGCGACGGCCCGCTCCGGCAAGGCATTCGGCGGCTTGGTGCGGCGGCCGCAATGGCGTAACATCCCTTTATCAATCGATGCCGGTGCGCCGCGATGCAGCGAGCACGATTTCCCCGCTCTGGTGCGAGAAATTTTGCCAAGCCAATCCGTAGCCGATTTCGAACCACCCGTTTTCGACCGGTTGATTGAGGATATCGGGCGGGAAACGGCCTTTGAGGCACTGACGCTCTTCCTTGCCGAGACCGGTCCGCAGCTTCAGCGCATGAGTGAATTGCTGGCGAGCGGCGATCGCGCCCGCTTGAAGCGCGAGGCGCATTCGCTCAAGAGCGCCGCTGCAACGCTCGGATTTCTCAGCTTTTCCGCGGCCGCCAAACATATCGAGAGCATTGCCGACACGCTCGCCGCGGGCGAATTGCTCCCACTCTTGTCTGCCCTCGAGCAAAAATTTCGCGCGGCGGGCCAGGCTGCGTCTCGGCTCACGTCGGACGCCAGGAATACTGATATTGGCTCCTAAGGATATTGCGGCTTGGCCATAGAAACCACAATATGTTGATCTCGACCGCCCCGGACTACCGCGAAGGGGGGGCCGTCTGGAAGGGAAGTGATGCCGCACCGGCAGCGCCGATCTTGGCTGTCTTCGACGCTAGTGCCAGCGCTCGGTCGCGCATTGCGGCTGGTTGCCGCTGTCATCGCCCATCGCCGGGGCGGCGACACCGAATCGCCATCTGCTCATGATGGGGTTTCGGTGCCGTCGATGCTGCCTGCCGATCCTGCTACGCCCGTCGGCGCTACGCCCGCCGCACCGCTGCCTTCGGCGGCGTCGCAGGGCGCGTCGGCCACGGAGCCGCTGCGCGTGCTCGTCGTCGAGGACGACAAGGTCAATCAACTCGTCGTCATCGGCATGCTGCGACAGATGGCTCATCAGGCCGATTGCGTTGCCGACGGGGTCGAGGCGTTGGCGGCCTTGGACAAGCGAAGCTACGACATCGTGCTGATGGACCTCAGAATGCCGAATATGGACGGGATCGAGGCAACGCAGCGGATTCGCCGTCTAGCCGATCCCGTCGCTAGTATCCCTATCGTCGCGCTGACCGCGAACGCGACGACGGAGGAGCGGCTGCGCTGCGCCGAGGCTGGCATGAACGACTTCATCAGCAAACCGTTCCGACGTGCCGATCTGAAGGCCACGCTGGAGAAATGGCGTCCCCCCGGGCATGGCGGCTCCGCGGGGGGACCTCCGCCGCGCAACGGTCCGGCAACTCCGCGCTAGGATGCCGGCCAATTCAAAACATCGGCTTGACGAGACTCTGGTCGAAGGATCGTTCGTGAATGCGATGAGCGGTCGATGATGGGGCGGCAGCGTTCGGCAGCGAAGCCGCTACGGCACGGGCTCGACCCATGGCGGACCCGCTTTCTCGCCGATGCTGGCGCAGCGCGCTGGGTCGTCGCCAATGCCATCGTCGCCGCGCTCTATTTCGCGATGGGCTATGTCGTCAGCGTATTCTTCGCTGCCTACGGCCTGTTTCCGGCGCCGATCTGGCTGCCTGCGAGCATCGCCACGGTTGCCGCGATGATCGGTGGCTGGCGGTGCCTGCCTGGCATCTTCCTCGGCTCGTTCCTAGCCAATTCGGTCCTCTTCGACCCGCCGCTCCACATCACCACCATCATCTCGTTGACGAATGCCCTCGGCCCGGTCATCGGGGCCGCGGCAGCTCGCCGGCTGCGGCCGCCCGCGGGCCTCTTCAATTGCTTCAGCGGGGTGATCATTTTCATCGTCTGCACGACCCTGTTGAGTCCCGCCATCAGCGCCGCTGGCGGCGCTGTCGCCCTTGCCGTCGGCCATCCGCTCGATATGCCGACACTCTATTCGGTGTGGGTCAATTGGTGGTTGACCGATAGTGGCGGTACGCTCTACTTGGCGCCGGCGCTGCTGTTGTGGCTCGGGGTCGAGCACGCCTCGACCGATCATCAAAGAGATTTCGATCGCCGCGACGTCGCGGTCTGGATCAGCGTGGCGACGATCGCGCTCCTGCTGTTCGCGACGCCGCCGCTTAAAGGCTCCGACATCCGCTCGGCCTTTCCCTTCCTGCTCGTCGTGCCGCTCTCGTGGATCGCGCTGCAAATGTCGTTGCGCGCCGCCTATACGCTGGTCTCCTTCGTTGCGATCATCGCCTGTGCCGGTACGGTCGCGGGATTCGGTCCTTTTCAGGGCCACGCCATGGCCAACCCCCTGCAACTGGTCGGCGCGCTCGTTGTATTGCTGGCGATGACCGTGCTGACGATCGTCGCGCTCTTCTGCGAGCGCCGCCAGGCCGAGAAGGCGAGCGCCTTCAAGACGATGTTCCTCGCGCATATGAGCCACGAGCTGCGCACGCCGCTCAACGCCATCATCGGCTTGTCGGAGCTGATGACGAGCGCACCCGACGATCCCGAGCAGACCAAGGACTATGGCGAATATGCCGGCCATATCCTACGCAGCGGGCTGCATTTGCTGTCGCTCATCAACGACGTGCTCGACATCTCGCGCATCGAGGCCGGCCGTTTCGAGCTGCAGGAGGAGAGCATCGCGCTGCGTGAGGCGGTCGCGGAAGCCGTCAGCCTCGTCAACGTACAAGCTGCCAGCAAGTCGATCCTTATCGGCGTCGATATCGGGCGCGGCGAACTCGCCCTCAAAGCTGATCGTCGAGCGATCCAGCAGATCCTGATCAATGTGCTCTCGAATGCCGTCAAATTCACGCCGGTCGGCGGCCATGTGCAGGTCGAGGCGCGCCGAGGCGGCAGCGGCGAGCTCGTCATCGCCGTGTCGGATACCGGTATCGGCATCCCCGAGGACTCGCTGGAGCGCGTCTTTGGGCCCTTCGAGCGGGCAGGCGACCCGGCGATGCGCAGCGTCGAGGGCACCGGCCTCGGCCTGTCGATTACCCGCGGCCTGGTCGAGCTGCACGGTGGCGCGATCTCGCTTGCCAGCAAGCTCGGTCGCGGCACGATCGTCACGATCGTCATTCCGGCGACCCGGGTCAGCGCAGCGGATTTCCCGGCGCGCGTCGCCTGATCTCTTGCGACGACCGGCGATCGAGCCTGCCGCGAACGCAATCCGACCGTTCCGCCGGGGATATGTCGGTCGGCACCCGCCTATCAAGGAGTAGCCGCAGCAGGGGGAGGGCCAGCATGGGCGCTCAATTGATCATTTTGCTTCTGATGATCGTGATCGCCGTGGCATCGCTCTTCGTGACATAGAATCTTCCGATGGCCCGCATCAATGCCGCTCTCGCCGCGGCGCTCGGCCTGACCGCCGGCATTGGCCCCCTGTTGATCGCGCAGATCGTTCCGAAGGTTGCCAATCTGGAGCTCCTCGGCGTCTACATCCTGGGTAGCCTCATCAGCATGAGCGCGTGCGTGCGCCGATAGAGCGAGCCGGCACGATGGGCTTGCAAGGGCCGCCGGGCGCGGCGGGCGGGCTTTCGATTGTCGGGAATTTGAAAATCGGTCACTCTCGTGTCGGCGCGCGCTGCCATCGCGAAGACATCGGAATGAGGAGTGACGAGGGTGTCGTCGGCATGACCGTACCGATTTTGCCGACCACTGTCGTCGGCAGCTATCCGCAGCCGGACTGGCTGATCGACCGTGAGATGCTGACGACGCATGGGCCGCCGCGCGTCCGCATGCGCGAGATTTGGCGGGTGCCCGAGCCCTTCCTCGAACAGGCGCAAGATGACGCGACGTGTCTCGCCATTCGCGACATGGAAGAGGCAGGTCTGGATATCGTTTCGGACGGCGAAATCCGGCGTGAAAGTTATTTCAACCGCTTCGCCACTGCGTTGAGCGGGATCGATGTCGACGAGCCCGGCACGGTTCTCGGGCGAACCGGCAAACCAATACTGGTGCCGCGTGTCACCGGTCCCATTCGCCGCCTTCGTCCGGTCGAGGTTCGCGACGTCGAATTCCTGCGCCGACACACGGACCGGCCGATCAAGATCACCATGCCGGGCCCGTTCACGATGACCCAGCTGGCCAAGAACGAATTCTATGCCGATGACGGCGCGCTCGCGCGCGCCTATGCCGACGCCGTCAATTTAGAAGCGCGCGACTTGAAGGCGGCAGGCGCCGACTACATTCAATTGGACGAACCGTATCTACAGGCGCATCCGGACAAGGCACGCGCCTACGGGGTGGAGGCGATCGACCGCGCCCTTGCCGGGATCGCCGGACCGACGATCATCCATATGTGCTTCGGCTATGCCTATGTCGTGAAGGGAAAGCCGAGCGGCTATTCCTTTCTGCCCGAGCTCGACAAATGCTGCGCTGCTCAGATTTCGCTCGAAGCGGCGCAGCCGCGGCTCGATCTGGCGATCCTCGGAGAGCTGCCGTCCAAAACGCTGATGGTCGGCGTGATCGATCTCGATGATCCGGCAGTCGAGACACCGGACGTCGTCGCCGCGCGAATTCACGCCGCGCTCGAGCACGTTGCGCCCGAGCGGCTCGTCGTCGCCCCGGATTGCGGCATGAAGTATCTGACGCGCGCCTCGGCTTTTGCCAAGCTGGGCGCGATGGTGGCGGGTGCCCGACAGGTTCGCGCGTCGCTCTGACCCTACTCGCCGCGGCCCTCAGCGCCTATCGGCGACGTAGTCGGCCATATGCGGCGCGCCACCGAAGAAACGGTTCGGCTTGGTGAAGAAGGCAAGCACCAGAGCCCCGTTTGGTGCATGAGCGATATGGGTGTTGCCGGGATCGCGCCAGGAGAAATTCCCCGCCGTCGCCGCTCCCTCGTGATCCTCAAGGCTGCCCTCGATTATATAGGTTTGCTCGACGCCGACATGCTCGTGCAGCGGGATGGTCGCCCCCGGCGCGAGCTTGACGAGCATTGTCGACATTCCCGTCTGCGCGTCGTTATAGAGCACTTTGACCTCGATGCCCGGGAAGGGGCTGGCTTGCCATGGCATCGACGGGATATCGATGAAATGGCTGCTGCCGGAAGCGAGTTTCTGCTCGAGCGGCAGATCCTGGAGCGCGGAACTCATGGCGTTCCTCCTTCGCGAAATGGCCCCGGGGGCCACGCGTGAATGCTAGCGTCGCCCCGGCATGCTGGCAACGCCGGTTGGTCGTCGCGCTGAGAGATGCGGGGCCGCGACGGCGGACGCGATCCGCATGCTTTCCAATTTATCGCGCCAATTTGTTAGACGGCTGAGGTACGGGAATATTCAGCGGTCGGCCGGTTTCAAGCAGCGACTTGAGGCCGGAGAGAATCATCGGCCAGCCCTTGCGCCCGCCTTCCAGGAGATGCGCCGGGATCGGCGTCGGGTGCGCTTCGGTCATAGTGAGGCGCACGAGATCGTGGCCGACCGGCTCGATCTCGTAGGTGACGAGGCATTCGGGCAGCTTGGGCTCGAGCCAATCGACATTCCACGACACCGCGAGCTTGCGCGGCGGATCGCTTTCGTGGATCTCGCCTCGCACATCGACGCGCCCGTCGGGCATCCGCAGTATCCACTGCGAGCCCGTCCGCCAGTCGGACTCGACCGAACGCCCGAAGAAGCATTGCGTGGTGAAGGAGCTCGAGGTAAGTGCGGCCCAAACTTTCTCAGGCGTCGCGGCAATGTAGATCACGTACACAGTGCTTTCGGTCGTTAGTTCGGTCATATCACAGCCCTTTCGGCCACTCGCGAGTGTGTTCAAGCGACTTGCCTGTCTCAAGCAAGCTCTTGAGGCTGGAAAGAACGGCCGGCCAGCCATTGCCCAGAGCCTCGATGATCTTGGAATTGTCGAGATCAATCTCATGCGTGAGCGTCAGCTTGACGGCGCCTTGCACCGGCTCCAGCCCGTAAGTAAGGCGCGTGAAACCCTCCGCACGCATTTCAGGGAAATGTTCGTTGCGCCAGCTCAGGACAAGCCGCCGAGGCTTGTCGGCTTCCAGAATTTCCCCGACATCCCATGTTCGCCCGTCCGGTGTGAATGCCGTCCATGGTGAGCCAACCGTCCACGCCGATTCTTGCGTGGTTCCTGCCCAATACTGGCGCGTGAGCTCCGGCTTGGTGAGTGCGTTCCACAATTTTTCCGGCGTGGTGCGGATGTAGATCCCGTAGAGGAATTTCGTGCCGCTCATCGCATCAACCTCTGGGCAATTCATCAGTTTGCGGCAGCCCCTCGCCGGTTTCGAGCAGGCTCTTGAGGCTCGACAACACGCGCGGCCAGCCGCTCGATACGGCCTCGATAAGCTTGTGAGGACGGTCCGCTTCATGGGTGATGGTGAGCTTGACCATCTCACCCTCGCGTTCGATCTTGAATGTGCAGCTGGTGTAGCCGTCCGCCTTTACGTCCGGCCTGAATTCGTTTCGCCACTTGAGGACCAGAAGCCTGGGCGGAGCGATCTCGAGAACCTCGCCGGTGTCGGCCACGCGCCCGTCAGGGAAGATCAGCCTCCATGATGAGCCCTGCTTCCAGTCCGTCTCCTGATGCGTGCCGAACCAGTATCGCTTGGTGAATTCCGGTTTCGTGAGCGCGTCCCACAATTTTTTGGGACTTGTGCGGATGTACGTCACATAGACGAAGGTGTTGTCCGTCATAGCTTTCGGTCCTCCGGGTTGTCGCCAAAGGGTTCTATTGTTCACCACATCGCCACGGCCTTGCCGGTTTCCAGCAGCGTTTTCAGATTCGAAAGGACTTGCGGCCAGCCGGTCGCAATTCCCTGCGCCATCTCGGAGCCGGGCTCGAGCTCGTCATGCGTAAGCATGAGGCGAACGACGCTGGGCTTGTGCCGCGTTATCTCGACCTGGACACGCGAGACCTTGGCAGGGTTTGAAAGCTCGCCCGGACGCGCCCACGTCATGATGAGACGATGCGGCGGCGCGCTCTCGACGATCGTTCCGGCAATGTCGACCGTTCCTGAGCCGTCGCCGCGCTGACGCTCCCATTTCGAGCCGGGCTTCCAGTCGGAGATGTTGGCGTGGGCCCAGTATTGCTTCGTGATTTCGCCGTCGACGAGCGCAGTCCATACCTTTGCCGGGGTCGCGGCGATGTAGATCGCGTAGACAAATGTCGCCTTACGCATCATTTGTTCCTTCCAGAGTTCTCTTGAGCTCCGACAGCGCGCGCAGGCGCGAGCGCTCGTATTTACCGATCCAACGGTCGGCGATCTCGTGGATGGGAACGGGATTGAGGTAGTGCAACTTCTCGCGGCCACGCTTCAGCGTCACGACGAGGTTCGCTTCTTCGAGAACGAGGAGATGCTTCGTCACCGCCTGGCGCGTCATGTCGTGCCCTTCGCAAAGCTCGCTCAATGTCTGTCCGTTCCGCCCATGGAGGCTGTCCAGTAGTCGCCGCCGGACCGGATCGGCAAGCGCCCGGAAAACCGTATCCATGCTCATGGCGCGAATATGCAACTCTTGAGTTGCCTTTTCAAGGGGCCTCGAGGTAGAGCGCCTCTGCGTTTGGCGTTCTAGCTAACGTGGGAGCTGAGGGGCTGTCGCGCTATCGTTTCTGACGGCGGAGCTGGCCCATTGGCGCATCCGCCACCGCGGGGTGGGCCGAGCCCCTGGGCTTGTGCCGAATTCGACCGGCTCTCGTTGAACCGCGCCGGCGTCGGTCCAGGCAGAGCACAGATCACACCGCTTCGGGCGGGTAGCGCTAAATGACCGTATGTGGGCGTAGGTGGCTGGGGGACTAGGATTCGAACCTAGACTGGCGGAGTCAGAGTCCCACGTCATTTATGCAATATCAATGTGTTAGGAATCAGAAAAGTGGAAAACCGCTCACGGTGAATCAAGGACTTACAGGCGATTTGGAAAACTGAGAATGTTCGAGCGGAAGCAGGATCGGGCCACGCGCGCCTCGAGATCCGACCCGAGGTCGAGCTTCGATTTAGCAATGCAGCACGCCTGCGCGCGCGAACATCTATTTCAATTTATCACACTTAGTGCTATAGTATGAACTGTTGCGAACAGGCGAGGGTGCGTGCGGGTTTTTAAGAATAAGCCGTTTGCGCGCTTCGCGCGCAAGGCGCGGATCACGGGTGCAGAACTCTGTAAGGTGATGCTGGATATCGAGAGGAATTTGATCGATGCCGATCTCGGCGGCGGCGTGATCAAGCAACGGATCGCTCGCCGAGGGGCTGGAAAATCCGGCGGGTTCCGCGCCCTGATCGTGTTCAAAATGGGTGAGCGAGCGTTCTTCGTCCATGGGTTCGCAAAAAACGAACGTGACAATATCCGGGACGACGAGCTGGCCGCTCTTAAGAAGCTCGCCGGAGAGCTTTTGAATTATGACGACGCTGCGGTCGCTCGGGCGCTCGCAGCGGGGACCTTGATGGAAGTGAAGTGCGATGACCAAGCAATATCGTAGCGCCGTGATGGCGTCGATCCACGAGACCGCGGAAGGTCTTACCGCGGCAGGTGTGATGAGCAAGCACACGATGCGCGAGTTCGATCAGCTTTGCCTGACGCCGGTACGGCGCCTGACGCCGGCGGAAATTCGCAGTCTCCGGACGCGCGAAGGTGCAAGCCAGGCAGTGTTCGCGCGCTATCTGAACGTCACGACGAGTCTAATCAGTCAGTGGGAACGGGGGGAGAAACACCCCCAGGGCGCCTCGCTGAAACTCCTCGCGCTGGTCGCCAAGAACGGGTTGAGCGCCGTCGCGTAGGCGAAACAGTGCGACGCGGCTCGTCGAGATCAGCTCGTCCGCGGACCTCGCAAACGGGGACAGCGCAGGACCTACGCCTGGACGATGAGCAGCAGCAACGGGTGCGAGACTGCCTCACGAAGGCCAGCGTCGGATTGCGTCACGAGGCCTTCGACCGTCTTATCGCCGAACTAGAAAGCTCAATCCATCGATTTCAGGCCGCCGCACAACAAGCGACGCTTCGCGAGACGCGCGACGCGCTGCGAGCGATTTGGACGCTCGCCCATGCCGATGATCCAAGCGCCGCGGTCCTGCGCGGGCGGCTGAGCTCATTACCTAAGCGGGCGCTCGACTACATCGACGATCGCGCCATCCGGGTGATTCCGAGGCTGTTTCCCGGCGAACGGGCCGAGAGCGGGTTCTTGGCATGGGCTGACACGGTCGACGGCAAAAAGCTCATCGAAGCCGCCGCAGCTCTTTCGGGTGAGGGCGCCCGCGTCGTTGCCGGTCGGAGTCGCGGTTCCGGCAAGCGATCCCGTAGACAATTGGAGCCACTGATCCTTGGTGCAGTGCGCGGCGCCGAGGATGGTCGGCCTAAGGGTGGTCGGCCCCGGGCTCATGCGCGAGACGGGTTGGTCAGGCACTTGGCTCTTGATTGGTATGTCGGTACAGAACAAATGCCCAATGCCGGTCGCAGCGACTATGGCGGATTCGGCGATCTCGTCCACAGCGTCTTCGACTGGCTGAGCGAGCCCGGCGCCGCGCAGGCATTGCGCCGATACTGGGCCGAGGTCGAAAAGGGACGCGCCCGTCTGGTGTTGCAAAGCGAAGACGCAGCGGATCTCGATGGGAACAGCTCCGAGGCGTAGGAATCAGTGGCGTCGGGTTATTGCCAGCGCGGCTGACTCGGCGATGGCAGGGTAGGTCATCGACCTCGCTTGGAGTACCCGATGCCTCATTTCCTTCTTGCGCGCGATCTCTCTGCCTGCAGCCCGCGGGGCGTATACAAATGAGCGCGCTCGTTGTCATCGCTACCGACACGATTGTCGTCGCTGTGCCAATCAGCGCTATTTTTGTCGTCTTCAAGATACTCATGATGCTGAAAGCGTGGCGCGTCGGTCCTCGACGGCGCCGCAAGTGGCGAATTCACATCGAGACTGAGTGAAGTCGAGCAGAGATGGACAGCGTATTGACCTTCGAATTTGAGCGTGTCCGCCGCCGGCGGCCCGGCTCTACTCGCGTCGCTATAGCGAGCTCGCCGAGTCTCGAGGCCGATTCTATGTCGGGCCCGGTCTCGGCCGTCTGGTGACGATCCTCACGCAAGAGCGTTCAGGCAGAATATAGCGAGCGATCGGGCGGCCACGCTCGGTCCCGCGCCCCTTCGTTCCTTGGGGCGCTCCTGCGGGCGGGTCGGCGAGCGCGCTGTTAGCGCCGCCCGATCGCTCATCGGCGCGTCCCGGCCGCCGCGGCGGCCTCCTTGCAGCCTGTTGGTGATCCGCTCCCGCTGCGCTCACGCGGACTGACGTGGGGAGAGAGGGCGTTGCCCTCTCCCCCCCGCGAGGACCGCCTGTTGCGGGGCAGGGCCGCGCGACTGCGCAGGGCTGACGAGGTCTACGACTGCCGCGATGCGGCAGCAGCCCCGCTCGCGCGCAACCCGGCCCCGCGCGCCGGTCCTCGCCCCCCTCTCTCCGACCGCTCGCGCGGCCCCGGGAAGCACGCACGCGCGCTTCGCCGTGTGATTGAAGAGAAGGAGATCAGATCGTGAGCATCCAGACCGTGATTGCAGGCGAGGGGCAGACTGGCGTTGGCGGTGCCTTCAAGGTGGACGTGACGCGTGGCAGTCGTGATGCGCGCGTATCGTCGCAATGGTTCTCGCGGCCGGCTGACGAGCGATTCCTCAGCCTCGGCGAGCTTTACGCCTCGGTGCGGGGCCGGGCGGATCGCTCGGAGACCAGCACCGTGCAGAGCCGCGACGTGCGGGTCGAGGCGAGCCGGGACGATGCCGAAGCCCTGTCGCTCATCCTGCCGAACCGTGCGGAGCCGGTGGCGCCGACACATTGGTCGTTCGGGCAGCTGGCCAGCCTCGTCGGCGCGCCGGGCGGTTATCTTCGGTCGCTCCCGGCGCCGCTCGCCGGGATCAATTTGCAATACGGGCTGTCGAACCATCGGCAGGAACTGCTGAAAGCGTATGCCGCGCAGAACGGCCGCACCGAGCTACGCGCCGTGACGGGGCCGGATTACGGGCGGATTTTCGATCACGAGCTTGTCTCGGCCGTGCAGCGGATCGCGGGCAATGGCACCGGCGACACGCGCTGGAAGGTCCCGGGCGTGCTCGATTGGTCGACCGGCATGCACAATCCGCACGTCGATATCGCGAAGGATACAACGACGCTCTACGCGTCGGACCGTGACGTGTTCCTGTTCCTTGTCGATGACACGCACCCGATCGAGGCGGGGCGGCTGCCGGACGGCTCGCCCGATCTCTATTTTCGAGGGTTCTATTGCTGGAACTCGGAAGTCGGGTCGAAGACGCTCGGCATCGCCTCGTTCTATCTGCGCGCCGTGTGCCAGAATCGGAACCTGTGGGGTGTGGAGGATTTCGAGGAAATCACCATTCGCCACAGCAAGTATGCGGCGAGCCGCTTCGCCCACGAGGCGGCGCCCGCGCTGGAGAGCTTCGCCAACAGCAGCCCGGCGCCCTTCGTCGCCGGTATCCGCGCGGCGCGCGAGCGGATCGTCGCCCGGACCGACGAGGACCGGACGGCGTTCTTGAGGGGTCGCGGGTTCAGCCGACCGGAGGCCGCGCGGATCATCGACACGGTGTTGCGCGAGGAAGGTCGTCCGCCGGAATCCCTGTTCGACTTCGTGCAGGGTATTACCGCAGTGGCGCGCGATACAGCGCACCAGGATGCTCGCGTCGAGTTCGAGCAGAAAGCGAAGAGGCTTCTCGACCGCGCCGCCTGACGGGTCAGGACCGGGGTGGCGGGAGCGATCCCGCCACCCCGGTCGGCGAGCGGCGGCTCGCTATGCTCGCCGTTCGCTCCGCATCACCGATGCTGCGTGAAAGCACGGTCAACGTCGCGACACGAATTGCACCCTCTCGCAAGTGAATCGAGCTACGCGTCAGCCAGCGCGTCTGCCGGTCGGCCGCAAGCACCCGAAGCGGCTTTTCAGTGATGGAAGGTCGCGACGCCGGCGGCCCATCGCCGCAACCGCGCAGGCCGACTTTTTTCCCCTGTCCTTCGGCCATTCCTCGCGCGGCAAAAAAGCCGACCTGTCGCGGTGCTCCGCTGCGCTGCGCTCCCTGCGGGATGCGGCCGCCGCCGGCCTCGCCTCCGTGACCTCCATCAAAGCCGCATCGGGTGGCTTTGCCGACACGGAGGCTTTCACCATGGCTGTCATCGGCACCTTCACCAGGGACGAGAATGGCATTTACACCGGCACGCTGCGCACGCTGACGGTTTGCGCCAAGGTCACGATCGTACCCATCGACAAGGCCAGCGCGACCGCGCCGGATTTTCGCGTGACGGCGCAAGGGGCGGAGATCGGCGCCGGCTGGACGCATACCGCGAAGGGCACCCGCGCCGCTTACGTCCGCATCAAGCTCGTCGATCCGAGCTTTCCGCAACCGCTCTGGACTAACCTCGTTCAGAAGCCGGCCAATAAATTCGATCTCCTTTGGGGCCGCTGGTCGCTCTGACCTCGGCAAGGCCGTCGGGTCATGCCCGCCGGCCTTGCCGCATTGCAACGAACGGTAGGGGCGGGGCGAGCGAAGGCGAGGTCCGCGTCGTCGAAAGGGCCTCGACCAGCCCGACGCAGCGCGCAACGACCAGCTCGAAACGGAAGGGGCCGCGAACCGGCGACCGTTCGCATGTCAGGTCTCAGTGCACACCGGCGAGGCGGGGAGCACGAGGGGGGAACGTCTCCCGCCGTCATCGCGCGGCAATCGCGTCGCGAGCTGAAGGCGGAGACGCGATTGCCGCGCGATGACGGCATCTTTTTTCTACAAGTCGAGACAAATGGCTGCCGTATGCTGGGGTCGTCTCTTCGTGTCGCCGATCGCTGCTACGGCAAATTTGCAACCTGCTACGCCGGCAATCCGCGCTGCTACAGGGAATTTTGGGACTGCTACACGATTTTTGAGGCCTGCTACAAATTCCAAGCGCCGAAAATTGCCAGTGCTACATCGTCCGCGCCGACAGCGAATTTGGAGCGCCGATTAAGCCTTTGTTATCGACCTGATTTCAAAAATGCCGCCAAGGGTAGGTCTTTAGCAGGATACGCGTTTTGTGGGCACAAAACGCTGCTACCCGCCCCGGCCGCGCGCGATCGGCCGGGTTGGTATGGGACTGGCGCGGTCCTGCCTTCGGCCCGTCGATGACGGAGGACCGCGCTCTCGGCGGAGAGAGTCGGGATGCGTGATCAGGTCTTCAGATTCCGTGTTAGCGAGACGGAGAGGGCGGAACTCATGGAGGGGGCGGAGCGCTACGGCGTGACGCCGACAGCGTTCGTGCGGCGAGCGATCAGCGCGGCCGTCACCCAGCAGCCGGTCTTGTCGCGGGAGGAGCGCATCGCCATCGACACGACCCGCGACCAGTTCCGCCGCGCCGCGCAAAATCTCGATAGCCTTCTGCGGCAAGTCTATCTGTTTCAGAGCGGCGTCATGGACCGGGGGCCGAGCGAGGATGATCTCCGCTTCATGCTCAGCCAGCTTCGCCACGGCGCCGAGACGTTGAAGGCCAAGCTTCAGAAACTCCCCTAGCCGATCAGTTGGCCTCAGATGTCTCCAGTCTTTATCAGCCGCGACCGTCTCGACTACGAACGCCGCGGGCGGATCATCGGCGAGGATCAGCACAAGGCCGCGATCCGGGCGCGCGTGCGCGAGCTGATGGGGATGAATGGCAGGCGAGGGAGCCGCCATGCCGCGGCGTCTCCGTCCCCGATGCAGCGTCTCGGATTGGGTAAGGGCACCAGCCGTGAGTCCGTGCTCAAGGTCGTCTCATGGACGAAGGATCGCGCATCGCCCTTGGCGCAAGAAAAGTACGCGTCGCGCACGCGCGAAAGCGATCCGCCAAGCGGCGCGTTGCTCATGATCAATGAAGAGGGGCGGGAGCTCCGCGGTACGGAGATCGCGGCCGAGATAAAGTCGTGGGACCTGAAGACCGACGCCGAGAATCTGTCGCCGGCCGCGAGTTCGGCGATGCCGAAAGAGCGGCACGAGATGCCGACAAAGGAGCGGCTCAAAAGCCGCCAGGCGGTGCACATCATCTTCAGCGTGCCGGCGCATGCCAAGGCGGATAGCGAGCGACTGGGTCGCGCCGTCGATCTCGCGATGCGCGAGACGTTCGGCGAGGGCGGATATCGCTACCTCTACACGATCCACACCGACCACAGCACCGGGCCGCATGCGCACATCATTGCCAAGGCGCAAAGCGAGCCGATCGAGACGGAGCGGGGAAGCCGGTCGGTGACGCTGCGCCTCCAGCCGCGCGAATTGGATGCGATGCGCCAGGTGTTCACCCGGCACGCTCAGCAGCAGGGAATAGACGTCATCGCGACGCGCCGCGAGGACCGCGAGCATTTGCGCACCGACATCTTGACCGGGCGAGTGCCGCTTCGTGAGAACCAGCAATACAACGTGGCGACGAAGCAGACCCGGCAGGGGCGGACGTTCGAGGTGAAGGCGCCCGGTTGGTATGCCGAGTACGGACTCGACTATGAGAGGCGTCGGCTGGCAGCGGCTGCCGTTCACCGAGCCGCGAAGACACAACCGACGCCTCAGATGACAGGGCAGAGGGCTCCCGAGGCTCACGCGCCGTCAGAAAAGCACTCCGGCGGATTCCTGGCGCATTGGTTCGGTCGTGACAAGGCCGCGAAGGAGGCGCCACATTCCAGCAGTCCGGAGAATGCCGCAAAGGCTGTTCCCAGGCGCGGCGGGTACTATGAGAATTTCGGCAACTACCGGAAGGGCGCCGAGACGGTAAAACAAGCGCAAGTGACCGAGCTGACGGACGAGGGGAAGCCGCGCACACGCAAGAAGCAGACAGCTGACCAAACGATTGACGCACACTTCGCGGCAACGCACCGCGAGTCCGACAAGGCCGCCACGAGCTTTCGAGAAATGTTCAGGGAATCGCCGCGTCTGGCTCTATGGGCAGCCACCAAACACCCCCAAGCGTTCGGTGAGCCGAGCGGACGCGAGGGACCTGGAATCGCATGGCGAGCGGTCCGCGCGCTCGCGCCGGCAGCGAAGCGGGAGCCGGCGCATCGAGCGGGGACGAGAGATCCGCGCGACGGCGAGGCGGCGTTTGCCGGTGAGCGTCTGTCGCTTCGAGCGGCGACGGAGCGGGCGCGCGCCAAGGCCGCACCAGAAAAGGCGCAGCTCATCATCGCACGATCGCTGAGACACCTTGCCGACTGGATCGAGCGCGACACGAAGACCGACCCTCACGCCAAAGACCAGACGGCGTACATTCGCGACGTGGCGCTGACTCTCAAAAGTGGCGACGGCGCGACACGAACTCAGGTACGCGACCAGACCGAGGGGATTCGAGGCGCGGTGGGCGAGAAGGATAAGGCGACGCTCTATCGCGAGCTTGAGGAGCAGCTACGGCAGCGTGATCGCGCCCGGCCCAAGCGTCATCCGCGCGATCGAGACGACGGCGGTCGAGATCGGTAACGCACGTCAATCGAAACCGTCAGCCTCATAACCTGAAGGTCAGAGGTTCAAATCCTCTCCCCGCAACCAGCGTTACTGGCAGCCCGTCACGAGAAATCGTGGCGGGTTTCTTGCTGTCGGACGCCGCCGCGAGGATCCCGCTCAGCCTGACAAACCCCACTTGACGGTACCGATTGCTGCAGTCATTCTACCTATGCGATGGTCGGTTTTGGCTGGCCATCTGGACAATGTCGGCTGAACTGTCGGCCCCCAAATAATTGTCTGGCCGTTCAGGGACTTGGCAGCAGAACCTTGTGAAAAACTCTTTAAGGCAGAGCGGGGACGATGCGAGCGCCAGCACCCAACGGTTTTTCCGTTCCGGTCAGGCCGTCCACTTCGATCTGACGCGGCGGTGGCCGGCACCTTATGGGCGGTTACAGGCGGGCCGAAGATCCGTCGTCGACATTATCGACAATCACCGGCTCACAATCACCGGCTCGGAAAT
>WNFM01100994.1_pt2 | contig 16913 bp, 17 predicted proteins | sample 5400271 | NCBI WGS metagenome assembly WNFM01 (sample SAMN13153352, study PRJNA577476) | soil metagenome | isolation source: 60 cm saprolite on Douglas fir-dominated hillslope | place: USA:California | collected 2013-09-17
GATGCCGGGCGAGAGGATCAGCCGGTCGTAGCGAAGCTCGCCGCCGCGCGCCAGTCTGACGACGCGCTTTTGCGCATCGACCGCGGTCGCCGTGTCGTGCACGATTTTGACGCCGCGCCGCGCGAGCCCATCGTAGCTCACCGTGATGTCCGCGATCTGCCTGCTTCCGCCCAGCACGAGATTCGACAGCGGGCACGAAACGAATGATGCGTTGGCCTCGACCAGCGTCACGTCGACCGCGCCATCGCTCCACAGGTTGAGATACTTCGCCGCCGTCGCGCCGCCATAGCCGCCGCCGACCACGACGACTTTTCCGGCGGCCCTGTTGCCGCCGAATCCCGCGCAACCGCTCAATGACGACGCGGCGACTCCCGCGCCCAGTGCTCGCAGCAATGCGCGCCGCTGTGCATTCGGCGTATGCCGGTTCATTGCGGGGCCGGCTGCGACGCGAACCAACTCGTGACCTCATCGATCTGCTCGTCGGTATAGCCCCTGGCCAATTGCGGCATCACCGTCCCGTCGCGCCCGCCGCTCCTGTATTCGCGCATCCGCGATTGCAATTCGACCCTGGTCCGGCCGGCGAGCGCCGGCATGCCAGCCGCACTTGCGCCGTTAGTCCCGTGACAACTCGCGCACGATGCCGCGATGTTGCGTCCTGCGTCACGACCGTTCCCCTGCGCGGCCGCGAATCCCGTTGCAATCATCAGCAGCGCAAGTGGCGCGCGAAGCCACCGCACACGCAGACTTTCGTTCCGATTCTCCGCCATCCGACATAGATTAGTCCGGCGCAGTGTCGCGCCGATACAACATGATTCACACGCCGATTAAGCGTTCGAATATGGAATCGATTTCCAAAGACATAATCGTTCCCTTCCCGACTGTTCGCGGCCGGGTAACCGGTAATACACGCGATTTCAGGTACTTACAGTTGAGGGCCGCGGCGAAGCCTATGTTCGCTTGACAGAAGGAGGATGCGCCGCAGCACCATTTTGGCGATTCTTGCCAAAAATAATTCCGTCAGGCGGAAAGTGTTTTTAAGTACATGATTATTTTCGATAAATCCTACATTGCACTGCGCCAATTTGAGCTTGTAATCCAGCGGTCGCCTTGCTAACGTGAGTTTGTCACGAACCGCATTCCGCTTATGTCACGCGGCGCGCGGCAAAGGCAGGTGTGGTTCACCCATCCACGCCCGCCAGGCCGGCTAAGAGATCCCCAAGCCCGCCCGTGGACCGAATCCGGAAGGCGGATCGGATTCGCCGTCGACCAGCGTGCCGCCTTCGTGTTGGCGGCGTGGCCAAACAGCATGGGAGCAGCAGATGAACTACGACCTCGAAGCGGCAAGACTCAAAAAGGACTGGGCGGAGAACCCCCGGTGGAAAGGCATCGAGCGCGGCTATTCGGCGGAAGACGTCGTGCGCCTGCGCGGTTCCCTGCATATCGAGCACACACTCGCGCGCCGCGGCGCCGAGAAACTCTGGAAGCTCGTCAACGAGGAGCCGTTCGTCAATGCGCTGGGCGCGATGACCGGCAACCAGGCGATGCAGCAGGTCAAGGCCGGGCTCAAGGCGATCTATCTATCCGGCTGGCAGGTTGCGGCGGATGCGAACATCGCCGGCGAAATGTATCCCGACCAGTCGCTGTATCCGGTCAACTCGGTGCCGAACGTCGTCAAGCGCATCAACAACACGTTCGTCCGCGCGGACCAGATCCAGCACATGGAAGGCTCGGGTGAGACGGACTTCTTCGCGCCGATCGTCGCGGACGCCGAAGCCGGCTTCGGCGGCGTGCTGAACGCGTTCGAATTGATGAAGGCCATGATCGAGGCGGGTGCCGCCGGCGTCCACTTCGAGGACCAGCTGGCCTCGGTGAAAAAGTGCGGCCACATGGGCGGCAAAGTGCTCGTGCCCACGCGCGAGGCCGTCGACAAACTGATTGCCGCGCGTCTGGCTGCGGACGCGATGGGCGTGCCCACACTGATTCTCGCCCGGACGGATGCGGAAGCCGCCGATCTCGTGACGTCGGACATCGACGGATCGAAGGCTTCTACAAGACGCGTAACGGACTCGACCAGGCGGTATCGCGCGGCCTGGCCTACGCGCCCTACGCGGACATGATCTGGTGCGAGACCGGCAAGCCCGACCTGGACTTCGCCAAGGCGTTCGCCGACGCGATTCACGCCAAGTTTCCGGGCAAGATGCTTGCCTACAACTGCTCGCCGTCCTTCAACTGGAAGAAGAACCTCGACGACGCGACGGTCTCGCGGTTCCAGCGCGAACTGGGCGCGATGGGCTACAAGTTCCAGTTCATTACGCTGGCCGGGTTCCACAGCCTCAATTACTCGATGTTCAACCTGGCCCACGGCTACGCCCACAACCAGATGACGGCGTTCGTCGAGCTGCAGGAGGCCGAATTTGCGGCGGTGCCCAAGGGCTTCACGGCCATCAAGCATCAGCGCGAAGTGGGCACTAGCTATTTCGATGCGGTGACGCAGACGGTGCAGGGCAGCCAGGCGTCGACGACCGCGCTCAAAGGCTCGACCGAGGACGAACAGTTCTTCGAAAAGCCGAAGACCGAACTGCACGTGGCCAACGGCTAGTCGCCTAAAGCCTGAACCGGTTGTCTGCTGTCGGCAGCGCCGCGCCATCCATCCGGGTGGCGCGGCGTTTGCCTTTCGAGACCTGAACTTGTTTGGTGCGGGCGAGCGAACCGGCGCCGCCGAATGCGGTCGGATAAGCATGGGAGATACCGCTTCGGTACCGACGCGGGTAACGGCCACTCCGGAAAGCCGGGCGGTCCGCGCATTCTTTGCGCTGTCGCCCAACGAAACGGTGAGGGAAGCGCTGGCCGCGCTGGGGCGCGACATCGCGCGCCGGTCCCGAGGCCGGACCGTCTCGCCGGAAAACGCCCACCTGACGCTGGCCTTCATCGGCGATGTGGCCAAGACCGCGGTGCCGATATTGGAAGCGGTAGGCGACCGCCTTCCCAAAACCGGGTTCGTGCTCTCCTTCGACTCGCTCGGCGCGTGGCGCGCCTCGGGTGTCGCGTGGATCGCACCGAGCGTCCTGCCGCCGCCGCTGCTCACGCTGCATTCGACATTGGCGGACGCGTTGGTCGCGGCGGGATTCGAGCTCGAGACACGGCCCTTCCGCTGCCGCGCGCGCGCTGCCCGCCCATCCTCTGGCGCGGCGACCGGCTTTATCTCATCGGCTCCGAGTTGCGGCCCGAAGGCCCCGTTTACCGCAACCTCGCGTCCTGGGAACTGGCCATCCGCTGACGTTCGGCGCCCGATACGTCACGGGCCGAGTTCGATCGGCCGGCCGGGATCGGCGCTCCACTCGCTCCACGACCCGGGATAAAGACGCGTGCCGGGGAACCCCGCAATTTCCATCGCGAGAATGTTGTGGCAGGAGGTCACGCCGGAACCGCAGCTGTGGACGACCGTTTCGTGCGACGCGCCGTCGAGCAGCGCCAGGAATTCGGCGCGCAGGAACGCCGGGGGCTTGAAGGTTCCGTCGGCGTCGACGTTCAGCGTGAACGGCCGGTTGTGCGCGCCGGGAATGTGGCCGGCAACGGGATCGATCGGCTCGACGTCTCCGCGAAACCGCTCAGGCGCGCGCGCATCGAGCAGGAAGAGCGTGTGTCGGCCTAGGCTCGCGCGCACGCCGGTGGCGTTCACCGTCGGCGTGACGTGGCGGATCCCGAACGAAGACGGACGTACGTCGGGGACTTCGGCAGTGGTCGCGCGACCTTCCCGCAGCCATTTGGCGAATCCGCCGTCGAGGACGGCTGCCGCATCGTGGCCGAGCCAGCGCAGCATCCACCACAACCTCGCCGCGTACATCCCGTTGCCTTGATCGTACGCGACCACCTGCTTGCGTTCGTCGATGCCCAGACGCGAAAACAGCGCCGCCGCAGTTTCGGGCGTGGGCAGCGGATGGCGGCCGTTCTTGCCAGTCTTCGGCGCGGAAAGATCGCGGTCGATGTGGACGAACTGCGCGCCGGGAACGTGCGCCTTGGCGTACTCGGTCTCGCCAAAGAGGTCCGGTTGCATGAGGTCGTGCCGCACGTCGCAGATCACGACGTCGGGACGGCCGAGCGCCTCGCCCAACGCCTCGGTCGATATGAGCGTCGTGTACCTGGGGTTGGTCACCCGCGAAGCCTTCGCAACGTGCGTCAAAAGTGCGCGATGTGCGCTTCCATCTCGCGCCGGTAGAACTCGTGGAAGTGCTGCATGCCGTCTTCCATCGGCGACTGGTAGGGGCCGATCTCGCTCCTCCCCGCACGGTACAGCGCCATGCGGCCGGCGTCCATCCGCTCGGCGATCTCGTCGTCCTCCTTCGCCGTCTCCATGTATGCCGCCTGTTCGGCCTCGACGAATTCGCGCTCGAACAGCGCGATTTCCTCGGGGTAGTAGAACTCGACGACGTTCAGCGTCTTGTCGACCGCCTGGGGAATGAGCGTGCTGATGACGAGCACGTGCGGGTACCACTCGAGCATGACGTTCGGGTAGTAGGTGAGCCACACGGCGCCGTGCTGCGGCATCTCGCCGCGGTAGAAATCGAGCACCGCCTTGTGCCAGCGCTCGTAGGTGTGCGAGCCGGGCTTGGAGAGGCGGCTGTTGATCCCGACCGACTGCACCGAATACCAGTCACCGAATTCCCACTTGAGATCGTCGCAGGTCACGAATTGGCCGAGGCCCGGGTGGAAGGGCCCAATGTGATAGTCCTCGAGATACACCTCGACGAACGACTTCCAGTTGTAATTGCACGGGTGCAACTCGACCCGGTCGAGCATGTAGCCCGAGAAATCGAACTGCTTGATGCCCAGCGCGGCAAGATCGTCCGCAACGTTGCGCGGGCCGTCGAACAGGAGCCCGTTCCAATGTTGCAGCGGTGTCCTGCGCAGATCGAGGCAGGGCTTGTCCGCGAAGTGAGGCGCACCGAGCAGTTCGCCCTTGAGATCGTAGGTCCAGCGATGTACCGGGCAGACGAGGCTGCGCGTATTGCCGCGACCGCGATACATGAGCGCCTGGCGGTGGCGGCAGACGTTGGACAGGAGCTCGATGCCAGCCGCGTTGCGAACGAGCATCTGCGCGTCTCCTCGCGCGGCGAGCGCCTGGAAATCACCGACTTCGGGCACCATGAATTCATGACCCACGTAGCACGGGCCACGCGCGAGCAGCAAGCGCTGTTCCGCTTCGAGCACCCGGGGGTCGCAATACCAGGAAACCGGGAATTGCGTGCTTGCCTGCCGCAAGCGCCCGGCCGTTGCGAGGTCCGACATACGGCCAACCCTTTCGCGAATTTCGGTTGCGAGCAACCAACCCAACCCAACAACCCGGGACGCTTACGGCTCTAAAAGAAAAGCCGCCCCGGACCGCTTTGCCAAGTCGGCCGTGCGAAACGTTTAGGAATTCGCTGTGGCCGCGTCGTCAAAAAATGGTATTATATTTGACTTTACGTAATCAGGTCAAGACCTTGCGGAACTTTCCTGCATTCATCCGCCGTCGCTTTTTGACCCGATATCCGCGCTGCGCTTAAGCTGTCGGCGCCCGTCCCTCAAGCGTCGCGCAAAAGTCCCCATGGCCAAAGTTTCCGACACTCCCCCGACATTCGAAGCCGCGCTCGCCGAGCTCGAGGAAATCGTGGCGACGATGGAAGGCGGCCAGCTTCCGCTCAAGGACGCGCTCGCTGCGTACAAGCGCGGCGCGGAATTGCTCACCTATTGCCAGGCATCGCTCAAGGACGCGCAGCAGCAGGTCGAAGTCCTCGAGCAAGGCGTGCTGAAGGCATTCGCGCCGGAAGGTTTGCCGGATGCATCCTGACCTCGCATTCCCGGTCTGGTCGGAGGAGCGGCAACGGCGGATCGAGGACGTTCTCGAACGCGCATTGCCGCCGGCTGCTGTGTCGCCTTCCCCTGCGTCAGCTTCCCCTGTGTCACATTCTCATCTGCACGAGGCCATGCGCTACGCGGTGCTGGGCGGTGGAAAGCGCATTCGTCCACTGCTCGCGTACGCGGCCGGAGAGTTCGCCGATGCGGACCCGGCGAAAGTGGACGCGTCGGCCGCCGCGGTCGAGTTGATCCACGCGTATTCGCTCGTCCACGACGACCTGCCGTGCATGGACAACGACACGTTGCGGCGCGGCAAGCCCACGTGCCACGTCGCGTTCGGCGAAGCCACGGCGTTGCTGGCCGGAGACGCATTGCAGTCGCTCGCGTTTGCGCTGCTCGGTGCTTCGGGCGCCTCGTGTGCAACGCTCGCGTATGCGGCGGGCGCGCCCGGCATGGCGGGAGGCCAGGCGATCGATCTTGCGAGCTCCGGGACAATGCTGTCGCTTCCCGAACTCCAGACGATGCACCGGATGAAGACCGGCGCGCTCATTCGCGCGGCCGTGCGGCTGGGCGCGTCGTGCGGGCGATCGCTTGCGCGCGAGGAATCGGCGGCGCTGGATGCGTATGCGGACGCGGCAGGCCTGGCCTTCCAGGTCGTCGACGACGTTCTCGATGTCGAGGGATCCGCGACCGCGCTGGGCAAGACCGCCGGCAAGGACGCGGCCCAGCAGAAGCCGACCTACGTATCGTTGCTGGGCCTGCCCGAAGCCAAGCGGCACGCGGAGGCGCTGCGCGCGCAGGCCGCCGCCGCGCTGGCTCCCTTTCGCGGCGCCGCCCGCCGGCTGGTCGAGCTGGCCGACTGGATCGTGCTGCGCAACCACTGATGCCCGACACCGTGTATCCATTGCTCGAACGCATCAACCGTCCCGCAGACTTGCGCGCGCTGGATCGCGGCGAATTGCGCGACGTCGCACGCGAATTGCGCGCGTTCCTGCTGGCGTCGGTATCACAAACCGGCGGACACCTGTCGTCGAACTTGGGCACCGTCGAGCTCACGGTCGCACTGCATTACGTGTTCGATACGCCGGCCGATCGCATCGTCTGGGACGTCGGCCACCAGACCTATGGGCACAAGGTGCTGACCGGACGGCGCCAGGAAATGGCGAAACTGCGGCAGGCCGGCGGCCCGTCCGGATTCCCGCGCCGCAGCGAAAGCGAATACGACACGTTCGGCACGGCGCATTCGTCGACGTCGATCTCCGCGGCATTGGGGATGGCGCTCGCGGCGCGCCTCAAAGCCGAAGATCGGCGGGTCGTCGCGGTGATCGGCGATGGCGCGATGAGCGCGGGCATGGCGTTCGAGGCGCTCAACAATGCCGGCATCAGCGGCGCCGATCTTCTCGTGATCCTGAACGACAACGACATGTCGATCAGCGAGCCGGTGGGCGCGCTCGACCGCTACCTGGCGAAGGTGCTCTCGTCGCGCTTCTACAACTCGGTGCGCCGCAGCGGCAAGGAAATCCTGGCCAAGCTTCCGCCCGTGCACGAAATCGCGCGCCGCGCCGAGGAGCACGTCAAGGGCATGGTGCTCCCGGGAACGTTGTTCGAGGGACGTCGACGCGCTGGTGCAAACACTCACCAACATCCGCGAGTTGAAGGGGCCGCAGTTCCTGCACATCATCACGAAAAAGGGTCATGGCTACCCGAGGGCCGAGGAAGACCCGATCCTCTACCACGGCGTGACCAAGTTCGATCCGGCCGTTGGCATTGTTCCGAAGGCGGCGGGCAAGCCCAGCTATACGCAGGTGTTCGGCGACTGGCTGTGCGACATCGCCGCCAAGGACCTGCGGATTGTCGGCGTCACGCCCGCGATGCGCGAGGGCTCGGGCCTCGTTCGCTTTTCGCAGGAGTTCCCGGAGCGCTACTTCGACGTCGGCATCGCCGAGCAGCACGCGGTGACGTTCGCCGGCGGCCTGGCGTGCGAGGGGATGAAGCCCGTCGTCGCCATCTACTCGACGTTTTTGCAGCGCGCGTACGACCAGGCGATCCACGACATCGCGCTGCAGAACCTGCCGGTCGTGTTTGCGATCGACCGTGCGGGTGTGGTCGGGGCGGATGGCGCGACGCACCTCGGCGCGTTCGACCTCACGTACCTGCGTTGCCTGCCCAACATGACCGTGATGGCGCCCGCCGACGAGAACGAGTGCCGCCAGATGCTCTATACCGGCTGCACGCTCGATTCGCCTTCCGCAATCCGCTATCCGCGCGGATCGGGTCCGGGCGTCGCCCAGGAGTCCGAGATGCGCGCGCTGCCGATCGGCAAGGGCGAAATCCGCCGTGAAGGCAAGCGGCGGCCCCATCGCATCGCGATCCTGGCCTTCGGTTCGATGCTGCATCCCGCGCTTGCCGCGGCCGAGGAACTCGATGCGACCGTCGCCAACATGCGCTTCGTGAAGCCGCTCGACGCCGAACTCGTGCGCAAGCTCGCGCGCGAGCACGATTCGCTGGTGACGGTCGGGGAGAACGTCGTGGCCGGGGGTGCAGGGAGCGGTGTCGCCGAACTTCTCGCGGACGAGGGGATCACCGTGCCGATCTTTCATATCGGGCTTCCCGACCGCTTCATCGATCACGGGGATCCCGCATGGCTGCTGTCACAGGTCGGCCTGGATGCGAAGGGCATCGCGGCATCGATCACCGCGCACTTCGGCCCTCATTTTGGTCAATACAAGGCGGAACCGCGCGTGAAGCCCGCGGCGTGAGCGGCACAATGGGAATATGAGTGGGAACATGAGCCGACCCGCTACAATGAAGAAGTCATGAACCGACCCGAGCAGCCCGGCCGCTTGATCCCCATTCCCGACGTGCAATCGGGGACGGACGAGCGCCACCTGGCGATCGACGATGTCGGCATCAAGGGCCTGAAATTTCCGCTTGCGTTCTCCGACCGCGATGGCGTGGCGCAACCCACGATCGCGTCGTGCAACGTCTATGTCGCGCTGGCCGAGGACCGCAAGGGCACGCACATGTCGCGCCTCGTGATGCTGCTCGAGGAGCGAGCGGGTCCCCGCGCCGCGCCGCTGTCGGTCGCAAGCCTGCGCGAACTCCTCGACGATCTCGTCGTGCGCCTCGATGCGCCAGCGGGGCGGATCGAACTCGCCTTCCCATTCTTCGTGCGCAAGATCGCGCCTGTCTCAGGGGTGGCGAGCCTCCTCGATTACGAAGTGCGGCTCACCGGCGAACTCAAGGACGGGCAGTTCGCGACCACGATTGCGGTAGCGGTCCCGGTGATGTCGCTGTGCCCGGCTTCGAAGGAAATTTCGGACTACGGCGCGCACAACCAGCGCTCGTCGGTCACCATCACCGTGCGCCCCACGCAGCCCGTCTTCATCCAGGAGCTCCTGCGCATCGCCGAGGAAGAGGCGTCCTGCGAGCTGTACGGAATCCTCAAGCGCTCCGATGAGAAATATGTCACCGAACGCGCGTACGACAACCCGCGCTTCGTCGAGGACCTGGTACGCGGTGTGGCGGCTCGGCTGGCTCACGATCCGCGCTTCGAGGGGTTCAGCGTCGAGGCCGAGAACTTCGAGTCGATCCACAATCACAGCGCCTATGCGCGGATTGCACGCGGACTCTAACGGCCGCCGGCTCCGCCACTCGTCGCGCGCTATGGGCGTTCCTCCCGTCCCGGTCGCGGTTCGTCCCGCTGGATGTTCGTCCCAGACTACGCGCCTAATATTCGCGTGATGGACGGTTCCCGCATGCAAAGCTCGCTGAAAATCCGTTACGACGCGTTCGCCGACCGCCTGCTCTCGTCGCTTTCCGAAATCGAGCGCCGCGACATGAAGTCGTTCGACCGCTGGCTCTACCGCGGGGGAGGATGGCGTTGGCTCGTCGGCACGCTGCTGGTGGCGACGGGCGCCGCTTGGGTCGCCGCGCGCCTGCCGTGGAACATGAGCTTCCTCGAGGCGGCGGTCCTGTTCAATGCGTTTGTCGTCGTGATGCTCTGGGCGGGATTGTCCGCGTGGTTCGGCTACCGCAGGTTCCACGGCAGCGGATTCCGCGTGGCGGTGATCGGCCCCCTTCTGGCGCTGCTGGGCGCATTCGTGGGCGCCTGCATCGCTGCGCTCATCAAAGGCGTCAATCCGTTCGACTGGCTCTACGACAGCGCGCTCTTGCGGCACATCGTGACCGGCGCGCTCGTCTTCGGCGTCATGTACACGTTCATCGTCGCGCTCATCGCCAACCTTCGCAATCGCGAATACCGCGCGCTGGCGGCCAACCTCGAGGCCGAAAACCGCCAGAGCGACCTCTCGCGGCAGTTGGCGGAATCGAAGCTGAAGCTCCTGCAGTTGCAGATCGAGCCGCACTTCCTGTTCAACACGCTGGGCAGTGCGCAACAGCTGGCCGAGAAGAACGCGCCCGAAGCCGCGCGCCTCATCAGCGACCTGATCCGATTCCTGCGCACGACGATGCCGACCCTCCACGACGAGGCGACGACGGTGAAGCAGGATGTCGACATGATCTCGGCGTACCTTCGCATCATGCAGACGCGCTTAGGCTCGAGGCTCTCGTGGTCGACCGCGATTCCCGGCGAACTCGAGGACACCCGCGTCCCTCCGGGCATGCTGATCACGCTCGTGGAGAATGCGGTCAAGCACGGCATCGAGCCGTTGCCCAGCGGTGGCCGCATCGAGGTCGTCGCAAAACGCGAGGTGCGCGCCGGTGGTGCCCGCATCGTGCTCTCAGTCGTGGACACGGGGGCGGGACTTGCGCATGCGCCAAGCGTTGGCGGCATCGGGCTCGCCAACATCCGCGACCGCCTTGCCCTTCAATATGACGAGCGCGCGGCGCTCGAAACCGAAGCCAACACGCCGCACGGATTCATTGCGCGGCTCGTCCTGCCGCTCGAGGCCGCTTCCGGCCGCCGCGCCAGCGCCCCGGCGACGCAGGGTGCTTACCGATGAGCCACGCTACCGCACTGATCGCCGAGGACGAGCCGCTGATGCGCGAGCGCCTCAAGGAAAAGCTGGCGGAATCATGGCCGGAACTCGAGATCGTGGCCGAGGCCGCCGACGGCAACGCAGCCCTCGCGTTGTTCGACGAATGGCGGCCGCAGATCGCCTTCCTGGACATCCGGATGCCGGGCAAGACGGGTCTCGACGTGGCAGCGGCGATCGGCGACGAATGTCACAATATGCGCTCAGGGCCTTCGATGCCGGCGCCATCGATTACCTTCTGAAGCCGGTGGAGAGCGAACGGCTGGCGGCGACGGTGTTTCGGCTCCGGAAAAAACTCAAGTCCCCGCCCGCCGACATGTCGGCCCTCGTCGCCGAATTGCGCTCCACGATCAAGTCCGACGTGCCGCGGGTGAAATGGATCAAGGCCGCCGTCGGCAAGCAGGTCAAGTTGATCCCCGTCGAAGACGTCGTCTATTTCCAGGCCGATACGAAATACACGCGCGTCGTGCTCGACAGTGGCGAGGCGCTGATCCGGACGCCGCTCAAGGAACTGCTGGCCGGTCTCGATCCGGAAAAATTCTGGCAGGTGCACCGGGGCACGATCGTGAACCTCGACGCGGTCTCGGGCGTGCTGCGCGAGGACGCCGAGCGCCAGTTCGTCGTGCTCAAGAACCGGCCCGAGAGGCTGTCCATCTCGCGGCAGTTCACGCACTTGTTCAAGCAGATGTAATTCCGGCTGCTGCCCACCTTGTAGTTGGGCTGATAAAATCGCGGACGAGGCGGTCCAAAGTGACCGACGCCTAAAGAGTCCGCCATGCGCCCCGTCGCCATCTTCCGCTTCTCGCCGACCGAAGGCCCCGGCCATTTCGGCGAGTGGCTGTCGGAGCAGGCGATCCCGATCGAACTCATCATGCTCGACGAGGGCGCGGCTGTCCCGACGGACCCCGGTGCGTATGCCGGCATCGGCATGATGGGTGGGCCGATGAGCGTCAACGACCGGCTGCCCTGGATGGCGCCGCTGTGCGGATTCGTGCGCGATGCCATCGGCGATGGCGTCCCGGTCATCGGCCATTGCCTCGGCGGACAGATGATTGCGAAGGCGCTCGGCGGGCGCGTGGTCCGCGCGCCGACGCCGGAAATCGGCTGGCTCCACGTCGACGTGTGCGACCGCGGAGCGCGTCGCGAGTGGTTCGGCGGCCTGCCGCGTTTCGCCGCCTTCCAGTGGCACTACGACGCGTTCGATTTGCCGCCGATGGCCACGCGCGTCCTGACCAATGCGTTCAACGTGGACCAGGGCTTCGTCATCGACGACCGGCACGTCGGATTGCAGTGCCATGTCGAGATGACGACCGAGCTCGTGACGACGTGGTGCCGCACCGGCGCCAAGGAATTGCCCGCCCGCTCGAATGCCAATCTGCAAAGCGCGGCCGACCTGGTCGCCGATCTTCCCGCACGGCTGGCCGCGCTCAACGAGGTGGCCGACAGCGTTTACGCGCGCTGGTCGCAGGGCCTGTTGCGCTAAGGCACCCCATGACTTCGATCCGGGCGCTTCCCGACCAGCTCATCAACCAGATCGCCGCTGGTGAAGTCGTCGAGCGCCCCGCGGCGGCGCTGAAGGAGCTGCTCGAAAATGCGCTCGATGCCGGCGCGACGCAAATCGATGTCGAGCTCGCCGCCGGCGGCGTCAAGCGCATCCGCGTCGTCGACAACGGCAGCGGAATCGAGCGCGAGGACCTCGCGCTCGCCGTTGCGCGGCATGCCACGTCGAAGATCGGCTCGGTGCTGGATCTCGAGGCGATTGCGTCGCTGGGATTCCGCGGCGAGGCGTTGGCGTCGATTGCGTCGGTGTCGCGGCTGGGCTTGGCGTCACGCGCTAGGAGTAAGCCGCACGCGTGGCGGATCGAGGTCGACGGCGGCACGGTGAGCCCGATCGCGCCGGCCGCCCTGGCGACGGGCACCAGCGTCACGGTCGAGGAGCTGTTCTTCAACACGCCGGCGCGGCGCAAATTCCTGCGCACCGAAGGCACCGAGTGGGCGCATTGCGAAGAGGCGTTCCGAAGGGTGGCACTCGCCCATCCTGCGACGGGCTTCACGTTGCAGCACAATGCGCGCGCCGTTCGGCGCCTGATCCCCGCCGGCCGGCGCGTGAGAGTCGAACAGTTGCTGGGCGACGACTTCATCCTGCACGCGGTCGCGGTCGACGCCGAGGCGGCGGGCGTCACGCTCACGGGCTTTGCCGTGCGGCCGGCCTACGCGGCGCAAGGTGGCGGCCAATACCTTTTCGTCAACGGTCGCCACGTTCGCGATCGCGTGCTGCAACACGCGCTGCGCGAGGCTTATCGCGACGTGCTCCACCACGACCGCCAGCCGGCGTATGCGTTGTGGCTCGAGCTCGATCCACGGCGCGTCGACGTCAACGTGCATCCGCAGAAGACCGAAGTGCGTTTTCGCGATTCCGGCGCGATCCACCAGTTTGTGCGGCACGCGGTGGAACGCGCGCTGGCGGCGAGCGCCGCCGAACAGCCCGCGGTGTCGGCCGCGGAGCGCCTGGGGGTCGCGGCCGCGCATCTGCCGCCGCTTATGCCGCAGGGTGAAAGGTCCGGCATGCAGGAAGGGATGCAGTCGCAAGCCGGAGCGCCGTGGCGCAGCCCGCAATCGCCGCTCGCGTTCCCGGCCAGCGAGCCCTCGACGTTTTATGCGCGCCTCTTCGGGCCGCGAGAAGATAGCGCGCCGCAGCCATTTCCACCCGACGATCCCCATCCGCTGGGTTTCGCGCTCGCCCAACTGCACGGCGTCTTCATCCTCGCCCAGAATCGTGCCGGCCTCGTGCTTGTCGACATGCATGCGGCGCACGAACGCATCGTCTACGAGCGACTGAAGACGGCGTTCGATGCGAGTCTGCCGGTGCAGCCGTTGCTCGTGCCGGCCACGTTTGCCGCCGAGCCGCTCGACGTCGCGACGATGGAAGAAAACGGCGCGGCGCTGGAAACGCTGGGGTTCGCGATGTCGGCGCTGGGTCCGACCACGCTCGCCGTACGCGGGGTTCCTGCGCCGCTCTCGGACGCCGATCCGGCAACGCTCGCGCGTGCCGTCCTGCACGAGATCCGCGAGTTCGGCGGCACGCAAGTGCTGGCGGCGCGTCGCGACGAACTCTTGTCGACGATGGCGTGTCACGGCTCGGTGCGCGCGAACCGCAGCTTGGCGCTGCCGGAGATGAACGCGCTGCTGCGCGAAATGGAGGCCACCGAGCGCTCGGGCCAATGCAACCATGGCCGTCCGACGTGGTATCAACTGTCGCTGTCGGACCTCGATCGATTGTTCATGCGCGGGCGGTGACTGCCGCGTTTTCTGTGATACCCGCCATCCTGTTGATGGGCCCGACCGCTTCGGGCAAGAGCGCGCTCGCGACCGTGCTGGCGGAGCGCCTCGGTGGCGAAATTGTCAGCGTCGATTCGGCGCAGGTGTATCGCGGCATGGACGTAGGCACGGCGAAGCCCGGGGCGGAAGTCCGCGCACGCATCCCGCATCACCTCATCGACATCATCGAACCGACGCAACCCTATTCGGCGGCGATGTTCGTGCGCGATGCGCTGGCATCTGTTGCTGCCATACGGGAACGCGGCAAGACGCCGATCCTGGCGGGCGGGACGATGCTCTATTTCAAGGCGCTGACAGAAGGCTTGTCGGCCCTGCCGCGCGCCGATCCCGGCATACGCGCGGAACTCGACGGCCGCGCGGCACGCGAAGGATGGCCTTCGCTTCATGCCGAGCTCGCGCGCGTCGATCCGGTAACGGCTGCCCGGCTGGCGCCGACCGATGCGCAACGGATCCAGCGCGCGCTGGAAGTGCACCGATTGAGCGGCCAGCCCATTTCGCAATTGCAAGGACGGCGGGAAACGAGCGGCGGTGCGATCGGCCCGGTTTTTCCCATCGCGCTGATGGTTGCCGATCGCGTTCACCTGCATGCGGCGATCGCACGACGCTTCGACGCGATGCTCGATGCGGGGCTCGTCGACGAACTGCGCGGATTGCAGAACCGCTTCGCGCTGAATCCCGCGCTGCCGTCGATGCGGTGCGTCGGCTATCGGCAAGCGTGGCAATACCTGGCGGGCGACATTGACGCCGGGGAAGCTGCCACGCGGCAGCTCGCGAAGCGGCAACTGACCTGGCTGCGCTCGACGCCCGCGACGCCTGTCGACGCCACGCTGCCGGATCTTGCCGACGTCGTGATAACCCTCGCGAGGTCGCACGAACCGCGATAGCCTGACAGCGGCATGCTGCCATGCAATAATGACAGTCCGCCCCATGGCCTGTCCGCAAAAAGCTCTCGGGCGGATCGACATGACGGCGCGCACGCTCTACGACAAGTTGTGGGATAGCCACGTGATCCGCGAAGAGGCGGATGGCACGGCGCTGCTCTACATCGACCGGCACCTGGTGCACGAGGTGACGAGCCCGCAGGCGTTCGAAGGCCTGCGGCTTGCCGGACGCAAGCCCTGGCGGATGCAATCGGTCGTCGCCACGGCCGACCACAACACGCCGACCAAGGACTGGGACCGAGGCATCCAGGATCCCGTCTCGCGCACGCAGGTCGAAACGCTCGACGGCAACATCCGCGAGCACGGCGCAAAAGCCTATTTCCCGTTCCTCGATCGCCGGCAGGGCATCGTCCACGTGATCGGCCCCGAACAAGGCGCAACGCTTCCCGGCATGACGGTCGTCTGCGGCGATTCGCACACGAGCACGCACGGCGCCTTCGCGGCGCTCGCGATCGGCATTGGAACGTCGGAAGTCGAGCACGTCCTCGCAACGCAATGCCTGCTGACCAAGAAGCTTAAATCGATGCTGATCCGCGTCGACGGCCGGCTGCCTCCGGGCGTGACGGCCAAGGACCTGGTGCTCTCGGTCATCGGCCGCATCGGAACGGCCGGAGGAAGCGGCCACGCCGTCGAGTTCGCGGGAGAGGCGGTGCGCGCGATGTCGATGGAGGCGCGGATGACGATGTGCAACATGGCGATCGAGGCCGGCGCCCGCTCGGGCATGATCGCCGCGGACGAGCGCACGTTCGACTACATCAAGGGTCGCGCCTTTGCGCCGACCGGCGAAATGTGGGATCGCGCGCTGGCGCAGTGGCGCAGCCTGCGCAGCGACGACAACGCCAAGTTCGACACGACGCACGTCTTTGCCGCAGCCGAGATTCGCCCGCAGGTCACGTGGGGCACCTCCCCCGAAATGGTGGTGAGCATCGAGGACCGCGTGCCGGATCCGGACCGCGAACGCGACAGCGCGCGCCGCGACGGCATGGAACGGGCACTCTCGTACATGGGACTGCAGCCGAACACGCTGATGACGAACATTCACATCGACAAGGTCTTCATCGGCTCGTGCACGAATTCGCGCATCGAGGACCTGCGGCAGGCCGCCGCGGTCGCGCGTGGCCGGCACATCGCGAAGAACGTGAAGCTCGCGCTGGTCGTCCCCGGCTCAGGGCTCGTGAAGGCGCAGGCGGAAGCCGAAGGCCTGGACCGGATTTTCCGCGACGCCGGTTTCGAATGGCGCGAGCCCGGATGCTCGATGTGCCTCGCGATGAACGATGACCGGCTCGAACCCGGCGAGCGCTGCGCGTCGACATCGAATCGCAATTTCGGCTGCGGCAGCTCGCGCGAACACGCAGCGTGGGCGCTGGCCGATTTCGGCTTCCACGCGTTCATCGCCCCGTCGTTCGGGGACATCTTCACGTGCGGCGGCTCGCCTGAATCGGCACACACCGCCATGAATCCATTCCGCATCCACACCGGCCTCGTGATTCCGCTCGACCGAGCGAACGTCGACACCGACTCCATCATCCCGAAGCAGTTCCTGAAGTCGATCAAGCGGTCGGGTTTCGGCGCGAACCTCTTCGACGCGTGGCGCTACCTCGATCGCGGCGAACCCGGCATGGACAATGCGCGGCGGCCGCGCAATCCCGACTTCGTGTTGAACGACGCGCGCTACCAGGGCGCATCCATCCTGCTCGCCCGCCGCAATTTCGGCTGCGGCAGCTCGCGCGAACACGCAGCGTGGGCGCTGGCCGATTTCGGCTTCCACGCGTTCATCGCCCCGTCGTTCGGGGACATCTTC
>WNFM01140352.1_pt3 | contig 16912 bp, 15 predicted proteins | sample 5400271 | NCBI WGS metagenome assembly WNFM01 (sample SAMN13153352, study PRJNA577476) | soil metagenome | isolation source: 60 cm saprolite on Douglas fir-dominated hillslope | place: USA:California | collected 2013-09-17
CAAGAGAACCCGCACCAGCGTCCTCATGCGGCGCCGAAGGCTTGGGATTCCCGTCCTCAATCCTGCATACCGTCTTTGGACCCAGCGCGATGACAAGCTGCTCGGCCGCTGGCCGGATGCGGAACTTGCGGGCAAGCTTCAGCGGAGCCAGGCTTCCGTGCAAGCTCGCCGGCGGAAGCTGGGCCTTCCGCCGTCTGATCCGCAGCGTGTGTGGTCCGCAGCAGAGGAAGCCTTGCTCGGCACGATGGCGGACGAAGAGCTGGCGCAGAAGCTCAATCGCTCTGCCATCGCAGTCGAAGTCCGGCGGATTTTAAGGCGTATTCCCATGCTGAACCCGACACGGCGGAAATGGGCGAAAGAAGAGGAAGCATTGCTCGGGAAGTGTTCCGATGAAGAGGCTGCGCGGACCTTGAACCGCACACTTTTCGCGGTGGAAGTGCGCCGAGACCGCTTGCGCATTGCTCCGTTTGGCTTCATCCGTCATGCGTGGACTGCTAAAGAAGACGCTCTTTTAGGAACGATGCCAGACGCGAAACTGGCCGCGAAACTTAATCTTACGCTCGACCGCGTTCGACTGCGCCGCATCAATCAAGACATCAGCCCGTACGGCAGGCGCATGGCCAGACCTACTCGAACAACCGCAGATTAAGACTGCCGGCCGGCAAGATTTGTTGCGCGCCGCCTCAATCATGGCCCAAACAATTTCAAAACTTAAAGGCTGCGAAGAAAAATTCGGGATGCAGCCCTCATCGCTGCCGCATTCGTTCCAGGACGTTGCGCGTGATTTGTTGGGCGCGGGCATCCGGGCCTCGCGGGGTGGTATAGACGGCGGGCCGGACGTAGCCAGGCGGCTCAGACAGGCCGTCCGCCCACCAGCAACTCGAGGCGTTGAAGACAAAGTTTCCCTTCGCACCCGGATAAATCGTGGCGGTGAAGGTCCCCTGGCCGCGAGGGCTGGTGGTCGTGCCCTTGGCCACCACTTCCAGGCCGGGGATGGGGGCCGGATCACCGTGCCACTCCCATCCGACCAGGCCGGGGATGCCTTCGCCTTGCTTCATTCCTGTGCCTGCGAAGAGCCAATGGTCCGGCCGCACGCAAGTCCAGTCCGCGCCTCCGGTGCCAGGCGGGATGCTGCGGGCGCCGATCAAGGAACTCTCGTTGGGGCTGGACCAAGGGAAACGCTCCATCTCCTGAAAATCCTTGATTTCACGCGGATCACGCGGTCCGTAGCGATCCAGGCGTGTGAGGACGCGATTTGGCTGGCGGTGTGCGCCAGGCCGGAGCCCGATTCGCCCGCAGCAGGTGTTGCCCGATAAAAACGCGGCATTCAGGCCGGCGGCGATGGCCGCCTTGAGGTTCTCAAAAATCTCAATCGAGTAATACTCGTCATGACCAACGGATAAAAACCCTTTCGCGCGGAGCAGGCCTTTCGGATCTGCGTGGGTGTCGAGGTTCGAGAGGTAAGTCACGTCGTAACCCTGCGCCTCCATCCAATAGGCCAGAGGAAATTCCCAGAGAAACCATTCACCGGAACCCGTCGAGAGGGGCGCATCGAGGATTTGGCCGTATTTCCCGTAGGGCCGATCGAAGCTGATGTCCACGTCCGGTCCCCAGTACCAGACCTTCTTGCCGTCATCGTAGAGCGAGAACTGGCTGGGCCAGCGGTTGTAGGCCTGCCAGGTGGTGTCGGAACATTGAAAAATGAAATCCGCCGGACGGTCGTCGCGGACGATGAAGATGAGGTAACTCTGCCAGCCTTCCTTCTCGGCAGTGAGTTTGCCGAGGTAAACGCCGCTCAGCCAGTCCCGGGGAATTTTCAGGCTGGCGCAAGGTTCCCAAGCGCATTCACGCAGCCGCCTCTCTCCGATGAGCGGGTCTGGCTGAGCGGCGCCCGGAAAAGGGCCGAGACTCAAGACCTGCCTCCCGCCCGCGCCGCCGTAAAACCCCATTCGATAAAGATCGATTTTGAACGGTGAAGCCGGATTCGTGCTGACGTGGAAACGAATCGTGTCACCGGCCCGCACGCTGGTGTGGGAGCAGTAGCCTTCGATCCAGGGACAGCGGTATTTGGTGGCCGGATCGATCCCGGTCTTTTGCAACAGCCAGTCGCGCGTGCCAGGCTTTTGGTTCTCGAGCCGGACGCGATCGCTCGGACCACTCCCCGGTTCGACGTTCCTTCGCAGGGGGGCGCAGCCTGTCAGGGCTGCCGCGCCGAGGCCAGCCATACCCCTGAGCAAATCGCGGCGGCTCAGTTGAGTGGGAGAGGAAGCTAAAGGCTTGGTGCGCTGGCGCTGTCGATGTTTCATATCTGGGCTTTCGTGAATCAAAGACTAGAGGACTGCCAGCACGTCTGGCAAGACCTCGTCTGAATTCAGCAATTCTGTTCATGGACAGATCGTGACGAAAAAGTAACCGAATTGACAACAGGCTGGCATATCACTGGTCCAGATTAGGCACGCTGGGCCTGGTCGGTCCGGCGATTACAATGAATCCGAAACCACAAACAAATCATTATATGAAATCAAAAAATGTTCAGATTAAGATTGCCTCCTTGACTGCTGCCGCGCTGGCGGCCGGCCTGGCGGTGGCTTCAGCGGATGATGGCGAAGGTCTTCAAGGGTCCGGCCAAGACCAAGGCATTCAACACGTGCTGCTCCTCAGCGTGGACGGCCTCCACGCGGTAGATGTAGCCAATTATATCCAGTCCCACCCCCACTCGGCCCTGGCACGGCTTTGTGCCCATGGAGTGAACTATTCTCAGGCTTCCGCTTCAAAACCTTCCGACTCCTTTCCCGGCTTGCTGGCCATGGTGACCGGCGGTTCGCCGGCGGTCACGGGGGTTTATTACGACGATTCTTATGATCGGACATTGCTGCCCCCGCTGATTGACGGGGATGGCAACCCGCTCGGGGGTTCCACCCCGGGAACTGAGATCGTCTATGACGAAACAGTGGACTATGACCTGACACGGCCAGACGCCGGCGGCGGGATCAATCCGCTGCGTTTGCCTCGCGACGCCGCCACGTTCGCTCCCGTTTACCCTCACAGTTTCCTGAGGGCCAATACGATCTTCGAAGTCGCCAAGGAAGCGAGTCTGCACACCGCCTGGAGTGACAAGCATCCTGCCTACGACATCGTCAATGGCCCCAGCGGCAAGGGTGTGGACGACCTCTTCACTCCCGAGATCAACTCCAACACGCCGGAGAGCGCGAATTCCGCCAACCCCATCGTCAACACCTCTAGCGTCCAAGGCACCGAGAACTATGACGATACGAAAGTGGCGGCCATCCTGAAGGAAATCGCTGGCTTGGATCACACGGGCACGAAACGAGTGGGCGTCCCCGCCATCTTCGGAATGAATTTTCAAGCTGTGAGCGTGGGACAGAAGCTGATCGGCAACGTCAATCCCGATGGATCAGCTCCGGCGAACCCGAACATGATCAACGGGGGTTACGTGATCGACCCTACTTCCGGGACGCCGGTTCCCAGCCCCTTGCTGGCCGAGGCGCTCGATCACACGGACGCCTCGATCGGGCGGATGCTTGACGCCCTCAGCGCCAGCCGGCTCTGGAGGGCAACGCTGGTGATTCTCTCCGCCAAGCACGGCCAAAGCCCGATGGACATCACCAAGCTGAAAAGTGGTTTGACTGGCTTCACGTTGAAGAATGCAATCTCGGGTCTGGTCCAGCCGGTGGCGCCCATCGCTCAATTGACGCAAGATGACGTCGCGCTGATCTGGCTCCAGGACCAGTCCACGACCCCAGCGGCGACACGCGCCTTGCAAGCGGGCCAAAGCGCTGCGTTCATTCAATCCATCTATGCCGGCAACAGCTTGCTGCTTGGCTTTCCCAATCCGGCGACAGATTCGCGGGCGCCGGATATTATCGTGCAGCCGGAGTTGGGAGTCATCTATTCCAACTCCACCGCGAAGGATGCCGAGCACGGGGGATTCGCGCTGGATGACGTGAACGTTGCTCTCATCGTCTCAAACCCCAAAATCGGGTCGAGGACGCTGCAGACGCCCGTGCAAACCACCCAAATCGCGCCGACAATTCTGAAGGCGCTCGGCTTGGATCCGCACAAACTCCAAGCCGTGCAGAAGGAGGGCACGAAAGTGCTTCCTGCGTTGGGCGTCGATTAGCCCAACGCCTCGGCCAAGGTTCAGGCCGCCGGGCTGGGAAACACCCCGCCCGGTATTCTCTTCTCATCCTTATCTCCCAACGCAACCAAAAGACTATGCAGGACGGGATTCGTGGGGTGGCTGATCTGATCTGGAACGCCGGGCGAGCAGTCAGGAGGCGGCCGGCGAGGTGGAGGTGGCGCGATTTCTTCCCACCAGGAGGCGCAGGCTGTTCATGACGACGACCACGGTACTGCCTTCATGGCCAACTACGCCGACGGTGAGAGGGATTTTACCGAGGAGGGCGAAGCCGACCAGCACGAGCACGGTGCCCAGCGAGAGGAATAAATTCTGGCGGATCACCCGGCGGGCGCGCTGGCTGAGCCGAAAGGCGGCCAGGAAATTCTCGAGCCGATCGTGCATCAAAACCACATCCGCCTGTTCCAGGGCGGCATCCGAGCCCCGGGCGCCCATGGCAACCCCGATGTGCGCGGCGGCCAGACTGGGCGCGTCGTTCACGCCGTCCCCCACCATCGCGACCCGCGCCCCCTGCGCGCTCAGAGAACGAATCTCGGCAACCTTTTGCTCCGGTTTCAACTCGGCACGGACATCGTCGAGATGCAGTTGAGCTTTCAGATGGGCGGCGGTGGCCTGGCGATCTCCCGTCAAAACCACCGTGTGCAACCCTTCGCTGCGCAGTTCCTCGATCACTCCTCGTGCTTGTGGCCGGATATCGTCGCGCAGGACGATGCGCCCGAGCAGTTCGCCTTCGTTGACCCAAACCTCCGAGAACCCCGCCTCGGTCGCGGGCACGAGGGACATGGTTTCGGCGTGCATTCCCGGCGCAAGCCAATCGCGCCGGCCCAGCCGGCAGACCTGTTGATTCCGGCGCGCCTGCAAACCCTGGCCCGTCACCGATTCAAAATCATCAAGTTCCAGCGGTGGCAGTTGTTGCTGTTTGCCGTAACGGACGATGGCTCGGGCGAGCGGATGAGTTGACAGCCGTTCCAGGGAAAAAGCGAGTTGGGCCGTCTCATTCTCTCGCCCCGGAGGAAAGCTTTCCACCTGCGCCACCCGTAATTCCCCGGTCGTCAAGGTGCCAGTCTTATCCAGGGCGACCGTCGTGACGGCGGCCAGCTTTTCAACTGCAGCGCCGCCTCGGAATAATATGCCATGCCGCGCACCCCACGCGATGGCGGCGAGCACCGCTGAAGGAATCGAGAGGACCAGCGCGCAAGGTGAGGCGACCACGAGCAAAGTCATCGCGTGATAAAAGGCGCTCTGTCTCTGGGCGGCGGCCGTGAGCGGCGGCAGCCCCAACAGCAGCCACCAGACGAAGAACATGGCGAAGGAGAGGGCGAGCACGATGTAAGTGTAGTATGCGCCGAACTTGTCCGCGAATTGTTGAGAGGGCGCTTTTTGCTGCTGGGCTTCCCGGATGAGGTGGATGATTTTTTGGAGCGCGCTTTCGCTCGAAGCGCGCAGGACTAGCACCTCCACGGCGCCCCAGAGGTTCAGGGTGCCGGCCAACACGGTGTCGCCGGTCGTTTTCTCCACCGGGGTGGCTTCTCCGGTGAGGTTGGACTCGTCGGTGGCGGTGCGGCCCTTCAGGATCTCGGCATCGACTGGAAACTGCGCGCCCGGTTTGATCAGCAGGCGCATGCCCGGTTGCAGCCTTTCCACAGCCACTTCCTGTTCCACTCCGCGTTCATCCACCGAGGTTGCAACTTTGGGCGCTTCCCGGAAGAGAGAGCGGATTTCGCGCTGGGTGCGCCCGAGGGCAAAGTGTTCCAACGCCCCGGAGAGCGAGAAAAGAAACAGCAGCATCGCTCCTTCACCCCACGCCCCAATCGCTGCGCTGCCGGCCGCCACCGCCAGCATCAAAAAATGCACATCAATGGCGCGCTTCAGGAGCCGCTCCCAAACCTCGTGAGCGGTGAACCAGGCTCCGGCCACATAGGCCAGGCCATAGCCGGCGAGCGAAAGGGGGCCTCCTCTCAGCGCGTAGCCAATTAACCCGAAGGCGCCGCAAAGAATGGCCGCGGCCAGTTGTGCCTTCCATTCTTCGAGGTGTTCGGCGTGCTCGAGGAATTCAACGTCCCGCTGCACGACCTTGGGAAATGGGATGTCGCGCCAGCGCCAAAACTTCGGCGCGGTCGGACAGGTAATACGGGCAATGGTCGTCTTATCGCCTTCGTGTTGGATGGTGAACCTTTTCTGCTCGGCAGGGGAAAGGGGTGATTGACAGGTCAAACAGTCGCCGTTGCCTGACAACAAGGCGCAGGTTGCATCGGTAGCGGAGGCTTGGATGCCGGTGGCCAGGCGTTGGGAGATTTTTTCCTCATTCGTCTTGCCAAGTGTGGCCACAGAAATCGTCTTGCGCGCACGGTTGATCGTGACGGCTTCCAAAGTGGGATCCTCCGCGAGCGCATCGGCGACCGAACGCGCCATGCATTTGGACGGCGGCGAGTCGCTTCTGTCTTTGGCCGGAGGCAGCGAATTCATACTTTCACCCTGCGCTCACTATCCCCCGTCCGGCGAGGGATTACAAGCCTGGAGTGTTCATCCGAAGCCGAACCCATTCAACTCCATTGTTGAGTGGAAGTTGCAACAGCGCTAACCATTGCTGCTTTCCCTCCGGTCCATGTGAAAAGCGCGGAATTCTACACCACCGCCTCCAATAGCATCGAGTTTAACCTCAAATCCTGTTACAGAGCCAAAACACACCATCGATAAGTAACAGAATTAAGTTACAGGAGGAATATCGGGAATTCCTCAACCGCCACGATGTGGATTACGACCAACGGTGAACGGTACGGGTAGGATTGATTATAGCGCCCTTTCAGGGCTTGAATGGCTCCGCGCGGCTATTCCCAGGGCGTTGCCCTGGGCTGGATTAGAGTCGCGCCCTTTGGGGCTGCGATCGGGAAAGCTCCAAAGGGGCGATTCCGAAGCCCCAAAGGGGTGGCCCTACTAATATAGCCCAGGGCAACGCCCTGGGAATAAGACCGCCAAAAACCCCTAGCCCTGAAAGGGCGAAATAGGAAGCATCACGGCAACGCCTCCGTCGTGGATGAATCTGAACGTCAAGTCGCCTGTCTGGGACGACCTGCGAGAAATCGGCTTAAGGATCGCCATTGCTCTCAAACCAGATGCCCCAGCTTCTCCCGTTTCGTCTTCAAATAGTCCGCATTGTGCGGATTGGGGTTCACGCGAATGGGCACCTGTTCCACGATCTCCAGGCCGTAGCCTTCGAGTCCAACAACTTTTTTCGGATTATTGGTGAGCAAGCGGATGGTTTTCAGACCGAGGTCAGCAAGGATTTGGGCGCCCAGCCCGTATTCGCGCAAATCCATTTTGTAGCCCAGCTTCAGGTTTGCCTCCACCGTGTCGTAGCCTTGTTCTTGGAGCTTGTAGGCCCGGATCTTTGGCGCCAAACCAATCCCCCTGCCCTCTTGCCGCATGTAGAGGACCGCTCCGCGTCCTTCCTCCGCCACCTGCCGCATCGCCTGATGAAGTTGAGCGCCACAATCGCACCGGCGGGAGCCAAAGACGTCCCCGGTCAGGCACTCGCTGTGGACGCGGACGAGCACGTTGGATTGGCCGGCTACTTCTCCCTTCACCAGAGCCAAGTGATGCTGTCCGTCGGTGGTGGCCTCATAGAGATAGAGATCAAAGTTTCCATAATCTGTGGGCATCCGGACCACTTCGACCCGTCGAACCAGTTTTTCGCGGGTCCGGCGATATTTGATCAATTCCTCGATGGTGCAAATTTTCAGCCGGTGGCGGCGGGCGAATTTCATCAATTCAGGCAGGCGGGCCATCGAGCCGTCCTCGCTTAAGATTTCGCAGATCACAGCAATCCGGCGGCAGCCCGCCAAATGCACCAGGTCCACGGCGGCTTCGGTGTGACCGGCGCGCTGCAACACTCCGCCGGGCCGCGCGCGCAGCGGGAAGACGTGCCCGGGTTGCACCAGGTCCTCCGGCACCGCCGTAGGATTGGCCATCACAGTGATGGTGGTCGCACGATCCGCCGCGCTGATCCCGGTAGAAATCCCTTTGGCGGCATCGACGCTCACTTGGAAATCCGTTTTGAAGCTCTCCCGGTTCTGCGTCACCATCTGTTCAATGCCGAGTTGTTTCAGCCGTTCGGAGGTGGTGGGCACGCAGATCAGCCCTCGGCCATGTTTGGCCATGAAATTAATCGCCTGGGGCGTCACCCGTTCGGCGGCCACAATCAGATCGCCCTCATTCTCGCGGTCGGCATCATCCACCACGATCACCAGTTTTCCGCTTCGTAGATCAGCGACGACCGATTCAATGGTATCGAAGGTTTTCTTCATCCGGCCGAGAGTAACCCAACGGATCACCCAACTCCAGTGAGGAATGGGCCGGCGGGTGATCGGGCAAAGGGTGGCCGAACCCCGTAGTTTTTCGGGTATTTGGGTACGTAGTCCCCTCGATTGCGCAACGGTGGAGGCCGGCGTAAAATTTGAGACAATACTAAAAAACCACCGAGAGCGTCAGGCCCCGAAATGTGGCCTTGGCGCGACAAACAGGTCATTTGAGTGAAAGTCCAGATTGGCAATCGAATGTATGACACCGCTTCGGCGACCAGCCTGGCAGGACACCGCACCTCGAGCACGCACGAGGAATTGTATCAGACTGCCGAGGGGGAGTTTTTCCTTCTCATCCACCAGGTCTATGTCGATGGCTTAAAACTGGGGCCGCACGACGTGTGGCTCGATCTTCGAGCCGCCAAACATCCGAATTCGCGCCTTCATTGCCGTCAGGGGATTCGGCCGATGGAACGCCATGAAGCGTTGGAATGGTGCATCAAGACACAAATCCCTCTCACCTTCCGCGGCTTGCTCCTGGAAAGCACTTGAACCCGTTCACTCCTTTGCTCCACCCAACGGCAACCGCAATGCCCCCTCAAGCGGCGGCACCGCAATCAACTCATTGCCGGGCGCCCCACCGCTCAACTTAAGCAGCCGCTCACCGCTGGGACGCACCGAGCGGTCGTAGCTGCCTACAGCTTCATTGAAGGCTGCGTTGGCTCGTTCCAAGCCGCTCCGGATTCTTTCGAGGTGTTCGACAAACTTGCACACCCGTTGTAGAGCTCTTGCGCAGCCGAGGCGATAGCCCGCGTGTTTTGCGTTTGCGCATGCTGCTGCCAACTGACGCTCACCGATCGCAAAACCGCGATAAGTGATGCAGGCGTGGCGAGCAGTATCTGCTTACTCGCGGCCCAAACAATGAGTTCCTGATCCCCCTCGAGGGCGGCGCTGAACAGCGACTCGGCAGGCAGAAAAAGCACCACATAATCCAGCGCATTCGGAAACTGGCCGGGGTAATCCCGGTCGGCCAGGGCCTTGACGGTCCCTCTGAGTTTTGAGGCGTGCGCCTGAAGCGCCTCACTCCGGGTGCTCGGATCGGAAGCATCTAAAGCGTTGAGAAAATCCAAATCGGGCACCTTGGAGTCCACGATGATGATCCGGTCGCCGGGCAGCCGGACAATTAGGTCCGGCTTGCTTTCTCCCGCCTGGGCCTGTTCGATGAAATCGCAATGGGTACTCAGGCCCGCCGCTTCCACCACTCGCCGCAGCGTCTCCTCGCCCCAGCGTCCGCGCGCCTGGTTGGAACTGAGGATGCGCCGCAACATCATCGTCTCGTTGGACAAGGACTGGCTTTGGACTGCCAGCGTTTCGAGGTGTTTCTTCACCTCCCCCAGCGCGCTCGATTGGGTGATGTCACTCTGCTGAAGCCGCTGCTGGTAAACCCGCAATTGTTCCTCCAAAGGTTTGACCAAGGTGACAATCGCCTGCTGGCGTGACGCGAGATCGCCTTTGGCGGTTTCCTGGAATTTGGCAAAAGTCTCATTGGCGAGCCGGAGGAATTCCGGCTGGGTTTGCTTGAGCGCATCTGCGCTCAGGGCCCTGAACACTTCGCGCAAGCCGGCCATCCCTTTTTCCTGCGCTTCCCGCGCCTCAGCCAGGTTATGTTCGTGCAGCACACGCTGCTCGTCCAGGAGTCGTTCCGCAGCGGCATGTTGCGCTTCCGCAGCGGCACGGGCCGTCGCTGTTTCCTCCAATTGTCCACGGAGTGTGGATAGCTCGGCCGTTCGCTGGCCCAATTGGTCGCGCAATTCCTTTTCCACCCGGGCGTCTCCCGGATTGGCCCCTTGGCGGCGCACGGCCATCAGCCACCCAAGCAAGCCGCCGATGACGGCCCCGAGCACCAACCCGAGCAAGAGATAAACGAACGGATTCATCGGGCCAATCATAGCAGGCGACCGTTCGCCGGCAACCGCGGGGTCATAAACCTTGGATACGCTCCCAAAGCGGTTGAAGGTCGGAATCCGCCAGAGCCATTGCTTTTATTCTGCTGACGGTGCCAGCGGCAGCCATTGATTTATGGAGCCATTCCCAGGCCTCCTCCAGGCGCCCGGATTGTGCGGCATAGCAGGCCAGGTTGAAGGGAACGATCGATTCCTTTGGGAACTTCTCAAACGCGGGCCGCAGGGCCTCCCAAGCCATCGGAAGGCCTCCTGCTTTCACCCGGCGCAGCGCATAAGCCCGGTGGATCCAACCGGAAACACGGTCGGGGGCTTTGGCCAGCAAAAGCTCCGCGGCGCACAGCGCCGCCTCCCAACTCCTGCCCGCCGCACAAACCGCCCAGCGCACTTCCAGCACATCCGGATGCTCCAGAGAAGGTGCCCTGATTCTCGCCAGTTCCTCGCCTGCCTCAACGTGGTTGCCCAATTCGAGCCAGCCGATGGCGGCCGACGCATGATGGCTGTCCGGAGGTTCGAGCGGCGACATTCAGTTAAGAAAGACTGCTTGGGCGGTTCAGCCATTCATTTTCGGATTTCGGAATTCGGCAGCTCGGATTTTCGGATTGAGGCAGCGCGGCGCAAAACCCTTGTATCCTAGCCTCTCCCGCCTTGACCTTCATGCCTTCCCCTGCTAGACATGCAGCCGTTGACATGAGATCGCTTTACATGATTCTGCCGGCCCTGATGGTTCTTGGGGGCGCTGCTTCCGCCGAATTCGAGACGCCCAGGAACTACATCGCGGCTATGGTGAACGACACGATTATTACCGGCGGCCAGGTGGATGAATTGGCTTACCGGGCCATCCAGCCCCTCTTGCGCACCTATCCCTCGCCCGCCACGTTCGAAGAGAAGGTCCGGGAGTTGCGCAGTGAAATCCTTCAACAGTTGGTGGAGAACCAATTGATTCTCGATGACTTCAAGACCGGCGGGGCCAAGGTCCCCGATGCCTTCGTGGATGATGAGATCAAGGATCGGATGCGTCGGGACGTGCGAACCCGGGNNNGCCTGATTCATGACCTTCAGCAGGAGGGGAAGAGCTACGAGCAATACCGCAAGGAAGTGCGCGAAGAGATGGTCCTCAATTTCATGCGCCACAAGAATGTGGCTGCGGCGATCCTGATTTCACCGCAAAAAATCGAAAATTACTACGCGACCAACCTTCATCAATACCAATTGGGCAACCAGATAAAGTTGCGCATGACCATTCTGAAGCGCCCGGAGGCCGCGCCCATCGGGGAGGTCCGACAACTGGCCCAGGAAATCGCGCTAAAACTCGATCAGGGCGCTTTGTTTGCCGAAATGGCCACGATTTATTCGGAAGGCTCCGAACGCAGGGACGGCGGGAATCTGCCCTGGATGGAGGAGTCCAAAATCAATAAAGGATTCGCGGACATCGCCGCGGCGTTGAAACCTGGCCAGCACAGCGGGGTGTTAGGCTTCGCTCGCGGCGCCAACGATATCTATTGGATGTACCTGTACAACAAGACCGGCCAGATCAGCGTGGCTCGCCAGTACCTTGACAAACCCGGCACTGGCAAACTGGTGGAAGAAAAGAAGTTCGATCCTCCACTCAATGATTCGGATGCTCCGATGCCGCCCCAGGAGTTCCGCCTCATGCTGGTCGAAGAGAAGCGCCCGGCCCGCACCGAAACGCTCGCGGAAGTGCGCGATAAGATCGAAAAAGAACTGATCAATCAGGAAAGGGAGCGCTTGCGCAAAAGGTGGGTCGAACGCCTCCGCGCCAAAGCCTTCGTCCGCTACTATTAGGCATGGTCCCTGAAATCCAAATCCGAATTCTGCGCCACTACCAAACCTTAAAAAGTCGCGCCCCCGCCCAATCCCGTTTCAACGATTTAACAATTTAACTCCCTTCTCTTTCCGCCCCAGGTGTCATGCCCCTCCGTCTCGCCATCTCCCTCGGTGACATCACCGGCATCGGTCCGGAAGTCACCTTGAAAGCCTTGGCCGCGGAGTTGAACTCCGATGACACCCATTATCTGCTGATTGGGGACGCAGGCGGTTTGCAGCAGCTCAACCATCAACTTCACTTGGGACTAACGCTGGGACTGCACGGACAAGCCAAGGACCAAAGCCGAATCTGCGTCCACAGTTCGCCTGCAGGATTGCCGGCCGCTCTGGCGCCGGGGGACGCGCGCGCGGCTCTGGCGGCTTTGGACTGGCTGAAGGAAGGCGCTCAGCTCGGCCTGCGTGGTGAAGCAGATGCCCTCGTCACCGCGCCGGTGAACAAGGAAGCCATCATGCGTGCCGGCAAAAATTTTGTGGGTCAAACGGAGTTCCTCTCCGAACTGGCCGGGACTGGCCGGACGATCATGATGCTGCTCGGCCCGGACGACCGTGGACGATGGCTGCGCGTGGCGCTGGCCACGACTCATGTCCCCTTGAAACGTGTGGCTGCGGAACTGACGGGAGTGAAAATCGAGCTGGCGATTGAGATGGCGGCGGGGGCGTGCCGGGAACTGGGCTTAGCCAGGGCCCGCGTGGGGGTCTGCGGCTTGAATCCTCATGCTGGCGAAGGGGGCAAACTGGGAACCGAGGAGCAAACCGTCATTTACCCAGCCATTCAGACTGCCCGGGGCAAGGGTTATGACGCCAGCGGCCCTGTTGCCGCCGACACGTTGTTCTATTACGCGTTGCGGGGCGACTATGACGCGGTCGTGGCCATGTATCACGATCAAGGTCTGGCGCCTCTGAAGATGATTGCCTTTGAGAGTGGTGTCAATTGGACCCTGGGACTTCCCTTCATCCGCACATCTCCGGACCACGGGACGGCTTACGACATTGCCGGCAAAGGGCGGGCTAACCCTTCCAGCATGTTGGCTGCGGTTCGCCTGGCGAAGCAGCTCGCACGGCAACGGCCGAAGGAAACTGAGGGGCCCACGGGATAGAATACAGGACCGCGAAACGCACCCTCACCCGGGCCCTCTCCCATCTGATGGGAGAGGGAGAATCGTCGCCAGTCTTGTGGTATATCATGCCGCAGTCATCACGAGTTGTTTTTCCGAGAGAGCCTGAGCGTTTTCTTCAATCCCCTCAACGCGCCCATAAATGATCGCTTCTTCCGTTTGCCGTCGTCCTTCCCAGGAAGCAGTTCGCACTTGCTGCTGCACAAGGGGCAAAGCTTCAATACTTTGCCCCCCACCCGCCGCAGCGTATGCACACAAGCTTCGCAAAAGCATTTCTGGCATTGGATGCATTTGCGCCGCGCCGGCGTTTCCGCATGGTTCAAGCATGGCTCGGACCCGTCGGCGAGGGGCGGAGGCGGGGGCGGTTCCCGGAAATCGATTTGGGGAATCGCCACTACGATCGGACCGGCTTCAAGCGCCATCTCCACTGCGCCCAAGTGCAGCGTTTCGCCAGGATTGAGCCTGGACTCCTGAATCGGATGGCCATTGATGAAGGTGCCGTTGGTCGAGCCACAATCCCGCACCAACACCGTGTCATCCTGGCAGGTGATCTCGCAATGCGCCGCCGAAACCGTCGGATGCTCGATGGCAAAATCGCTTTCCCGCGCGCGTCCAAACAGGTTGCGGCCCGACCTCAACTCGATTGTCTCGATGCGCCCCTCGCCTGACTTGAGAATCAACCTTGGCATAAGCGCAGGAGGTTAATCCTGGTCGCACTCGCTCAAGAGCTTCTGATAGGTTTCGCGGGCCTGAGCATAAACCTTTTTGGCCTCCTCTGTCTCTGACTCTTTGATTTTGCGTTCCTTTTGCGACCAGCATTGGTCCACGCCTTTCAAACACCACTCGGCGCTCCGGCGCGAAGCCCGGATCGGTTTCCCATCCACCAGCACGAAAATGGGGTTGGTGTGCGAGGAGGGGAGGATGCGCAAGGCGACCCAACTGCTCCGGGCAATCGGCACGTCGAAGGCCACCTCTTGCAAGGCTCCATTGGCCGCGATGTTTCGGTGGGCGACAGCATAGCCATTGACAATGACTTCCAGCGACACTTCTCGGGTGTCGCCGAGGCGGGCGCGCTCGATGTCCCAATAAGGCTTTTGATCGTAGTGGCGCTTCTGCAACTCCCGATTGACTTTTTCGTTCAAAAACGCCGCGACCTTGGCGGTCACTTTCACAGTGCCAGGCTTGCTTAAATTCAGCTCACTGCCTTTTTCGCCCATGGCCAGGTCGTTCACCTTGAAATCCAGCAGATGGCTTTTGCCGTCGCTCACATAGTTGTGTCCCTGCCGAATCCCTTCGCACCAGCCGTCATAATTGAGCTTGCCGTCCATCTTCACGTAGGAACGGCCCAGCCCGACTCGTTCGCCGTAAATGCAAGGGAAATCCGTCTCACCACTGACCCGGGTGCGGAAGCCCACGTTCAGAGTGTGATACCAGATGTTCAACTCCCAAAGCGACGGTGTATCCACCATCGAGAGAAAATCGACCGCCGGCACCGGCTTGCCCTCCGGGCCGGGGACTTCCTGGGTGACATCCACGATGTATTCATTGGCGCCAATCCCGTTGAAAGGCGGGACGATGTAGCTCGGCAATTCCTCCGACTTTACTTCCAATCCCCAGCCCGAGTGGGCCGGACCACAAACCGCGCCTTGCTTTTTGGCCCAGCGCAGGGTGTTCAGGCAGAGCGTGGGCCAATGGTCTTTGGAATCTCCACCGGGATAAATCTCCTCTTTGAGCCGCAGCAAAACCAGATGCCCGGATTCATGCGAACCGAAGCCGGAAACCTCGATGTCATACCGCAGCAGATAGGGATACTGGGAAACTTTGTCATCCTGCCCGCAGAAAAACTGCTTCTGATAATCGAAGCACGGCCCCCATGTCAGGTTGGCGCCGATTTTCAAATCTTCCCCGATGCAGTGGCGGATCATGTCTTCGGCATGGACGCCTTCGGTCGGCTTCACATAATGCGCGCAACCCGCGGCGTGAATGTGGTGGTCCCCCGACCACCAGCCCAGCTTGGACGGATCAATCCACCGCTCCAAACGAAACGCCAGCGTTTGGGGCTTGCTGCCCACGATCACCTTTTCCGTCTTCGTCAGATACTCCGGACCGCGCGTGTACTCGATGGAGTAGGCCCCCTTCGGCAGTTTCATCTTTTCACCGTCGGCCCGATACACCTGGGGCTGGAAACCAAAGTCAGGCGCGAGCCGTTTCGGGGGCGGGGGATAGACGCGCCCTTCCTGGTCGCGAATCACAAAGCTGGCGGTGGGGGGCTGATCATGCTCGTCCCGGACCTTGAAGGTGACCTCCGTGCATTTCAATGCGTTGAACAGCACATCCACTTCGTTGCGATAGCCGATGTCCTGGGTTCCCTGCCCGACATTGAAGGAAATCTTTGCTTCCCGCTTGCCGGCGTCGCGGCTGTAAAGTTGGACGATGCCATACTCCAGCTTCAGGCCGGAGAGCTCTTTCTTCAACGGCGCCCGGTTGAACATTTCCACGCCGAACCACAATTCCTCCGGCTTGGCGATGGCTGACTGCCGCTGGCCTTTGGGATAAAACTTGTCGGAAGGCGAAGGGGTCATGTTCACCCCATCGAACAAAGCAAGCGCATTCGGACTGACGGCGCGCATCTCGGCGGTGGTCCCTGATTCATTCTGAACTTTAACAAGAAACTGCCGCCAGCCCTGTTCCATCAGCTCCGGGTTGGCCGGCCCCTGCGCCACCTTCACCCGCATTTCGGGGTTGATCTGCACTCCGAAGAGGCAGCGCGCATCCAGAATCGCCTGCACCTTCTCGCTGGCGGCCTGCGAGCCGGTTTCTTCCAACGCGGCTTCGAGGGCCTTCTTCTCCTTGGCGCTGAAGGGCGAGCCGAGATATTCCGTGGCTTCGATCAACCGTTTGACTTGGGCGGAGAACGGTTGCCACTCGACGTCCTTAACGACGGGCAAAGGGGCTGCGGTCAACGCGGGACCAACTGCCAACAGAACTGACAGGACGACCATCGCTGCGCGAACATCAAGTTTCAGTCGAACATACATATCATTTCCTTTTTTGAGCTGACTGATGAGCAGTTTAACGCCCCCTCCCACGTTGGCTAGTCTAAAAGCGATGGCAAGAGACGGGCACTATGGATTTCCCTTCTCATCGGACGCGGCGTCTTGACGGCTTTCCAGGGAAATACGGTGCTCTTCAAGTTTAAGGGTTGAGTCGGTCATGTTGCAGAAGGTGTTCAGCCGGCGGGACATGGTGAGGCAGGCCATCCTCGATCATCACGTTGATCATGTCGCGGACCTCCTTCGGGAGGCGGGCGATGTTGCCCTTGAGCCGGTCGGCTCGGCTGGCTTCCGGGGCGGGCGAAGCTGGGGTTTCGAGTGGCGGGCTGGTGGTTTCGATGGTGGGTGTTGTTGTGGCAGTCATATTTTGGATGATGGTTTGGGAGTGGAGTAATCAGTAATCAGTCAACGGTAATCAGTAATCAGAAATCAGCATTCGGTAATCGGTAGTCAGTGTTAGGGTTGATGGTGCAATTTT
>WNFM01183619.1_pt1 | contig 16907 bp, 14 predicted proteins | sample 5400271 | NCBI WGS metagenome assembly WNFM01 (sample SAMN13153352, study PRJNA577476) | soil metagenome | isolation source: 60 cm saprolite on Douglas fir-dominated hillslope | place: USA:California | collected 2013-09-17
CGTTTGTCCACGGTGAGTTGCGTTCCCGTCTCCGGGGGATGGAGGGCCATGGCGTTACCGATCGCGTAATTCCATACGAAACGCGAAACGCTGTCGAGCGCCGCGCGCCGCCTTTGGCGGGGATTGACCCGGAACCGATCTTGCTCCACGGCTAGGGAACCCGTTGAGCGAGCGATACAATCCCGAGCCGGTGCGGGGGCGCACCGACATGATCCGCTCGCGGGCCGTCCTCGTCTTCCTGATCGCCGCGACCGCCGGGATGCCCGCGGCCTCGGTGCGCGCGGCGGATGCCGCGGCGCCGGCTCCGGCGGCGAAGCGGCTCTCGCTCGGAGCCGAGGCCCTGGTGTCGGTCGCCACGGACGACGCGGGCTACTTCAACGACACCAGCTATGGACAGAGCACGACGCGGCTCGTCCGGCTGCGCCTGGACGCGGAGCTTCGGCTGGGAGGGCGGGCCGCGATCCTCGCCGAAGGGCGCGCCGACAACGGGGAAGGGCTCACCGTGGCTGCCCTCTATCTCCGCCTCCGGCCCGTTCCCGACCGTCCGTTCGACGTCCAGGTCGGCCGGATTCCGCCCGTGTTCGGCGCGGCGGCACGGCGCAGCTACGGCGCCGACAACCCGCTCATCGGGTCTCCGCTCGCCTACCAGTACCTGACCTCGCTTCGCGCCGATTCGCTGCCCGCGTCCGCGGACGACCTGCTGGGCATGAGGGGCCGCGGCTGGCGCACACGCTATTCCGTCGGGGCCACGAATTGGGACCGGGGCCTTCCCCTGATCGCGGGCGATCGTTGGGACACCGGTGTCGAGGTCCGGATCGGCCGCGAGCCGGTGTCGCTGACCGCCGCCGTGACTCAAGGGACGCTCTCCGATCCGCGCGTGCGCGACGACAATGGGGGAAAGCAGATGTCGGGACGGGTCGAGGTGCGGCCGACCCTGGGCCTGGTGCTCGGCGCCTCCGCCGCGCGTGGCGAGTACGTGACGCGCGAGGCCGGCCGCGCCCTCCCCGATGTCTCTGGCCGCGGGCCGTACCGCCAGGAAGGCCTCGGCGTGGACGCGGAGTACTCGCGTGGATACTGGGTCATCCGATCGGAGACGGTCCTGAGCCGATGGGCGCTGCCGCCGGTGCATGCCCCCCTCGTGACGGGCACCCTCCGCGCCTGGGGCACCTTCGTCGAGGCTCGCTACAAGGTCCGTCCCGGACTCTTCGTGGCCGGACGTGTCGATCACCTGGGGTTCAGCCGGGTGGCCGGGACGCTCTTCGGGGGACGAGCCACGAGCTGGGACGCTCCGGTCTCGCGCGTCGAGGTCGGCACCGGTTACAGCCTCCGGCGCCACCTCCTTCTCAAGATCGCGGTGCAACGCAACTGGCGGAGCGGGGTGGCCTTCGGCGCGAGGGAGAGCGTCGGCGGAGCGCAGGCGCTCCTCTGGTTCTGATGGTTCGGTTCCCAAGGGGGCTCATGGTGGCGCTCCTGGCCGTGGGGGTGACAGCGTGGACGACCCTCGAGCCGCCGCGGGCACGGGCGGCGGCGACGGGGACGGTGCGCGGCCGCGTCGAGCTGCCCCGGGAGCAGCAAACGCCGGATCGGCGCCCCCAGGTCGCCGACCTCGGGATGCCCGGACGTCGAGACCTGCCCGACCAGCATGTCGCCGTGGTCTACCTCGAGAGCGCGCCCCGGGGTGCCTTCGAGGATCGACCGGGGCCCACGGTCGTGCTCGACCAGCGCAACGAGAACTTCGTGCCCCACATCCTCGCCATCACCACCGGCACGTCCGTCGAGTTCCTCAACAGCGACCGGACGTACCACAACGTGTTCTCGCTCTCGAAGGCCAACAGCTTCGACCTCGGCCGCTACGCTCCCGGCCGGGCCAAGGTCGTGCGGTTCGACCGTCCGGGGATCGTGCGCGTGTTCTGCGAGATCCATTCGCACATGAATGCCTTCATCCTCGTGTTCGCGCACCGCCATTTCGCGCTGACGAACGCGCAAGGCGAGTACCGGATCGACGGGGTCCCGCCCGGCACCTACACCGTGTCCGTGTGGCACCCCGGCGTCACCATCAAGTCCGAGTCCGTGCGCATCCCGGAGCAGGGGGGCGAGGTCGAGCTCAGCTTCGGGCCCTCATGAAGCTCTTCTCCTCGCTCACCAACCGGATCTTCTTCGCCAGCGCGGCCCTGGTCGTCCTCTCCATCGGCGTGGCCATCGCCATCGTCAACGTGCGCGTGACGCGCGAGGCCGAAGGCGAGCTGCAGCGCGGGCTGGAAGAGGCGGGACGCCTGGTCGAGCAGCACCACGAGACCCAGGTCGAGAGCTCCCTGCGCATGGCGCGGCTGGTGGCCGATCTCCCGCGGCTCAAGGCGGCCGTCGACCTCGCCGATCCTCCGACGGTGGAGCCCCTGGCGGAGTTCTACCGGGGCCAGACGGGATCCGCTCTCCTCGTCGTCGTCCACCGCTCGGGCCGCCTGCTCGCTCGGGTGGGAGCGGGCGACGCGACCGCCGCTTCCGGCACCGACCTGCCCGGCATCCGCGAGGCCCTCTCCGACCGTGAGACCACGGCGTTCTGGCCCAGCTCCCGGGGAATCCTCGAGGTCGTGACCGTGCCCATCTTCATCGGCCAGCCGGGTCCGGAGGTCCTGGGCACCCTCAGCGTGGGATTCGAGTTCGACGAGCGCCTCGCCCAGCGCCTGAAGGCGCTCACGGAAAGCGAGATCGCGTTCGCCCTCGACGGCCGTGTCCAGGCCGCCACCCTCCCCGCCGAGGACTTCCGCCCGCTCGAGAGCCTCCTGGGTTCCTCCGGCACGTCGAGACTCCGGCTCGGCGACGAAGAGTACCTGGCCTTGAGGCGACCGCTGACGTCGCTGGCCCAGCCGGGGGCGGCCCCGAAGCCGGAACGCCTGGCGCCCATCGCCCTCATCCTCCGCTCGCGGACGAAGCGGCTGAGCTTCATCGGTCCCCTGCACACCCTCCTGGCCAGCACCGCGCTCGTCGCGGTCGCGCTGGGAACCCTGCTGAGCTACGCCATCGCGCGCACGGTGACGCGTCCGCTCCGCGCCATCACCGCCACCATGGGGGAGATGGCCGCCACCGGAGACCTGACGCGCAAGGCTCCCCTGCCCGCTCCGGGCAAATGGCAGGACGAGGACGCGCGCCTCCTCGCCAACAATTTCGCCGTCATGACCGAGGCCATCGCGGGGTTCCAGCGTGAAGCCGGCCAGCGGGAGCGGCTGGCCTCGCTCGGCCGCCTCTCGACGGTCATCGCGCACGAGATCCGGAATCCGCTGATGATCATCAAGACGGCCATTCGCACGCTGCGCCACCACGAGATCCCCGAGGTGGAGAGGGGAGAGGCCCTGCGCGACATCGACGGGGAAGTGGTGCGGCTCAACCGCCTCGTGGAGGACGTGCTCGACTTCGCGCGCCCGATCCAGTACGAGTACGCGTCCGTCGACCTCAATCAGATCTGCCGGGCCGCGGCGACCCGCGCCATGGCCGGCGAGCCGAGAAGGGAGGTGCGCCTGAAGCTGGATCCCGAGCTGCCCGGCGTCGTGACGGACGGCGACCGCCTGCAGGGCGTGCTCGTCAATCTCCTGACCAATGCGCGCCACGCCCTCGATGCGCGCCTCGTCGGCGGCCCCACGGGGAGCCGCCCCGAGGGTGGGGTCGACCTCGAGCTCGTCACGCAGCGCGGCACGCCCGGCCGCGTCGTGATCATCGTGCGCGATCGCGGCGTGGGCATCGAGGCCGAGAACCTGCCCCGGGTCTGGGAGCCCTACTTCACGACCCGCCGCGGGGGGACCGGCCTCGGGCTCGCCATCGCCCGGAACGTGGTGGACGGCCTGGGCGGCTGCATCGCCATCGAGAGCGGGCCCGGTGCCGGCACCGAGGTCCGCATCGAGCTGCCGGAGCGGCGGCCGGGCGCGCAGGTGCCTCGTCCGAACGAGCGCACGGCATGACCTCACGCGCCTCCATCCTGCTCGCGGACGACGAGGAGAAGATCCTCACTCCCTTGCGGCGCGCGCTGGAGCGCGAGGGCTACGACGTCGTGGCCACCACGCGCGGCCGGGAAGCGAGGCGCCTGCTCAACGAGCGGATCTTCGACGTCCTCGTCGTCGACAACCTGATGCCCGATCTCTCCGGGCTGGACCTCGTCCGCGACGTGACCGCCTCCATCCCCGAGGCCGACCGCCCGCAGATCGTGATGATGACCGCCCACGCCACCGTCGAGAGCGCCATCGCGGCCATGAAGCTGGGGGCGCGCGACTACCTCCAGAAGCCGTTCGAGGTGGACGAGCTGATCGTCGTCGTCGCCCACGCCGTCGAGCACCAGCGCCTGCGCACCCAGCACCGCTACCTGATCAGCGAGCGCGAGGAGGAGTTCGACCACTACGGCATCGTGGGGCGCAGCCGCGTGATCCAGGACGTGATCGCGAAGGCGGAGCGGGTCGCGGAGACCAAGAGCACCGTCCTCATCATGGGGGAGACGGGGACGGGCAAGGAGCTGCTGGCCCGGGCCATCCACGACCGGAGCGCCCAGCGGAACATGCCTCTCATCAAGGTGAACTGCGCGGCCATCCCGGACACGCTGCTCGAGTCCGAGCTGTTCGGCCACGTGCGCGGCGCGTTCACCGGCGCCGCCACCAACAAGAAGGGCAAGTTCGCCCTCGCCGACGGCGGCACGATCTTCCTCGACGAGATCGGGACCATGAGCCCTTCCCTCCAGGCCAAGCTCCTGCGCGTCCTCCAGGAGCGCGAGTTCGAGCCCCTGGGCGCGGAGCGCAGCCAGAAGGTGGACGTGCGCGTGATCGCCGCGACCAACCGAGACATCAAGCGGCTGGTCGAGGACGGACGGTTCCTGGAGGACCTCTTCTATCGCCTCAACGTGATTCCCCTCGTGCTTCCCCCTCTGCGCGAGCGTCGCGAGGACATCCCGGTGCTCGTCGAGCATTTCCTGCGCAAGCACGCCCATCGGAGCGGCCGCAAGATCGAGGAGATCCGCGAGGAGGCGCTGGCGCGGCTCAACGCGTACGACTGGCCGGGCAACGTCCGCGAGCTCGAGAACACGATCGAGCGCGCGGTCGTCCTCTCCGGCGGTCCCGTGATCGATGCGCGGGACATCACGATGCCGGGCGTCGCCGGCCCCGCGTCCGCCGGCCTCCCTTCGCAGGAGCTGCGCGCGAACGTCGAATGGGCCGAGCGCCAGAGCGTCCAGCAGGCGCTGGTGCGCGCGGGCGGGGTCAAGAAGGACGCGGCCACGCTGCTCGGGATCAGCCAGCGCGCGCTGAGCTACTACCTCGCGAAGTACCGGGTCGAAGAGTAGGCGCGCCCTTTACCCCCGCCGTAGAGATTTACGTATCCGGTAACTGCCGACGGCCGCCGGTGGACCGATCAAGTCGTTATAGATAAATCAGTTACGGTCGAGCCTCGTTTGGCACTGGCATTGCGTCTTCCCGCTGCCCGGGCGGCGCGTAGCCGCCCGTTTCCTGGAGATCCAATGCGCCTTCTTCGGCTTCCTCGCGTCGTCCTGATTCTCGCCGCGCTCGGTCCGAGCTGCGGAGGCGGCAGCTCGCCGTCGACGCCCGCCACGCCCACGACGACCACGACTCCGGCGCCCCCCGCCGCCACCGCCGACGTCGTCATCTCCATCCTGGGCGACCAGGGCGGCATGTCCTTCTCACCGGCCGGAGCGACGCTGCGCGTCGGGCAGACGGTGGCCTGGAAGAACAACGACACGGACGTCCATACCGCGACGGACAATGCCGGGCGATTCAATACCGGCACCCTGGCGCGCGGAGCCACGAGCGCGCCGATCGCCATGACCGCCGCCGGGTCCTTTCCGTACCACTGCGCCTTCCATCCCGGCATGGTCGGCACCCTGACCGTCAACCCGTAGGGAGGGCCGACTCGGTTGGGTGCGGAGGGGAGAGGGCGTCCGGCTTCGGGGGAGAGAGTGCTGTTTGCCTGCGCGACCGATGCCGGCCACGCGCAGATGGCGGCCGCCTTCTTCAACCTCCTCGCGGATCCGACCCGGGCCACGGCGCTGTCGGCGGGGATGGAGCCCGCCGACCGCGTCCACCCCGAAGTCGTCGCGGCCATGAAGGAAGTCGGCGTGGACCTCTCCGCCGCGCGGCCCACCCGCCTGACCACGGAGCTGATGCGGGGCGCATCCCTTCTGGTGACGATCGGGTGCGGAGAGGAGTGCCCCTATGTCCTCGGCTTGCGCACCGAGGACTGGCCGCTGGGCGATCCGGGGGGCCAGCCCCTGGAGCGCGTCCGCGAGATGCGTGACGACGTGGGGTTGATGGTCGCGCAGCTCGTCTCGACCTGGGGCTGGGTGCGCTCATCGCGGCCTTTGCCGCGAATCAGCCCGCGAGCTGACGGACGGCGCGGTCCGCCTCCAGGATGGAGGCGCGATGGTCCATGATTCCGCTGAGGTCGGAGTTCGCGAAGGCGATGCGGCCCACGGGACGAAGCCGTAGCACTTCGCCCGGCGCGGGCTGACGATCCTGGCCAAAGAAGAACCCGGGCTGCGGGCTCAGATAGGCGTGGCCCCAGCGATTGAGCACGAGGCCGGCCACGTCACGGTCGGCGTCGAACCCCGATCCGCCGAAGACCGCGGCGAGCTGCTCGCGGATGCGCCGCTCGTATTCGCGATACGGAGTGCTCAAGAGCTCGGCCCGGCCGCGCGCGACCTGCGCGGCCAGCGTCTGGCCTGGATAGGAGAAGAGGATCTTCAGGGTGAGGACGACGGGCGCGTCGGGGGAGAGGGTCGGAGCGACGTTGCCGAACGTGGCCACCCGCCGGAGCGCCACGTAGCTGCCGATGCCCTCGAACCAGCGGCACTCGTGGATGCCACGGTCGTAGAGGAAGCGCCAGTTGCGCACGGCGACGCTGGCCACGAGACAGGGCGCGCGGTGGAACTGGGCGTAGGCCGCCTGATGGGTGGGAGGAAGATCCTTGACGAGGTAACGTGAGGTCCAGCTCCCGCCCGCCATGACCACGGCGCGCGCCCGCACGCGATGGAGCTTTCCCCTCCGGCTGTAGACGACGTCCACCGCCTCCGCCGTCTCCGGCTTTCCCCGATGCGCCACCGAGACCACCGTGCAGCCGGTACGGATCCGCGCACGCTGTCCCGGGCGGTCGAGCGCGCCCAGGCGCACGCGGCCGCGGCTCACGTTCTCGCGGGTGTTGGGTCCGGGGATGGCGTCGGCGACGAGCGACTTCACGATGTGCCGGGCCACGCCGGTATTGCCCCCCGGAAACATCTGCACGCCCTTGTCGTACTGCCACGGGATGAGCACGTCGGCGGCGTAGTCCGCGTAGGCGGAGAGGACATCCGGGCCGATGCCCGATCCGCCGCCCGACACCGGCGAGAGGTAGGTCCGGACGGTCTCGCGACTGAGCCCGAACTCCTCCATGAGGTGCTGCTCGAGCGTCATGGCGTCGAGCCGCCTCGCGTCGGCGTCTCCGTGCTGCTTGGGCCTCGGGCTGGGGGCGGTCCGGGCGCTGAGGGCGAGGAGCTCCCGGCGGGCCGTCTCGGGGATCGGCGCATCCGCCAGCTTCGATCCCATCGGATCGACGACCAGCCGGCCGGGACTGAGCCCGAACTTGGGCCCGAAGTAGTAGGCGGAGGTCGGCCCTCCGCCGAAGTACGGCGTCGTGCCCACCGGCAGCTCGCGGGTCGGTCCCGCCCATTTCTGGTAGTCGAACGTGCTCGCCTCGATGCCGATGGAGGGGTAGAACTCGGCCAGGAACGTCCCCGGCAGGGGCGGGAAGAACATGGCGGAGGCCTGAGGCGCCACCAGGTGCTGGCCGCTCACCTCGAACTCGTTTCGTCGCGCCAGTCCGCCGAAGATCGGGTGATCCTCGAGGACCAGGCACGACCTGGCGGCTCCGGCGCGGCGCGAGAAGAAGAGCGCGGCGGCCAGGCCGCTGATCCCTCCGCCCACGACCACGCAGTCGAACGCTCCCGCGTCGCTGATCTCTCGCGCGGCCACGTGGTCGTACACGCCGTCCCGGATCTTGTGCCCCTCGGTGAGGACCGCGAGCGTGTTGCCGTTGGCGCGCGCGTAATCCCCGATGCCGCCGTAGCCGTCGAAGTCGGCGTCACCCGCGGCCAGGAGCTCCAGCGGAGAGGCCGCGCCCAGGAGGGCGGAGCCCGAGGCGAGGAGTGTCGCGTTCAGGAAGTCGCGGCGAGTGAAGGGCACAGCCAGTCGGCGTGAGCATACGCGCCCAGACCCTGGCTCGCATCTTGCTCAACAGGGCACGGGGGGCGGCTCGTCCGCGTCTCCCTCAGGCGTCGTCGACGCCATGGAGGCACCCGAATGAAGAACTTACTCGCCAGTGGCGGGGTGGTCCTTGCACTGGGCCTGGCCGCGGTCGCCGGAGCCGCCGAGCCCGATCCCACAATGAAGGGATCCGTCGTCACCATCACGGGATGCGTGGCCGGCAGCGATTCCGACTCGTTCGTGCTGACGCACGTGCAGAAGGTGGCCCCGGACGGCACGCCGATCCCGAACGCGCCTCCCGCCCTGGGGGCCACGGGCATGGAGGGCGGCTCCGGCGAGGTGATCTACTGGCTCAGCAAGGACTCGGTCAAGAAGATGCGCGGACATGTCGGCCATCAGGTCGAGGTCACGGGCCCGATCACCGACGTGAGCATGGGAACGGTGAAGGTCCGTCAGGAGCCGGGCAGGGAAGGCCGCGACAACAAGGTCGAGGTCGACGCGCGGGGCAAGGAAGCCTCGGCGAAGACGGACCGGCCGGTGGAGCCGGGCCCGCCGCCGCCTCCGGGGACGAGGGTCGAAGAGAAGAAGACCCTGCCGACCTATCGGATCCAGGTCGAAACGGTCAGGATGGTCGCCGAGACCTGCCCGTAGAGTCGGCCGAGCGTCGTTCGCCGCATGGACGGCGCGCGCGCGCCTGAGCGGCTGTCCCTGGAGGTGGCGCCGCATTCGGGATAGCCTGCCGCGGCTCGATGCGAAAGGCCGCGCGGATCTCGCTCCTCCTGGCTGCCGTCCTGGCCGCCGCCGGACTGACGCTGGCCCTGTGGCCGCGGCGGAAGATCGATCCCGCCGCGCTCCTTCCGAAGCGGCATTACGACGTGCGGATCCTGCGCGATACGTGGGGCGTCCCTCACGTCTTCGGCCGCACCGATCCGGACGTTGCGTACGGCCTGGCCTGGGCCCACGCGGAGGATGATTTCCAGACCATCCAGGGCGGACTGCTCGCGGCCCGAGGTCGGCTGGCCACCGTCCTCGGGCGGGAGGGCGCGCCCAACGACTACATGGTCCAGCTCCTCCGGATCCCCGAGGTGGTGGATGCCGGCTACGAGCGCGACCTTCGGCCGGAGACGCGTGCGCTCTGCGAGGCCTACGCGGAGGGCATCAACCATTACGCCGCCCTCCATCCGGACGAGGCGATGCCCGACCTCTATCCCGCGCGCGGGCGGGACCTGATCGCCGGCTTCGTCCACAAGACGCCGCTCTTCTTCGGCCTCGACCGCGTGCTGCGCGGCCTGCTCGAGACCGCGCCCTCGGCGGGGCCGCCGGCGACGCCTACGGGATCGAACACGTTCGCGGTGGCGCCGCGGCGATCCGCGGACGGCTTCACGCGCCTGGCCATCAACTCGCACCAGCCGTGGGCGGGTCCGGTCGCGTGGTACGAGGCGCACCTGCACAGCGAGACGGGGTGGGACGCCGTGGGCGGCTTGTTCCCGGGCGTGCCCCTGATCCTGCACGGCCACAACCGCAACCTCGGATGGGCGCACACCGTGAACAAGCCGGACCTCATCGACGTCTACGCCCTCGAGATGAACCCGGCGGATCCCCGCCAGTACAAGCTCGACGGCGCCTGGCGCGATCTCGAGGTCCGGACCGCGGCCATCCAGGTGAAGGTCCTCGGCCCGCTGTCCTGGACCGCCCATCGCGAGGTGCTGTGGTCCGTGTACGGGCCGGTCGTGCGCGGGCCGCGCGGCGTGTTCGCGATCCGGATCGCCGGCTACGGCGACGTCCGCCACATCGAGCAGTGGTACCGGATGAACAAGGCGTCTCGCTTCGACGAATGGCTCGACGCCATGCGCATGAACGCCCTGCCCATGTTCAACGTCGGCTATGCGGACCGCGAGGGACACATCTTCTACGTCTACAACGCCCGCCTGCCCCTGCGCTCCGAGGGCTACGACTGGTCCGGCATCGTGCCCGGCAACACCTCGCGCACGCTGTGGACGCAGTCGCTGCCCTTCGACCGCCTGCCCCAGGTCAGGGACCCGCCCTCCGGCTTCGTGCAGAACTGCAACAGCTCGCCGTTCCGGACGACGGTGGGGGAGGGCAACCCCGAGCCCTCGGCGTACTCGCCCGCCTTCGGTATCGAGACGCGGATGACGAACCGGTCCCTGCGTGCCCTCGAGCTCCTGGGCGCCGACGAGCAGATCACGCGCGAGGAATTCGAGCAGTACAAGTTCGACATCACGTACGCGAGCGCATCGGTGATGGCGGCCCGTATCGGCCGGCTCCTGGCCGCGCCCGTTCCGGCCGATCCCCTCACCCGCCAGGCCCTGGATCTCCTGCGGGGCTGGGACCGCGCGGCGACGGCGGACAGTCGGGCGGCGGCGCTTGCCGTGATGGCCCTCGCGCCCGCGGATGAGGCCGAAGCCGACCTGCCGCCGACCTCCGTGCTCGACGCGCGCCTGTCCGCGGCGGCGCGCCGGCTGCAGGCCGGGACGCTGGACGTCGGGCTCTTCGGCGGTCCAGATCTGCTCCACGCCGTCTACGGCCGGCCGGGAGGTGACGGCCGGATCGCGGGCCTCGCCGGTGACTCGTACATCCTGCTCGTGGAGTGGGACCCTCGAGGCCGCGTGTCGTCCCGCAGCATCCAGCCCTACGGCAGCGCCACCCTCGACGCCCACTCGCGCCACTACGCGGACCAGGCGCCGCTCTTCGCGGCCTGCCGGCTCAAGCCGGTCTGGATGGACGAGTCCGAGATCCGTGCCCACCTCGAGCGCGAGTATCGGCCCGGGGAACGGCGTTAGACGGTCAGCGCGACGAGACCATCAGGATTTCCGCAATCTCCTTCGTGCGGTTCTCCCAGAGGCGGGGGGCACGGGCGGGAAGGGTGACGGCGTCGCCGGCCTTCAGCGTGTTCTCCTCGTCCGCGAGGGTCAGGGTGACCTGGCCGCGTATGACGAAGGCGAACTCCTCGCGCGCCTGGTCGTGAGGGCGCTTTCCACTCTTTCCGCCCGGGCCGAAGACCGCGATCATCGGCTCGAGCTTGTGGCTCTGCTTCATGGGACCGAGGGCCTCGATGTGGGCGTCCGTCCACGTGCTGTCCAGTCGGTGGCGCTCCTCGATTCGGATGATCAACGGTTCTTCGCCGGTCTCGGCGGCGGCGAAGAACTCTCCCAGGGTGACCCCCAGCGTCTCCGCGATCTTGTGCAGCGAACCCAGCGACGGCGCGACCTGTCCGTTCTCGAGTTGGGAAATGAAGCTCGCGGAAAACCCGGTCTCCGCGGCGAAGGCGCGCACCGACACGCGCCGGTCGGAGCGGAGACGGCGGATGTGTTCCCCGATGACGTGCGGATCGACGACGGTGCTCATGGCGGATCCGATGACCTCCGTGCCTTGGCGGGCCTCTCGACCGGCGCTGACCGGCCAGTGTAACCACAGTCCAGAGGTAAAGGCCGGATTGACATCCGTTCAGTCACGCTAAACTTATATTTTACAATGAGTTAAGTCTTGACTCGGAGGCCGCGCCGACCCCATAATGCGCCCCCATGAACCGGCACCTTACCCACGTCCTGTACGTCACCCTCGTCGCCTGCGCCGTGACGGTGGTCGCTTGCGGCTCTAATTCGCGGACGCCGACGGCGGCGGCTACGCCGGCTCCGGTCGCGACCCCTAGCCCTGTTCCCGCGGCCACGCCGCAAGCCTTCGTCTGCCCCCTGGCCGCGATGAAGGACCTCCACAACCAGTGTCCGAAGCTCGAGCCGCAACTCCTCGGCTACGTGAACAACGCGATCGACGCGGTGCTCCGCAGGAATCCCGAGCTCTTCGACTTCAACGACGCGCGCGGGGAGAGCGTCAAGGTGCTCGACCGCCAGAAGTATCAGACGGCGGTGGTGGCCGCGATCAACGCGCAGGGCGGCGTCTGTGCGATCGACAACAACGAGGAAGTGGCGGTCAAGGTGACCAATGACTTCAACGAGCAGTTCAACATCTGGACCTCGGCGGGCTACACACGCCGGTCCTACATCACGACCTGTTTCCCCGCGCAGTTCTAGGAAATTCTCGCCATCCGTTGCCGGTACCGGTCAGGAGGCTGTTCGATGAAGAGTCGTCTGTTCACCCTCGCCGTCATGGCGGGGGCCGTTCTCGCGGCCTTTTCCAGTTGCGGCGGAAACAAGACGTCGTCGACCCCGACCCAGGTGGCGACGCCGACGCCGGCTCCCCAGGCCGTGCACACGGACCTCGGGGGAACCAACTTCACCGTTCGCGCGGGCCGTTCCAGCTTCACGAACGTCGACTTCCCACCCGCCGGCACTCTCGACGTCACCACGAATTGGCCGGGTGACGACAACATCGACGTCTACGCGACCGACGCGAGCTGTCCCGGGTTCGACTCCGTCACCTCCGGCGCCTGTCCGATACTGGCCAAGGCGGCGAGCCTCACGGCCAAACCGGAGCGGATCACTTTCGCCACGCAGGCGGGGAAGATCTACACGATCTGGATCGTGAACCTCGGCACCACGACCGAGGCCGTCAACCTGGAGTTCGGCATCACGACGGCCGGACCGATCCCGCAGCCGGTGGCGGCGACACCGGCGCCCGGGTCCTCACCCGGCACGCCGCGCGCCTCGCCGACTCCCGCGGACCTGGCTCCGGGGCCGGTGTCGCAGTTGAAGGCCTACATCAAGACGATCGACAGCGGCGACTTCACGTACCGCCCCGGAGAACAGGACGAGGACGGGAACTGGATCGTCCATCCCGGCGAGTTCGTGGTGTTCGACCTGACCCAGCGCAACGGCGCGGGCCTCATCTGCAACTGGATCGTCGATCCGGAGTGGCACGTCGACGACCCGGACGGCGTCCTTCGCCTCAAAGAGACCAGCCATCCCTTCTTCCTGCGCGTGGTCATCGAGCACAAGGGCCATTTCGAGCTGCAGGGCACGATCGACGGGATCGACTCGAACGTCCTCCGGGTCTCGTCGGTGGCGAATGGGAATTAGAGACTAAACCATTCAAACGAAAGAAACTTGACGGCACCTCGGCGGGCTCTGTACGATTGGGGTTCGCATCGGCGAGAATGAGCGCTACGGGCAGGCCCGAAGAGCGGCAAGAAGTGCAGCATCGTGGGCAGTCCTGGCGACGGCGGTCGTATCCTGCGGCGGCGGAAGCAGCAACCCGATCACCCCCGCACCGGTCTCGACTCCCACCCCGGTCGTGGTCGCGACGCCCACGCCCGCACCCACGCCCGAGCCCACGCCGGAAGGGGAGCCGCCCGTCGAGAGGGAGACGGCGCCCGTGCGGATCACCTTGCGCCTCTTCGTGGTGGAATTGCCGGGGGGTCTCGTCTACCAGTACAAGGAAAACGACGACGGATGGCCGATCGTTCCGGTCAGCTACCAGTTCCGACTCGACATCATCGCCAAGGACAAGAAGAACAAGGAAACGAAGGGTAGCGGGAACGTCATCTGGCACTGGGACGACCCCATGATCGACGTCGTCAACATCAACAACGTGTACCACCCGACGCTGAGGGCCATCAGACCCGGACCCTTCTGCGCAACCGCGGAGATGGACAGCATCGTATCGAACGAGCTCTGCTTCGAGTTCCGGAATCAGTAGAGTCAAAGCCGACCTTGCCGCCGCCGCCGTCCTCCTGGCCCTGACCGGAGGGTACACGGCGGCCGCGCTCGACCTCTCGCGCCCTCCGGAAGAGGACGCCGCGATGCTGCTGCGCTACGCGCAGCACGTGAGTGAAGGCCACGGCATCGTCTGGAACATCGGCGAGCCCCCCGTCGACGGGAGCACCGACCTCCTGGACATGCTCGCCGTGGCCGGCGTCACCCGTGCCGGCGTCGGGCTGGAAACGGCGGCAAAGGCGGTCGGCCTCGCCAGCCACATCCTCTGCGTGCTGGTCGTGTATGCCGCCGTCCGCCGCTGGACGGGCGCCTCGCCGATGCTGGCCCTCATTCCCGCCGCGTACCTCGCCGTCGGGCCTGGCCTGCGCTACGTCAGCGCCAGCTATGGCACGACCGTCTTCGCGCTGACCGTCGTCGCGAGTTGGTGGATGGCGAGGTGGCTCATGGCGGCCAGCGGGGCGGACGTGCGCCGGCGAGCTGTGGGCCTGGGCCTGTGCGGAGTCGCGATGGGCATGGCCCGGCCGGAGGGAGCGTTCCTGGCCCTCTTCTTCCTCGCCGCCGTCCTCGTCGGACGGGGCGGGGAGGATACGCGCGACGTCGCGGTGGGTTTCGCGATCGGCTTCGGCGCCCTCGGGCTCGCCTACTTCTGGTGGCGGTGGACCTACTTCGGTCATCCGTTGCCGAATCCGTTCTATCGCCTCGGCGGGGGTGTCCTGCACCTGGATGTGCTCGCGCGGTCCGCCCGCAACGTGGTCCGGCTGGGCGGAGTGTTCCTGATCCTTCTCTTCGCCGGCCTGCTGCGAGAGGAGAGCCGCCGCCTGGCCCTGGCCGTGATCGTGCCCGTCGTGCTCTTCACCGCGCTCTGGGTCTTCCTCTCCGACGAGACGAACTACTACATGCGATATCGCTATCCGATCTTGCCCGTGATCTTGATCGGGGCGGCCGAGATTGGCGCCGTCCTGGCTTCGGTGCCCGCAGCGGCGCCCCTGCTCCGCATGCCACGGACCCTCGTGTCGCTCGCCGCCGTCGCCTTGATCGCCGTCCTGATCGTGGTCCAGCACCGGCAACTCCGCCACATCGAACCCCGGCGCATGGGGCTGTTCGACGTGGCCCGGCGTCTCGACCCGTATGTTGGAAAGGGATATACGCTCGCCACCACCGAGGCGGGCCTGCTGCCTCTCTACTCGCAGTGGCGGAGCATCGACGCCTGGGGCCTCAACGACTCCTGGATCGCGCAGCACGGCGTGGTGACGGCCGAGTATCTCGACCGCTATCGGCCCGAGCTCGTGATGTTCCACGCGTACTTTTCGCCCGAGTCTCCTCGGGGCGGATCGGCCTCACGGCGCGGGCTCGGGCTGGCCTGGGACGACACCGTCCGGGCGCTCCAGTCCTATGCCGAGGAGCGAGGGTACGCGCTGGCCGCGGTCTACGCCCGCGGCGCGCAGGAGTCGCACTACTACTACGTTCGCCGCGGGTTCCTCGACCATGACGCGATCGTGGCCGCGGTGCGGATCGCCGATTACGAGTGGGACGGGCAGCCGGCCTCCGATCTCACGCCCGCCGCCGCTCGCTGACGTTCGGGCATCATGACAACCCCTGGCGTTCGAGCGAAGATCGCAGGGCCAATGGCGACCATTGCCGCGACGGACGCCCGCCTCGGCCGTCAGCTCGTCCTCGACGAGATCTTCGATCTCTCTCTGTACCGGGCTCTCCGGGACGTGGCCACCGGCGATCTGCGCCGCGTGCTCGACGAGCTGATCGCCGTGGAGACGGGGCACGTCACCTTCTGGCAGGAGTTCTTCGGCCTCGACCACGTCACCGCCCTCGATCCCGGCCGCCGGGTGAAGCTCGCGATGCTCATCGCGGCCGGCCGGCTCTTCGGCCCCTCCGGCATTCACGTCGTGCTCGAGGCCATCGAGGTCCACGGCATCCGCAAGTATCTCCGCGTCTGGGACCGCTACAAGGACGGTCCTCTCGGGTCCGCGGTGCGCCAGATCCTCGAAGACGAGTTCAAGCACGAGGACATGGTCGTCAGCGGCGAGAGCGACCGCCACATCAACCCCGACAAGGTCCGCAACGTCTTCCTCGGACTCAACGACGGCCTGGTGGAGATCCTGGGCGCGGTCAGCGGATTCTTCGCCGCGTTCCGCAGCTCGACCGCCGTCCTGGCCGCGGGCTTCACCGTGGCCGTCGCCGGCGCGCTCTCCATGGCGGCCGGGGCGTACATCGGCGCCAGCTCGGAGCGCGAGGTGCGCGAGACGGAGGACGACCGCCGGCGCTTCCTGGGGGAGACGGTGAGCAGCCAGGCCCCGGAGAGCCCCACCGCCTCCGCCCTCGTGGTGGGGATCGGCTACTTCGCGGGGGCCGTGGTTCCCATCCTGCCCGTGCTCTTCGGGGCGGCCGGGCTTCTGCCGACGGTGGTCACGGCGGGCGCGATGATCGTGGCCGTCTCCGCGATCGTCGCCTTCATCTCGGGCATGGCGATCCGCCGCCGCATCGTCTTGAACCTGATCATCACCGGCATCGCCGTCGTCGTGACCTACGCCATCGGTCTCCTCGCGAAGGCGGTCTGGGGCATCGCGATCTAGCGGCCGCCGGCCGGACGGCGGAGCTGGAAGCTCACCGGAGCCGTCGTCTCGACCACCGTCTCGCTCGGAGTGGGCGGTGCGAACAGGCCGTTGTCCCTCATGTGCAGCATCGCGCGGATGCCCGTGACGTCGCAGGGAAGGCGGTAGACGCTGAAGCCGGTCACGGTATAGGTGGTCGTCCAGCCCGGGGTCAGGAACTGCCAGGTCGGGGCGTCGGGATCGTTCAGCCCGCAGTATTCCGAGCTGGTGCCGCCGGTGAGGAGATAGACGTTGAGGCGCGCGAACGGGACGTCATGACCCGAGGTCATGGACAGCCCCACCGAGACGAGGCCGGAGTTGCGGGGGATCACGACGCCCCCGAGGCTGTTGGCGGGGATGTCCGCGGGCACGACGACCGTGTTCCCGGAAGGCGGCGCGATCGAGGTGAACTTCATGCTGCTCTGGCCCGGAGTGGAGGGCGCGGTCGC
>WNFM01009314.1_pt1 | contig 16905 bp, 18 predicted proteins | sample 5400271 | NCBI WGS metagenome assembly WNFM01 (sample SAMN13153352, study PRJNA577476) | soil metagenome | isolation source: 60 cm saprolite on Douglas fir-dominated hillslope | place: USA:California | collected 2013-09-17
CACCACCAGCCGGGTAACTTTGTCGATGAGATCCTTCACCACGCTACCGCCGGCACTTCGGCCCAGCCAAACTCCACCGCTGAACCGATGATCATGCTGCCCAAGGGCAACTGGCTCTTCATGTTTCATGGCGTGGCTTTTGTGAATGCAATGCAGCAAAGCGGCCCGCGCGGCTACGACAAATTTTTCTCTACCAACTGGTTTATGCCCATGGCGCAGCGCAGCTTCGGCCGATCTGAACTCACGCTCCGCACCATGCTCAGCCTGGAGCCGGCAACGGTGACCAAGCGCTTCTATCCGCTACTGTTCCAGCAGGGAGAAACGGCCTTCGGCAAGCCGATCAATGACGGCCAGCACCCACATGACTTCTTCATGGAATTGGCCGCGTTGTATGACGTGCGCCTGGGCGACCACGGACTGCTCTCTTTTTACGCGGCTTCTGTGGGCGATCCGGCCATGGGGCCGAGCGCCTACCCTCATCGTGCGTCCGCTTCAGAGAACCCAGCAGCTGCCCTTGGACATCATCTTCAGGATTCAACCCACATTGCCAATGACGTGGTGACAGGCGGGCTTACGTACAAGCAAGCGCGCATCGAGTTTTCCGGCTTTCATGGCCGCGAGCCGGACGAGTTTCGCTGGAACATCGATTCGGGCGCAATCGACTCATGGTCCACCAGGCTCACCGTTCAACCAGGGCAAAACTGGAGCGCGCAATATTCATTCGCCCACCTTACCAGCCCGGAGCAACTTCATGCTGCGGAAGACATGCAGAGAATGACCGCTTCAGTGATGTACAACCGTCCACTGGCAAAGGGCAGTTGGGCGTCAACACTGCTGTGGGGCCGAAATCGGGTGATGCAGACCGGCCAGGTGTTCAACAGTTATCTGGCTGAATCTACGCTCAACTTTGCCACCCGCAATCGCGTGTGGGGACGCATTGAAAATGTGGACCGCACCAACGAACTGCTGCTGGGCAAACAGCCCGAGCCGCCGGGCTTCGACGAGCGATTTCTTGCCCGCATACAGGCTTACACCATAGGGTATGACCGCGAATTTCCGCTCATTCCCGGCCTTGCCACGGCGTTGGGCGGGCAAGTCACGTTCTATGGCAAACCTGATTTCCTCACGCCGGTTTACGGACAGCATCCCGCCGGAGCTATATTGTTTGTGCGTATTCGTCCCAAGGGTACATCGCATACACATACTCATTAAGGATTTCGAAAATGAAAACATCTCGCCGCATTTTTATTGCCGGAACCGCCTCTGTGGTTACTTCGACTCTCGCTCTGCCGCTCTCCACGCTCGCCTCACAGAAAAAAACCGCGACCAAGACAGCCCCCAAAGAGGAGCACGCAGAAGTTTCCACCAATGAAGACCTCATGCGCGAGCATGGCGTCCTGAACCGGGTGCTCTTGATCTATGACGAAGCCATCCGCCGGATACAGGCCAATGAAAAGTTTGACTCCGCGGTGATCACTAAGTCGGCCGGGCTGATCAAGGGCTTTATTGAGGACTACCACGAGAAGCTGGAAGAAGAGCATATCTTTCCGCGCTTTGAGCAATCCGGCAAGCTGGTGGAGCTGACCGTGAACCTGCGCGCTCAGCACGCCATGGGCCGCCGCGTAACGGAGAGGATCGTGGCCACGGCAAAGAGCGGCGACATGCAGACCCTGAATTCGTCGCTGGTGGCGTTCAACCGCATGTATCGCCCGCATGAGGCGCGCGAAGACACCGTGCTCTTCCCTGCGCTGCACAGCCTGGTCAGCAAACATGAGTATGACGCCATGGGTGAGGAGTTTGAGCGTATTGAACGCAAGACCTTTGGTGGCGACGGCTTTGACATGGCGGTGGACCAGGTGACTGAACTGGAAAAGCAATTCGGTATTTATGACATTGGGCAGTTCACGCCGGCCAAATGACCGCTGCTCTTCAAGAACAAATCGGTGCAGCGAGCCGCAATAATTGCCGCATGGTGGCCTTGCTCATAGACTAGAGATTGGGCGTGTGAGGTGAAGCATGGAATGGGTTACGCGGAAGAACGTAAAGGTTGACCGGGTAGCGTGTCCGTGGTTGATCAAGAAATTTGTCGATCCTGACGCCAGATTTCTGTTCGTTGCTGAAGAAGAATTGCTGGAAGCGGCCAACCGCGGCGCCATACCCTTTGACGCGCCTCGTATCACTCAGATCAAACTGAACCACCGCGGCGAGCGCTGTACGTTTGAAGCCATCATGGAAGATTACAAAGTGAGCGCACCGGCCTGGACAGGCTGGCGCTGATCGTTCGCGCGGCCGATATCAAAGGCCAGGAAAACGCCGCGCCCGAAGGACTAGGGCTGCGCGCCATCGCCGAGGGCTTCGCTGCCATGGGACTGCCGGACAGCGACCGCCTGCGCTACGGCTTTGCTATCTATGACGCGTTGCTGCAATACGCACGGGCGATAGGGTAACCATGAAGTTGGGCTCGAATCTTTGGCATCTAAACAATTCAGAAAGGAACGAACTTATGAAGCCGAAGGCAATCTACCTTCTTATTGCTGTCTTTTTTATTACGCTTGTTTCCTGGAGCCAGAGTCCTAAGTCAACGAAAGCGTCCGCGCCGGCGGACTGGAAAGATGTGGACGCAGCCATGGGCCGTGCTGGACAAGACCAGCCTGATGGCACTCACAAATTTGCGCTGCCGCGGAAAGATATGAACGTGACGGTTAACGGCGTGCAAGTCAAAGCCGGGCTCGCGCTGGGATCGTGGGTGGCCTTCAAGGCCGAGGCCCAGGGGAACGCCATGGTCATGGGCGATCTGGTGCTGGCTGAAGATGAGGTTGCGCCGGTGATGCAGGAGCTGCAGTCGAGTGGAATTGAGATTACGGCCCTGCACAACCACCTGATCGGCGAATCACCGCGCGTAATGTATATGCACATTCACGGCATGGGCAACGCGGCCAGCCTGGGCAAGACGATCCACGAGGCAATCGCTAAAACCAAAACTCCCGAAGCAAGCCCGGCCAGCGCACCGCCGGACCTCGACATCGATACTAAACAAATCGACCAGGTCCTGGGCCACAGCGGCAAAAACAATGGCGGTATTTATCAGGTCTCCGTCCCGCGCGCGGAGCACGTTACTGAAGCTGGAGCGGTGATTCCGAATTCCATGGGCCTGGCCACGGCGCTCAACTTTCAGCCGACCGGTGGCGGCAAAGCGGCCATCACCGGTGATTTCGTGCTGATCGCCAAGGAAGTGAATCCGGTCATCAAGGCGCTGCGAGAAAACGGCATCGCCGTAACCGCGCTGCACAGCCATATGCTGGAAGAGCAGCCGCGCCTGTTTTTCATGCACTTCTGGGCCAATGATGATGCGGTGAAATTAGCCAAGGGGTTGCGAGCAGCGCTGGACAAGACCGCGTCAAAGAAGGAATGAGCACCGAGGCTCCGGGGATGCAGAGCGTTTCAGTGGTGCCAAGCTGCTCCGCAAAACCACTATGGCTGAACACGGGAGGAGGTTAGTCCCATGATCTTGAAAACCTGGAATTGGAAACTGGCCGGATTGGTTGTGGCCATCGCAGCCATCGGCGCGCTCTTTTTGTCTATCAAAGGTGATGACGATGACGAGCATGCCGGTGGCGCAATGGCCGCCGCTCCTGAAAGTCCCGCGCCAGCACAGAAAGCGGGAACGACCTTTGTCTACAACTTTGACTCTGATGCTCTTGGTCAACCGCCCGCGAAGTTCCACCAGGCGCTGACCGGAGGAGGCGGCGCCGTGAAGTGGGTGGTGCAGGAAGACAGTAGTGCTCAGTCCAAGCCTAATGTGGTGGCCCAGACCTCAACCGACAAAACGGATTACCGGTTTCCTTTGCTGATTGCTGACGATGGTTCGTTCCAGGACCTGGAACTCAGCGTTAAGTTCAAAGCTGTCTCCGGGGAAATTGACCGCGCCGGCGGCCTCGTGTTCCGGCTCAAGGATGCGAACAACTATTACGTGGTCCGCGCCAACGCATTGGAAGACAACTTCAATCTTTATCACGTGGTCAATGGAACGCGCCGGCAGATCAAGGGCTCACGCGTGAAGGTTTCATCCGGTGAGTGGCACGATCTCCGGCTGGAGGCGGCCGGCGACAAGATCACGTGTTACTTCGACGGCGACAAAAAGATTGAGGCCACCGATGGGACCTTCAAGAATGGGGGCAAGATCGGCCTATGGACAAAGGCCGATTCAGTTACCTCTTTCGATGATTTGAAGGTGGTCGCGAAGTAATCCAGTCCGGAAAGACCGGCGCGCGGAGGATCCAGTGATGAAAAACCGAATTACTTACTTGATAAGAGCAGCAATACTTGTCGCCGGAATCGCAGGAGCGGCAGCGGTTCTGGCATTCACAGGCACGGGTGAACGCAATCCAGGGCCGCAAAAGCAAGCCGCAGCTTTCGGCGAATCTGGCCTACATACATTAAAGCCCGCTGGCTACATCGATCTGCCCGGCCCTCCGGGAAAGCGCTTTGACTATCTCACCATCGACTACGACGACGGTTATCTTCTTTCCGCACATCTCGGCGCAGGCCTTCTTTACGTCATCGATCTGAAAACCAACAAGGTCGTGCACACCATTCCTGACGTGCCCGGCGTTGAGGGTGTTGAGTACGTGCCGGAGCTGAAAAAGGTCTACACCTCAGACTGGCATGAAAAGAAAATTGGAGTAATTGACCTGCGCCAGGGCAAGGTCATCGCCAAGCTGCCGGCGCAGCAGAAACCCGACGGCAGCGCATACGCTCCGCCGTTCCATAAGCTGTACGTCTCCGATGAGCGGGCGGAGACGGAGATCGTAGTCGATGTCCAAAATGACAAGATCGTTGCCACTCTCAATTTCAAGAGCGAAACCGGCATGCCGCAGTATGATCCGGTGGCAAAACTCGTCTACGTCAACCTGCAGCAGCTCAACGTCATGGCCATGATCGACCCCGCTACGGACAAGCCGGTCAAGCCTTCCTACATGGTTGCTCCCTGCAAGGGCAATCACGGTATGGCGCTCGATGCCGAACATCGGCGCGCTTTTCTGGTTTGTGAAGACAACAACCTGATGGCGGTCATCGATCTGGAAAAACACCGCGTGGTCACCACGCTGCCCGTGGCCAATGACCCCGACGTAATCAAGTATGATCCCGGGCTCAAGCGCATCTACGTGGCGTGTTACAGCGGTGCGATTTCTGTAATCCAGGAAGATGATCCAGACCACTTCCGTAAACTGGAGGACTTCCCTGCCCAGCACAAGGTCCACAGCCTGGCCGTGGACGAACGCACACATCGCGTCTACGTTCCCGAAGAGGAAGAAAACGGCAAGCCAGTGGCACGCATGATCGTGTATGAGCCAGTCGAGCGCCATTGAGCCTGCAGGTGACGCCCTGCCGCCTCAGCGAGTGCTGCCCAAGCTTGTCTGGTACTTTCTGCGTCTGGGGACGTTGGGTTTCGGCGGGCCAATCGCGCTGGCCGGCTACATGCAACGCGATCTGGTGGAGAAGGAAGGCTGGTTCACCAAGCAAGAATATCTTGATGGCCTGGCGCTCTCACAGCTCGCTCCCGGCCCGCTGGCGGCGCAGCTGGCGATGTACCTGGGGCTATTGCGCGGAGGGATCCTGGGAGCCACGCTGGTTGGGCTGGCATTCATCCTGCCTTCTTTTCTGATGGTTCTCGCGCTTTCATTCTGCTACGTCAAATTTGGCGGGCTGCGATGGATGCATGCCGCATTTTACGGAATTGGCGCAGCGGTGATCGCGATCATCGCGCGCTCGTCCTACAAACTGGTCAAGACCGCCGTCGGCAAGGACAAACTCCTGTGGTGCATTTTTTTGGCGCTGCTGGTTTCAACCGCATTGACCGAGCATGAGATGGTCTGGCTCTTTCTGGCCGGAGGACTGCTGTTTCTGATGGTGAAAGCCCGGCCAAGGTTCTCACGTGCGACCGTAAGTTGCATGCTGCTGACCGGCGTTGGAGTGAGCGCGCCACCATCGTTGTTCCTGCAAATCCTGTTCTTCTTCACCAAGTCGGCCTTGTTTGTGTTTGGCAGCGGTCTGGCAATCGTACCTTTTCTCCATGGTGGCACGGTGTTGGAACACCACTGGCTTACCGAACAGCAATTTATTGACGCCGTCGCCGTGGCAATGATCACGCCGGGGCCGGTGGTAATAACAGTCGGATTCATTGGCTATCTAGTAGGCGGGCCGAGCGGCGCGGTGGCCGCGGCCCTGGGCGTGTTTGTTCCCGTCTATCTGGTCGTGGTGATTGCAGGTCCGTTCTACAAGAAGTTTTCCGGCAACCCGCAACTGCGCGCGTTCGTACAGGGTGTGACCGCGGCCGCCACCGGGGCAATCGCGGGTGCCGTCATTGTTCTGGCGCGGCGCTCGATTGTTGACGTTCCAACGATTCTTATTGCACTCGCCTCATTGGGACTTCTGTTCAAATGGAAGATTCCAGAGCCGCTGCTGATCCTTGCCGCAGGCATCGCCGGCTTGCTTCTTCAGCGATGAAGCCCCGGGTTGCCAGATTCGGGTGTGAGATAAATCACAGCGCTTGGGGCGGCAATTTCCATTTAATTCCTGACGGCCATTGCGTGCGCGTTCCGCACGCCATACGATTATGTTCACGCCCACGTGACTGGCCCAACGGACGACGAGGAAACATGAATGGATAGCGCTCTTCTGATTCACCGGCTCCATTTCGCCTTTACGATCACTTTCCACTATTTGTTTCCCCAACTTACCATGGGCCTGGCCTTGTTGATCGTGGCGCTGAAGACGGTGGCCCTGCGAAGTGGCAATGATATCTACAATCAGGCGGCCCGCTTCTGGGCAAGAGTCTTTGGCATCAACTTCATCATGGGCGTGGTTACGGGCCTTCCCATGGAATTCCAGTTCGGCACCAACTGGTCACACTTTGCGCGCGTGACGGGCGGCGTGATCGGCCAGCCGCTGGTGATGGAAGGCGTGTTCTCTTTCTTTCTGGAGTCGGCATTTCTGGGGCTGTTTCTCTACGGCGAGAAGCGGCTCGGTCCCAAGGGACACTGGTGGGCCGCATTTCTGGTCTTCCTCGGCTCGTGGCTCTCGGGATATTTCATCATCGTGACTGACGCATGGATGCAGCACCCCGTCGCCTTTGCGCGCGGGGCCGACGGCAGCTTTCAGGTGACCAGCTTCTGGGGCTTGCTATTCAATCCCTGGGCGCTGATCCAATATGCCCATAACATGAGCGGCGCGGTGATTACCGCAGCGTTTGTGATGGCCGGAGTGGGGGCGTACTACCTACTGGAAGGTAAGTTTGCCGAGTACGGTCGCGTCTTTGTGCGCGTCGGAGTGATTGCCGGCGTGATTTTCTCAGCGCTGCAAATCTTTCCCACCGGCGACCTCCATGGCAAATATATGGCCAGGCATCAACCCGTGACCACAGCCGCGATGGAAGGATTATTCAAGAGTGAAAGCGGCGCGCCCATCGTAATTCTGGGGCAGCCGGACGAAGAGCACCGTCGGATTGATAATCCGCTGGTGGTAAACAAAGTCCTGAGCTTCCTGATCTACGGCACTACCACCGCTGAGGTCAAAGGCCTGAATGAGTTTCCTAAAGACCAGTGGCCTACGAATATTCCGCTGCTCTATTACAGCTATCACATCATGGCGGGGTTGGGGACCATCTTTATCGCCGTGATGGCTGGGGGCGCTTTCCTGCTCTGGCGCAGGAAGCTTTACCAGTCGCGCTGGATGTTGTGGATCATCATGCTTTGCCTGCCTCTGCCGTACATCGCCAACACCGCCGGTTGGATGACCGCGGAGATTGGCCGGCAGCCGTGGCTGGTCTATGGGCTCATGCGCACCACCGAAGGCTATTCAAAATATGTGCACGCCGGCAACGGCCTGTTCACCCTGCTCGGATTCATGGGACTGTACACGGTGCTGGCGATACTGTTTTTGCTGCTGATGAACCGCGAAATTGCACACGGCCCCAGGCCGGGACCTGAACGCGTTGTCAGTAGCGGCAATCCGATCACTGTCGGCTAGGAGAGTTTGTGATGCTCTTTATATGGTTCTGGCTGGTTGCGGTCATGATCACCGCGTACGTGGTCCTGGACGGGTTCGACCTTGGCGCCGGCGTGCTCCATTTGCTCATTGCCAGGACTGACCCGGAGCGCCGCACCGTGATCCGAACCATTGGCCCGGTATGGGACGGCAACGAGGTCTGGCTGATCGCCGGCGGCGGTACTTTGTATTTCGCGTTCCCTCTGCTCTACGCATCGGGGTTCAGCGGCTTCTACCTGCCGCTGATGATTGTCCTGTGGCTACTGATTCTGCGGGGGATCGGCATTGAGCTGCGCATGCACCTGGAATCCATTGTGTGGCGCGGATTCTTTGACGGCTGCTTCGCCATTTCGAGTCTCCTGCTGACCATTTTCTATGGCGCCGCGCTGGGCAATGTGATTCGCGGCGTACCTCTGAATAAAGAAGGTTATTTCTTTCTTCCGCTATGGACGAATTGGCGTCCGGGCGCTGAGCCGGGAATTCTGGACTGGTATACCGTGATTGCCGGCGTGCTGGCCTTGATTGCTTTGACAATCCACGGCGCGCACTACGTCGCCGTAAAAACTTCCGGCGATCTGAACCTGCGGGCCCGTCGAGTTGCTGCCGCGCTGTGGCCGGCGCTTGCCCTGGTGACGTTGCTCAGTTTGTGGGCAACACTCTCTGTCCGTCCTGAGCTGCTCACAAATTATCGCCGTTATCCGTTTCTGTTCGTCATTCCCGTAGCCGTCGCGCTTAGCTTGGCTGCCATGTTCCTGCACAGGAGGCGCTCCAACGACAAAGCAGCCTTCCTCGCTTCATCAACGTATCTGATCTTCATGCTGGTGGGCGCGGCGGCGGCGGTCTACCCCAATCTCCTTATGTCAACAACGGACCCGAGGCTCAATATCACGATCTACAACGCTGCGGCGGGCTCGTACTCACTGTCTTTCGGCCTTATCTGGTGGAGCTTTGGCATGGCCCTGGCGCTGGGATATTTTGTATTTGTGTATAGGATGTTCCGCGGCAAGGTTGCGGCGTAGACCTGCCGGATACTTCTCAACCAAACTTCATAAATCAAAACTGGCAATCTCGTCTCTCTTGTAGCCCAATAGTAACCTGTAAAGGAGGCATGCAGGTATGAACAAGTATTGCTTTCGTTCGTGCATTGTAGTCGGGGCCCTCCTGCTGGCCGCGCCCGGTCAACTTGCCGCGCGCGAGCCTAAAGTTCCAGATCCATGCCGAGAACTGAGGAATGATCTCGACAACCAGGTCAACAGCCTGCACCAGCGCCAGGACGAAGAATTTGGCCAGTGCCGGCAAACTCACGGCAAGAGCGCTGACGTTTGCCGTGACTTGAAAAACCAGCAAAAGATTGAACTCCGCCAGATGCGCGATCAGCGCCAGGCTGAACTGGACCGCTGCGGCCCACGCATGAGCCGCGCTAACATCCAAGGTCAGACCAGGGCAGCCGACAACGACGACTATCGCCGCAACGATTGCTATCCCCGGGAAAAGTATCCCGAGCCGCCTTACAAACATCCACCCAAAGATCCGCCGAAAGAGCCTCCGGTAGCTCACAATCCGCCTAAACACGACGGCGGCGGGCACGGGCGCCGAAGTGATGGCGATGCGGGCGACACACGCAGCACCAGCAACTCTGGCTCGTCGCACCACAGCGGTTCTGACCACAGCTCTGGATCGTCGTCTTCCAGCTCAGGCGGCGGCTCCGGATCGTCAACCGGTTCCTCGTCTTCGAGCTCCGGCTCTTCATCGTCGGGTTCGAGTTCGTCAGGTTCGAGCTCTTCTTCCAACTCAGGCAACAGCTCATCGTCCGGGTCGAGTTATAGTCCGCCGGCGTCATCGTCGCCTGCGCAATCTTCAGCGCCATCACATGCAGACGCTGGATCCCGGCCAAAATAGAGGCTTCCTTTAAACAATTCGAGCAGGTCATTTCCGGCCTGCTCGACTCGAACATTCGCGCACGCGCCGCTGTTCTATACTGCTGTGCGTGCAGAGCGAAATCAGACTGAGCGAAAAGCCGCCTGATCCTGACGTGCGTTTTCCTTACGGTCAGGACGCAAATCAATTTGTTGAAGTGCGGTTGCCGGCAGGAAAAGGGCCACATCCTGTCGTCTTTTTCATTCATGGCGGCTTCTGGCGCGCCAGATACGACCTGACACACACGGGGCATCTCTGCGACGCGCTCAAGAAAGCCGGCATCGCAACCTGGAACGTGGAGTACCGGCGCGTGGGAAATCCGGGCGGCGGCTGGCCGGGAACTTTTGAAGATATCCGTAGCGCATACCGCGTCCTGCACGGACACCAGAAAGACACGCTCGCCAAACTTGATCTGAAGCGGCTGTGCGTTGCCGGCCATTCCGCCGGCGGGCATCTGGCGCTGTGCCTTGGGGCCTTCGAGAAATCGGTTCCGCGCGTGCTGTCGTTGGCCGGGGTGCTCGATCTGCGCCGCGCCTGGGAACTGCATCTGAGCAACGATGCCGTGGTTGAGTTCCTGGGCGGAACGCCATTGGAAGTTCCGGACCATTACCGTGAAGCTTCACCGGCGGAACGCACGATCCCGCACGCAGTACAGAAGCTCATCCATGGCACCGCCGACGACACCGTGCCCTACGAGATCAGCAAGAACTACGCCGACCGCAAGAAGAAATCCGGCGAGCACGTCGAGTTAATCGCGCTGCCTGACATCGGCCATTTTGAAATCGTTGATCCCGGCTCCAACGTCTGGAAGAAAGTTCAGGAGACGTTTATTTCCCTCATTCATTCCTAAATAACGAAACAGCCACACATTGGCCTAAACCGCATCTTATGATCAGAACGCGAAGCACCGGCAAAGGAGGCAGCCGTGAACACTATCAATGGCCTGGTCAGCCGCCCAACCAATCACACTGTGGACGAAGCAGTGGAGAGGCTCACAGGCATTCTTCGCACCAAGGACATAAGACTGTTTGCGCTGATAGACCACAGCGGCGAAGCAGAAAAGATCGGTATGAAAATGGCGCCAACCAAGCTCCTGATCTTTGGCAATCCGAAGGCGGGAACGCCTTTGATGCTGGCTGCTCCCACTCTTGCGATCGATCTCCCATTGAAGATTCTGGTGTGGGAAGATTCCCACGGCAAGCGTTGGCTTTCTTACAATAGTCCAAACTACCTGAAGGAACGGCATCACCTGCCAGACAACCTTGTCCAGAACATTGCCGCAATTGAAGCACTGGCCGAAGCGGCCGCTCAGTAAAATAGCGCTGGAGCCAGTCGCAGTTGCTAGGCTCGGTTTCATCGGATCTCAGCTGTCTCCCGCTTCAACAGATTCATCAGCAGAGCCGATACGCTTAGCAAGGTAATCAGCGAAATTATCCCCAGAGAAATCACGCAGTAAATACACCAGACTGCCAGCACATGGGCTTCAATGTGCGCGAGGTAAAGCGAAAATGCCAGCGCAGCCAGTGACGCCGCAGCCAGCACTCGCCACCATTTCTTAAACGCCAGCACTGCCAGCAACAAATAACCGGCAATGCCGAAGTCAGCCACCGGAACGCCTGCAATCACAGCATACGGACTCTTATTGACGGTTCCACAGTCCCATTTTTCATTGATGCTGCAAGGCGAGGTGTCTGTGCGATAGTGCTCGCGCAGAGCCAGGGCTGCCACGACCATGCCCGCGAGCGCCAGTACCATGATCAACCATCTCATAGCATTTATTTAAGACTCCTAAAGGCTTTATAGAGCGAAAATTCTGCAAGATCAAACCGTTGCACTCGTTCTCTTAGCGGGATCATGAACCAACGCACATGTTACGCACCAATAGAAAAACGCGTTCCGCACTCGCTTGGTCGATTTTAGTCCTGGCGCTGTTCCTCAGTTCCTGCTGCTCAGACCGTACCCTGAAGACGAATGAGGCCGTGCTCAAACAAGACCTCTATCGGATGCGCACTGCCATCGATCAATATACACAGGACAAGAGCAAGGCGCCGCAACACCTGCACGACCTGATAACCACAGGCTATCTTCACGCTATTCCTAAAGACCCTTTTACCAACTCGGCCGACACGTGGGTAGAAATCCGTGAGGACGCCTTAGACAGTATCAGTAAAACTGAGCCGGGCCTTGCTGACGTCCGCAGCGGTTCGCACCGCATCTCCAGCGATGGCACTCGCTACGACAGTTGGTGACCACGCGCCTTATTTCGTCAACCCAAACGCACGCGACTGAAACTGCAAGGATTCATCCAAATGCTCAGCTACATATTGCCAATCGTGCCCGCCGGGGTAGATATGGGCTTCATGCGCAACGTGCCGCCCGGTCAGCACTTTGTCCAACTGGCGCGCGCCCGCGTCGAAACCGTAACTATCGTGGTCGCCGCAATCAAAGTAAATCTTCAACGTTTGCAGGTTTGATGATCGCGCGTAAATGAATGGAGTATTGTCCTTCCAGAAGAGCTCGTTCAGGGGCGAACCGAACGCGCTGCCCAGAAAAGCCGCCAGGCCTGCTGAGGCCGATCCGCGGGGAAGCTGCTCCAGCAGTGCTGGCATGTGCGCGGCCACCGACACAAACATCTGCGGATACTTGAAAGCAAACCTCAGCGCGCCATAGCCGCCCATGGAGACGCCTTCGATGGCGCGTCCGGCGCGCCCGCCCGCCAGGTGGAAGCGCCTCTCCATCTGCGGAACAAATTCGCGGATGAAGAAATCTTCGTACAGGACATGACCGTCGCGCGAGTTGATGTAAAAAGAATTTTCGCCCTGCGGCGTGATGATTACAAATTCGCCCAGGCGTTTTTGCTCCCAGGCATCTTCAATCTCATTGGAAGCGCCGCTGGACGCCAGAAAGTTTTGGTCGCCGCCGAGTCCGTGCAGGAAGTAAAGCACGGGAAAGCGTTTGCCCGGTTTCGAGTCATAACTCGGCGGCAGCATGGCGCAGAAGCCAATGCGGCCGGGAACGTACTTGCTCTTCATCGCGCCGCATTGCACGCGCGATTCCGAGAAAGCACTGACCGAAAACAACAATAAGAAGAATGAAGCCAAGTATCGGAACATTGATGGTCAAAGATAACACTCAGCGGTCAGCAACTCAGACGAAGACCCTCTTCAAACCACTACCGCAGAGATCGCAGAGTTGGCAGAGTTGGCAGAGATAGAAAAATAATCTCTCTCGTATTCTTCCCTCTGCGCTCTCTGCGTCCTCTGCGGTGAAATTGTCCGGGCCGAATGCTGACTGCTGAATGCTGAATGCTTCCCAGCTAATCATGCCGCAGCGCCTGCACCGGATCGAGCCTGGCCGCGCGCGACGCAGGATACAGACCGGCAAACAGGCTCACAAACACTGAGAATGCCAGGGCGGCTCCTACCAACGGCCAGGACACGACCCAGAAATTCTCCGGCCGTATGTCTTGCCGCTGGAGATAGATGTTTGTGGCAAAGTTAATCACGCGGCCGATTGTCCAGCCCAGGCCAGCGCCCAGCGCGCCGCCCAGCACGCCCATGGACCCCGCTTCCACAAAGAAGATGCGCTTCACGTCGCCATCGCTGGCGCCCAGGGCCTTCATGATGCCAATCTCGCGCCGCCGCTCCAGGATCGCCATCACCAGCGTGTTGATGATCCCTAATGACGCCACCGCCAGCGCCAGGCTGCCAAAGATCCCGAGAAAGAGATCCAGAAAGGTAAAGAACTTCGTGATGCCCTTGGACGCATCAAGAATGGAAAATGTACTGAAGCCCTGCTTCTTGATGTCCTCTTCCACCTGAGCAACGGCTTTACTCTTGGCTACGCGCACAATCAACGCGATATACGTTTTGGTCTGCGACGGACGCAGCGTGCTCCACAGCTCGCCGGCCTGGACCATGTTGAGTGACTCGGCCAGGGCCAGCGGCAGAAACACCGGCGTCCTTCCCTGCCGCAGCGCGCGGTTGGGTTCGGTGTTCACAATCCCGACGATCTTCAGCTTGAGTTGCCGCGGCACCAGGTTGTAGGTCTGCATGTCCTCGGTTTGCTTGGCGTCGCCATTGTCGATGTCGTCCGGATCGGGCTCGCCCTTCTTCCTCGCCACTTTGCCGGCTAGCGGCGCGCTCTCACCGGCTTCACGCTGGTGGTAACGCAACACAATGTTCTTGCCCAGCAACTGGTTCGCCTGCTCAGCGGTGAGCTTGGTATCAGAGTTGCGGGGCTCGCGCGGCAGGTCCAGAAGCTCGCGGCCAAAATCTGTCAGGATTATCACTTCTGGCGCGTTATAGGCAGAGAAAAACGTGCCTTGAAAGTCGTCAAACGACTCGCTGGTGCGGGCCGACTGCGGGAGCGTGCCCACCACAGTGAAGTGTCCGTCACCTTTATTAGCTTCCAGGCGCACATCGCCCACCGCGCTGAAATTCGGGTAGACCTCCATCACGTTGGCCATCTGCTCAAAACTATGGCGAGCGGCATCGTCCAGCGGCTTGGGCTGAGCGGTCACGGGCGCCGCCTGCGCAAAACGCGGACCACGCGAATCCTGCCGCGAGGTAACCACCACGGTGTCAAATAATCCGGAGCGGCCAAGCTGCCGTGTGGCCAGCTTCTGCAAACCAATACCGAGCGACAACATGGCCACCAGCGACGCGACGCCCACGCCAATGCCCAGCGTGGTAAGTGAATTACGCAGGCCGGCTTCGCGTAGATTGCGTCCAGCCAGCTCTATCAGATCGTAGGCTCTCACCGTCCCGCTCCAATCTTTTCGAGCTTGGTGTTTTCCAGTTCACCCACCAGCTTGCCATCGCCCAGAAAGACCAGCCGGTTGGCATAACGCTCTGCCAGCGGGCGCTCATGCGTCACCATAATGACGGTCATCTCCAGCGTGCGGTTCAGTTCGCGGATCAGGTCCATGATCTCTTTGCCGGTTTTGCTGTCCAGATTGCCTGTGGGCTCGTCAGCCAGCAGGATTTTTGGCCGGTTTACCAGCGCGCGCGCCAGTGCTGCCCGCTGCTGCTCGCCGCCGGACATCTCGCTGGGCCGGTGCTTCATGCGATCGCTCAGTCCCACGCGCTCCAGCGCTTCCTGCACCCGCGCCCGCCGTTCTCGACGCCGCACCTCAGCAAAGCGCATTGGCAATTCCACGTTTTCATAGAGTGTCATGGTGGGGACCAGGTTGAATGACTGAAAAACCATCCCCACAACGTGCCGTCGATATTGCGCCAGTTGCTCTGACGTCATGGTGGCCAGGTCCGCACCTTCCGCAACAATTGCGCCGGAGTCTGGCCGATCCAGCCCGGCGATCAGGTTCAGCAGCGTGGACTTGCCCGAGCCCGAGGCGCCCAGCAGCGCGATAAACTCGCCGCGTCCCGCCGCCAGGCTCACGCCATCCACCGCCGGTATGATCGAGCGGCCCAGCTTGTAATGCCGGACCACCGAGACAGTCCTGACCGATTCGGATTCAGTGCCGTTTGTGACCAAGATCAAATGTCTCCAATGCTTCTATCCGCATGTTACTACGCAAATTTGGATTTCGAACCCTGCTGACAGCCTTTCACCTTAGGACAAAGGTGTCCGGCGTAAGTTGTCCATCAAGCCCATTGACTTTGACTTCCGACTCAGCCCTGATGTTACTGACCGTAGTATTTTATTTATCATTCGTATCAATTCTCGCGTGCCTTCGTGTCCTTTGTGGTTAAGTCTTGGTTGCCTATTTTCAATTTTCGGCACTTGCGGCGATTTTGGCAATTTTGGCAATTCTTGCATCCCACCCCGTCATTTTTGATTTCCATTGCAAACAAACAAGTTCTGCAAATCGACCCTTGGGTCTCCCTTGCGTGACCCTTGGGTGACCCTTGGGTGGCCCTTGAGTGACGCTTGGGTGGCCCAATCCCAATCCCAAACCCAATCCCAGATCGGCAGAGGGTCGCAACCCCAAAACTACAAAACGCAACGGTGTCCCGTTGCGCCACATCTTCCATAGATATGAAAAGCCTTCAGAGACGCAGCTCGTATTTGCGTACCGACCGCCGGCTGCTCATTTGCTACGCAATAACTTAGCAAAGAGACTACGAAATATCAATAGCAAAATTTCACCTCGATCGCAGCCAGTTTCTGCACTTATAAATTCTTTCATCAAGCAATCAGTGGTAAGTTTGGTCAGCTCCCATGAGTCCCGTCACACACTTTTTTGCCGGATGGATTCTGGCATCGGTTTCGCCGACCGGTAAACCCCTTCCGCTTACTCGGCGCGAGAAAGCGCTGGTAGTGGCCGCAGCCGTCGCGCCCGATCTCGATGGCCTGGGCATCATTCCGGAGCTCCTGACACGGCATTCGTCGCATCCGCTGCTGTGGTTTTCGCAGTATCACCACTCGCTGCATAGCCTGGCCTTCGCCATTGTCTGCACAGTAACGGCGTTCTTCATCGCCCGCCCTTTCGCCGACTTCGCCTTCGGCCCGGCCATTCGCGGCCCACAACCTTCAGACCGATCGCCGTCGCACCCGTGGCTTACCGCCATGCTGGTCTTCATTAGCTTTCATCTGCATTTGCTGTGCGACCTCGTCGGCGCCCGCGGCCCCGACGGCTACCAATGGCCCATCCCATACCTCAAGCCGTTCTCTGATGCCTGGCAGCTTACATGGCACGGGCAGTGGGCGCTGAACGGCTGGCAGAATTTTGTGATTACCGGCTTGCTCTTGCTAGCAACGTTCTGGATTGCGTGGAAGTATGGGAGCTCGCCGGTGGAGTTGGTGTCAGAGAGGTGGAATGGAGCGTTTGCAGACGCGTTGCGGAAAAACCTCCCCCTTCACTGCAAAAAAGTGGCGGATTGATCACTTATAGAACGTCTTCCAACTCAAAGGCCACTCCCACCTAAGATCAGAGCAGTCGACATCCTTTTTGTTTCCCTGAATGTCCACCATTTTTCC
>WNFM01284353.1_pt2 | contig 16905 bp, 14 predicted proteins | sample 5400271 | NCBI WGS metagenome assembly WNFM01 (sample SAMN13153352, study PRJNA577476) | soil metagenome | isolation source: 60 cm saprolite on Douglas fir-dominated hillslope | place: USA:California | collected 2013-09-17
TGGGCAACTCGGATAGCGTACCGGTGGCGCGGATCTCGGCGATCAGCGTCGCAAGATTGGCGCTCATCGAGCGATCTCACTCTTTTGATAGATGGCCCGGTCGAGCCAATCAGGGTCGATCTCGACCCCCCAGCCCGGGGCATCAGGGATCGTCGCCTTGCCATCTTCGATGTGATACGGGTCGCCCAGGAACAGCCCATCCTGCCAGGGATAATAGTCGTCGCCCTCGATCGAGAATTCGAGATATTTCCCGGCATTGGGAATGGCGCCCAGCAGATGCATGGTGCACATGGTGACCAAAGACAGATTGGCCGCATGGGGCGTGCAGGGCAGGCCCGCCGCTGCCGCCATCTTGGCCACCTGTAGGGTGCGGGTCATGCCACCGAGATACATGACATCCGGCTGCACGATGTCGACGGCACGCATGTCGATCATGGTTTTCCAGGCGGTGAATTCGCAATCCTGCTCGCCGCCGGTGATGTCGATGCTCAGCGTATCGGTGACTTCCTTGGTCTGCTCGAATTCCCAATAGGGGCAGGGCTCTTCGAAGTGACTGATGCCCTCGGCTTCCAGCAGGCGGCCGACCTCGATCGCCTTCTTCGGCGAATAACAGGAATTGGCATCGACCAGTTTGGCAACGCCATCCCCCAAAGCGCGCGACACCAATGGCACGATCTTTTCGGTCCGGCCCGGCCATTCATCCTGGTCGCGACCACACTCAGCCCCGACCCGCCACTTGAAGGCATCAAACCCCTTCTCATCGCGCAGTTTCAGGAAGCGCTTGGCTTCGTCTTCCGGCGTGATGTCGCGCTTCATGGAGGAGGCATAGGCCCGGAGCTTGCCAGGCTTGCCACCGAGCAGCGAGACAACCGGCTTGCCTTCGACCTTGCCGCGCAGATCCCACAGGGCCGTATCGAGGCCGGTCGTCGCCCGTCGCAGATAGGAACCCGGGAATTTGTGTTCCCGTTCGTTGATGCGCAGCAGTGTATCGGCAAAATCCAGCGCATCGGTACCGAGCGCATGGGGGGCAATCTGTCGATGAAAGATCTGACAGGTGATATCCGCCTGATAGGTTGAGACCTGACCCCAACCCTGGTCACCGGTATCGGCGGTGACGCGGACGAAGCCGACATATTGATTGCAGAAGGTTTCGAGCTTGCTGATTTTCATGAGGTGATCTTCGCGCTGGAATGGTTTAATTCTAAGCTCCATTTTCGGGAAAACAGCATATGGTGAGACATAAATGGTGAAACGCGCCGGCGGAGCCTTGCTCCACCATATTGGCATCGATCCGGATGCCGATCGCACGATCGCATCGCAGCTGGTCACGGCTTTGCGCAATCTCATTCTCGGCGGTGCCCTGAAGGCCGGCGACCGGCTGCCGGCGAGCCGGACGATGGCGGCCGAGTTGTCGATCGCCCGATCGACAGTGGTCGAGGCTTTCGAGCAATTGATCGCCGAGGGGCTGATCGAGACGCGGGTCGGTGCCGGCAGTTATGTCAGCCAGCGCCTGGAGGACGAGCATTTCTACCCGGCGGCCATGCCCAAATCGCCACCGCGCCTGGCGCAGCCGGAAAAATTGGCGCGTCTGATGGATGCCGCCACCGGGCGCTTCAACCGTCGCCTGCAGCACCAGCCGCGCGCGTTCACCACTGCCATGCCGGCCTATGACGCCTTTCCCGTCGCCCAATGGTCACGCCTGGTCACCAAGCATTGGCGCGGCGACCGGTCCGCCGTGCTCGGCTATAACGACGCCCATGGCGAGAAAATCCTGCGCCAGGCCATTGCCCAGCATCTGCGCAGCAATCGCGGGGTATCCTGTGACTGGCCGCAGATCTTCATCTTTGCCGGGGCGCAGCAGGCTTTTCAGCTGATTGCCAGCATCCTGGTCGATCCCGGCGACCCCGTCTGGTTTGAAAACCCCGGTGCCATCGGCGCCCGCAATTGCTTTGTCGTCCATGGCGCCCAGGTTGTCCCGGTGCCGGTCGACCACGATGGTCTGCGGGTCGATATCGGCTTGGAGCGGGCGGCGGATTTTCGCCTCGCCTTTGTCACCCCGGCGCATCAGCAGCCGCTGGGGGCCAAAATGAGCTATGACCGACGCCTGGCTCTGCTACAGGCGGCTGTGACGAGCGGCGCCTGGATCGTTGAAGATGACTGGGATGGTGATTTCTGTTTTGCCGGCCGGCCGCAACCGGCGCTGAAATCCATCGATACGACCGATCGTGTCATCTATGTCGGGTCGTTCAGCAAATCGCTGTTTCCCTCCCTGCGGATCGGCTACATCGTCGCACCGCTGTCTCTGGTGCAGACCTTCGAGGTGGCTTTGGGCGCTTTTTCCTCCAGTGTTCCCACCAGCCTGCAGGCGGCGGTGGCGGAATTCATGCTGGAGGGCCATTTTGCCACGCATATCCGGCGCATGCGTAAACTCTATGCCGAGCGGCATGACGCATTGATCGACGCGGCGCGTGATATATTGGAACCTTGGCTCGATATTCAGACCACGACCATGGGGTTGCACACGATCGGCTTCTTGAAGCGCGGCCTGAATGCGGCGGATGTTGCCGAGGCGGCGGCTAGGCGCGACATTACGGTGGCACCGATCAGTCGGTTCTGTATTGAGCCCTATCCGCGCGAAGGGCTGGTGCTCGGTTATAGTGGCATCCCGCCAGCCAAGATCAAGGCCGGTGTCGGCGTTCTGGCTGACGTTCTGCGAGAGCTCACGCCACGCTAGAGTGGTCTGTGAGAATGTTCAAAATGGCATTATCAGGCAAACCATTTTGGCCCTATTGTTTGGGCCAGCTGGGACTGGCTTGGATACCATCGAGCCAATTGACAAGAATGAAGAAGAACGCATGAACCCGTCTCGTCCAAGTCTGTTGACACCATGACGGACACCCCCGATTTCGTGGTGGTGGGGGCAGGGTCGGCCGGCTGTGCCGTTGCCGGGCGGCTGAGCGAGAGCGGCCGATTTCGGGTGACATTGATCGAGGCGGGACCGTCGGATCGCAATCTCTGGATCAAAATGCCGATCGGCTATGGCCGCACTTTCTATGATCCACGCCTGAACTGGATGTATGAGACGGAGCCGGTGCCGGGTTTCGGCGGCCGCAAAAATTATGTGCCGCGCGGCAAGGTGCTTGGCGGCTCCAGTTCCATCAATGCCATGGTCTATTCCCGCGGCCAAGCCAGCGACTTTGATGCCTGGGAGGCGATGGGCAATCCCGGTTGGGGCTGGGCTGAGGTCCTCGAAACCTATAAGCGGATGGAAGATCACGCTTTGGGTGCCGGCCCCTGGCACGGCGCCGGTGGTCCTTTGCATGTCACGACGATCGACGCGGAAGCGCATCCGCTGGCCCGCGTCTTTTTGAAAGCGGCGGGTGAGGTTGGCCTGGCTAGCTCAAGCGACCTGAATGGCCGGACGATCGAAGGGGCTGGCTTTTATCAGATCACCACCCGCGCCGGTTGGCGGGAATCCGCGGCTACCGCTTATCTACGCCCGCGGCCGAACCTGCAGATCATCACCCAGGCGCAGGTGAAACGGCTGCTGCTGGACGGACGTCGGGTGGTCGGTGTCGTCTATGATCGGGACGGCACTGAGCGCCAGATCCGCGCCGGTCGCGAAGTGATCCTGTCCGCCGGCAGCATCGGGTCGCCACAGCTTTTGCAACTTTCAGGTATCGGGCCGGGGGCGCTGCTGCGGCGGCTCGGTATTGCGGTTGCCCGTGAAAACAGCGCCGTCGGTCATCATTTGCAGGACCACCTTTGCTACGATCACATCCTGCGCGCCAGGGTAGCCAGTCTCAATGAGACGCTGCGTCCCTGGCATGGCAAGGTGCGGGTTGCGCTCACCTATCTGCTGCGCCGGCGAGGGCCGCTTTCCATGAGCCTCAATCAGGGTGGCGGCTATTACAAATCCACCCCGGACCGCCTTGACCCGGATATCCAGCTCTATTTCTCGCCGCTGACCTATACGCGCGCGCCGAACCGGACACGACCGCTGATGAATCCCGATCCGTTTCCAGGCTTCAGCATCAGTGTTTCGCCCTGCAAGCCGCGCAGCCAGGGGCATCTGGAATTGCGGACGCCGGATTACCGCGAATCACCGCTCATTCATCCCAATTACTTGGCGGATCCTTTTGACCAGCGGCAGCTTGTCGACGGGGCCAGATTTCTGCGTCGACTCGCCGCCAGCCCAAGTCTGTCGCGGGTGATCGATGCCGAACTGAAGCCGGGGGTCAATGTTCAGTCTGACGCCGAGCTTCTGAATGACATAAGAGAACGGTCCTATTCCGTCTTCCATCCGGTCGGGACCTGCCGCATGGGACCCGATCCATCTGCAAGCGTCGTTGACCACCGATTGCGGGTGCATGGGATCGCCGGACTGCGTGTTGTCGATGCGTCAATATTCCCAGAGATTACCTCGGGCAACACCAATGCGCCCACCATCATGGTGGGTGAACGTGGCGCTGCCCTCATTCTCGAAGATGTGTCACACTCCGCCACCCATCGCGAGGGGAACGCAAAAGAGCAGGCCTTGGCGGAGAGGGCGCCGGCGACAGATCAAGATAGCTCGGTCGCAAAAAAGCTGCAAAATGAATTGCGCGCGCAACGGGAATAGATTGGAATTAGAGCGGTCCAGGAAAGTGACTACCACCTACTCGCAAAGTCGTCACAACCAGAACCTATAAAAAACAGAAGCCGGTGAATCGGCCGATGGAATGATCAACGGAGGGCATTCTGCCCGCCGCTGTAACGGAGGAAAAGTACATGAAGAAAGTCACTCAACTGACCTCGGCCCAGGAGACCATGCGCGCCGCGCTGGTTTCCCGCCGCAATCTGCTGAAAACCGCCGCCGTCCTTGGCGCCGCGGGCCTTGCCGCACCGCTGTATTCGAAGAGCGCGTTCTCGTCTTCGGGCGAAGTGAATTTCATGGGCTGGGCCGGCTACGACTTCAAGGAACTCTTTGCCGCGTTTACGGCAAAGACCGGCATCAAGATGAATTTCATCGAGCAGCCGGATAACGACACGATTTTCGCTCAGGCCAAGCTGTCCTTGCAGACGGGTGCTGTCGACATATTTGAGCCGACCGTGGATCGCGTCCAGTCCTATGCCGAGAACGACCTCGTGCAGCCCTGGGATACCACCAAGATCAGCCTCGACAGCTATGAGCCCGGTCTGGTGACCGGCCAGGCCGGTGACATGGCCCAGGTCAATGGAAAGCGCCTGTTCGTGCCGAGCGTCTGGGGTACCGAAGCCCTGGTCTTCAACACCAAGGAAGCGCCGGAGACCTATGGCACGGCCAGCCTTGCGGATCTCTGGGATCCCAAGTTCGAAGGCAAGGTCGTGGTCCGTGCCCATTCGGCGCTGGCGGCACTTGGCCGCGTCATGGATGCCCAAGGCAAGCTGCCGCGGCCATTCATGGATGGCTACAAGGACGACGCTGCGATGAAGCAGATCTGGGACGTGGTCCTGGCTGAAGCGATCAAGCACAAGGCCAATATCGCCCAGTTCTGGAAGGGTGAGAACGAAGCCCAGGCGGCATTCCGCACCAATGGCTGCGTCCTTGGCCTGTGCTGGGATTCGACCGGCTTCAATATGCAGAAAGAAGGCCCGTATTCCTACATCGCACCGAAGGAAGGTGCCTTTGCTTGGAATCAGGGCTACATGCTGATGAAGAATGCCAAGAACGTCGACCAGGCTTACGAATGGGCGAAGTTCATCGCCTCGCCGGAAGGCTCGGCGGCCAATGCCAAGGCCTTCTCGGCTAATCCGTCGGGTAAAGGCGCCATCGAGCTGGCTGATCCGAAAGTCGCGGCTTTCTATAAGGCGGCTTATCCAGCCGATGCCCTGAGCAAGCTGTGGTGGTGGCCGGTGCAAAGCAGCTCGTTCCTGAAGCTGCGCGCCGAATATGCCGACAAGTTCATCGCGGCCTAACTGGGATGACTGGAAAACGACGGGCTTGCGCCCGTCGTTTTTCTATTCCAGTTTCAATTCAATGAATTTGACTTAGGCTGGACCGAAAAATCGGCCGGCGTAAAAATCGGTAACAGGGGCAGAGGCTAATGAGTGAAGACGTCGAACTATCCGCGATCTCGATGGATTTCGGAGATTTTCGCGCTGTCAATAATGTTGACGTGACCATCAAGGCCGGCGAGTTTTTCTCGTTTCTGGGGCCCTCGGGTTGCGGCAAGACGACCATCCTGCGCCTGATATCAGGTTTCATGGAGCCGACCGCCGGCGTCGTGAAAATCGGCAGTGCCGATATGCGGGGGATCCGCCCCAATATGCGGCCGACCGCACTGATTTTTCAGAATCTCGCCTTGTTTCCCTTGATGCCGGTCTGGGAGAATATCGCCTTCGGCCTCGAGGTTCGGGGCGTCAGCAAGGATAAACGTCGGGCCAAAGCGGAAGAACTGCTGTCCCTCGTCGATCTGCATGACTCGGCGGATAAGAAAATCAGCCAACTCTCCGGCGGTCAGAAACAGCGCGTGGCGATTGCCCGCGCCTTGGCGGTTGAGCCAAAGGTGATGCTGTTGGACGAACCGCTCTCGGCCCTCGATCTGAAACTGCGCCAGCATATGCGCGCGGAATTGCGGGCGATCCAGAAGCGCACCAATGTGACCTTCATTTATATCACCCATGATCAGGGTGAGGCGCTGGCCATGTCGGACCGTGTCGGTGTGATGTCGCAAGGCGTCCTGCAGCAGGTCGGCACGCCGATGGAGATCTACAACAATCCGGCGAACGGGTTTGTCGCTTCCTTCGTCGGTGAAAACAACGTCTTTGCGGGTACCGTCAAGGACGTGGCCGGCAGTATTGCCAGCTTCGAGACCTCATCCGGTCGTTTCTCGACCCGACTTGGACTCGGTATCAAAGCCGGCGATATGGCCAAGCTTTATATTCGGCCGGAGCATTCCACGCTGCAGGCAAGTGCGGCCACGACCTCCAACAGCATTCCTGTCGAAGTCAGCGAAATCGCCTTTGAAGGCAATTTCGTGAATGTGTTCGTGCGCGATGCGCATGACGTCCTCCACATGGTGCAGGCTCAGAACGATACCTCCCAGCAATTGCCGGCGATCGGCGCGAAGATGCACATGGCCTTCGCACCGGAGCATGCGGTCGTGCTGGCCGATGCCGTCAACAATACGCACGGCTGAGCGGGGGACGCAGGATGGGCGCTTTATACCGTCGGTATGGTACCGGCCTCACGATCACCATGGTCGGCCTCACCGGATTCTGGCTTCTGGCCCTGGTGATCATTCCCAATCTGGTGCTGTTCCAGTTTTCCTTCAAACCTTATCTGCCGGTCGTCCAGCTGGGTGGGCCCCTGGATGTCTATTCCCTCAAGAATTATCAGACGTTTCTGGATAGCCCGATCCATATCAACATCTTCTTCCTGACCGTGCTCTATAGCAGCCTCGTCACGGCAATATGCCTGGCGCTCAGCTATCCGCTGGCCTTCTTCCTGGCAAAGATCGTCAAGCCGGCCAATGCGCCGACCCTGTTCCTGATGCTGATCATTCCACTCTGGGTCAGCGAAATCCTGCGTTCCTTTGCCTGGTTCATCATCCTTTCTTATCAGGGTCCGCTCAATGCGGCACTGCTGGGTCTTGGTATCATCAGCAAGTCGATCCGCTGGATCTCCGGTTTCAATGGCGTGATTATTGGCCTGGTTTACACCTATGTCCTGTTCATGCTGTTCCCGATCTACAATGCCATCCAGTCTTTGGATACCAATCAGATCGAGGCCTCGCAGGATCTGGGCGGCTCACTCTGGCGCACCCATTGGCGAGTCGTCATCCCGCATTCCAAGCCCGGCATCGCTTCCGGCTGCGTCATGGTCTTCATGCTTTCGGCAGGGTCGGTGATCGTACCCAGCACGCTGGCCTCACCCGGCTCGCGCTGGTTCACCGAGATCATCCAGCAATGGATGTTTGAAGGCCTCGATTGGAATGTCGGCTCGGCCTATGCCTTCCTGCTGCTGACCCTCTGCATCATCTTTATCAGTCTCGTGATGAGGCTGCTGAATGTCCGCCTTGTGGACATTGCGAAATGAGGGCCGCACGATGACATCGAGATCCTTGGGACAATTCTTCATCCGGGCCTATCTGGTCATTTTCCTGGCCTACATGTTGCTGCCGCTGTTTATCATGGGTGGCGCTGCCCTCAACGATACCCGCTTTCCTTCAGTCTATCCCTGGGTCGGCTTCACCAATCGCTGGTTTGTCGATCTGTGGAATGATGAGCGTATGTGGGGTGCGGCGCGCAATACCGTGCTGGTTGCCTGTGCCGTGGTGGGTATCTCGCTGCCGGTCGGGACGGCGGCAGCCATCCTGATCAACGGCATCCAGGCCAAGGCCAGGTCTTTCCTCTATGGCTTCATGGTGGCACCGATTCTGACGCCAGGTGCCGTCATCGGCATTTCCACCTTGCTGTTCTGGAACAAGTTCGATGTGCCGGCAGGGTTGCATCTCTCGGTGATGGGGCAGGTCTCCTTCATCGCCGCCTATGTCATGTTGCTGGTGTTGGCGAGGTTGCAGAGCTTCGATCCGGGGCTGGAAGAGGCGGCACTCGATCTTGGTGCCAGCCATGCCCAGGTGATGCGGCGCATCCTGATCCCGCATCTCTATCCGGCGATCGGGGCTGGGGGGCTGATCGCCTTCTTCCAATCGGTCGAGAACTTCAATGTCACACTGTTCACCAGGGGTAATTCCGACACGCTCACCGTCTATGTGGGCTCCAAGATCCGCTCCGGCATCACGCCAACTATCAATGCGTTGGCACTGATCCTGATCTCGATCACCGTGATCGGTGCGCTTGCCTATGAAATCTTGCGTCGCCGCGAAGAGGCCAAACTCAAGCAGGTGTCGGTGGTCGAAGACGAAGACGAGGTGCAAAGTTTAGCTCCACGCGGTTCAATGCTTCAGAATAAATAGAGTGAGGGTGGTGGATGCGCTGGTCATGCGCCTCTGCTGCCTGCTCACGCTCTGAGCAGAGAGACATTCGAGCGGGGCACGTTCCGGAGTTCATTCACAGGCCTGGCCTCGGCCAGCGAGTTTTCTATGAGTGGTGTCAGGATGATGAATCAAGTTGCCGACCTCATCCGTGACGTCCGCGCCTGACGTCGAAGTTCAGAGGCGCGGCCGGGGAGGGGGCGAGGCTTCCGTTTCTTTGCGGCCGCATTGCAAGAAGCGGCGGGTCACCGCGGCGCTATCAGCTTACGATAGAGATGCCAGGTCGCATGGCCAAGGACGGGCAGAATAACGATGAGGCCGATGAAGAGTGGGATTGAGCCGATGATCAACCCCGCGGCAACGATGAATCCCCAGGCCGCCATCGGCCCCGGATTGGCGGCAGTGGCGCGGATGGAGGTCCAGACCGCCGTCATGAGCCCGACATCGCGATCGAGCAGCAACGGGAACGACGCGACGCCGATGACCATCACCAGCAATGCGAACAGGAATCCGACGCCGCAACCAAGGACGATCAGCCACCAGCCGGCTGGCGTCAGGAACAGTTCCTGAATGAACAGGCCGACTGATTCTTGCGGCTGAGGGCCGTGAATGGCCTGGTAAATTTCCCAGGCTGCTGCCAGCCAGACCAGGAAGATCGCGACCAGCCCCAGCCCCAACATCATAATCGCGCTGAAATTGCGTGAGCGGAACACGCCGAATGCATGGACCCAGCTGGCATCGAATTCCTGCTGCCGGCGCAGACCCAGTTCGCGCTGTCGGCTCATTTCATAGAGACCGACCGCCGCGAATGGTCCGATCAGGGCGAAGCCGGAGGCCAGTGGGAAGAGCAGCGGCAGCAGCTCGTAATGAAAGGCAATTCTGGCGAAAATCAGGCCGGCAACGGGATAGATGATGCAGAGAAAGATGACATCGGTCCGATAGGCGGCAAAATCTTCGAGACCTTTAAGGATGACCTCCTTGAGATCGGCGATGTTGATCCGGCGGATCGTCGGTGGTCGGGAATGCAAATGCTCTGTCGTCTGGTGGATGGCCTGGCTCGCATGCTCGATTGCCTCGGTGCCATGGCGAAGCTGGTCCCATCCCCATTCGAGGGGATTGCGGATGGTTCGCTCACCGGTCGCGCCTTCGATCGGTTGGCTGAACAGATGGCCGGTTCGCACGGGCGCTGGTGCGATGCCCATCCCAAGCGGCACGTCGTCCTCTGGCGGCCTGGGGCCGAACTCGATCGTCGGCTGATTCTGCGGCACGAAATCCTGCGCTGCGCCCGGTACGCTGTAATCGTAGGCCCAACGATGGACCACCGGCTGCTCTTTTCCCCAGTTGCCATGTGTCGGCGGGGTTTGGGGTGTCTGCCATTCCAGGGTCGTGGCCCGCCACGGATTGCCGCCGGCCAGCCGTCCCCTGGACAAACTCGAGATCAGATTGAACAGAAACACCAACTGGGCAAAGCCCACGATCAGTGCTGCGACAGTCATGAAGATGTTCAGCGTCGCCGCCGAGGCAGGGATGAACGCCGTCTCGCCCATCGCGTAATATCGCCGTGGCACTCCGAGAAGACCCAGATAATGCATCGGCAGGAATATCGCATAGGCACCGAGGAAGGTGACCCAGAAATGAAATTTACCCAGCAGATTATCGAGCATTCGCCCGGTGATCTTGGGGTACCAGTGATAGATCGCACCGAAGATGACGAGAATGGGCGCCACACCCATCACCATATGAAAATGCGCAACGACGAACATGGTGTCCGATAGTGGAACATCGACGACCACATTGCCGAGGAACAGGCCGGTGAGCCCACCATTCACAAAGGTAACGATGAATCCCAGGGCGAACAGCATCGGAGTCGTAAGATGGATGTCGCCCTGCCACAGGGTGAGAACCCAATTGTAGACCTTGATGGCCGTTGGTATGGCGATGATGAGGGTCGTAAAAGCGAAGAAGAATCCGAAATTTGGATTCATGCCGCTGACATACATGTGATGCGCCCAGACCACGAAGCTGAGGGCGCCGATGGCGACGATCGCCCAGACCATCATGCGGTAGCCAAAGATATTTTTCCGCGCATGCGTACTGATCAGATCGGAGACAATGCCGAAGGCCGGCAGGGCAACGATATAGACCTCTGGATGACCGAAGAACCAGAACAAATGCTGGAACAGGATCGGACTGCCGCCGCCATATTTCAGATGCTCGCCCATCTCGACCAGGGAGGGCATGAAAAAACTGGTGCCGGCGATCCGGTCGAACAGCATCATCACGGCAGCCACGAACAAGGCGGGGAAGGCCAGCAAGGCCATGACGGTCGCCGTGAAGATTCCCCATACCGTCAGGGGCATGCGCATCAGCGTCATGCCGCGCGTGCGACCCTGCAGCACCGTCACCACATAGTTCAATCCGCCCATGGTGAAGCCGATGATGAACAGGATCAGGGAAGCCAGCATCAAGATGATTCCCCACTCACGCCCGGGGGTACCGGAGAGAACCGCCTGAGGCGGATACAGGGTCCAGCCGGCACCTGTCGGACCGCCGGGTGAAAAGAAGCTGCTCGCCAGCAGCAACACGGCGAGCAGATAGACCCAGTAGCTCAGCATGTTCAGATAAGGGAAGACCATGTCCCGGGCACCCAGCATCAGCGGGATGAGATAGTTGCCAAAGCCACCGAGAAATATGGCGGTGATCAGATAGATCACCATGATCATGCCATGCATGGTGATGAACTGATAATAATGGTCTGCGTCGATGAAGGCGAAGGAGCCGGGGAAAGCCAGTTGCAGCCGCATCATCCAGGACAAGACCAGAGCTACCAGCCCGATCGCCAGGGCGGTGCTCGCATATTGGAGAGCAATGATCTTGGCGTCCTGTGAAAAGACGTATTTGGTGATCCAGCTATGGGGATGGTATAGCTCGACATCCTTGACCTCGGCCGGCGGGATAGGCGCGACCGTGCCAGGTGTGATCCCATCCCGTGTGACATCGACCATCAGACTATCCTCTTCGCTGCTTCTGATGAGCGCCAATAAACGCCTACTCATCTCGTCAATCTGATTCTGCTATCGCGATCTTTCGTCGCGTCAGGTCATCTCTCGTTTCCGGTCTAGTTTCCGGCGTGCATTGTTTCCGGGGCCTTCACCTGCGCGAAGGTTTTCTGCGAGTGCAGCCATGCTTGATAGTTGCTCTCCGCCTCGACCACGACATTGCCCCGCATAAACGGATGCCCAACACCGCAAAATTCGAAGCAAAGAATCTCCAGGGTTCCGGTTTTGGTGGGGGTGAACCAGTAATAGGTGACCATACCGGGGATCATGTCCATCTTGGCCCGGAACTGGGGCACGTAAAAGTCATGCAGGACATCGATGGAGCGAAGCAGGACCTTGACCGGCTTGTCGAGCTGCAGGTGCAGGTCGCCACCCTGGATCACCACATCGTCTTTCCCAAAGGGGTCGTCAGGGTTCAGGCCCAATGGGTTCTCTGTGCTGATAAAGCGGGTATCGGATGTGCCTAGCCGTTGATCCTTGCCCGGGAGTCGATAGCTCCATTGCCATTGCTGACCGATGACCTCGACCTCGGAAGCGCCATCTGGCACGGTGATAAACTGATGCCATACGATCAGGCCGGGCGTCAGCATCGCCACCACGCCAATTGCAGTGACGAGAGTGAGCCAGGATTCCAGCTTTTTGTTCTCCGGCTCGTAAGCGGCGCGCCGTCCCGGTTGATGATGGAAGCGGAGCACGCAATAGGCCACGAACAAAATGACTGCCGAGAACACCGCCCCGGTGATCCAGAAGGTGATGCTGATGGTGTCGTCAATATACTGCCAGTTCGAGGCAATAGGTGTCAGGTACCAGGGGCTCAGAAAGTGAAATAATACTGAGCCGATCGCGACCAGAGCGATGATGAGCGCTGTTTTCATCTCGTGTTCATCCTTGCCTCGAGAGGACGGAAGTCTGAACGAAACGGCGACACCCGGACTTTGTTTGATCAAGCAATCGTAAGATGTCGCGCCATAGGAGCCCAGGTGTTAGAGCCGGATCGCTTCTGACGATCGTGCTCCAGGCAAGCATCTTGCTGGCTTACGCATAGAGAAACGAAACCCTCCGACGGCGATTGCGACGTCGGTGCCAGCAGTCTTTGTTGCCGAGCTCGCCATCTCTGTTATCTGAGCGGCCGCGATATTCGGGGGCGTGATTTCAGCGGGTGATATGGCCCCACTACAACCGCTACTCTCATTGAGCTACGGCTTTTAATTTTTTATTCTGACCCACGCTCAGCCAAATTGTCAATAAATCTCGGGCAAGACGCCTTGTTGTCAAGATTCAAGTCGAGGAAGACGTCCGAGGATGATGGGGATATACTGATTTGACGCGGGTCGCATTTTTGCGCGACCAAAAGTTGGGTGCACTGCTTAAGGAATTGGGCCGTGAGCACCATTATATTATACATCATCGCTGTCATAGCTATTGCCGGATGGTGGCTGTCGCGGCAAAGGCTGACGGCGAAGCCGTGGCTGGAGGCCGGTGCGATCAGCGCATTTCCGGGGACCGGCGCGTCCTCTCTGCCCGCGGCCAAGATCGGGTTGGGTGTGTTCCTCGCCGTTGCCGGCTGTCTCTTTGCGCTCCTGATCAGCGCCTATTTCATGCGCGCGCATTCGACCGACTGGCAGTCCATGCCCGTACCGGACCTGCTTTGGGTCAATACGGCCGTGCTGATCATGAGCAGTGTTGCACTGCAATGGGCGCATGTTGCTGCTGGCCGGAGGCAACTGGATAACGTCAAGACCGCGTTGCTCCTCGGTGGGGCCTTCGCTTTGATATTTCTGCTCGGACAACTCTTGATATGGCTTCAGCTCACCGCGGCCGGGTACTTCCTGGCAAGCAATCCGGCAAATGCGTTCTTTTATCTGATCATCGCAGCGCATGGCTTGCACCTCTCCGGTGGGCTCGTGGCCTTGGGCAGGACCACCTCCAAGGTTTGGCACGCTCACAAGGTCGATCAGGTTCGCTTGAGCGTCGATCTCTGTGCCACTTACTGGCACTTCCTGCTCCTGATCTGGTTTGTCCTATTGGCGCTGCTGACCCATGGGATCGATAACTTCGTCATCATCTGTGGCCAATTTCTATCATAGGGAAGACTAGCCCTTTCTGAAGAGGACAATGTCGGATGGCTCAACCAACGGTGACAAATATCGGGGAAATGCCGCAACGGCCTGCCGGGTGGCGCGGCATCATCGCTGACTGGTCGTCGGATCAGCGCGCGTTCAAGAACGTCTCATGGCTGAAGGCCATGATGTGGATTTTCCTCTTGAGCGACACCTTCATCTTCAGTTGCTTTCTGCTTTCCTACATGACGGTGCGCATGTCGACGACGGTGCCATGGCCCATTCCCAGCGAAGTTTTCGCGCTGACAATTGGCCAGACGAAAGTTCCGCTGATTCTGATCGCCATCATGACCTTCATCTTGATCAGCAGCAGCGGGACGATGGCCATGGCCGTCAATTTCGGCTACCGGCGCGATCGCGTGAAGACCGCGGTCTTAATGCTGGTGACGGCGGCTTTTGGCGCCAGCTTCGTCGGCATGCAGGCTTTCGAATGGACCAAACTCATCAGGGAAGGTGTGCGTCCTTGGGGAAATCCCTGGGGTGCGCCGCAATTCGGTTCGTCCTTCTTCATGATCACGGGCTTTCACGGGACCCATGTGACGATCGGCGTGATCTTCCTGATCATCATGGCGCGCAAGGTTTGGCGTGGTGACTTCGATCAGGAAAAGCGCGGCTTCTTCACCAGCCGGAAGGGGAATTACGAGATCGTCGAGGTGACGGGCCTCTATTGGCACTTCGTCGATCTTGTCTGGGTCTTCATCTTTGCTCTGTTCTATCTTTGGTGAGGCGAAACCATGGCGCAAACAGCATCGCATGCCGAAGGGCAACAACATCCCATCAAACTCTATCTGGTGATCTGGGGATTGTTGTTCGTTTTGAGCACCTGTTCATATCTGGTCGACTATTTGGGCTTCGAGGGCTATCTCCGGTGGGCGCTGATCCTCATCTTTATGGTGTTGAAGGCGGGGTTGATCGTCGCTGTCTTTATGCATATGGCCTGGGAGCGGCTGGCGCTGATCTATGCCATCCTGGTGCCACCGGTGGCGGTGATCGTGTTCATGCTGATCATGGTCTCTGAGTCGCATTACACCTTCTTCACCCGGGTCGTAACGACCGGGTCGGGATCATAATCGCGGTTCTGAGGCTGCTTGCCGACTGTGCCGCTCAGCTGGTCCAGACCAAAAGTCATGAATATTACTTACAAATCTGAACCTTAAGCTCTGACATATGGGATTTCATTTCTAGGATCAGACTGATATCTTAGGAAGATGTACCAGCGAAACCTTGGCCTTGATATCCTGCGCAGCGCCGCGATTGTTGGGGTGATTATCTACCATCTCTTCTGGTATCTGCCAGGCGGTGACCTTGGTTCGATGGTGCCGGTCGAGTTATTCTTTTCCCTGAGCGGCTTTTTAATCGCCCAGATGATCGTCGAACGGTTCGATCGGATATCGACGTGGGCCGCCGTCCAGGCCTTCGTGATCAATCGCTGGATGCGGACCCTGCCGCTTTACTGGATTGCCCTGATCGGCCATGCCGCCATTCAGATGGCGGTCGATCCTGGACACCCTGGGCAACTGGCAAGCCTGGTCACGGCGAACGCATTTTTCGTCCAGAATCTTTCCAACGATGCGATCCATTATGGCAGCAACTTTTTCGCCGCCTCATGGTCGCTCTGCATTGAGGAATGGTTCTATCTGCTTTGCCCGCTGGTACTGCTGGCGCTCGGGTGCAGATCGGCGCGATTCTGGTCTATCGTTGGGTCGGCGCTGGTCCTTGTGGCGATCGGTGCACGGTTGAATCGATATCTTGTGACCGACAGCGGTCTTTCCACGATGTATTCCTATCGCATGGCGACGTTGTTCCGGCCCGATGTCTTTGTTTACGGCATGGCCGTTTATTTCTGTATGAACCGAATCTTTGCCCGGCGCTGGATGCGGCTGGTGGCATTTGCCTGCGGACTGCTGATGACGGCCACGAATTTCTGGCTGGATCATGGTGATCATGAGGGGATGTTCGGAAAAATCTTTTTGCCATCAACCGCCCCGCTGGCAATGGCGCTGTTAATCCCGGCGATGACGCGCTTCCAGATAGTTGAGAGCCGCTGGTTACAGATCGGCACGAAATGGCTCAGCACGCGGACATATGCGGTCTACCTCTTCCACGGTCCGATCTTCGCCCTCTACATCATCCCGGAACATTCGGGACCGGCCCGAATCCTCATGACCCTGATAGTTACATTGCTTGCGGCAAATTTTATGCATGTGTATGTCGAGCGGCCGATCATGAACCGCCGGCCGATGCGAGCGCTGAGCTCGACTGACATTCCAGTCGAGGCCTCTTCCGTCACGCCAAGCGCCTGATCAGCCGGCCCTCAAATGCGGAAGCGAAAATTATCGTGCCGGCCCTGCCTTCAGGTGGGGCCCGCTTTTTTGCGTTGAATGACAAATCTTGCGTGACGCAATGCCTAGTTCAATGTGAACCAGCCGTCCCCCACGCACTTTTTCGCTAGGATATTGTTTCGAATGGTGGGCGGTACTGGGATTGAACCAGTGGCCCCTACGATGGCTCGGGTTGGAAAGCGCGCAAATACGGCCGAAAACACGGAAGAGTGCGGCTCCGTGGTCCCTCGAAGAGGTTCGAATAGGCCCATCCTGCACCATAGTGCATCACAGCCGCCGGTGATCAGGCGGCTGGACCCGACCGACGGCTCAGTGCTCGCGGTCCTTCGGAGGATTCGGATCGTTGAACGCGAGCACGACATGGAGCGGGCGGCGGAACGGCAATTGCAATGACAGTGCTGTTCGTCGTAAACATTCCGGTCGCTTG
>WNFM01050194.1_pt2 | contig 16904 bp, 13 predicted proteins | sample 5400271 | NCBI WGS metagenome assembly WNFM01 (sample SAMN13153352, study PRJNA577476) | soil metagenome | isolation source: 60 cm saprolite on Douglas fir-dominated hillslope | place: USA:California | collected 2013-09-17
CTCCTCGTCGCTCATCATCGTCAGCCTTTCGGGAGGGTCGGCGGCGGCGAGCTGTTCCCGGTAGGCCTGGGCCACCGCGGCCATGCCGGCCTCGGTGTAGTGGGGGCCGCCCTTGAGGAAGGGCTCGCACGTCGTCAGGAAGACCTTGGGCGCCGCGAACACGAGACCCGGATGGCGCCCCACTACCGCCGCGATCGCTTCGTCAAGGTACGGCTGCACCACCGTCATGACGCTGCCGCAGGTCTGGTTGCCCGGCCCGCGCAGCATGGTCATGAGCTCGATGCGACGCGCGCCCGGGCGCTTGGCGCGAATGGTGGCCACCGCCGCTTCCAGGCGGGCCTCCCACTCTTCGCGCGTCTTCCACTCCCAGTTGACGGCGGTGAAGATCACGCGGTCCGGATCATCCGACCGGCGGGCGCACGGCGATTGCGCCGGCAGCGCCCACACGTCGTTCGCGGCGTCGGCCCACTGCTCGACGAACGCGTGCGAACGCGAGCGCGCCTGCCACCGGCTCCCGTCGATCCCGTTCTCGAAGCCGGCCCCGAACCAGTCGCCGGTGACGGAGACGCCCAGGACCTCGGTGCACACGAAATCGTCCGAGGCCGCGTCCGGGCGGCATCTCAGCCCGCGTGCTCTTCCCAGTCGCGGGAGCGCGCGACCGCCTTCTGCCAGGGGGCGTACAGGCCGTCGCGTTTGGCCGCCGCCATGGCGGGCGTGAACTCGCGGTCGAGGGCCCAGTTCTTCACCACGTCGTCGGTGTCCTTCCAGTAGCCGACCGCAAGTCCCGCGAGATAGGCGGCCCCGAGCGCGGTCGTCTCCGCGACCACGGGCCGGCGCACGGCCACGCCGAGCACGTCGGCCTGGAACTGCAGCAGCAGGTTGTTGGCGGCGGCCCCGCCGTCCACCTTCAGGTGGTCGAGCTTCAGCCCGGCGTCGCGCTGCATGGCCTCGAGGACGTCGCGGGTCTGGAAGGCCATCGAATCGAGAGCGGCGCGCGCGAGGTGGCTGACCGTGGTGTTGCGCGTGAGGCCGATGATGGTGCCGCGCGCGTAGGGGTCCCAATACGGCGCGCCCAGCCCCACGAAGGCGGGCACGAGATAGACGCCGTCGGAATCGGGCACCGCGCGCGCGAGCGGCTCCACGTCCGGCGAGGCCGCGATCACCTTCAGGCCGTCGCGCAGCCACTGCACGACCGCGCCCGCGATGAACACGGACCCTTCCAGGCAGTACGTGACCTTGCCGCCCACCTTCCAGCCCACGGTGGTGAGCAGGCCGTTCTTCGAGGCCACCGGCTTGCCCCCGGTGTTGAGGAGCATGAAGCAGCCGGTGCCGTACGTGTTCTTGGCCGAGCCGGGCGTGAAGCAGGCCTGCCCGAAGGTGGCCGCCTGTTGATCGCCCGCATCGCCCGCGATCGGGATGGCGCCGCCGAGGAGGTCGGCCTCCGTTTGTCCGTAGACCTCGCTCGAGCTCTTGACCTCGGGCAGCAGGGCGCGCGGGACGCCGAGGATCGCGAGCAGCTCGTCGTCCCACTGCATCGAGTGGATGTTGAACAGGAGCGTGCGGCTCGCGTTGCTGGGATCCGTGACGTGCACGCGCCCGCCCGTGAGCCGCCAGAGGAGGAACGTGTCCACGGTGCCGAACAGGACGTCGCCCTTCTCCGCCCTCGCGCGCAGGCCGGGGACGGTGTCCAGGAGGTGCTTGATCTTGGTGCCGGAGAAGTAGGCGTCGACGACGAGGCCGGTGCGCGACCGGAACGTCTCCTCCTTGCCGTCCGCCTTGAGCGTCTCGCAGATGGGCGCGCTCACCCGGCTCTGCCAGACGATGGCGTTGGCGACCGGCTTCCCCGTGTGGCGGTCCCAGAGGATCGTCGTCTCGCGCTGGTTCGTGATTCCGATGGCGGCGATGTCCTTCGCCGTCGCGCCCGCCTTGGCCATGGCCTCCCTGGCCGTGGCGAGCTGGGACGACCAGATGGCCTCCGGGTCGTGCTCCACGAGGCCGGGCCCCGGGAAGATCTGGGGGAACTCGCGCTGGGCCGTCGCCACCGCGCGCCCGTCGCGGCCGAAGAGGATCGAGCGGCTGGAGGTCGTGCCCTGGTCCAGGGCAAGGACGTACTTGCTCACGCCGCCTCCCGTGCCTTGGTGTCCGCGGGGTGATGGCGGCCGACCAGCCGATCGTAGACGGCGCCTCCGAGCACGCCTCCCACCAGCGGACCCACGATGGGGACCCACCACCAATGATTGCCGGCACGGAAGACGTCGCTGCCCCAGCCCGCCACGAAGGTGAAGAGCCGCGGGCCGAGGTCACGGGCGGGATTGATGGCATAGCCGGCGTTGAAGCCGAACGTCATGCCGATGAGCACGACGAGGAGCCCGAAGTGGATGGGGACGATCCGGCCTTCGGGGGCGAGGTTCTTCTGGTCCGTGAGCGCGAAGATGAGCGCGATCAGCAGCGCCGTGCCCACGACCTGGTCGATCAGCCCGTCCGGGAACGTGCGCAGGAAGTCCTGGGGATAGGTCGCGAAGATCCCGGCCGTGGCCTTGGCTCCGGTGACCTGGCGCGTCCCTCCGTCGAATCGATCGAAGGCGGCGCGATAGGTCAGGTAGGTGACGGCGGCCCCCGTGAACGCGCCCGCGATCTGGGCCGCGATGTAGGGCAGCACCTTGCTCCAGGCGAAATCGCGGTGGACGGCGACCGCGAGCGTGACCGCGGGGTTGAGGTGCGCGCCGGACACGCCTCCGGCGACGTAGACGCCCATCGTCACGGCCAGGCCCCACGCGATGTTGATGGACAGGTAGCCGCCGTGCGTCTGGCCGCTCAGGACGACCTGAGCCACCACCGCCGATCCGAACGCGAGGAGCACGGCCGTACCGAGGAACTCCGCGGCCGCCTCGCGCGCCGTCCCACGCAGCATGGGGTCTCCTTTCCCGGGGCGGAAGTATAATCCTGGCCTCTATCTCCTTGCCGATTCTCCGCCGGTCGTCGTAGAGCGCATGTCCGATACGCCGCGCCCAGCGCTCCTCGGGACGCGCCTTCCGCCTCGGCCCGCGTGGTCACGCTCGCCCGCCTTCATCCCCGCCGTACTGGCGCTCGCGTTCACCGCGGCCCTGAGTGCCGTCATGTCCCATCACGAGATGTGGCGCGACGAGATGATGGCCTGGCTCCTGGGGCGGGATGCCCCCGCGCCGTGGCAGGTCTTCTCGTTGATCAAATACGAGGGGCACCCGGGCCTCTGGTACCTGCTGATATGGCCGTTCGCTCATCTCAGCTGGAACCCCGCGTGGATGCAGGCGCTCCACGCGCTGATCGCCGGGGCCGCGGTCTTCGTCTTCCTCCGGTACGCGCCCTTCTCCTGGTCGCTTCGCGTCGTACTGGCGCTGGGCTATTTCCTCGCGTACGAATGGGCGGTCATCGCCCGCAACTATGCGGTCAGCGTTCTGCTCCTGTTCCTCTTCTGCGCCGGTTACCGGGACCGGTGGCGCCGGTTTCCCGCCCTCGCTCTCGTCCTCTTCCTGCTCTGTCACACGAACGTCCACTCCCTGATCCTGGTATCCATCTTCTTCGTGGTCCTCCTCCTGGAGTTCCCCGTGGCCTTCGTGGGGCAGTGGGGAGGCGCGAACCTTTTCCTAGGCCGCGTGATCCTGGGGTTCCTCATCATCGCCGCCGGCCTGGTCACCGCCGTGGTCCAGCTCCGACCACCCGCCGATTCCGGCACCGCTCGAGAATGGGTCTTCGACTGGCAACCGGAGAGGTTCCAGAAAGTCGCCAGCATCTTCTCCCGCGCCTATCTGCCGCTGCCCACGGACCGTGTCAACTTCTGGAACGGCAACCGCCTGCTGGAGGCGGGCAACGCCTCCCCTCCCCGGCCGTGGTTCGCAGTGCCCTTGGACAGATCCGTTCCCGTCGCCGCGTGCATCGTGGGCGTGGGGTGCCTCTTCTTCGTCAAGCGCCCGTGGATGCTCGTCCCTTATCTCCTGGGGTCTGCAGCCCTGTCCGTGTTCTTCTACGTCAAGTATTTCGGTTCACTTCGCAACCACGGGTTCCTGTTCCTGCTGTTCGTGGTCACGGTCTGGCTTTCCACCGACTACCGGCCCTGGCACACCTCGCATGCGCGCATCGAAGTTCCCCTCACCTTCTGGGATCGCCACCGGATGAAGGTGCTGCTGCTGCTGGGGATGGTCCACGTCTGGGGCACCTGGATCGCGGTCGGTCAGGACTGGCGCGAGCCGTTCTCCAACGGACGCGAGGCGGCGGCCTGGATCCGTGCGGCCTACCCCGACCGCAGCCCACTGGTCTTCGCGGGGGACCAGGCCGCCGTGGTCTCCACGGTGGTCGGGTATTCGCAGCTCGATCGCATCTTCTATCTCGACCGCAAGGAGTTCGGGGCGCACTTGAAGCAGGACCGGCGCTTTGGCGCCATGGCCCGCCCCGACGTCCCCCAGCGCGTACACGACCTCGCCGCCCGCGAGAGGAGGAGCGTCTTGCTCGTCCTGAGCTATCGGCTCTCGGCGGAAGAACTGGCCAGTCTGGGAGGACAGTTCCTGAAGGCCTTCGACTCGCCGTCGGTCATCGGCGAGAACTACTTCCTCTACTTCTATCCCGGGCCGCCGAGCACGCCCGCGGTGGCCGCGGAGGTTCAGGGCCTCGAGGACGTGGAGACGAGAAGCGTGGCCGGATCGCCGTCCACAACCAGCGGCAGGTCGCCGCGCCAGGAGAAAAGATCCGCGTCCGGCAGATAGTCGGGTCCCAGGCGGAAGAGGCGACTGACGCGGACGATCCGCGCCGCGCCGGATCCGGCCGGCCGCGGGGGCTCGCCCTTGGCGGGCGCGCGGGTATAGGCGCGGAAGCGCAGCGCGCGCACGGAGGCGTCGGTCGCGTCCGCCGGCAGCGCCACCGCCCCCCGGAAGCAGCCGTTCGGGAACTCGCTCGACCGGCGGACGATCCGGTACTCCTTCTGTCCCGCGTCGGACTCGGACCAGCGGAGGCCGTCGGGTCCGTCCACGGCTACGCCGAAGGTCAGGGTGGCGTCGCGCGTCTCCGCGCAGGCCTCGACGTAGACGTAGCGCCGCGGGTCGAAGATGCGGTGCGAGCCCGGCCCGGGGTTCTCGGTGACGCGGCCCTCCCGTAGAGCTTCCTGCGAGCTCACCTGATACGTCCAGGGCTGCGCGTCCATCACCGCCTCGCGCGAGGTCGTGGCCAGATCGAAGGGGACGGGGACAGGCGCGTAGACGGGCCGCGTCTTCCCGCTGTCGCTGACCATGTTGTTGTCGGTGACGACCCAGAGTGGAGGATGCCGTCCGGGGGTGAGACCACGATAGGGCACGATCTTGTGGTCCTTGGCCTGGTAGGTCGCTTCGAGGACGCGGCCCTCGCGATCGAACTCGATGCCGAGCACGTACTCGATGTCGGTGAGGCGGCCCCATGTCGCGAGCAGCCGGTCCGCGGGCGTGCCGCCGTCCTCGTTGCTGAAGATGACGGAGTAGCGAAGGCGCGTGCCGCGCGGCGTCGTGTCCGTCTCGTACCACATGACCAGGGGCACGTCGGTGAAGCGGCCGAGCTCGTTCGGGCGCGGGTGGAGGACGGGGGCGAAGGCCAGGGCGCGGTACTCGGGAGCGTCTTCCGCGATGATCGCCGTGCGCACGTCGGGGATCGAGACTTCGCGGACCGCCCTGGGCGTCCATCCGCGCTCGAGCCGGATGCCCAGCCGATGCGTGCCCGCGGCCAGCCGCCCCAGGCGGACGGGGTAGTCGGAGGGTCCTTCGCCGCGCGTGACGTTCAGATGCTGGGAGTAGCGGCCGTCGACCTCGAGGATCAGCACCGCCGCCGTCTTCGCGGGCGAGGCCCACGAGCATCCTCCGCAGCGCGCGGCGACGGTGGCCGTGACCTCGCCCGGACGGTCCACCGTGAAGGGACGATCCCAGAGCGCCGCCGCGAGAAGGGTGAGGGCCGGGATCACGCTGCGGTCACTTCAGGTACTTGGCGGCGTTCGCGGCCGTCACGAGCTCGGTGCCGGTGTCGATGCGCTTCTCGACCGGCTTTCCCTCGAGCGCGGCCAGCGCCGCCTCGACCCCGCGCTGGCCCATCATGAACGGGTTCTGGGCCACGCTGCCGGCCAGGCGTCCTTCGACGGTGGCCTGCACGGCTTCCTTCGTCGCATCGAACCCGACGATCTTGATCTTGCCGCGCAGGCCGCGCGCCTCCAGTGCCTCCATCGCCCCCAGCGCCATCTGGTCGTTGGTGGCGAACACACCCTTGATGCCGGGATGGGCGGTCAGGATGTTCTCCATGACCGTGAGGCCCAGCGCCCGCTCGCTGTTGCCCGGCTGGCGGGCCACGAGCTTGAGCCTGGGGTAGTCGGAAGCGAGGGCGTCGATGAACCCCTGCGCGCGCTCGTCCTGAGATTCGTTGCCGGGGACCCCGTGGATCAGCGCGACCTCGGCCGGCCCCCCGATCGCCTCCGCGAGACCCTTGGCCGCGAGCTGTCCCCCGCGGCGGTTGTTGGTCCCGATATAGGTGACCTTCTTGTCGAACGGCGCATCGGTGTCCACGAGGATGACGGGCACGCCACGCTCCGTCGCCTGCTCGAGGGCGGAGAGGATCTGGGCCGATCCCGCCGGCGAGACCACCAGGGCCTTGACCCCCTTGCGTGTCTGGTCCTCGAGGATGGAGACCTGCTGGTCGATGTTGATCTCGCGATCGGGGGCGACGATGGACAGCTTCACCCCGGGGTGCGCGGCCGCCGCCGCCTTGGCCCCGTCCGCGAGAACCAGCCAGAACTCGCTGTCCATGGCCTTCGTGACCAGCGCGATCTCGATTTCCTTCCGCGCGGCGCTGGCTCCAGGGTCCGGGTGATCGTTGGCGGCTCGGCAGCCCACGAGCGCGCCCGCGGCCATCATCGTGACGGCCAGCCAGATCCGTGTCGTCCTCGTACCCTTCACGCCGCCCTCCCCACGCGCTGACGCAGCACGTCGATCCAGACCGCCACCACGATCACGACGCCGATCACGATCATCTGCCAGAACGCGGAGACGTCCAGCAGGTTCAGCCCGTTTCGCAGGAACCCGATGATGAGGGCGCCGATCAGGGTGCCGCCCACCGTCCCCACGCCCCCGAAGAAGCTGGCCCCGCCGATGATGACGGCGGCGATGGCGTCGAGCTCCGCGCCCGTGCCCGCCAGCGGAAATCCGGAGTTCATGCGCGCGGCGAGGACGACGGCGGCCAGGGCGGCGGCGGCGCCGCTGAGGGCGTAGGCCAGGTTGAGCCGACGGTCCACCGGGATCCCGCACAGCCGCGCCGCCTCGCGGTTGCCGCCGATCGCGTAGAGGTCACGGCCGTAGACCGTCCGGCTCAGGAACACGTGGGTGATGAGGTAGGCCACGGCCGCGATCACCACCGGCATGGGCACGCGGAGAAGCGAGCCCGCCACCACTCCGCGGAAACCCGGCGGCAGGCCGCTGATCGGCACGCCGCCCGCCAGGAGCAGCGCGGCCCCGCGCGCGACGTTGAGCGTCCCCAGCGTCGAGATGAAGGGATGGGGGAGTCGCAGTCGCGTGAGGAGCAGGCCGTTCCCCAGGCCGATCAGCGTCCCCACGCCCAGCGTGATGGCGGCGGCCAGGAGGGCGGAGACCCCGTGACGCATGAGGAGGGTCAGGATCACGATGGTGAGGCCCACCACCGAACCGATGGAAAGGTCGATCCCGGCGGTGATGATCACGAGGAGCTGGCCCAGGGCCAGGATCGCGTTGATGGCGGACTGTCGCAGGACGTTGAGCAGGTTGTCGACGGTGAGGAAGTGCGGCGAGGCCAGCGAGAGCACGAGGCAGAGGAGGAAGAGGCCCAGGAGCGGCGCCAGCCGTTGCCACCACGGGGTGCGGGTCACGAGGCGCGCCGCTCCGTCGCCCCCGTGGCCAGGGAGAGGATCTCCGCCGGCGTCGCCCGGTCGCGCGGCACCTCCCCGACCACTCGCCCCTGCCGCATCACCAGGATGCGATCGCACAGGGCGAGCAGCTCCGGGATCTCGGAGGACGCGACGAGGAGCGCCACTCCGGAGGCGGCCAGCGCGCGCAGATGGCGATGGATCTCCGCCTTCGCGGACACGTCGACGCCGCGGGTGGGCTCGTCGAGCAGGAGCACGCGCGTGTCGCGCAGCCAGCGGCCGAGCACCACCTTCTGCTGGTTGCCGCCGGAGAGCGTCCGCACCGGGTCGTCGATCCCGCGCGCCTTGATGCGCAGCGTCTCCACCGCCGCCTCCGCCAGCGGGCGCAGGACGCGCGAAAGGAGGAGCCCCCATCGCCGTGCCTCCGGCGGCGTGCGCAGGCCCACGTTGTCGCAGACGGTGGCCGTGAAGACGAGACCGAGAGCGCGCCGGTCCTCGGGCACGAGCCCCACGCCGGCCGCGATCGCGCTCGCGACGTCATGCACGCCGCGCCATCCGTCGGCCGCGCGCACCTCGACCGTGCCCGCCGTCCGCCGGTCGGCGCCGAAGATCGTGCGCAGCGCGCGCGACCGCCCGGCGCCCATGAGGCCGGCCAGGCCGACGACCTCGCCTTCGCGGACGTCGAGAGTGAAGGCGTGCAGCCGTCCCCCCTGCGCCAGGTCGCGCACGCGCAGCCGTGGCTCCGCGCCTGGAGGGGGGGGACCGGCCTGCAGGTCCGCCGCCAGCTCCCGCCCGGACATGGCGGTGATGAGCGCGTCGTTGTCCATCGCGTCCATGGGCGCAGTCGTGACCACGCGGCCGTCGCGCAGGACGGTGACGCGGTCGGCGATCGCGCGCAGCTCCTCCAGGCGGTGCGAGATGTACACGAGGGTCGTACCGCGCGCGCGCAGGGCGCGCAGGCTCGTGAGCAGGGCCTCGATCTCGCCCAGGGACAGCGAAGACGTCGGCTCGTCCAGCATGATCAGGCGCGCCCCGAAGTGCAGGGCGCGCGCGATGGCGACGAGCTGGCGCTGGGCGACGCCGATGGCGCCGACTGCCGCCTCCACGGGCACGGAGACGCCCAGGAGGTCCAGGGCAGCCCGCGCCGCCGCGCGCATCGCGCCCGTGTCCACGAGGCGCACGGGACCCGCGCGATGGGGAAGCCGGCCCAGGCCGATGTTCTCGGCCACGCTGAGGCTGGCCACGAGCTGCGGCTCCTGGTGCACGATGCTGATGCCGAGGCCCTGCGCCGACCGTACGTCGGGCAGACCGACCGGCCGCCCTTCCCAGAGGATCTCTCCCTCGTCGGGCGCGAGCGCGCCCGAGAGAATCGCCATCAGCGTGGACTTGCCCGCGCCGTTCTCGCCGGCCAGGGCATGCACCTCGCCCGCGGCGATGGCCAGGGAGCAGTCCTGGAGGGCGACCTGCGCTCCGAACCGCTTGGCGAGCCCGCGCATCTCGAGCAACGGGGTGGGAGCCGGTGTCATGGGCAGGGACCGGAGTATCGAAGACTTGCCCGCGACGCGCAAACGAGGGAGAGTCGCGCCCCATGCGCGTCCGGTTCGAGAAGGTCACCAAGCGCTACGGTGAGGCGGCGGCGCTGCGCGAGATCGACCTCGACGTCGAGCCCGGCGAGTGCCTCGTGCTCCTCGGGCCCTCGGGATGCGGCAAGACGACTCTCCTGCGGCTGCTGGCCGGTCTGGAGACGGTGGACGCGGGCCGACTCTGGATCGGCGAGCGCGAGGTCACGCATCTGCCGCCGGCCGCGCGCGACGTGGCCATGGTGTTCCAGAACTACGCGCTCTACCCGCACCTGAGCGTCTTCGAGAACATCGCGTTCCCGCTGCGCGCCCGTCACGCTGCGCCCGCGGAGATCGATCCGCGCGTGCGCAAGGCGGCGGCGCGCCTCGAGCTGGAGCCGCTGCTCGACCGCCGCCCCGCGCAGCTCTCGGGCGGCCAGCAGCAGCGGGTCGCCCTCGCGCGCGCGATCGTGCGCGCGCCCGCGGTGTGCCTGATGGACGAGCCGCTCTCGAACCTGGACGCGCAGCTCCGCGTCCAGACCCGCGGCGAGCTCAAGCGCCTGCAGCAGGAGCTGGGCACGACGACCCTCTACGTCACCCACGACCAGGGCGAGGCCATGACCCTCGGCCGCCGCGTGGCCCTGCTACGCGCGGGGACCATCGAGCAGGTGGCGACGCCGCTCGATCTGTACCGTCATCCGGCCACGCGCTTCGCGGCGACGTTCGTCGGCAGCCCCGCCATCAACCTCTGGCCAGCCTGCGCCGATGGGAGGGGCCGCGTGCAGGCGCTGGGCACCGACCTGGACGTGCCCGCGGACATGGCCACGCTGGTGTCGAGCAACGGACGCGTCGAGGTGGGCGTGCGGCCCGAGGACGTGGCGGTCTGGGATGTGCCCGGCCCCGGCCGCGTCGAGGGCCGCGTCCTCGTCGTGGAGCCGATGGGGAGCGAGACGGTGCTGATCCTGGAGTGCGCTGGGCTGCGCGTCACCGCGCGGACCGCGCCCGACCGTACGGCGGACACGGGCTCAGTGGTGTGGGTCCGGCCCGATCTCTCCCGTGCGGTCTTCTTCGATGCGCAGACGGGGTGCCGTCTCGCCGTGCCCCGCCCGCCCAGGGTGGGGCCGCGATCAGACGATGAAACCGGTGCGGGCCACGAACGGCCGGCGGCGGCCAGACGGGAGAAGTGAGGCCTGGAGGTGGGTCTCGCGGTCGAGGAGCCGGACCACTTCGAAGGTCGTCCGCGCGGAGCGGTACCAGGCGGCGGCCCACGCGATGTGGCGCCGGAGGCCCAGGATCGGGTGCGTCCAGCCGACCTTTTCGATCATGGCCCTCTCCTTGCCGCCGGCGCGGGAGCGTCGCACGCTCGTCACGCCGGCACGGGAAGCTACGGGGCATGCATCCAAAAGGTTCCCGGGGGGCGGCGCGCACCTTGACAACGATTGGAGGCGAGGGGTACTGTCCTGCCGGTTTCCCGATGGTCCCACTGGTGCCCTTCCGCATCCGCCGACCGGCGACTTCCCCTCGCTCTTAAGGAGTGAACGATGAGGCGACTGTTGTACGTCGTGATTGGAACGTTCCTATTCGCAGCGGGTGAGGCGCAAGCACAGGTCGACCGCGCGACGCTGACCGGCACGGTGAAGGACTCGACGGGGGCCGTGGTCCCCGGCGCGACCGTCACCGTCACCGGCCCGCAGGCGCCATCCGTCACCACGACGAACGGAGAGGGGACCTATCTCGTCGTGAGCCTCGTCCCCGGCCGTTACGTCGTGGTCGCGGAGATGTCCGGGTTCCAGAAGGCGAGCCGTACCGTCATCCTGGAGACCGGGCAGAGGGGCCGCGTCGACTTCGCTCTCGGTGTCGGAGGGGCGACGGAAACGGTCACGGTCCAGGGAGAGGTACGGCTGCTCAACACCGAGCAATCCTCGCTGGGCACGGTGATGGACCAGGGCAAGGTGGCCAACCTGCCCCTGGCCATCCGCAACTGGGACGACCTGCTCGCGCTCGTGCCGGGCGTGCAGGGTGACCGCTTCACCGAGCAGGGGGGCGGCACGTCCTTCGGCCGCACGGGCGGCGTCAACGTCCACGGCGTGCGCGCGATCCAGAACAACTTCCTGCTCGACGGCGTGGACAACAACAGCATCTCGGAGAACGTCCAGGAGCTGACCACGCAGGTCTCGCGTCCCTCCGTCGACGCCATCCAGGAGTTCAAGGTCGTGACCAGCCCCTACTCCGCGGAGTACGGCCGCTCGCCCGGCGCCGCCATCAGCGTGAGCACGAAGTCGGGCACGAACGACTTCCACGGGACGGCCTACGACTTCTACCGCAACGAGTCCCTCGACTCGAACGACTTCTTCTCCAACCGGGCCCACGTGGCCAAGCCGCCGAACAAGCAGAACCAGTTCGGGGCCAACCTGGGCGGGCCCATCTCGAAGGACAAGGCCTACTTCTTCGCCGACTACGAGGGGACGCGGATCACCCGCGGCGTCACCCGCATCACCAACGTCCCCACCGCCGACCAGCGCAACGGCATCTTCGCGAGCGCGGTCAAGGACCCGCTGACGGGCGCCAACTTCCCGAACAACACGATCCCGGCCAGCCGCTTCGACCCCACGGCGGCAGCCATCCTGGCCCTGGTGCCGCTGCCGAACCAGCCCGGCGCGAACAACTTCCTCCGCATCGCCGACATCACCGACGACAACGACCGCCTGCTGACGCGGCTGGACCTCCATCTGTCCCCGAAGGACAACGTCTTCGCGCGCTACATCTACTCGAACCGCAAGCGGAACATCCCGGGCGCGTTCGGAGGCGTCCTCGACGGCACGGGCACGTCCGCCTTCGGCAACCAGACGATCAAGACCAACGGCACCGTCGCGGGCTGGACGCGCATCTTCAGCCCCACCGTGGTCAACGAGCTGCGCTTCAACTGGCAGCAGGCCACCTCGGATGCGCGCCAGCAGCCCTTCGGCGAGCAGCCGACGGGAGCGGCGGTTGTCCGCAACTCGATCACCGACCCCATCGTGGCCGGCGGCCTGCCCGGCATCACCATCGACACGTTCTTCGGTGGCTCGGGCCTGGGACGGCTCGGCTCGCCGGACTTCCTGCCCAAGTTCCAGCACACCAACCAGCTCGAGCTCCTGGATTCGGTCTCCTGGCTGAAGGGCAAGCACGCCTTCAAGCTCGGTGGCGACTTCATCCTCATGAAGAACCAGTTCATGGACGTCCCCGCCACGCGGGGCGCGCTGCGCTTCCGCAACCGCTTCACGGGACAGGCTCTCGGCGACTACCTGCTCGGCTACACCTCGGACTTCATGCTCTCGAACGTCTATAGCGTCGACCAGCGGCACTGGGTCGCCATGTTCTTCGTCCAGGACGACTGGAAGGTGAACTCGAAGCTCTCCCTGAACCTCGGCCTGCGCTACGATTTCATCACCCCCGCCCTGGAGGCTTCGAACCGCCAGACCAACTTCAACCCGGCGGGCACGGGCAGCCTCGTCTTCGCGAAGGACGGCTCGCTCGAAGAGCGCGGCCTGGTCAATCCCGACAAGAACAACTTCGCCCCGCGAGTGGGATTCGTCTACAAGATCGATGACCGAACGCTGGTGCGCGGAGGCTACGGCGTCTTCTACAACCTGTTCGACCGCGTGGGCAGCGAGGACCAGCTCTCGCTCAACGTCCCCGGCCTGGTCAACAACACCGTGACCAGCTCGAACACGGCTCCCCTGTTCCTCCTCCAGAACGGGTTCCCGGCCGGCTTCCTGAACCCGCCCAGCCTCGACCCCGCGGTGGGGGACCTCAAGCGGATCCGCCTGCGGGCGGTGGCGCAGGACGCGCCCAAGACCCGGCTGCAGCAGGCGAGCATCGGCTTCCAACGCGAGCTGATCCGCAACGTCGTGCTCTCCGCGGACGGGGTATGGACCAAGGGCAGCAACCTGGCCACCCTCGTGAACCTGAACCAGCCGCTGCCCAACGCCGCGGGCAGCATCGTGGGCCAGCCCGTGCCCTACCCGAACTTCGGGACCTTCATCGAGTGGCGCGCCGACAATGGCAAGTCCGAGTACAAGGGCATCGACCTCGGCATAGAGAAGCGATTCTCGAACGGATACGGGTTCGGCATCTCCTACACGCTGGGCGACTCGAAGGACAACAGCTCGGAGCAGCTCACGACCCAGGGCTCGAACGCCTTCCCGCAGGACGCCCGCAACTTCACGAACTGGTACGGGCCGAGCGACTACGACGTCCGTCATCGCCTGGCCGTGAACTACGTCTTCGAGCTGCCGTTCGGCAAGGGCAAGAAGTTCGCCGACTCCGGGGTGGGCGCGGCGATCCTGGGCGGGTGGACCTGGTCCGGCATCTACGCCTGGCGTTCCGGCCGGCCCTTCACGGTCGCCCAGAGCAACAGCAACGTCGGCACCAACATGACACCCCTGCCCAACGTGATCGGCGACCCCGGCGGCGCGAAGACCGTCGATCAGTGGATCACGCCGGCCGGCTTCCAGCCCGTGACCTCGGGTACGTTCGGCAACGAGGTCCGCAACCAGTTCCGCGGCCCGAATTGGCAGAGCTTCGACTTCAGCCTGGCCCGCACCTTTCATGTCAACGGTCGGGTGGGGGCGACCCTGCGCTGGGACGTGTTCAACGTGTTCAACACCGTCAACCTGGGCCTGCCCAACCGCGACATCAGCACGCTGTCGACGTTCGGCACGATTTCATCGCTCGGTGGAGACGCGCGGGTGATGCAGCTCTCGGTCCGGCTCGCGTTCTAGGTAACCAATCCTGGGGGGGGGGGGGGGGCCCCCCCCACGCCCCCGTGAGCTGGGGCGTGTACGAAGCGAACCGGCCCAATCCGCCTTTCGGTGACGTCCTCGACGGAATCGCCCGCGCCGGCTACGCGGGCACCGAGCTTGGACCCTACGGCTATCTCCCCACGTCCGCGCGCGAGCTGGACCACGAGCTGCGCTCACGGGGACTGACCCTGGGCTCCTCGTTCGTGCCCCTTCCCCTGGAGGATGCGTCCCGGCGCGCGGCCTCCGTGCGCGCCGCCCTCGACGTCGCGCGTCTCCTCGCGTCCCAGCGCGTGCGCGAGCTGATCGTGGCCGACGACGAGGATCCCGTCCGCACCGCGCAGGCCGGACGCGTGCCCGCCGACGGCCGTGCCGGGTTCGACGACAAGCAGTGGCGCGAGGCCGTCACCACCCTGAACGCGGTGGCCCGCGCCCTGCGCGACGAGCTGTCCATGACGGTGGTGGTCCACCACCACGCGGGCACGTTCGTGGAGACGCCGCAGGAGATCGATCGCCTGCTGGCGGAGACGGATCCGGAGATCGTCGGCCTGCTTCTCGATACCGGCCATGCCGTCTACGGTGGGGCCGACCCCGTCGAGGTGCTGCGCCGCCACGGCGATCGCGTGCGCTACGTCCATCTCAAGGACGTCCGCGCGGACGAGCTGGCGCGCGTGCGCACGACCGACATCGGCATGTCGGAGGCCTGGAAGCGCGGCGTGTTCTGTCCGCTGGGCGAGGGCGTGGTCGATTTCCCGGGCGTCGTCGAGTCGCTGCGCGCGCGCGACTATGACGGCTGGCTGATCGTCGAGCAGGACGTGGTGCCCGACGAGCGGGGCCGCCTGGAGCCCGAGCCCTTCGCCAGCGCCCGCCGCAGCCGCGCCTACCTCCGCGAAAACGTGGGCCTGTAGCGATGCCGCCGCTGAGAGTGGGAGTCGTCGGCTGCGGCGGCATCGCGCAGATGATGCACCTCCCGACGCTGGCCGAGCGGCCAGATCTCTTCCAGATCGTCGCCCTCGCCGACCTCAGCGAGAGGACGGTCAACGCCGTGGGCGAACGGTACGGGGTGCGGGCCCGGTTCAAGGACGGCCGGGAGCTGGCCGGCCAGAAGGACGTCGAGGCGGTCCTCCTCTTCGCCTCCGGCTGCCATCGCGACGCCGTGCTCGAGCTGCTGGCCGCGCGCAAGCCGCTGTTCGTCGAGAAGCCGCTGGCCTTCAGCCTGCCCGAGACGGAAGAGGTCGCGCGCGCCGTGCGCGAGGCGGGAGTGCCGTTCATGGTCGGCTACCACAAGCGGTTCGACCCCGCCTACCTGCGCGCGCGCCGCGCCGTCCAGGAGATGCGCGACCTGCGCTTCGTCGAGGTCACCGTCCTCCACCCCGACGACGGCGCCTATCGGACGCATCACGCCGTCCTGCCCCTGCCGGACCAGCCGTGGCAGCCGCGCCCGGAGAAGCAGCAGATCACCGACACGCACGAGCGCGTGATGCGCGGAGCGCTCAAGGGATGTGTCGACCGGATCGTCGGCGACAAGGCCCCGGCCCATCACCGTGTCGGCGCGGCCCTCCTCTTCGAGAGCCTCATCCACGACATCGACGCCGTGCGCGGCGTGCTGGGCGATCCGGAAGGCGTGGTGTCCGCTCACGTCTGGCGCGATGGCCTCGCCCAGAACTCGATCTCGCGCTTCGCCGGTGACGTGCGCGCCTCCGTGAGCTGGATCTCGGTGCCCGGCCTCAAGCACTACGAGGAGACGCTGCGCTTCATCGGACCCGACACGCGGGTGACGCTCGTCTTCCCGTCGCCCTACATCCGCCACGCGCCCACGCCGCTCACCATCGAGCGCATGGACCGCGAGGAGCTGTTGGTCGAGAATCACACCGTGTCCTACGAAGAGGCGTTCCGCGCGGAGCTGCATCACTTTCGCGAGGCCGTGCTCGGTGGCACCCCGCCCGCGCCGTCGCTGGCGGACGCCCTCGGCGACGCGCGCTGGATCCACCAGATCGCCGCCGCCTATACGGACGGGCCCGCACGGTGAGGGGCGCGCCCGGCATCGCCCTCGTCCTGGCTCTCGCCGTCGAGGCCGTCCTGCCCGCGAGTGCGGCGCCACCGCCACCGGTGCGCCGCCGCGCAGTGCCCAGCCCCGCTCCCGTCGTCGACGAAGGCCCCCTCGAGGCCGTCCTGGAGACCGCGGAAGGCGCGTTCGTGATCCGCCTGCTCGCCGACGTCGCCCCGCGTCACGTGCGGTATTTCGCCAAGACCGCGCGCGCCGGCGGCTTCGACGGCACGACCTTCCACCGGATCGTGCCGCGCGGGATCATCCAGGGCGGTGATCCGCTCTCGAAGGACCCGGCCAAGAAGGCGCTCTACGGAACGGGCGGCCTCGGCGTGCTCAAGGCCGAGTTCTCCACCCGGCCCATGGCCCGCGGATCCGTGGCCGCGGTCCTCCGGCCCAGGGACCCGGACAGCGCGGGCAACCAGTTCTTCGTGGTGCTCTCGGACCAGCCGTCCCTGACCGGCAAGTTCACCATCTTCGGCGAGGTGGCCTCGGGGATGGACGTGGTGGACCGCATTGGCGAAACCCCGGTCGACGGCGACAAGCCGCAGAGGCGCGTCGTCATCCAGAAGGTGACGATCCGGGCCCTGGCGGCCGCGCCGGCGCCGTCACCGTCGCCTTCGCCCGTCCCGTGATGGAGGCGG
>WNFM01230579.1_pt1 | contig 16904 bp, 14 predicted proteins | sample 5400271 | NCBI WGS metagenome assembly WNFM01 (sample SAMN13153352, study PRJNA577476) | soil metagenome | isolation source: 60 cm saprolite on Douglas fir-dominated hillslope | place: USA:California | collected 2013-09-17
GTGATGGCACTAAGTCCACATTCAAAACATCGTAACCATGTTCCACCAGGTCGCGAACAACAGCTCGACCTGCTTTACCACTCCCTCCGGTAACCACTACTTGTTTCATAGATATTGGCACACTTTCATGGAGTTACAAGCGTTGGACACGCTCACATTGTCGGAACACTTCTTATGATGACCGTGACCGCAGATCTGCGCAGGAGTCTCGTACGATTAGTTCGCAATAGAGCACACTTTGCACAGGAATCTCTGAATCACCCTGAATCAGGTGGTGCAGTTTATTCAAGGCAATGGCACCCATTTCATATTTAGGGATGCGAATTGTGGTCAACGGCGGACGGGTATAAGCACTTTCGGCAATATCATCAATACTCACAATGGAAACATCCTCTGGAATACGAAGCCCGCTTTCCTTGATGGCTTCCATGGCTCCCAGCGCAGTCTTGTCACTGATAGCAACTACAGCGCTTGGTCGATCAGGCAATTCCAATACTTCTCGCATCTGTATATACCCTTTGTGCGGGTGGCCTGAGACGGGCTGCGGCATCAGTTCTGGCGGGATGACCATTCCCGCTTCTCCAGCGGCAGCCAGGATACCTCGTAAGCGGTCCACCAAACTACTGTATTTGGTAGGCCCTCGCAACACTGCTATGTTCTTGTGTCCAAGTTCTAGAACATGCTGCATGACGGTGTAACCCGCCATAAAATTATCGCCCAATACGGAAGGGATTCGATGATTGGGAATATGATTTTCGATCAACACAAGTGGCACATGGCTTGCTTCGAGCTGTGCGATCATTTCCACGGTAATGTCACCATCGTTCGCAATAACCAGCCCTTTAACCTTGCTAACCAGTGTTGACAGCAAGGTATCTAAACTTTGTGCGGTGCGATCAAATGTGAATAACACGATCTGATAACCTAACCGTTGCGCCTCGGTCTGAAAGCCACGAATGATCTCGCCATAAAAAGCATCTAGGATAACGGGCATTGAGCTTTGCTCGATGACAATGCCAACAGCCTCGGAGGTCTTACTATCGCCATTTGTATTGGTTTTGTATCCAAGTTCCGATATCACGGACCAGACGTGTTCACGAATATCATCAGAAACGCCTGGTTTCCCGTTGACAACGAGTGATACGGCAGATACTGACACACCAGCAATGCGGGCCACATCCCGCATACTAGGCCGCTGCTTTTTCATAACGTAGACCCCATTGGAAATATGATTCGATCCCGTTGGCTCAATGACTTATTGGCTCTTTCTATAATACTGACTAAACGAATGAACGACGATGTACAAAACCCTCAATTGAAACCTCATAGTTACCACGATTTCTCGTCGGTTCGCAATCGAAACGGACAACCTAAGCATTTTAACCTGTCTTCTAAAAACGAAAAGGTCTCAATGCGGCCACGTATAGATACCGTTTTTAGATTAGTTCGCTAGATCAGAGGAGTGTTCTTACTTTGTTCAGATTATAACAAGAACAGTTTACTTGACAAACAAGAACAGATCGATATACTGATCTTAATGTATCAAGGGAAACGTTTGCCATTCAATTCTGGCACATTCTGCACGCTGTTCAGGCAAATTAATGTCTATTAAGGGGAAAAGTCCTCGTGAACGAGATCAAAATTGATTTAGATCGTGTTTTAGGAAACATTGACCGCAATATTTTTGGTGGCTTTGCCGAACATTTAGGTCGGTGCATTTATGGCGGCATATATGAGCCAGAGTCGGCACTGGCAGATAACCAGGGCATACGAACAGATGTGTTAGAAGCGCTGTGCCGTCTCCAAATGCCTCTCGTACGCTATCCGGGTGGAAATTTCGTGTCTGGGTACCGTTGGAGAGATGGCGTTGGCCCAGTTAATGAGCGCCCAGCGCGTCAAGACCTGGCCTGGAACGCGGTCGAATCGAACCAATTTGGCACGAATGAGTTCATCAGCTTTTGTCGAAAACTGAATAGTGAACCCTATTTGGTCGTGAACTGCGGCGATGGCGACATGCGCGAGGCGCGCGATTGGGTCGAATACTGTAACAGTACCAGGGACACGTCGCTTGTTAGTCTCCGCCACCAGCATGGCTTCGAAGCGCCGCACGGAGTCAAATATTGGGGAATCGGCAATGAGGTTGATGGACCCTGGCAGATCGGCATGAAGACGCCAGAAGAATATGCACGTACTTACGTTGAATATGCCAAGGTGATGCGCTGGGTCGATCCGTCGATCAAGCTTATTGCCTCGGTTACATCCAATTGGAAAGCGGATTTTATTGAACGCGCGGAACTCCTTGTTGAGCAGGCTGTCAAGTTTATCGATTATCTATCGATTCACTGGTATGTAGGTAACAAGACAAACGATTTCTCGACATACATGGCTACCTCCGAGGTGGTTGAAGAGCGGCTCAGCGCGTTCGAAGGTTTGATACGAGCTTTGCGTCTCCAGCATAAGTTCATGCATCCAATCGGCCTCGCTGTGGACGAATGGAATGTCTGGTATCGAACAAATCCCGATCCGTTTGCAGAAGTAAAAGGATTAGAAGAAGTATACAACCTCGAAGATGCGCTGGTTATTGCCCTGCAACTCAACGCTTTTATTCGGCACGCCTCCTCAGTACGGATGGCTAATCTGGCACAAATCGTCAATGTACTAGCCCCCATTCTCACCCACCCAGATGGCCTGGTATTGCAAACCATCTTTTACCCCTTTGAACTGTACAGCCGCAACTGCGGCAACGTCGCGCTCGATGTATTTTGGAAAAGCGAAACTTTTAGCGTGGGAGAGCACAGCGGTCTACGGGTGCTGGACGTAACCGCCACGCTCAACGAACAGCAAAAATCTCTATCTCTGCATGTGGTCAACCGCAGTGAGATGAACGCATTAGAAACCGCTATCTCACTTGACTCCGCCCATTTCTCTGGAAAGGTTCAGGCGTTCGTGGTCAACGGCTCCAACATCAAAGCCGAAAACACATTCGACCATCCCGACCAGGTTAAGGTGTCTACTACCACCATTTCCGCAGAAAGAAAGGAGTTGCATTACACCTTCGAACCGCACTCAGTTACCGTTTTGGTTTGCGCGCTTGAATAAGTTGAGCTAAATGGAGGCAAAAATGATTAAACGAATAGTCTCTCTGAGCACTCTAGTTGTTTTTCTGTTAGCGCCTATGAGCGTAATAACAAAGGCTGCTGGCCCCACCGAATTGAGCTTCTGGACATTCGTCGATGCCCACGGCAAGTATTGGAGCACCGAGGCCGACCTCTGGAATAAAGCCAATCCAGATCGTCAGATCAAGTTGACGCCAACCATTCTTCCCTGGGACGACATGCACAACAAACTGCTCCTGGCCCTCAATTCGGGTACCGGGGCACCGGATATGGTAGACATTGAAATAAGTCGATTCAGTGCCTTTATCAAGGGTGATATCCATCTTCAGGACATCACAGACCTGGTTGATAGCGCGAAGGACAATCTGGTAGCAACGCGCCTCATCTATCAGTGGCAAGGGAAGCAGTATGGCATTGACTACCACGTAGGCACATTCCTGATGTTCTATAACAAAACAATCATGGACAAAGCCGGGGTGGACGTCGATAAGATCAAGACCTGGGACGATTACATCGCAGCGGGCAAGAAAGTTACCACCGACAAGGTGCAGATGACCAGCGTTGAGCTCACCGGGTGCTTCCAGGTTCGGGGCTTGATGCTAATGAACGGTGGGGGTACCTACGACAAAGATGGCAACCTGATCATCGACAGCCCGAAGAATGCCGAAGCCTTACAATTCGTGTCCGATTTGGTGAATGTGAGTAAGATTGCGGTGACTGCCCCCGGTGGAAACGACCAGTCTCCGGAGTTCTATAAGGCCATGAACGCAGGCCAATTTGCGTCAATATTCATGCCCGAATGGTATCTCGAACGCTTTACAGATTTGCTTCCAGACCTCAAGGGTCAGATCGTCGTCCGTCCAATGCCCGTCTTTAAGGATAAGCCGGGGACTTTCGCAAGCGCAATGGGTGGTGGTACGGGCACATCAATCACCGATCAGATCGATCCGGGCAAGCTCCAGCTCGCCAAGGATTTCCTTAAATTCTCCAAGCTGACTCACGATGCAGGCGTTAACATCTGGACAAACCTTGGCTTTGATCCAATCGTTAAGGATGCCTATGCCGATCCGGCGCTGACCAAGCCCCTGCCGTACTTCAACAATGAAGACGTTATGTCAACCATCAAGGGTATGCAGGGCAATCTTGCCGCCGAGTATCTTGGCCCACAATATGCCGATGTTATGAACATTTTTGGGTCGAAGACTTGTTACGATGTCATCCAGAAAGGTGTCAAACCCGACGCCGCACTGGCCGACCTCAAGAAGCAGGTTCTAGCGGCACAATAAGGATCGAAAGAAAACCCGGGTTGGACGGTTAGAGTCCAGCCCGGACCCAATTGGCAACTTCACATTAACATCATTTAATGCTTTTTTTGTGGCATTCAGCCGTTTATTCATTAGTCATTAAACAGATAGTGAGCAGGATATTTCAATGAAAAGCTTATCTGCTTTTTTAACAGGTCGAAAGCTGGCTCCTGTGGTCTTTTTGGCGCCATTCATGATTCTGTTCCTGGTGTTTAAGTTACTGCCAGTGGTCCTCGCCTTCGATATGAGTTTTCAGAAAGCACTAGGCGTGCAACCCGCTAAATGGGTTTTTATTGGCCTCGACAATTACACCAAAGTTGCTGGCAGTGATCGCTTTCAGTCCTCTCTTTGGGTGACAACTTTATACACAATCGGCACCTTGCTAGTTCTAATTCCAGTTCCTCTGGTATTGGCCACGCTGCTCGACTCGGGTCGCGTTGTGAAAAGCACGGTGTTTCGTGTCATTATGTTTCTTCCAGCGTTGACCTCGCTGGTTGTAGCCGGAACAGTATTCCGTATTATTCTGGCTGGGGACGGTGTTCTCAATAGCTTTCTCCAGACGTTTTTTGGGGTTACGCCGCTGAAGTGGCTCGAACTTGCGGACCTCACTCTCCCCTCTCTCATTATGATTGCTGCCTGGCGTTGGATCGGCATTAACATTATCTATTTCAACTCTGGGCTGGTGAATATTCCCAAAGAGTTATACGAAGCCGCCGCCATGGATGGGGCCAATCCTTTTCAGATTTTTCTCAGTATCACGTTGCCACTCCTGAGGCCAATTACGTTTTTCGTCACGATACTTACAATCATTGGCGGGTATCAGGTCTTTGTCGAACCGTTTATTCTCTATACCGGAGGGTCAACCCCGGGCGATAGCGGATTGACTGTAGCACTCAACATTTACCGAACGGCTTTCGCCTCGAACAACTTTGGACAGGCGGCTGCTATGGGCGTAATTCTGTCCCTCATTATCTGCACAATTTCCCTGGTACAGTTCCGGTTCTTCGGGGTTCTCAGGAAGGAGAGCTGAGCGTAATGAGTACCACTGCCCAGGTTTCTGTAGGTGTGCAATCGGAAGTAGTCGAGCGCAAGAAGCGACCAATACGAGTGTCGACAATCTTGCTCACCCTGCTGTTTATCATCCTCGGCTTGATGTTTCTTTTGCCTTTATATTGGATGATCACCAGTTCGATCAAACCAACGGAAGAAATTTTCACTAGTGGCTTCAATCTAATACCTGCCCATGTAACGCTTGATAATTACATTAATCTTCTAACTACAAGTGCTTATCCACGTTGGTTTTTCAATTCTATATCGCAGTCGGCTGGCTATGCGCTTATTTCCGTCACCGTTTGCTCCATGGGCGGCTTCGCTCTTGCGAAGTATAGCTTTCGATTTCAAAACGTTACGTTCATCTCGATACTCGTAGTGCAAATGGTTCCTTTCCATCTACTGCTGGTATCGCTGTATGTCATCATCGTTAATCTGCACATTGTTGACACTTACTGGGGCGCGCTTTTGCCGCTGGCGGCGCATCCCATTGGCATTTTCTTTATGCGCCAGTCAATGCTTTCTCTGGATGACGAAATTCTCAACTCTGCACGCGTCGATGGTGCCAATGAATATCAAATGTTCTGGTCGATTGTTCTGCCTAGTATCAGGCCTGCAATAGCGACCCTGCTGGTTCTATTCTCCCTAGAATACTGGAACAATCTCCTTTGGCCTTTGATAGCGTTCCGCAGTGCTCAGAACTTTCCTTTAGCGGTTGGCATCGCTTCAATGGTAAATCTGGAGTATCACGCTGATTGGGGTGGGCTAATGGCTGCTTCTACCCTTGCTACCGTGCCGATTATCGTTCTTTTCTTCTTTCTACGTCGGCAGTTCATGGAAGGTATCACAGCAACCGGAACTGGCGTGGAGAAATAACGCCTCAACCGGTTAGTTAAGTCAAGCTGATCTTCTAGCAAGTCCCAAGTTGATTTCTGTCGAACTTCGCGTTATATCGCGCCACCATGATCAGGTTTGGAGGGTTGCTTGTTGAGTATGTTAGGACGTTGCCCTGGTATGAACGCCAGGCAAAAGGATCATATGCGCTTTACATCAGGAGTGACCATGCAAACCACAAAACTTGGCAATTCGGATATGCACATTACCCCCCTTGGCTTTGGGGCCTGGGCCGCTGGCGGTCCATGGGCGTTCGGTTGGAGCAAGCAGGACGACAACGACTCAATTGCTGCAATCCATAAGGCACTCGATCTGGGTATTAACTGGATCGACACCGCGCCGATCTACGGCCTAGGCCACTCGGAAGAAGTTGTGGCTCGCGCTCTGGATGGTATTTCGCAACGCCCCTACGTTTTTACCAAATGTTCTCAAATCTGGAACGAACAGCACGAACTGAGCGAAAGCCTGAAAGCCGATTCGTTGCGTCGAGAAGCTGAAGCCAGCCTGCGCCGCCTCAAGGTTGACGTGATAGACCTTTACCAAATTCACTGGCCCCGAATGGATAAAGACATCGAAGAAGCCTGGAACACCCTGGTAGAACTGCGAAAGGCGGGCAAAGTTCGCTGGATTGCAGTATCAAATTTTAACGTTGAACAGATGCAACGTTGTTTGAACATCGCGCCGATCACCTCGCTCCAGCCTCCATATTCTCCAGTTCGACGCGACGTGGATGAAGAGATTCTTCCGTTTGCAGAAAAACATAACATCGGCGTGATCGTGTATTCACCAATGCAGGCTGGGCTACTATCTGGCACGATGACAAGAGAACGTGTGCAAAACTTCCCGCCAGACGACTGGCGTCGGCGTAATGATCAGTTCCAGGAGCCGCGCCTTTCACGCAGTTTGAAATTGGCCGAAAAGCTCAAGGAGATCGGCGCACGTCACCATCGCACCGCTGGCGAGGTGTCGATTGCATGGACATTGCGGCTTTCGGCAGTAACTGGTGCGATTGTTGGTGCGCGCAACAGTGAACAGGTTACTGGCTTTATTGAAGCAGCTGAATTCCGGTTGTCACAGGCTGAGATCGAGGAAATTGCCGCGTATACTGCCGATATTGAGCGTTGAAGTATCGCCCAATTGGGATCGCTTTTTCTGGGAGAATTTTCTTTGAGGACGACTAAACTTGCGAGCGCAAATATCGAAGTGAGCGCTTTGTGCCTGGGCGCGATGTTTATGGGTTCCAAGAATGATGTAGTTTCATCATACCAGCTACTCGATGAGTATATGGCGTTGGGGGGCACATTTATCGATACTGCGAATACTTATGCCTACTGGATTCCTGGCTTCTTGGGTGGTGAAAGCGAAACGGTTCTTGGCAGTTGGATGAAGGAACGCAAAAACCGTTCTCGGATTTTCTTGGCGTCCAAGGTTGGATTTGACTACCCTGGTGCCCAACGTGGACTATCAGCTCACCTGATTGAAGAAGAATGTAACAAGAGTCTCCGGCGGTTACAGACCGACGTGATTGATCTCCATTATGCGCATATCGATGACATTGATACGCCGCTCGAAGAAACTCTCGAAGCCTTTTATCGACTGCACAAGGCTGGTAAGGTTCGATACATTGGTGCCAGTAACTATCTTGCGTGGCGGCTGGAAGAAGCACGTTGCATCAGTGTGACGCATAACTGGCTGCAATTTTGCTGTGTGCAGCAGCGCTTTACCTATCTGCAACCCAAGCAAAAAAGAGAGACGGGGCGGCGAGCAGACGTTAACCACGACCTCATTGATTACGCACGACTTCGCCAATTTCCGATCATGGCGTATGGTGTACTATTGGGCGGTGCGTATTCCCGCAGCGACCGGGCAATAGGACAGGAATACGCAGGTCCGGATTCCGATGCGCGACTGGCGATGCTCAAAACGATTGCTGCCGAGACAAACGCCACAGTTAACCAGGTCATTATCGCCTGGATGCTTCATAATGATTATCCAGTAGTGCCACTCATTGCAGCCAGCACACGCGAGCAATTGCGAGAGAACCTGCAAGCACTTGACGTGAAACTGAGCTCTGAACAGATGAATCGATTGGAAACAATTAGCGCAATACTTTAATTCTGTTGAGATGGCCCTTAATACAAAATCTCAAACAATTTTAGCCCGTACACAAAGATTAACGTCAATGTAGGCAGCATCGGGCAATCGACGTTCGCCACCTAATTGAATTCGGCATGAAACGAGTGCTCAAACAATTGGGCTACAAACGCGACAGCAGCACGGTTATCCAGGTCTTGGTGAAGACAGCCATCGAAAGCCTGACGATAGAGAGCATTTGCGAGGATTTGCGCTTGTCCCACTATCGCGGCTGACCTATATGCATTCCTAATGCGTATTTATATGAACACGGGAATACTCATTCCGATAGTTGCCTGGTGAAATTTGCATGTGGCGCTGGAATATCCGTCGGAAATAGTCAGGATCGTTAAAACCACATTTCTGGGCGACCTGTTCAATAGTTATTTGACTATCCAGCAAATACTGGCAGGCAACGCGAATTCGCCTGCGGTGAATAGCTTCGGTTAGCGTGCAACCATATGCTTTGTGATAGATACGTCCCAGATAATCAGGATTGTAACCAACGGCTCCAGCAATTTTGGCTGCCGTAATTGGACGATCATAGTTCAGGCGGATATACGTATGCGCCCATGTTGCCACAACATTCAAATCCTGAGAACTTGAAGGTTTTTCCTCGGACGGTTGGGCAACCGCAATTAGCATCAGCATTGTCAAAAGATTCGCCGTATGAGGAGATAAAAGCCCCGTCTCCTGGTCGTCTAGGAACATTCGAAATAGTCGCTCAAGCTTTTCTGGTTGGCTAATCAGGTTAACCTGTGGCACTTTGACCAGTGGAGCAAGTTCGTCCAGCCCGCTCCGTTCATTGTCCTCAGCTCGATTTTCGAGATCAAAATGTATCCAGTAGAACTTCAGGCCGAGAGGCATAGGTTTTGTGCCGCCATGCTGGCGATTGGGCCACAAATGTAAGGTGTGTCCTGCCTCCAAATGGAAAACCTGATCGTTTTCCCACATATCAAGCTCACCTTGCTTCACGAAAATCAACTCGTGCGACTGAATGATACGGGTAGGATGCATGGCTCCGCCACGCGAAATGAACAATCCAGCATTTTCAGCCTTGAGTGGACAATAAGCACTTAAGAAAACCGTGTTTGATTGTTGCATCTGTCACTATTCAGGAGTCGGATTCGTCCTCCTATTGTACGTATCCAACGTCTATTCAGCAAATAAAACTTCCCTTAATATTAAAAATGATACGAATGCAAAAAACTTTATTTGGTAAGGATTTTATCTCTTGACTACGGGAAATACTCGACTTACTAATTCAGTTCCTCTCCAACATGTACAAATTAATGGTGGTTTTTGGGGTGCGCGACAGGCAACAAACTCTGCCGGGACAATCCCGTCTATTTATCATCAGTTGACTATCACCAAACGGCTGGATGCTTGGCGTTTGGATTGGAAGCCAGGACAACCGAAGCCACATATCTTTTGGGACTCAGACTCAGGGAAATGGATTGAAGCCGCTGGTTACAGTTTGGTTAAGAACCGCACCCCTGAACTTGAAGCGCAGATTGATGCGGTTGTTGACCTCATCGAGAAGGCGCAACAGCCCGATGGCTACCTCAATATTTTCTTTACCTCAGTGGAACCACAGAACCGCTGGCGCAATCTGCGGGATTGGCATGAACTCTATGACGCGGGGCATCTCATCGAGGGTGCAGTAGCTTATTTCCAGGCCACGGGGAAACGGAAATTCTTGGATGTCCTCATTAAGTATGCCGACCACATTGACACGATGTTCGGCCCCCGCGATGATCAAAAGCACGGCTACTGTGGACACCCGGAGGTCGAGCTAGCGCTCGTTAAATTATACGAAACAACGGGCGAACAGCGTTATCTAGACCTCTCCAAATATTTCGTTGACGAACGTGGGAAGCAACCGATTTACTTCGATATTGAGGCCCGCGAGCGTGGTGAAGACCCTCACCAATATTGGGCCAAGACTTACCGTTATTGCCAGGCCGATATACCGATACGCGAACAGACAAAGGCGACTGGCCACGCCGTGAGGGCCTGCTATCTCTATTCTGGCGTGGCAGATATCGCGGCCCTGACTGGTGACGCCCCACTGTTTGAAGTGTGCCGCTCAGTCTGGGATGACCTGACTCAACATCAAATGTATATCACCGGCGGATTAGGCTCAACGCACTCTAATGAGGGCTTCACGTTCAATTATGACCTGCCGAATGAGGAAGCATATGCGGAAACCTGTGCAGGTGTCGCGCTGGTTTTCTGGGCGCAACGTATGTTTCATCTGGACCCTGACAGCAAATATATCGACGTGATGGAACGCGCGCTGTACAACGGTGTGCTCAGCGGCGTGTCATTTGATGGAACACACTTCTTCTATGCCAATCCGCTGGCTGCTTACCCCAATATCAATCCCTATCCATCTTCAACTAGCGTTCTGACGGATGGTTACTATCGCCGATCCGAATTTTTCGAGTGTGCTTGCTGCCCACCGAATCTAGCGCGGGTGGTGGCAAGTGTTGGACAACAGTTTTATTCAACCGCTGACGATACCTTGTACGTCAACCTTTACAACCAAAATCGCGCGCTCATTCCTCTAAGTGGAAACACAGTAGACATCGAACAGGAAACCAATTATCCATGGGACGGCGACATTCGTCTCCGCATAGGACTGGAGCAACTTGCTAACTTCACCCTTGCGCTTCGCATTCCCAGCTGGTGTCGGGATTTTAGTCTGGAAGTGAATGGAACCCCCATTTCTACCAGCCCGATCAAGGGTTACGTCCCAGTTTCGCGTGAATGGGCTAACGGCGATGAGGCGGTGTTGAAGCTGGCAATGCCCGTCGAACGGATTGTAGCACACCCACAGATTCGCCAGGATGCCGGTTGTGTCGCGCTCCAGCGAGGTCCGGTGGTGTACTGTCTAGAAGAAATTGATAACGGTCCGCAACTGTCAAATGTTGCCCTTCCCGATGATGCTCACCTGACCGCCGAATTCGATAGTCAGCTTTTTGGCGGGGTTACTGTGATTTCTGGCGACGCTGTTCACATGCAGCCGCAAGAGTGGCCCGGGGGGCTATACCAGCCGCAGCCACTGTTAACTTATACGCATTCACCGTTCACTTTCAAAGCGATTCCCTATTGCTTCTGGGCAAATCGTCAGCCCGGCGAAATGCGTGTTTGGATACGTGGTAATTGAGCATGATTCATGCAAGGAGGGTGCCTTGTAAGTTATCTGAACATCTAGCAATTTGCGAGTTGGGTACCGTTACAAATTTCAGATTAGTAAGGAGTCAGAAAAATGTCTTCAAAATTATCACGTCGCGATTTCTTGAAAATAGCCGGGGCAACGGCAGCGTCAGCCACAATTGGCGCACCGTTGAACAGGCTTTCACCGCTAGGAAACCCCGCAAGAAAACTGAATGCAGATGCTGTGACTGTTACCTTTACCGGATGGGGAGCCATCGAAGAGGACCTGGGGGTTCAAGAAGCTGTCAAGCAATTTGAGTCGGAACAATCTGCGGTTAAGGTGAAGTGGCAACAAATCCCAGACGTTCCCCAGGGTACCTATACCCAGACTTTTATCACGAATCTGGCGGCAGGGACTCCGCCGGACACTGCGTTCATCATGTCAGACGTGTACCAGACCTTCATTCAGCAGGGTGTTCTGCTGGACATCACCGAGAAGATCAAGGCCGACCCCTTGCTTAGTAAACCAGACTACTTCATTGAGCCGCAGGAGCAAAATCGCTCGACGGATGGCAAAGGACACTGGTTTGGAATCGGCTCCACCTGGGTTGCGCCCCATATCTACTACAACGCTGATGTTTTGGCGAAAGCCAAGGTCAAAGCGCCTGGCTTCAAAGACGATGAAATCTGGGATTGGGATACATTCGTCGCCAACGCCAAACAGTTGACTGTTGACAGCGCAGGCAAGCATCCAGATGACAGTGGCTTCAATAAAGATGACATTCAAACCTGGGGCGTGCTTTGGCCGATGTGGTGGGTGCCACTGATCTCTGCGGTTTATGCCAATGGTGGAGAGTATTTCGATAAAGGCGGTTCGGTCGTAAAACTGGACTCCCCAGAGGCGATGGACGCCATTCAGAAGCTTGCTGACCTCATCTATGTTCACCACGTATCCCCTGACGCGGGTGCAATGACGAGCCTCGGTATGACCTACACACAGATGCTCGAAAGCGGACGTCTGGCGATGGCAATCGATGGTTCATGGGCTTTGTCGTTTAACTACAAGATTAAAGCCCCCTTGGGGGTTGGTGCCCTGCCCAAGATGAAGATCGCCGCATCCTTGATGCAGGCACATTTTCACGGTGCGCTAGCCAAAACCAAGAATCCGGATGCCGCGTGGCAGTGGCTACGCTTCCTGAACACGCCGTTCTATCAGACACATTTCTGCAAGATCGGTTTGTGGGTGCCAAGCCAGACCGCCATGTTGACCCCAGAAGGCATGAAAGGCTGGATGGTAAAGGGCGTTCACCCGGATAATTATGCTGATTTCGTCTCACTGTACTTGCCGAAGCACGGCATCGTCCCGAATTTCCCACCAGGGTATCTTGAGGCTTCTACCAAGTTCCTTTATCCCGCTATGGGCGATATTGGAAATGGTACCGCTATCGACAAAGTACTCCCGGCTGCCGTAAAATCAGCGAACGAAGTACTGGCAAAGGCTGCCTCCAAAGCATAGAAAAGCATAGAGTAAGGGTGAGGGCTAGTTGCTCTCACCCTTTTGTTATTTGTTATTTCGAGACAACCCGCTAAGAAATTGGAATAAATGCTATGGTGATTGCACCTGAAATTGAAAAAACTGTTGTAAGCACCGAGGTGGTGCCGCGCAGGCGGCTAACGCTTTCGCAAAGACGAAACGTGGTGGGCTATCTTTTCATTTCCCCTTTTATTTTAGGCTTTCTGTTTTGGTTCCTCATCCCAGCGCTAGTCGCATTCTACCTGGTCTTCCAACAATGGAATATGATGTCGCCGCCAGAGTTTGTCGGCCTGCAAAATGTCGAACACTTATTTAGTGATCCGCTTCTAGGCACGTCGCTGCGTGCAACGTTTACCTATTCCTTGCTTTCAGTTCCAGTCGGGCTAGTGGTCAGCTTTTGCCTGGCGCTGTTGCTTAACACGCGCGTGCGGGGCATTGGCATTTTCAGAACCATTTACTATCTGCCCACTATCGTCCCGGCAGTTGCCAACGCTGTGCTGTGGACATGGATACTTAATACCGAGTTCGGCTTGATGAATGTAGTATTCCGCAGTCTCGGTTTTGGGAAAGTCCGTTGGCTGCAAGATCCTGCTTTGGCGGTCACTTCATTGATGATCATCACGTTATGGAGCGTGGGCGGTTCGATGATCATTTTCCTGGCAGGACTGCAAGGCATCCCGGACATGTTCTACGAAGCAGCCGAAATCGACGGTGCTGGTCCCACGCAGAAACTGTTCAACATTACCCTACCCCTGATGGGGCCGATCATTTTCTTCAATTTCATTCTCGGCCTCATTGGCTCGTTTCAGGTATTCACATCCGTGTTCCTGATCACGAACGGTGGGCCGAATAATTCCACACTGTTCCTCGTGCTATACATCTACCGAACTGGTTTCCAAAGCTTCGACATGGGTTACGCCGCGACGCTTTCATGGCTGTTGTTCTTTATACTGATGCTTCTGTCCTTGTTCGTCTTCAGATTTTTCGGTCGGCGGGTCTTTTACGAGAATCCTACTACTTGATGAGAGGTTAGATCATGGGTGTGTTAGAACCATTAGCGACTCCGTCGCAACTCCCGCTCTCGCCGCGTTTCCGCCGACGGCCCATCAAGAGCGGTCAATTTGCGGGCCTGGTTAGATTGTTGCTGCTCTTCGCTATTGCCATCGTCATGCTGTTGCCATTCGCATGGCTGGCAAGCAGTTCACTTAAGACCCAAAACGATGTTTTTCAGTACCCACCCGTATGGGTCCCGAATCCTCCACAGTTCCAGAATTACATCGACGCGCTGACCTACAAGCCATTTGGAAACTACCTGAAGAACACATTAATTATCACCTCATTGAACGTTATTGCAGTGGTGTGCACGTCGTCGTTGTGTGCCTATGGCTTTGCGCGCATTCGCTTTCGCGGGCGCGATTTTTGGTTCGGGATCGTCGTGGCAACCATCTTGCTGCCCAACGTCATTTTGCTCGTCCCGCAATTCATCATTTTCACGCAACTGGGTTGGGTTGATACCTTTTTGCCGCTGGTCGTCCCGCTGTTTTTCGGCGGAGGGGCATTTAACATTTTCCTGCTGCGCCAGTTCTTTGCGTCCATCCCGGAAGAACTGGCCGATGCCGCACGGATTGACGGTTGCAGCGAATTTGGCATCTATTGGCGCATTATGCTGCCACTGTCACGACCTGCGCTCATCACCGTTGGAATATTCACGTTCCTGGCGGCCTGGAATGACTTACTTGGCCCCATCATCTATTTGCGTACACCCGACAATTTTACGCTTGCCGTCGGCTTAGCTTTGTTCCGTAGCCAACTGAACACACGTTGGGAGTTGCTCATGGCAGCTTCAACCGCGACTATTTTGCCAGTCGTCATCCTGTTCTTTCTGGCGCAGCGCTACTTCATTCGAGGCATCGTCACGACGGGCCTGAAATAATTCGCTTATAACCACCAATAAAAGTGTCGTATGACCACGGTAGTCTTGCTAGGGACGCTGGATACTAAAGGCAAGGAATACGAATATTTGCGCACACTGATCTTGGCCGCTGGTTGTGATGTGGTCATGGTCGACGCGGGCATTCTAGGGCTGCCCCAAACCGCTGCTGATATTTCGCGTGAGCAAGTTGCGGCGGCTACCAATGAGAATGTGCGGGCGCTCTCCGCCGCCGGGGATCGTGGCGCGGCAGTCCAAAAGATGTCTGAAGGAGCCACCGCGATTGTGCTTAATCTGTACCGCGAGGGGCGACTTCAAGGCATTCTTGGCCTGGGCGGGTCGGGCGGTTCATCCCTTGTTACTCAGGCCATGCAAGCGTTACCTGTCGGTGTGCCCAAGCTCATGGTTTCAACAATGGCCTCTGGTGATACCCGTCCCTATGTAGGCTCTACGGACATCACGATGATGTATTCTGTGGTCGATATTGCGGGTATCAACCGTATCTCGCAGCGCATTTTGAGCAACGCGGCAGCCGCGATTGTTGGGATGGCAAAAGTTGAGGCGAGTTCTGGGACCGACGCCAAGCCGCTGATCGCGGCGACGATGTTTGGCGTGACAACGCCATGTGCTAATGAAGCTCGCCAGATCATGGACTCACTCGGATACGAAGTGCTGGTGTTCCATGCCACAGGTGCGGGTGGTCGTTCGATGGAAGGGTTAGTCAAAGATGGCTATATCAGCGGCGTGTTGGATATAACCACGACTGAGCTGGCAGATGAGTTGGTCGGCGGTGTATTGAGCGCTGGACCGTCTCGGTTAGAGGCTGCGGGCACGCTTGGAATACCGCAAGTGGTGTCGTTAGGCGCTCTGGATATGGTTAATTTCGGGCCGCTCGAAAGTGTTCCCGTTAAGTTCCGAGGCCGAAACCTGTACCAGCATAACGCCACTGTAACATTGATGCGCACGACCGCCGATGAAAATGCAGAGTTGGGCAAGATTATTGGACGCAAGCTGAACAAGGCACGCGGTCCAGTCACCGTGTTTATCCCGCTACGCGGCGTTTCAAGTATTGACGTGGAAGGGCAGCCATTCTACGATACTTTAGCCGACCACGCTTTATTTGAGAACGTGAAAGCCACGCTCCGACCAAACATCGACATTCAAGAACTCGACATGGACATCAACGACCCGCGTTTTGCGAGTGCCATGGCTCGCCAACTTGACGAGCACATCCGCACCATGTCGAAACGGCCCGTCCGGGAGCAACGATGAACCGAACAGAAGCAATAGAGCGGTTAAAGGCCACCGTCAAGAAAGGCGAAGTCATTATAGGTGCTGGAGCCGGTAACGGACTGTCGGCTAAATGTTATGAGGTTGGCTGTGTCGATCTGATCATCATTTATAATTCTGGGCGCTATCGTATGGCTGGACGCGGATCGCTGGCTGGGATGCTGCCTTACGGCGACGCCAATGCAATAGTCGTCGAAATGGCTGGTGAGGTACTGCCCATCGTCAGGAATACGCCGGTACTTGCAGGGGTGTGCGGAACAGACCCATTCCGGTTGATGCCCCATTTCCTGAAACAACTTAAAGAAATGGGATTCAGCGGCGTCCAGAACTTTCCAACCGTCGGCTTGATCGACGGTGTATTCCGACAAAACCTGGAAGAGACCGGGATGAGCTATAGCCTGGAAGTGGACATGATCCGCGAAGCGCGTAAGCTCGACCTGCTCACCGCGCCGCATGTGTTCACGCCGGACGACGCTATCGCTATGGCTGAG
>WNFM01224798.1_pt1 | contig 16902 bp, 11 predicted proteins | sample 5400271 | NCBI WGS metagenome assembly WNFM01 (sample SAMN13153352, study PRJNA577476) | soil metagenome | isolation source: 60 cm saprolite on Douglas fir-dominated hillslope | place: USA:California | collected 2013-09-17
GATCTGCGATTATGCCTTGCCCGAACGACGGTTGATGCACCGCACCACGGTCGTCGGCTCGCAGCCGTTTTGACGCTGTTGCTTTTTTTTTTTTGCGGAGGCGGCAATCGCCACCGAAGTTGAATTGAAGCTTGTCGCCCCGCCGGGCAATCTGCCCAGGCTTCGGCGCGCGCTCGAAATCATGGCGAAAGGACGCGCCGGGCGGCGGCTTCAGCTCGTCAGCACCTATTACGACACTGTCGATCGCGCGCTGCGGCGGCGAGGGCTGGTGCTGCGGGTGCGCGAGCGCAACGGGCGTTTCGTGCAGACGGTCAAGTCCGACAGTCAGGCGGATGCCGGCGCACTTGCCCGCGGCGAATGGGAAGACCCGATATCCGGCCCGGGGCCGACCCAGGAAGCCCCGGAAAGCGGTCAGTTTCTGACCTCAGACATAGCCGACGAGCTGGTGCCGCTGTTCCGGACGGAGGTCAGCCGCAACGCCATCGATCTCTCGCCGCTGCCCGGCACGCAGATCGAGGCGGCGATCGACCACGGCCAGATTTTCGCGCCGGGCCGGCACGCGCGCGAGCGGATCAGCGAGGTAGAGCTGGAACTGAAGAGCGGCGCGGCCTCGGCGCTCTACGACATTGCCCTTGATCTGCTCGACGTGGCTCCGGTTCGGCTCGAACCGCGCAGCAAGGCGGAGCGCGGCTACCGGCTGGCGGCGGAACGGTCGCAACGGCTCGCCCACGCCCATTTCGAGCCGCCCGACCTAGATCCCGGGATGAGCGGCGATGCGGCGCTGCAGCGCATCGGCATTACCTGCCTCGAACGGGTGCTCCGCAACGAACAAGCGGTCCGCCGCCGCTCGTCCGAGGGGGTTCATCAAATGCGCGTCGCCGTCCGCTGGCTGCGCGCCATTCTCTCCACGTTCGCGCCGATGCTCCCGCCGGATCAGCGACGCCGGGCGTCGAAAGAGTTGCGCTGGCTCGCCGATGTGCTCGGCCCCGCGCGCAACCTCGATGTGTTCAGGAGCGCGCTGCTGGCTCGGGCGCCGGCGCGGCTTATCGAGCCTGGTCCGTCGAAAGCGTTGTCGGCGGCCGTCGCGCACCAGCGCAGAACCGCCTATACCGCGGCGATCGAGGCCATCCGTTCGCCGCGGTATACCGGAATGATGCTCCGACTGTTGCGGTGGTTCGACGGTTGCGGCTGGGAAACCGACCAGAGCAGCGAGGATTTGCGGGAACCGATCAGCCTTCTTGCCGTGCACGTGCTCGATCGGCGACTCGAGGTCGTACGGAGGCGCAGTGAGGATTTCGCCGATCAGTATCCGGAGCAGCGGCATCGCCTGCGCATCGCTCTGAAAAAGCTGCGCTATGCCAGCGAGGCGCTGGCGACGCTGTATGACCCGGACAAGGTCCGGCCCTTCGTCCGGCGGCTGAAGCAGTTGCAGGACGATCTCGGCGAGATCAGCGATGTGCGCGTCGCCCATCACATCGTCGCTGGGCTATCCCGCGGCAATCCCACTGTTGTCGCCGAGGCCGGCGAGCGCCTCGTCGCCTGGCACGAGGAAGGACTGGAAGATCGTGAGGCGAGCCTGCGGCAACGCCTCGGCGACCTGCTCGCGATGGGGCCGTTCTGGGCCTTGCCGAGCACCTGACCGCCTCTGCTCAGCGGCAAAATTCCTGTGCTCCGAGACTCTGGCGCAGTGCCGGGCTCATCGACCAGCTGTTGAAAATGGAAGAGAGCGGCGAGCGGACGACGCTGTTCAAGGAAATGATGAATATGCTGCTTGCGCATTCGCATGCCGAGCAGAACGTGCTGTACAAAGAGATGGAAAAATCCGACGAGGCGAAGCCGCGAAAATTCCCACTCGAAGGCACCAACGAACATCAGATCGTCGAGCAGCAACTGCAGCAGATGGCGAAGGCGCGCAACAAGGCGAGCGAGCAGTGGACGGCCCAGCTCACCGTGTTGCGCGAGCTGGTCAACCACCATGTCAGGGAGGAGGAAAGCACCGGGTTTTCCTGCGCCCGCAATGAATTCGACAGCGAGCAGCTCGAAAAATTCGGCGAGCAGTTCCGGCGCCAGAAAGAGCAGCTGATGGCCGAGGCGTAAGCCGGGTCATCGCTCCGCGGCGAAGCGCGGCATCGCCTCGCGGGCGAAGAGCCGCATCGAGGCGAGCGCGGCCTCGTAGGGCAGCGCGTTGAAGTTCACCTGCAGCGAGGCGTGCTCGAAGCCGCCGAACTCGCGCTGCAACCGTGCAACCGTCTCGGCAATCTCGGCGGGCGAGCCGATCCAGGCGCCTCCCGCCGCGATCTGCTCCGCCGCGTTCGACGCGCGCAACGCGGCAATGACTTTGTCGTAACCCGGATAATCGGCAGAGGACATGCCGTCGAGCCAGTCGCTCGCGGCGTCGACAAGCGAGTGCAGATACGCGTCGAGCAATGGCGAGGCGAAGGCGCGCGCCCGCTCGCCATCCGCGTCGCAGTACATGTGGAAGGCGATCATGACCTCGCCTTCGCCGGGATGGCCGGCCGCCTTCCATGCGCTGCGGTAAGCCGAAAGCAGCGGCCGCATCTTTTCGGCGACAAACGCGATCGCCATGACCGAATAGCCCATGCGCCCGGCGAACTCGAACGACTCAGGAGTGTTCAGCGCGGCGACATAGAATTTCGGCCGCGGCTGCTGCGTCGGCCGCGGCAGCGACGTGGTGTTGTCGATCGCGTGAAAGCGGCCGCGATGAGTGACGTTCTCCTGCGTCAGCAGCAAATCGACCTGTTCCATCCCCTCGCGGAAGCGCGCCACCGACTCGTCGGGCGAGCGGGCGAAGCGGCGGAATTCGTGCGGCAGAAACGCGCGCGCAAAGCCGACATCGAGCCGGCCGCCGCTGATCGCATCGAGCATCGCGATCTCGCCGGCGAGCTTCAGCGGGTGATTGAAGGCCGGCAATACTGCGCCGGTGACCAGCCGGGCGTTGCGTGTGCGCTGCGCCGCCGCCGCCAGAAATACGATCGGGTTCGGGCTGTAGCCGCCGTAATAATGGAAATAATGCTCGACAATGCGGATATGGGTGAAGCCGAGCCGGTCGGCTTCCTCGGCGAGATCGAGCGCTTCCCGGAAATAGGCCTCGCCTGATTTCTCCTCCGGCTTTACATCGGGAAAAAACTGAACGCCGAACTGCATGGCGCGAAGGATAAAGCCGACCGTGCTAACGTGCCACTGGAATACCCGGCCCGAGCAGGAGGCAAGGGATGGACAGCACGGCACTGCGCGAGCTTCAGGCGCCGCTCAAGGCGAAGTACCGCGACGAGCCCGGCGCGGCGCTGATCACCTTGCGCGCGAAGGGCGACCTCGCCGACAGCGCGATCGCCTGCAAAGTCGAGACTGGGCGCGCGCTCGTCGAGGCCGGGTTGCATCCGGCGACCGGAGGCAGCGGCCTCGACGCCTGCTCCGGCGACATGCTGTTGGAAGCACTTGTCGCCTGCGCCGGGGTCACCTTGAAGGCCGTAGCGACCGCGCTCGAATTCCGCCTCGATGGCGGCAGCGTCAAGGCCGAAGGCGATCTCGACTTCCGCGGCACCTTGGGGGTGGACCGCACGGCGCCGGTTGGCTTTCGCGCAATCCGGCTCGCCTTCGATCTCGACACCGACGAACCGCAGGAGCGCATCGACACTTTGCTGAAATTGACCGAGCGCTATTGCGTCGTGTTGCAGACCCTGCGCAACCCGCCGGAGATCGCCGCGAGCATCTCGCAGCAGCCCGGATGAGCCTGCCCAAAACCTAGGCAGGCCGCGGCATAAAATAGCGGGACTCTCGCAAGTTCGCTTGGCGTTCCCAAGTTAGCTCATGCATACTATCCAATTGCGCGCCCGCGGCCCGTCGGCGCGTCGGGAAAGTGCGGACAACGGGCCCGTTTAAAAAGCGAGCGAGGATGGCAGCAGCGCAAGCCAACAGAGGCCTCTACGATCCGCGCAACGAGCATGATGCGTGCGGCGTCGGCTTTGTCGCCAATATCAAAGGCCGAAAATCGCACGACATCATCCGGCGCGGATTGCAGATCCTCGTCAACCTCGACCATCGTGGCGCGGTCGGCGCCGATCCCTTGGTCGGGGATGGCGCTGGCTGCATGATCCAGATGCCGGACGCGCTGTTGCGCGATTGGGCCGAGGGGCGTGGCATCGAGTTGCCGGCGCAAGGCCGCTACGCCGTGGCGATGTGCTTTCTGCCGATGGATGAAAAGGCGCGCGCCGTCGCGATCGAGCATGTCGAGGCGTTTGTGCGCGCCGAGGGCCAAACCTTGCTCGCCTGGCGCGACGTCCCGATCGACACCGCCGGCCTTGGCGCCAAGGTCATCGAGGCGATGCCGTTCATCGCCCAGGCGATCGTCGCGGCAAGCCCCGACATCCCCGACCAGGACGCGTTCGAGCGCAAGATCCTGACCATCAGGAAGCAGGTGCTGAACACGGTCGGCACGCTGGCCGAGCGGCTGCCACCGATGCGCGACCTCTACATGCCGTCCTTCTCGACACGGACGCTCGTCTACAAGGGCCTGCTCTTGGCGCCGCAGGTCGAGAGCTTTTACGAAGATCTGCGCAACCCGCTGACCGTGTCGGCGCTGGCGCTGGTGCACCAGCGCTTCTCGACCAACACCTTCCCGTCCTGGCGTCTCGCGCATCCCTACCGGTTCATCTGCCACAACGGCGAGATCAACACGGTGCGCGGCAACACCAACTGGATGGCGGCGCGCCGGCAGGCGATGTACTCGGACCTGCTCGGCGACGATCTAGCCAAGATGGTGCCGCTGATCGGCCCCGGCCAATCCGACACCGCCTGCATCGACAACGCGCTCGAGCTCCTCGTCATCGGCGGCGGCTATTCGCTGGCGCATGCGATGATGATGCTGATCCCGGAGGCATGGTCCGACCCGCTGATGGATCCCGAGCGCCGCGCCTTCTACGAATACCACGCCGCGCTGATGGAGCCGTGGGACGGGCCGGCGGCGATCGCCTTCACCGACGGCCGCCAGATCGGCGCCACCCTCGACCGCAACGGGCTGCGCCCGGCCCGGTACATCGTCACCGACGACGACCATGTGATCATGGCTTCAGAGTCCGGCGTGCTGCCGGTGCCGGAAGAGAAGATCGTCCGCAAGTGGCGGCTGCAGCCCGGCAAGATGCTGCTGATCGACCTCGAAGAAGGCCGCATCATCAGCGATGACGAGATCAAGAAGAAGCTCGCCGCCGAGCACCCCTACGAAGCCTGGCTGAAGCAGACACAGTGGCAGTTGGAAGATCTGCCAGAAGCGCCCGAGGCGGCACTGCCGGCGGTGTCCAACGACCCGTCGACCCGGCTCGACCAGCAGCAGGCCTTTGGCTACACCCAGGAAGACATCCAGTTCTTCCTGGAGCCGATGGCGCGCGAGGCCGACGATCCGGTCGGCTCGATGGGCACCGACACGCCGATCGCCGCGTTCTCCGATCGGCCCAAGCTGCTCTACAACTACTTCAAGCAGAACTTCGCGCAGGTCACCAACCCGCCGATCGACCCGATCCGCGAAGAATTGGTGATGTCGCTGATTTCGATGATTGGGCCGCGGCCGAACCTGCTTTCCCATGAGGTCGGAACGCATCACCGTCTCGAAGTGAAGCAGCCGATCCTGACCGATGCCGATCTCGCCAAGATCCGCAACATCGAGCGGTTGGTCGACGGCCGGTTCAAGACCGACACGTTGGACATCACCTGGCCGGTCGCGGAAGGCGCGGCCGGCATCGAGCCGGCGCTCGACCGGATCTGCCACGAGGTGACCGCTGCGGTCGAGGCCGGGCACAACATCCTGATCCTCTCCGACCGCGCGGTGTCGCCGGAACGCTGCCCGATCCCGGCATTGCTCGCCACCTCGGCGGTGCACCACCACCTGATCCGCCAGGGTCTGCGCACCAAGACCGGCATCGTCGTCGAGACCGGCGAGGCGCGCGAGGTGCATCATTTCTGCGTGCTGGCCGGCTACGGCGCCGAGGCGATCAACCCCTATCTCGCCTTCGCCACCTTGGAGCAGATCCGCACCGAAAACGGGCTGCCGCTCTCTGCCGAAGAGGTGCAGAAGAACTACTCGAAGGCGCTCGGCAAAGGGATCCTCAAGGTCATCTCCAAGATGGGGATCTCGACCTATCAGTCCTATTGCGGCGCGCAGATCTTCGACGCCGTCGGATTGCAGAGCGACTTTGTCGAGAAGTATTTCACCGGCACCGCGACGACGATCGAGGGCGCCGATCTCACCGCCATCGCCGAGGAGGCGCTGGTTCGGCATGCGCGCGCCTATGGCGAGGACCCGCTCTACCGCGAGATGCTCGATCTCGGCGGCGACTACGCCTTCCGGCTGCGCGGCGAGGCGCATGCCTGGACCCCGCACACGATCGCCAAATTGCAGCACGCCGTGCGCGGCAATTCGCTCGACGACTACAAGGCGTTTGCGCAGAGCCTCAACGACCAGAGCGAGCGGCTGCTGACGATCCGCGGGCTGATGCGCTTCCGCATGGCCGATGAGGCGATCCCGCTCGACGAGGTTGAGCCGGCCGCCAACATCGTCCGCCGCTTCTCGACCGGGGCGATGAGCTTCGGCTCGATCAGCCGGGAGGCGCATACGACGCTGGCGATCGCGATGAACCGCATCGGCGGCAAGTCGAACACCGGCGAAGGCGGCGAAGAGGCGGATCGCTACAAGCCGCTGCCGAACGGGGATTCGCGGCGCTCGGCGATCAAGCAGGTCGCCTCCGGCCGGTTCGGCGTCACCACCGAATACCTGGTCAACGCCGACGTGTTGCAGATCAAGATGGCACAGGGTGCCAAGCCCGGCGAGGGTGGGCAATTGCCCGGCCGCAAGGTCGACAAGGCGATCGCCAAGGTGCGCTACTCGACCCCCGGCGTCGGGCTGATCTCGCCGCCGCCGCACCACGACATCTATTCGATCGAGGATCTGGCGCAGCTGATCCACGATCTGAAGAACGCCAATCCGAAGGCGGCGATATCGGTGAAGCTGGTCTCCGAGGTTGGGGTCGGCACCGTTGCCGCCGGCGTATCGAAGGCGCGCGCCGATCACGTGACGATCGCCGGCTACGAGGGCGGCACCGGCGCCAGCCCCCTCACCTCCTTGACCCATGCCGGCTCGCCCTGGGAGATCGGCCTCGCCGAGACGCAGCAGACGCTGGTGCGCAATGGTCTGCGCGGCCGCATCGCGGTGCAGGTCGATGGCGGCGTGCGCACCGGCCGCGACGTCGTCGCCGGCGCGATGCTCGGCGCCGACGAGTTCGGCTTCGCCACCGCGCCCTTGATCGCCGCCGGCTGCATCATGATGCGCAAATGTCACCTGAACACCTGCCCGGTCGGCATCGCCACGCAGGACCCGGTATTGCGCAAGAAGTTCACCGGCCAGCCCGAGCACGTCATCAACTATTTCTTCTTCGTCGCCGAGGAAGTGCGCGAGCTGATGGCGCAGCTGGGCTTCCGCACCTTCGACGAGATGGTCGGCCGGGTCGACCGGATCGACATGGTGCCCGCGGTCAATCACTGGAAGGCGAAGGGCGTCGATCTCTCGCGCCTCTTGTACCAGGAGCCGGCCAAGCCCGGCGTCGCGATCTACCATTGCGAGGAGCAGGACCACCATCTTGACAAGGCGCTCGACAACGAGCTGATCGCCGAGTCGGAGCCGGCGCTCGAACGCAAGGAGCCGGTGCGTATCGAGAAGCCGATCCGCAACGTTCACCGCACCGTCGGCGCGATGCTGTCGGGCCAGGTCGCCCTGCGTTACGGCCATGCTGGACTGCCCGAGGACACGATCTGGGCGCGCTTCAAGGGCAACGCCGGCGGCAGCTTCGGCGCGTTTCTGGCGCACGGCGTCACCCTCGAACTCTACGGCGACGCCAACGACTATGTCGGCAAGGGGCTGTCCGGCGGCCGCCTGATCGTGCGCCAGCCACAAGAGGCGACGCGCGAGCCGACGGAGAACATCATCATCGGCAACACCGTGCTGTATGGCGCCATTGCCGGCGAAGCTTATTTCGAGGGTGTTGCCGGCGAGCGCTTCGCGGTGCGCAACTCCGGTGCCATCGCCGTCGTCGAGGGCACCGGCGACCACGGCTGCGAATACATGACCGGCGGCGTCGCCGTCGTGCTCGGCGAGACCGGGCGCAATTTCGCCGCCGGCATGTCAGGCGGGATCGCCTATGTCTGGGACCCGAAGGGCCGCTTCGCCAGCCTGTGCAACCAAGCGGGCATCGATCTCGAAGCGGTTGTCATGGACGAGGGCGACGCCGAGGAGCACGAGCGCCCGCGCCAGCGCGCGGCCAATGTCGTCGACAACGGCATGGGCGACATGCTGCGCTTCGACGGCCAACGGCTGCGCATCCTGATCGAGCGCCACCATCTCTTCACCGGCAGCGCCCGCGCCCGCAGGCTCCTCGAAGACTGGGACAACACCCTCGCCTCCTTCGTCAAGGTCACGCCGAAGGATTACCGGCGCGCCCTCCTCGAACTCAAAGCGGAGCGCGACGCCGCGCAAATGGCTGCCGCCGAGTAACTGCTCGGTCATGGCCGGGCTTGACCCGGCCATCCACGTCGCCGACTCTCGCGCGAAATTCGCCAAAAGGGGGGAGGCATGCGGCGTCGGGTTGTTCTGGCAGCGCTCGGCGCGGCGATTACCGGCGCAGCACCCGCGATTGCCGTCGCACAGAAACCAAAGCGCATCGCCGTCCTGATGGCGGTTGCCGAAACGGACCCCGATGTCCGCGCCGGTCTCAAGGTATTCTCCGAGCAGCTGCGCAGTCTGGGTTGGGGCGAAGGCCAAAACCTCCTGATCGAGTATCGCTGGGGCGACGCCAAACCCGAGCGCATCTGCGACTTTGCGCGGGATCTGGTCCAGCTGTCGCCTGACGTCCTCGTCGCTCACTCGACGCCGCCGACCGCGGCGTTGAGCCGGGAGACCCGGTCGATACCGATCGTCTTCCTGACGGTTACCGATCCCGTCGGTCAGGGGCTGGTGGCGAGCCTGGCTCACCCCGGCGGGAACGTCACCGGCTTTTCCGTGTTCGAGGCCCCGCTCGGCGCCAAATGGCTGCAATTGTTGAGCGAGATAGCACCCGGCATCAGGCGGGCCCACATCGTTTTCAATCCAGTGACCGCGCCTTACTACAACCTGTACCTGCGGGTGATAGAAGAGCACGCTGCAGAGTTCACGATCGAGCCTATCCCGGTTCAGGTTCGCGACGAAGCCGAACTTGCCCAGGCCATCGTCAGCGCCGGAAGTCAAAGCGGCGTCGGCCTTTTCGTGCTGCCTGACAGCGCCAACGTCGTTCACCGCGATCTGATCATTCGGCTTGCGGCGCAGTACCGTTGCTGCCCGCCATCTATTATTTCCGATATTTCGCAACGGATGGCGGCCTCATCAGCTACGGCCCCGATGAACTCGACTTGTTTCGGCGCGTCGCAGGATACGTGGATCGCATCCTCAGGGGCGCCGAGCCCGCCAGTTTGCCGGTTGATCAACCTGAAGACCGCGAGGGCACTCGGTCTCGCGGTGCCGCAATCGCTCCTCGCCCGCGCCGACGAGGTCATCGAATGAGACGCCGCGACCTTATCGCGATGTTCGGCGGTGCGGCCGCCCTGTTGCCGCTCGCCGCCCGTGCGCAGCAATCCGAGCGGGCGCACCGGATTGGTGCCTTGATAGCTTTCCCCGAGAATCACCCGACGGCGCGGGCATTCGTCGATGCTTTTGTGCAGGGTTTGCAGAGCCTCGGATGGGTCGAGGGCAAGAATATTCGAACCGAATACCGGTTTGCCGCCGGCGATCCGGTCCTGTTCAGGCGCCATGCGGCCGAACTTGTCGGCTTGGCGCCGGATGCAATTCTCGCCAGCACGGCACCGGCGCTCGCAGCCCTGCGGGAACGGACGCGGACGATACCGATCGTTTTTGTCGTCGTCCCCGATCCGGTCGAGCTGGGCTTTGTTCAGAGTCTCGCGCGGCCCGGAGGTAACGTCACGGGGTTTGCCTCCTACGATGCCTCGATCGTCGGAAAATGGCTCGAATTGCTGAAGGAAGCGGCACCAGATGTCACTCGCGCTGCGGTGATCTTCAATCCTGACACGGCTCTCGCTCCGCCGTTGAACCGGGTGATTGCGGCGGCCTCCTCTCTCGGCATCACGGTGACGCTGGCTCCGGTGCACGATGACCCGGAGATCGAGCAAGCGCTCGGGGAGGAGGCACGCAAGCCGGGTGGCGGCCTTGTCGTTTTGCCGGACAGTTTCAACGTGACGCATCACAGTGTGATTACCGCCCGCGGCAACCGTTCACCGTTTGCCTACCATCAGCTGGGGCGAATTCACGCGGCTCGGTGGTCTGCTCTCTTACTGGTTCGATGCGAGCGAGCTGCATGCGGCAGCGGCATCATACGTTGATCGCATTCTGAGGGGCGCCGATCCGGCCGACCTCCCGGTGCAATACCCGACCAAATTCGAGCTGGTCATCAATCTGAAGACCGCGAAGGCGCTCGGCCTCACCGTGCCGCAATCCCTCCTCGCCCGCGCCGACGAGGTCATCGAGTGAATCGCCGCGACCTTATCGCGATGTTCGGCCTAGTGGCGGCCATGTCACCACGGGCCGGTCTGGCACAGCAAAAGCCGATGCCGGTGATCGGCTGGCTCGGCAATCCGGGCGCGAATGCGCCATTTTTGGCCGCGTTCGCCAGGGACTGAGCGAGACCGGCTACGTCGAGGGACAAAATCTGGCGATCGAATTCCGCGGGGCGGAGGGTCACTATGATCGGTGGCCGGCATTGGCCGCCGACCTCGTCGCCCGCAAGGTTGATTTGATCGTCGCAGGCGCCGGCACCGACGCGGCGCTGGCAGCGAAACGCACAACCTCAACGATCCCGATCGTTTTCACCGGCGCCGGCGACCCGGTCAGGGACGGCCTCGTCGCCAGTCTCGCTCACCCCGGCGGCAACCTCACGGGCTTCAGCAACCTCGGCGGCGAAACCGTGCGCAAGCGGCTCGAGCTGCTTGCCGAGCTGATCCCCCAGGCCAAGGTGATCGCCGTGCTGGTGAACCCGAAAAATTCGAATGCCGAGCGCATCACCGGAGATTTGCAGGAAGTGGCGCACGCCAAGGGGGTGCAGCTCCCGATCCTGAAGGCCGCCACCGCAGTCGAGATCGATGCGGCCTTTGCCTCTCTCGTCCAACTGCAACCCGGTGCGCTCCTCGTCGTCGGCGATCCGTTCTTCTTCAACCGGCGCGAGCAGCTCGTGGCGCTGGCATCACGCCATGCTGTTCCGGCGTTCTATCAATTGCGTGAATTCGTCGAGGCCGGCGGCCTGATCAGCTATGGCGCGGACCAAACGGATGTCCCGCGTCGGGCCGGCATTTATGCCGGAAAGATACTCAGCGGCGCCAAGCCCGCCGACCTGCCGGTCGAACAGCCGACCAAATTCGAACTGGTCATCAACCTGAAGACCGCGAGGGCACTCGGTCTCGCGGTGCCGCAATCGCTCCTCGCCCGCGCCGACGAGGTCATTGAGTGAGGCGGCGGGAACTGCTCGCCCTCGCCGTCGGCGCGGCCGCCCTCCGCCCGTTCGTGGCCCGCGCACAGCAGAAGGCGATGCCGGTGATCGGCTTCCTCGGCGGCGTGTCGCCCAGGCCTTTTGCGCCGTTTGTGGTCGCATTTCGCGATGGACTGAGCGAAGCTGGCTACGTCGAGGGACAAAACCTGGCGATCGAATTCCGCTGGGCCGAGGGAAGCTATGAGCGGCTGCCCGCATTGGCCGCCGACCTTGTCGGGCGCAAGGTCGATCTGATTGCGACAGGCGGCGGCACGGTTGCGGCGCTCGCAGCAAAAAGCGCAACCTCGACAATCCCGATCGTCTTCGCCGGCGGTGGCAACTCCGTCGCGAATGGCTTGGTCGCTAGTCTCGCCCGGCCGGGCGGCAATGTCACGGGCATCACCTTCCTTGCCGTCGAGCTGATGCCCAAGCGCCTCAAGCTGGTCTCGGAGCTGGTTCCCCGCGCCAGGGTGATCGCCCTGCTGGTGAACCGGAACAACGCAAATACCGAGGACGTGATGGGAGGGGTGCAGGGAGCGGCGCACGCAAAGGGGGTGCAGCTCGCTGTCTTCAAGGCCGGCAGCGAAGGCGAGATCGACGCTGCCTTCGCCTCCCTCGTTCAACTCCACGTCGGCGCGCTCGTCGTCGGCGGCGACGCGTTCTTCATCGACCGGCGCGACCAGCTGGTGGCGCTGGCATCGCGCCATGCCGTTCCGACGATCTATCCCTTGCGTGAATTCACTCCAGCCGGCGGCCTGATCAGCTATGGAACCAGCGGCACGGCCATTCATCGCCAGGTCGGCATCTACGCCGGAAGGATCCTCAAGGGCGAAAATCCCGCCGACTTACCGGTGCAACAGCCGACCAAATTCGAGCTCGTGCTCAACCTGAAAACCGCGAAGGCGCTTGGCCTGACCGTGCCGCAATCCCTCCTCGCCCGCGCCGAAGAGGTCATCGAGTGAGCGGGGGTTGCATTTTTCTCTTGACAATCCGGATTTATTGTGATATGGGAAATCACCATCCAGCAATCCGGATTGATGGCTCCCGCGCAAACGGGGCCCCCGCACATTCGCCGCGGGTCGCGCCCCTTCGCGTGAATTCGCGCTGCTGCGCTTGGCGCGATTGATGCTAGCCTCCGTTTGAGGCAAGATCGATATAAGTCAGTATTGTTGACCGGCCCAATGGCTCCCCTAGTGGCTCCCAGGGGGCCGGACCGATCTTAAGGACAGCATGGGCAAGCCGACCGGATTTATGGAGGTCGAGCGCGCCGAGCGCGGCTACGAAAAGCCGGGGGCGCGCAAAAAGAGCTGGAAGGAGTTTGTAAAGCCTCTTCCAGAGCCGGTGCTGCGCGCCCAGGCCTCGCGCTGCATGGATTGCGGCATCCCGTTCTGCCACCAGGGCTGCCCGGTCAGCAATCTGATCCCGGACTGGAACAACCTCGTCTACCGCGAGCAGTGGAAGAACGCGCTTGTCGCGCTGCACTCGACCAACAACTTCCCGGAATTCACCGGCCGCATCTGCCCGGCACCGTGCGAGGCGTCGTGCACGCTGAACATCGACGACAACCCGGTCACGATAAAGACGATCGAATGCGCAATCGTCGACCGCGGCTGGGACGAAGGCTGGATCGCGCCGCAGATCCCGACGCGGCAGACCGGGAAGCGCGTCGCGGTGATCGGCTCGGGGCCGGCCGGCATGGCCTGCGCCCAGCAGCTGGCGCGCGCCGGGCATGCCGTGACCTTGTTCGAGAAGGCCGACCGCATCGGCGGGCTGCTGCGCTACGGGATCCCGGACTTCAAGATGGAGAAGCACCTGATCGACCGCCGCGTCGAGCAGATGGCGGCGGAAGGCGTCGAGTTCCGCACCTCGCTGGAGGTCGGTGTCGATGTCGGCGTCGACCGGCTGCTCGGCGAATTCGACGCGCTGGCATTGACCGGCGGCGCCGAATTGCCGCGCGACCTCGAAGTGCCCGGCCGCGAGCTCGACGGCATCCATTACGCGATGGATTTCCTGCCGCAGCAGAACAAGCGCAACGCCGGCGACCCTGAACCCATCGCCGCGCCCCAGGGCACGATCACCGCCAAGCGCAGGCATGTCGTCGTGATCGGCGGCGGAGACACCGGTTCCGACTGCATCGGCACCTCGACCCGCCAGGGCGCGGCCTCGATCACGCAGCTGGAAATCCTGCCAAAGCCGCCGGAGCACGAGAACAAGCCGCTGACCTGGCCGGATTGGCCATTGAAATTGCGCACCTCCTCCTCGCATGAGGAGGGCTGCGAGCGCGACTGGGCCGTCTTGACCAAGCGCGCGGTCGGGTCGAACGGCCGTGTCGAGGCATTGGAATGCGTGCGCGTCGAGTGGGCGCTGGGCCCGGACGGCCGCTGGCAGATGCAGGAGATGCCGGACAGCACCTTCGCGCTGAAGGCCGATCTGGTGCTGCTGGCGATGGGTTTTCTCGGGCCGCGCCGCGCCGGGATGCTGGAGCAGGCTGGAATCAATATCGATCCGCGCGGCAATGTCGCCGCCAACACGCTCGACTACCAGAGTTCGGTGCCAAAGATCTTCGCCGCCGGCGACATGCGCCGCGGCCAGTCGCTGGTCGTCTGGGCGATCCGCGAGGGCCGGCAATGCGCCCGGGCGATCGACGAATTCCTGATGGGTACGAGCCTCCTGCCGCGCTGAATAGCCGAGCGGCCTCAACCGCTTGAAACTCTTTCTGCGGCGCACCATCTGGGGGTCCGGCGTCGAGCGGTTGCGCATTGTGCGGACCGGGACCGGCGCCTCCCGCGCCTCGCATGAGGGCGGGCACATAGCGACGGAGTGCCTTTATGGACTTCGCGAATTTCACCGAACGCGCGCGCGGCGCGTTGCAGGCCGCGCAGATGGAAGCCCTCGCCGGGCGTCATCAAAACCTTCTTCCCGAGCATCTGCTGAAGGCCCTTCTGGAAGACCCCGAGGGCTTGGCGATCCGCATCGTGCGCGATGCCGGCGGCGACCCCGATCTGCTGAAGACCGCCGCCGAGGAGCGTCTCGACCGTCTGCCCAAGACCACCGAGGATGGCCCCCACCCGATCTTCATGTCGCCGGAACTGGCCGCCGTATTGCAGACCGCGAGCGAGGCGGCGCGCAAAACCGGCGACCGTTTCGTCACCGCCGAGCGCCTGCTGGCAAGCCTTGCCGCGCAGGGACCGCTGCGGGCGCTGTTCACTCGCGCCGGCGTCAACCCCGCCGGTCTGGCCGAGGCGGTCGACAGGATGCGCCAGGGCCGCAAGGCCGACGCACCGTCAGCCGAGCAGAATTGGGAGGCGCTCGCCAAATACGCCCGCGACCTGACCGAGGAAGCACGGCACGGCAAGCTCGACCCGGTCATCGGCCGCGACGACGAGATCCGCCGCACGATCCAGGTCCTGGCGCGCCGCACCAAGAACAACCCGGTGCTGATCGGCGAGCCCGGGGTCGGCAAGACCGCAGTCGTCGAGGGGCTGGCCCAGCGGCTCGCCGCCGGCGATGTGCCGGAGGGGTTGAAGGACCGGCGCGTCCTCGCGCTCGACCTGACCCAGATCCTGGCTGGCGCCAAGTTCCGAGGCGAGTTCGAGGAGCGGCTGAAGGCTGTGTTGAGCGAGATCCAGGCCGCCGCCGGCCGCATCATCGTCTTCATCGACGAGTTGCACATGCTGGTCGGCGCCGGACGCATCGACGGCGGCATCGACGCCTCCAACATGCTGAAGCCGGCGCTGGCGCGCGGCGAGTTGCGCTGCATCGGCGCGACCACCCCCGACGAATACCGCCGCTACATCGAGAAGGACGCGGCCCTCGCCCGGCGCTTCCAGCCGGTGTCGATCGACGAGCCCTCGGCCGAGGACGCCGTGTCGATCCTGCGCGGCCTGAAGAGCCGCTACGAAGTGCACCACGGGGTGCGCATCGCCGACGCGGCGATCGTCGCGGCGGTGCAGCTCGGCGCCCGCTACATCGGCGACCGCCGCCTGCCCGACAAGGCAATCGACCTGATCGACGAGGCGGCTTCACGCGTGCGCATCGCGATCGACAGCAAGCCCGAGGCATTGGATGCGATCAGCCGCCGGGTCATGCAACTGAAGATCGAGCGCGAGGCATTGCGCGCCGAGCCCGACCGCGCCTCGCAGGAGCGGCTCGCAAAGCTCGAAAGCGAGCTCGCCGAGGCCGAGAAGGAAGAGGCCTCGACCGAGGAAGCCTGGCGCGCCTCGCAATCGCGCCGCACCGAGGGACGCCAGCTCAAGGAGGAGCTGGACCAGGCGAGGAACGCGCTCGAACGCGCGCAGCGCGACGGCGATTGGAGCCGCGCCGGCGAGCTGACCTATTCGGCCATCCCGGATCTGGAAAAGCGGCTCGCCGAGGCCGAGGCACGCGCCTCGACCGAGCGCGAGGAGGTCGGCGTACGCGATGTCGCGGCGGTCGTCACCCGCTGGACCGGGATTCCGGTCGAGCGGATGCTCGAAGCCGAACGCCAACGCCTGAGGGACATGGAAGAGAATCTGGCGAAACGCGTTGTCGGCCAGCCCGAGGCGGTGCGCGCCGTCTCGAAAGCGGTGCGGCGTTCTCGCGCCGGACTGAAAGATCCGGCGCGCCCGACCGGCTCGTTCCTGTTTCTGGGACCCACCGGCGTCGGCAAGACCGAGCTGGCGAAGGCGCTGGCTGAGTTCCTGTTCGACGACGAGAACGCGATCACCCGCCTCGACATGTCGGAGTACATGGAGCGGCATACGGTGTCGCGCATGATCGGCTCGCCGCCCGGCTATGTCGGCTACGACGATGGCGGCACCCTGGCCGAGAAGATCCGGCGCAAGCCGTACCAGGTCGTGCTGCTCGACGAGGTCGAGAAGGCGCACCCCGATGTGCTCAACGTGCTGCTGCAGGCGATGGAAGACGGCCGCCTGACCGATGGCCAGGGCCGCACCGCCGATTTCCGCCACGCGATCCTGATCATGACCTCGAACCTCGGCGCCGAGGCCCTCCTCGCGCTCGGCGAGGACGAGCCGGTCGGCCATGCCCGCGATGAGGTCATGGATTCGGTGCGCGGCGCCTTCCGGCCGGAGTTCCTGAACCGGCTCGACGATGTCCTGATCTTCGGTCGCCTGGGCCGGGACGAGATGGCGCGGATCGTGGACATCCAGCTGGCTCGCGTCAACGACCGGCTGGCTGAGCGCGGCTTGGCCCTGATCGCCGACGAGGCGGCGCGGCACCGGCTGGCGCAGCTCGGCTGGGATCCGGCCTTCGGCGCCCGGCCGTTGAAGCGGGCGATCCAGGGCCTCGTCGAGGACCCGATCGCCGAGCGCCTGCTCGACGGCCCGACTGACCA
>WNFM01343420.1_pt1 | contig 16901 bp, 21 predicted proteins | sample 5400271 | NCBI WGS metagenome assembly WNFM01 (sample SAMN13153352, study PRJNA577476) | soil metagenome | isolation source: 60 cm saprolite on Douglas fir-dominated hillslope | place: USA:California | collected 2013-09-17
GTCCGGCGTCGTGCATGTCGACGGCAAGGGATCGCGCCTCGAAAAATACCTGCTGCCGGCTGGCGACACCATCTCGGAGCCGGTATTCGTCGCGCGCGGTAGCGATGCTAACGAGGGCGACGGCTGGTTGTTGGCGGCGGTCTGGCGCGCCCGGGAAAACCGCAGCGATCTCGCAGTGTTCAACGCCAACGACATCGAAGCCGGCCCGGTCGCGCTGGTGCAGCTCGGCCATCGCGTGCCGGACGGTTTTCATGGCAACTGGGTCGGGGCGGCTTGAAACGTCATACTGGAGAGTCGTCATGCCCGGCCTTGTGCCGGGCATCCACGTCGTTCTTTGGCGCCAAGACGTGGATGGCCGGGACAAGCCCGGCCATGACGGACCTCCTTTAGTAGCGCGTCGCATCAATACCCAGGTAAGTATTTGTGATATCGATATTTATTCATTTACTTCCTTCCGCTCACGTTATTTTGACACTGTAAAGATTTCGCTTGACGCTCTCTTCCGTCGTCTCTAATGTCATCTTTACAATGTAAAGATTGGCCCAACGAGGCTGCCATGACGATTTTCCTCATCCTCGCCCCCTACGGCGCCTTCTCGCTACTGATGCTGGCGGCTTCCGCCACCGTGAGCCTGTTCGCTTCCGCCGCGATCTGCCTGATCGTGATTACCTTTGACATCGCTCGCGGGCGTTCGATCAAAATTCTTGGCGCAGGCTCGATGGTCCTGTTCGCCGCGCTCGGTGCCTATCTCACGCTGGTCGATTCCAGCTTGAGCAACTCGGCCGTGAAGCTAACCGTCGATGCCGGCGTGTTTGCGATTTCGCTCGCATCTATTGCGCTCCGTTTCCCGTTCACCCTGCAATATGCCCGCGAAATGGTCGATACCGAGACGGCCAAATTGCCTGGCTTCGTGAAGGCGAACTATATCATCACCTCGGCATGGACCGGCGCTTTCCTGTTGATGATGATTGCAAATGTGCTGATGATCTACGTGCCGGCCTGCCGCTATGGTCCGGACTCGTGATTGCATTCGCCGCCCGCAACAGTGCTGCCTATTTCACCAAATGGTACCCGGCGTACGTGAAGGCGAAATACGGAGCTCCCTCGGCCGCCGCCAATGCGCTGGCCGGGATCTGAGCAGGCGACCGACAACATGGCTTGAGGGGACATCACGATGAAGGACGTATTCGCCCGACTCTTGACCGACTTCCTTTCCACCATCGTGTTCCTTGCCGTGTACCTCACAACCGACAACGTGGTGCTGGCGACGTCGGTCGCGATCGCCGGCGCGGTGGCCCAGGTTGTGTACAGCCGGGTCAAGGGAAAGCAGCTCGGCTTCATGACCTATGCCAGCCTGGCGCTGGTGGTCGTGCTCGGCAGCGTGACGCTCCTGACCCAGGATCCCCGCTTCGTGCTGGCAAAACCCTCGATCGCGCATTTCGCGATCGGCGCCATCATGCTCAAGCGCGGCTGGATGCTGCGCTACATGCCCCCGATCGTCGCCGAGACCATTCCGGAATACATCACCATCGCAGGCTACGCCTGGGCGGCGCTGATGTTCGCACTCGGCTTGGGCGTCATCGCTGTAGCATCGACCGGCGATCTCAAACTGTGGGCGCTTTATGTGTCGGTGGTTGCGATCGGGGCGAAGGTCGCGGCCTTTGCCGTGCAATATGTCGCGTTCCGCGTCCTCGTCATCAACCGGATTCGCGCCGCCCGCGCCGCGTCGATTTGACAGGGTTGGGCATCGGCGGCGAGATGCGCTATACCGCCGCCCGAGCCTGCCCAAATCCCAAAGCCATTCCGGTTTTGCGAAGATAAGTTGAGGAGACTTAAGATGGCCGTCGACGGAAACTGGAATCTCACGATGTCAACGCCGATGGGCGAGCGCAACGCAACGCTGAGCCTGAAGAATTCGGGCGGCACGCTGACGGGAACACAGGGCGCCGAAGGCAATTCGACCGAGATTTTTGAGGGCATCGCAAACGGCGACGACGTCGCCTGGAAAGTCTCCATCACCAACCCGATGCCGCTGACGCTCGAGTTCAGCGGCAAGGTGTCAGGCGACAGCATTTCCGGCGAAATGGGCATCGGCCCGATGGGCAGCTTTCCGTTCACGGGAAAAAGGGCGTAAGGGCGCTTATTAGAAGCCAAGGCGCCTCACCATACTCAGTCGTCATACGCGGGCTTGACCCGCGTATCCATCTTCTTTGAAGAGTGATGGATGGCCGGGTCAAGCCCGGCCATGACGAGTCGCGTGTGCCACTACCCCAGATTCAATTCCTTGAAAAAGTCATTGCCCTTGTCGTCGATGATGATGAAGGCCGGGAAATCCACGACCTTGATGCGCCAGATCGCTTCCATGCCGAGTTCAGGATATTCCACCACCTCGACCTTCTTGATGCAGTGCTCGGCGAGGTTCGCCGCCGCACCCCCGATCGATCCCAGATAAAATCCGCCGTGCTTCTTGCAGGCCTCGCGCACCGCGGCCGCGCGGTTGCCCTTTGCCAGCATCACCATCGATCCGCCCGCCGCCTGGAACTGGTCGACAAAGGAATCCATGCGGCCCGCGGTCGTTGGGCCGAACGCGCCGGAAGCGTAACCCTCCGGCGTCTTCGCGGGGCCGGCGTAATAGATCGGATGATTTTTAAAATAATCCGGCAGCGGTTCGCCCTTTTCCAGCCGCTCGCGCAATTTGGCATGCGCGGAATCGCGCGCGACGATCATGGTGCCTGTCAGCGACAGCCGCGTCTTGATCGGATGTTTTGAAAGCGTCGCCAAGATATCCTTCATCGGCTGGTTGAGATCGATTTTTATCACCTCGCCGCCGAGCGATTGCTCGACCGCGGGCAGATATTGCGCGGGGTTGTGCTCGAGCTCTTCCAAATAGACGCCGTCTTTTGTGATCTTGCCGAGCACCTGGCGGTCCGCCGAGCAGGACACGCCAAGCCCGATCGGCAGCGAGGCGCCGTGGCGCGGCAGCCGGATCACCCGCACATCATGACAAAAATATTTGCCGCCGAACTGCGCACCGACGCCGAGCGACTGCGTCATCTTCAATATCTCTTGCTCCATCTCGAGATCCCGGAAGGCGTTGCCATCGGCCGAGCCGTGGGTCGGCAGCGCGTCGAGATATCTGGCGGAAGCAAGTTTTACGGTTTTCATGCAGAGCTCGGCCGAGGTGCCGCCGATCACGATCGCCAGGTGATAGGGCGGGCACGCCGCGGTGCCGAGCGTCAGTACCTTCTCTTTCAAAAACGCCAGCAGCCGATCTTTTGTGAGCACCGAGGGTGTCGCCTGGAACAAGAAGCTCTTGTTGGCCGAGCCGCCGCCCTTGGCCATGAACATGAACTTGTAGGCCAAATCCGATTCTAAAGAGCCGCCCTCGGCATAGATCTCGCACTGCGCCGGCATGTTGTTGGCGGTGTTTTTCTCCTCATACATCGACAGCGGCGCTACCTGCGAATAGCGCAAATTGCGGCGCAGATATGCGTCGCGCGCGCCTTCGCTCAGCGCCGCCTCGTCGTCGCCGTCGGTGAGAACCCGTGCGCCCTTCTTGCCCATGATGATCGCGGTGCCGGTGTCCTGGCACATCGGCAACACGCCGCCGGCGGCGATGTTGGCGTTCTTCAAAAAGTCGAAAGCGACGAACTTGTCGTTGTCGCTAGCCTCGTTATCATCGAGGATCGAGCGCAACTGCTTTAAGTGCCCCGGCCGCAGATAATGGTTGATGTCGCCGAACGCAGCTTCGCTCAAGCTGCGGAGCGCCTCGCGCGACACCACGAGCATCTCCTTGCCCAACACCTGCTCGACCCGCACGCCCTCGGTCGTGATTTTCTTGTACGGCGTCGTGTCCGGCCCAAGCGGAAACAGCGGCGTATGCTTATAGGGCGGAACGGGTTTTTGCTGATCGGGAAAGGCGGTGGGGGCGTTCATGGTTTGCTCGCAAGTTTATGAGCCGGCGCGGGCTGCTCGGAGGCGCGGTTACCGGCGATTGAACCGTTCTAAGCACTTTTGCGAGAAAAGGAAGGTTCCGGATGGCTAGTCCCAAACAACAAGCGCGCTTACGGGATCGCCTCCGCCATTCTCATGTACCGATCGATGTTCTCGCCATAATAGATGCCATCGCTCTTGTGGCCTTGTTTGAAACCACCCCCCACCTTCACTTTGCTGGCCCCGATATTGTATCCGATAGCGACATAGGTGAGTTGCTCGTCGGTCAGGCTTGTCTTTCCGGCAAAGAGTGAAACAGCCACGTTCTTTAGCTCATTAAGGCAAAGCGCGAGACATTGATCGAAGTCGAACCATTTCTTCTGCAGGAAGAAGTTAGGATTGGTTCGCCGGAAAAACTGGATGTCGTACTGGAAGATCCCATAGCCATGACAGAACTTGTCCAGATTGTGGGCGGCGCCGTTATAGCCGTGATTGAAGCCTGCCAGCGTGATCAAGGCTTCGCGAGCAATATCGAACATTTCCTGGCCATGCTGGACCGACGGCGCAATCAGGGCCGCTTTATTTTTGGGAAAGGCCGACGAACGGCTGGGAAAATCAAGCGTATCCCCAACGCAGCGCTTCAGAACCTCCGCGACCGGCATCGTCTTGTAAATCAACCCCCAGGCGTCGCCATAAGACTCTTGCATTGCGATCGCGCTGATCAAATCAACCGTGAATGGTGTTCCGGCCACGGCAGCCTGAACCGGTACACGAAACTGGCTCTTGAACCAGATCAGTCCTTCTTTTTCTGTCATATCCCGCCTCCATCACAAAAGGCCATAATGCAGAAACTCCCGTACTGGTTGCAAGAGGTATTTGACTGGCGAATCCCGAAGAGCAACATCTCCGACCCGCGCAACCCATGTCTCGGCATGGCAATCACGGAGGATTGCGGTGGCTACTTTTGTCTTGATCCCCGGCGGCTGGCATGGCGGCTGGACGTTCGCCGATTTCGTCGCGCAGCTGCAACGCGCCGGCCACGAAGCCTACGCGCCGACGCTGACCGGCCTCGACGCGTCACCCGCTACGTCGCCCGGGATCGTCAATCTCGACACCCATATCGACGACGTGCTTAGCCTGCTGGCGGTCGAGGACCTCACGGGGGTGATTTTGTGCGCGCATAGGTACGGTGGGATGGTCGCGACCGGCGTTGCCGACCGCGCGTCGGAACGTATCGCGGCACTGGTCTATCTCGACGCCTTCGTGCCGGAGGATGGCCAGTCGTGGTGGGATCTGGCAGGCGACGGCTACCGCAAAATCGCGATCGAACGGGCGCGTCGCGATGGGTTTGGCGTCGCTCCGCCCGAAAACCTCGATCCACGTTGCGCGCCGCATCCGTTGGCGTCGTTCGTGCAGGCGTTGCGGCTGCAGGGGCGCGCAAACGAGATCGCGCGACGCGTCTTCGTTTATGCCAGCGGCTGGAGCGCGACGCCGTTCACCGCCCAGTATGAGCGGCTGTGCGAAAATCCCGCCTGGACCGTCCGCACGCTCGCCTGCGGCCACGACGTCATCAACGCTGCGCCGGATGCGGTGATGGAAATCCTGACCGAGGTGGCCGGCGATCTGTCGTCATAGCTTAGAGCCGTGACGAGAGGAAAAGTTTGCAATAAACCCCACCCTTGCGCTATCCGCCTGCGGACGCTTCAATAGCGCAAAGGGGCAATCACATGACACTGAGATTACAATTTCGCCGATCGACGGTGCTCGCCGCTGCGCTTGCAATGCTCATTACCATCGCACTGACCATATCAGGCACCTCCCCGGCGCGCGCCGACCGCTGCGATGATCTCGCCGCGCAACTCAAGAGCCAGATCGACGGGCTCACCGTGGGCAAGATCGCGGCCAATCTGATCTATCTGTCGCACCCGCAGGCCAAGGAGCTCACGCTCGGCTGCGCCGGCCGCAACTATGCCAACCAGTTGTTTGCAAAAGCCGACAGCCGCAAGCCGAAGCCGGCCTTCCTCGACCTGGTCGCCAGCGCCTCCGCCATCATCTTCACGCTGCCGAAGGACGACATGCTGCGGGGCGCGACGCGCTGCATCAAGCGGATGGGGATTTTTTACGGCAGCGACGTCTCGACGCGCTACCGCCGCCTCGACATGCATTGCACGCGGACAAAGACGGATGCGTCGATTGCCGTCTCGCGCGGCACGGATGAATGAAGAAGCCTGAACCCGGCCAGGAAACCGCCGTGGCTTGCCGCGAAAATCGAACATTTTTACGGAAATTGGAGCCTCCCGTTCACCCTATGGCGGGATTGGCCGCAGTGCCGAACTATCCGCGGCCCGGATTCACAAAACATTCGTCTCCGCCTCGTCACAGTCGGGAGCAACCTTGAGGATCCTGTTCATGACTGTTTCCAGTGTGACCGCGCCACCCCCGGTGCAAATTCTTGTACCCAGACGGCGCCGCTAACGACGCCAGCGCGCCACAGCCGATCGTTCTGGCGCCGCTTCCGCCGGGACAGGGAACGCGGATCGATCAGCTGGTCTGACGACGCTGAGGCAACCATCCGATCGTCAACGCGGGCTTGACCCGCGTATCCATCCGACTTCATGAGAGCCCTCTTTGCGAAGAAGATGGATTGCCGGGTCAAGCCCGGCAACGACGGCGGCGGGTACCAGCGGCACAAGCTTTCCCAAACGGCGCCGGTTAGGATGGCCGCGTCTGTTGCCCGGACTTCGCTGAGGCCTATACTGCGCCCGACGGCTTCTCGGGGGATGCGCAGCGATGCCCAGCACCAAGACCTACACCGGTGGCTGCCATTGCGGCATGGTGCGCTTTGAATGCACCACGGACCTGGCCATGGTGACCGCCTGCAACTGCTCGATCTGCACCAAGAAGGGCCTGCATTTCGCGTTCCTGGCGCCGAAGAGTTTTGTGCTGCGCGCCGGCGAGGATAATTTGAGGGAATATCTGTTCAACAAGCACGCGATCCGGCATCAGCTCTGCATCGATTGCGGCGTTGACGTGTTCGCGCGCGGCAAGAAGCCGGACGGCACCGAGGTGGTGGCGCTGAACGTCAGCTGCATCGACAGCATCGAGCTTGCAAAGCTTCCGATGACGCCGATCGACGGGCGGAATCGCTGAGAGTACAGCTTCACTCGTCATGGCCGGGCTTGTCCCGGCCATCCACGTCTTTGCCTCCGCGAGAGTAAAACGTGGATGCCCGGGACAAGCCCGGGCATGACGGAAGAGAGTCGATCGCCTCGATCTCTTCCTACAAATCCAGCTCCTTGTAGTGACGAAAAATGCCGTCCTCGTTGAAGGGGATGCGCCGGTCGCTGGCGAGATAGGCCTTGATGTTGGGCCTCGCGGCGACGCGGTCGTGCAGATCGACCAGGCCGGCAATCTTGCGCTCGAATGCCTTCATGCGCTTTGGAAATGCGTAACGCAATCCTTCGACGATCTGGAACAGCGACAAGTCAGCGTAACTGAGCCTGCGGCCGGTCAGATAAGAGCCGCCGTTGTTCTCCAGCAGCTGTTCGAAATAACCGAGATATTTCGGCACCCGTTCTTTCCAGAATTCCTCGGTGCGTTTCTTTGCAGGCGCACGCTGGTCCTCGTAATAAAGCGACGGGCCGAGCGGATGATGGGTGTCGTGAATTTCGAGCACAAAATCCGTCACGGTAAGCTGTAGCTGATGCACCCAGAGCCGTCCGGCTTCCGCCTTTGGTGCCAGCCCATGGCGCGTTCCGAGATAGAACAGGATGTTGGCGGTGTGCCCGATCAGAAGTTTACCGGCTTTGAGAAACGGCGGAGCAAATGGCGGCGTGCCGTTCCGCGCTTCCATCATCCGCATCATCGCCGCCACGCCATGCTCGCGCGCGACATCGGCGTAGCCGGCGCCGGCCTCTTCCAGCGCAAGGCGGACATATTCGCCGCGGCCCTGAATGGTGGGCCAGTAATAGAGCTCATACCTCATCGAGAAATCTTCCCCTGCGGACGCGCGGCATAGCGGCGCCGTTCCGCAGCTAATCTTCGCGGGAGCGGTGATGCGCCGACAGGACGTTAGTTCAATTCGCCGCGAAACAATACAGCAGGCCGTCGCCGCCGGTGCTGATCAGGTCGGCCTGCGAGCAGCCGCCATCCGGGCCTCGTGAAGGATGCGCCGCATTCCAGGATTTGACGGTTGGAACGGTTGCCGGTCCGTTGATGTCGGAGTGCCCGACCATGGCTGCCCCCTGGGTACTCGACGTCCAGTTCTTGCAAGTGCGGTCGTCCGGGCCATTGAACGCCGTACCATCCGGCTGCGATCCCGTGAGAATGTCGTGCCTGTTCGGCTTTTCTCCGTAGCCGTTGACCGTCTCACCCTTTTCGGTCAGCGCCGTTCCCTTGCTGATATTGTTGCCGCTGTGCAGCTCAGTGAGATCTTTTGCGATCACCACCCCCTTGGAATTCTTCCAGGGCCCCTTGCCGATGCGATCGCGTGCATTTACGGCCGGCGCTCCGTCGGCGGCCTGCGTCGACAGATACGCGTGCCAGGTCTTGGCGCCGGCGCCCGCGGCTTGCGCCAGCGTCTGGCAATAATTGTCGGCGCCGGCGAGGCCGCCGAGGTTGCCGCCATTGCCGATGCCGGTGCTGGTCACGAAAAAGCTCATGTCGGCCGATTGCGCCCACACGGGTTGAGCCGCAAAGACAGCGAGCGAGGCCGCCGCCAGACCGAAACACGCGCGCGAGGTAATCTTGGCGAGAGTGGGCATCTGGTCCTCCGATTTGATCTGCGTTGTTTAAAGCGGCGCTGAATAGCCAGAGATCAACACGCAACGGCGGAAGTTATTCCAGGTTCCGCGACACTGAAATGAAGACAGGGAGGATCAAACGAAAAGGCGCCGCGGATTGAACCGCGGCGCCTTATATCTTTGTCGCTTTGCGGACGATCAGGTCTGCTGGATCGCCGAGAGCTCCCAGTTGGCTCCGCGCGGGCGCACGAAGGTCCACACTTCCGTCACTTCGTTCGGCTGCTCGCTGCCCTCGACCATCCGGCCGGTCGCGCGGTCAAGGGTCCGGTCGACCAGCGAGAAACGCATCGCGACGCTGGCGTAGTCGGTATCGCCCTCGCGCCAGGCTTCCGCCAGATCGCCTTGCAGCAGTTTGACGTCGGAGGTCTTGTTGATGACGTTGCGGGCTTTGTTCTGCTCGATGTCGCGCGCGAGATACGACACCATTTCCGGCGTCGCCAGCGTATGCAGCCGCGCGATATCCTCATTCGACCACGCGGCCTGGATCTCGCTGAGCAGCCGTTCGAAGGCTTCGTAGTCGGCCGGCGAAACCTGAAGCGGCGCGCCGCCCGATCCCAGCCCAAAACCCATTCCGTTGCGTAGGCTGCTCTGTCCGCCCAGGCCGCCCGTCGCAGCGCCCGCATAGGCGGACGCCGGCGTCTGACGGCGCTGCCACCAGGACATCGCCAGCCGCACCACGAAGACGATCAGGACGATCTGCAGGATCAGGCCGAAGATCGACGACAATCCGCCGAGACCGCCGAACATTCCGCCACCAAACAGCATGCCCAACAGGCCTGCGCCGAGGAAGCCCGCGGCGAGACCGCCCAGCATGCTGCGGCCGGGACTATTGAAGAACCCGCCACCGATCGGCCTGTTGAAACCCGGGGTGCTCGGCTGGGTGATGGTGCGGTTGAACGGCAGCGCCGTGCTCGGCGCGGTCGACGTGCTAGGTGGCGCGGAAAATGTCCGCATGCCCCGCGAACCCGAGCTCAAGCCGCCGCCGACCCGGGCGTCGGCCGGCGACATAGCGAACGTGAGAGGTAACGCCAGCGACAAAACGACGGCAATGGCCTGTACGATGCCGCGGGCGCGTTGCGTGAATTTCATGTTTGTTTCCCTAAAGATCCCCGGCAGGGGGAGTGCCCTTAAGATGGGCAGAGTCGACCGAAAGTGAAGCCACCAAGTGGAACCTCGGCTGCGGCGCTCGGTCGCGGGTGGGCGGTAATGGGCTCATTAACGCGCGTCGCCCCCGGGCTTGACCTGGGGATCCGTCGCTTTTCGCGAGAACCTTCTCATGAAGGGGATGGATGGCCGGGACATAGGCAAGCGGAAGCGACGCCGTCCTTCGGACGGCTGTGCCCGGCCATGACGAGCAATGGATCGTTCGCGCACCGCCTCACGGCGGCGTCATGGTTTCCTTCACGGCGGCAACCAATTGGCTCAGCGTGAACGGCTTTGGCAAAAACGCAAATTGCTGGTTTTCCGGCAGGCTCTTCTCGAAGGCGTCTTCCGCATAGCCTGAGACGAAGATGATCCTGAGGTCCGGGTTGCGGCCGCGCATGGTCTTGAGCAGGGTCGGGCCATCCATCTCCGGCATCACCACGTCGGACACTACGAGATCGACGGCGCCGTTCTGGTGCTCCAGCGCCTCCATCGCCTCGATGCCGTTCGACGCCTCGATCACGCTGTAGCCGCGCGAGCGCAAGCCGCGCGCGTTCAGCGAACGCAGACCCTCCTCGTCCTCAACCAGGAGAATAGTGCCCTGCCCGGTCAGATCGGTCCGGGGTTTTGTCTCCGCCGCCTCCTTGGCCGCGCCATTGGTGGCGGTTGCCTCGCCCTGGACCTCCTGCTCGGGGCGGTGCCGCGGCAGGAAGATGTGGAACGAGGTACCTTCGTCTGCCTCGGAGTCCACATAAATAAAGCCGCCGGTCTGTTTGACGATGCCGTACACCGTCGACAGGCCAAGCCCGGTGCCCTTGCCGACCTCCTTGGTCGAGAAGAACGGCTCAAAAATCTTGTCGACGATGTCGGGCGCAATGCCGCTGCCGGTGTCGATGATGTCGATCCGCACATACTCCGCCGCCGGCATGCCCTTGTAGGTGAGATGCGCGGCTTCGTCCGCCGTCACATTGGCGGTCCGCACCGTCAATTTGCCGCCGTCGGGCATCGCATCGCGGGCATTGACGGCGAGGTTGACGATCACCTGGGCCAGAGATCCCGGCCATGCACCAGATCGAGTTTTACTTTCTCGCCGATCAGCCGGCGCAATAACATCGTGAGGTCGGATAGCGCATCGCCGAGATCGAGCACTTGCGGCCGCAGCGTTTGGCGGCGCGAGAACGCGAGCAGTTGTCGCACCAGCGTGGCGGCGCGCGTGGCGTTCTGCTTGATCTGCATGATGTCCTGGAACGAGGGATCGGTCGGCTTGTGTGCGTTCAACAGAAAATCGTTCGCCATCATGATGGCGGAGAGCACATTGTTGAAATCATGCGCGATGCCGCCGGCGAGCTGGCCCACCATGTCCATCTTCTGCGACTGGTTGATCTGGTTCTCCAGCGCCCGCCGCTCGGTGGTCTCCAGCATGTAAACGATGGCAGCCTCGGTCTCGCGCTCGTCTTCCTCGACTGCGGTGACGAAGAACTGCCCCCACCGCTCCTTGGCGCCATCGAGCATCGCCTCCACGGGGGGGATATCGCCCTGCCCCTCGGCCGCCCGGTTGATGGCTGCGATCAACAGGCTGCGGTCGCGCGGGTTGACCGCCCGGAAGATCGACTTGCCGGCTGCGCCGTCGGGGCTGAGGCTTTGCGCGAGTTTTGCAAACCGGGCATTGGCGCGCACCACCGCGCCGCCGCGGTCCACGGTCGCGATCGCCATCGGGGTATGATCGAAGAAGCGCATGAAGCGCACTTCGGCGGCGCGCTGCGGATCGGCACGCTCGTCGCGCGCGCGGCTGATCACGAGCGTCCGCGAGGCGCCGGGCACGCCATCGGCCCCGAACGCCAATTTGTGATAGAGCCGCACCGGCACGGTCTTGCCGCCGCGCATGCGAAGATCGATGTCGAACACCTCGGTCTTGACCTCACCGGGCACCGGCACGATCGACGTCAATAGCGCCGCCCCGTCGCCGGACACGATGTCGGTCAGTTTTAGCCCGCCGGAGCCGATTTCAGCGAGGTCGTGGTCGAGCCAGTTCGCGAGCGTGGCGTTGACGTAGACCAGATCGCCGGCGGCGTTGACCGAGAAGAATCCGCACGGCGCGTGATCGAGATATTCGATCGCGTGCTGCAGTTCCTGGAACACATCCTCCTGGCGTTCGCGGTCGCGGGTGATGTCGGCGATCGACCACACCGCGTATTTCGCCTCGCGCTTCCTCGCGCCGAGCGGCCGGACCCGCATCCGGAGCCAGCGGCCGTGCGAGCCCTCGGTCCCGGCGATGCGGACCTCCTCCTGCTGCCGCTTGCCCTCGCGCGCCGCTTTCAAGAGGCGAAACACCGCCTCGGAGACATCGGGATTGCCGATGAACACCCGTTCCACCGGGCGCACGTCCTGTGCGCTCGCCGCCCCCGTGAGCGCGAGATAGGCAGCGTTGGAATAGACCACATGGCCGCTGGCGTCGGTGACCGCGAGCCCATCATTGGCCTGGTCGGCGATGCGGCCTTTCACCGGGTCGTCTATGGTCCGATCGGCGAAGCGAATAATCCCGGCGGCGAAAGCGAACAGGTTGAACAGCCCGACCATGGCCAAAAGCGCCAGCAGGCCGAGGATATAAGGCTGCGCCTGCGCCCGGCCGATGGTCATCAGCGCGACCGCGGCGGCGACGATGCCGCCGGCCACCAGCAGCACCAGCACGATGCTGCCGCTCCGCCGCGCCGGCTCGTGGACGGCGAACGGCTCGCGTGACGGATCGTTGTCGAGTTCGGCGGTCATACCGGGGAACGAGAGCCTGTCATGGTGGTGACGGTACGCTTAATGCCTGAGTGCCTGAATCGGCCCCGCAAGCGCAAGTCCGTCAAGCCCGCTATTTCGCCCGCGACGGGCATTTCCAGTACAATTCCGCGGGCTGAACCGCTCCCGGCTCAGATCCGCCGGCCGGAAAGCCCGCGCTTCAGGCCCATCACGTAGCCGACAATCTCGGCGACCGCATGATAGTGTTCCACCGGGATCTCGTCGTCGATCTTGACGGTGGCGTAGAGCGCCCGCGCCAGCGGCACGTTCTCGACGATCGGGATATCGTGCTTGCCCGCGATTTCCCGGATCTTCAGCGCGATGCTGTCGACGCCCTTGGCGACGCAGACCGGCGCCGGCATGCCGCGTTCATAGGACAGCGCCACCGAATAGTGGGTCGGGTTGGTGATCACGACGGAGGCCTTGGGAACCGCGGCCATCATGCGCTTCTTCATCCGCGCCTGGCGCAATTGCCTGAGCCGGCCCTTGACGTGCGGGTCGCCTTCGGACTGCTTGAACTCCTCCTTCATCTCCTGCAGCGACATCTTCTGCCGCTCGTACCATTGCCGGTACTGGAAGAAATAGTCGGCGATTGCGACCACCGCGAGCATCGCCACCACGGCGCCCATCAAATGCACCGTCAGGCCGGTGGTGGCGCCGAGCAGCATCCCCGGGTCGAAGTGCATGAAAGATTCCAGGCGATGACGCTCCGGCCACAGGATCGCCATCATCACGGCGCCGAGCGCGATCACCTTGAACAGGCCCTTGGCGAAATTCGCCGCGGCCTGCTTGCCGAAGATGCGCTTGGCGCCGGCCGCCGGCGAGATCTTGCTGAATTTCGGTTTGAGAGATTCGCCCGACCAAACCAGCCGGTGCTGGATCATGTTGCCGGCGATCGCCGCCAGTGCCAGCAGCAATAGCGGTACGCCAAGCGCTGCGATCAGGGCATATTCGAGCGACTGCGCCAGCGCCAACAGGCCCGGCCCGTCGGCATGGATCATCCAGGAATTGGCGATCAGATTGCGCAGCGGCACCATGATGCCGCCGCCGATCGATCCCGAAAACGTCGACAGCACCAGCGTTGCGCCTGCGATCACGAACCAGGTGTTGATTTCCTGGCTTTTGGCGACATCGCCGCGGTCGTGGGCGTCATCGAGACGTTTTTGCGTAGGGTCTTCTGTTTTCTCTGACGTGTCGTTCTCGTCGGCCATCGATCACTGCTTTCCGTTGAGCGGTATCAAATCGTGCATGACGCCGATGAAATAATCGAGGAACGTTCCCATCATCGCCGTGATGACCACAGCGAGGATCAGGAAGCCGGCGAGGATCGACAGCGGCACGCCAACGAAATAGACCTGCATCTGCGGCATCAGCCGCGCCAGCACGCCAAGCCCGATATTGAAAACCAGGCCGAACACCAAAAACGGCGCTGACAGCTGCATGCCGATCTTGAATGCGGCGGCAAACGCTCGGGTGGCAAGTGCGGCGACGTCGCCGCTCGGCATCGTCTCGCCCGGTGAGAAGATGGCGTAGCTGTCGTTGAGCGCCGCGATCACGAGATGATGGCTGTCGGTCGCAAATAATAAGGTTATGCCAAGAAGTGTGAGGAAATTTCCGACCAACAGCCCCTGCTGGCCCTGGGTCGGATCGATCGACGTCACAAAACCGAGGCCGAGTTGCTGGGCAATCACCGAGCCCGCGACCTGCAGCGCCGCGAGCGTCACCCGGGCGGTGGCGCCGAGCACGATGCCGATGACGATCTCGTGGACCATCAAGACCAACAGCGGGTTGATCGAGCCCATGTCGACATGATAGGCGGCGCGGTGCAGCGGCAAGATGATCAGCGTCAATAGCAGCGCGATCGCGAGCTTGATGTTAACCGGAATGTTGGACTCCCCCAACCCCGGCAACAGCATCACCATGGCGCCGATGCGGGCAAATGCCAGCATGAAGGCGGCGGCAAGCGCGGGCAGCAGTGAAATATCGATGCGCATCTCTCAGGCATAGTGCATCAGCCGCCTATGATTCGCGACGATATCCGCATCATGTGGCTATGCAGCGAGTCCGCCATGAACGGCAGCGCCAACAGCAGCGTCACGAAGATCGCGAGGATTTTCGGCACGAACACCAGCGTCTGTTCCTGGATTTGCGTCAGCGCCTGGAACAGCGACACCACCACGCCGACCACGAGGCCGACCACCATCAGCGGCGACGACACCACGACAATGGTCCAGATCGCATCGCGCGCCACGTCGAGGGTTTCAGCACCGGTCATTTCAATTCCTGTTCTTTTCCAAAAAATCCATCCCCGTCATTGCGAGGAGCCCTTGCGACGAAGCAATCCAGCTTTGCGCATTACGGCGCCATGGATTGCTTCGCGGAGCCTGTCATCGGGCGCGCATTCGCGCGACCCGGTGGCTCGCAATGACGACCTAGATCGGCATCTTCATGATGTCTTCGTAGGACTGGATCACCCGGTCGCGCACCGACACCAGCGTCGAGACCGCGACGTCGGTCTCGGCCACCGCCGTCACCACGTCCATCACATTGGCCTTGCCCGACGCCATCGCCACCGTCTGGGCGTCGGATTTTTTCCCGGCATCCAGCACGCTTCCGATCGCGTCCTTGAGCAGCGCGCCGAACGACGGGCCGTCGCCGGTCTCGGAACTCTTGCCGGCGCCGCCGGTATCCAGGATGCGCGCGAGGTTGGCGTAGGCATTGGCAGCGACGGTGGGTGAAGCCATGATTTGACCTTTCCTGTTCAGGCCTTGAGGATGTCGAGCGTGCGTTGGATCATCCGCCGCGTCGCTGAGATGATGTTGAGGTTCGCTTCATAGGATCGCTGCGCGTCGCGCATGTCGGTCATTTCGATCATCGGATTGACGTTGGGATATTTGACGTTGCCGGCCTGGTCGGCGGCCGGATTGGAAGGTTCGTATTTGACGCGGAACGCCGATTGATCCGGCCGCACCTTGCCGAGCGCCACGACCTGGGCATCCAGCGTGCGATCGAGCGCGGAGGAAAATGTCGGGACTTTGCGGCGATAGGGATCGCCGCCGGAGGTCTGGGCGGTGGAATCGGCGTTGGCGATATTTTCCGAGATCACCCGCATCCTTCCCGCCTGCGCGCGCAGGCCGGAAGTCGCAATGCTCATCGAGCGGGCGAAATCTCCTGCATCGTTTGCCATGATGCTGTTCCCCTAGGTCCTGACTCAGCCTTTGCCGATCGCGGTTTTCAGAAGATGCAGGCTCTTGCTGTAGAGCGAGGTGACCGCCGCGTAGTCCATCTGGTTGGCGGAGACTTTCAGCATCTCGTCTTCGAGATTGACGGAATTGCCGGCGGGCCTGGTCTGGAACCCTGCCCTCTTGTTCTGGTCGAAGCTGTCCGGTGCGCCGGGGGGCGTAATGTGGCCGGTCGTGGTCCGCATCATCGCCAGCGACCCTATCGTTCCCGCGGCGCCGCCGGCTGAGTCGAATTTCGGCTCGACCAGATCGCGCGGCTTGAAATTCGGCGTGTCGGAATTGGAGACGTTTTCGGAGAGGACGCGCTGGCGCTCCTGGTGCCACTGCATCTTGGTGCGCAGCGCCGAGAGCACCGGAAGATCGCTGATGGACATCGCTGCCGCCCCCGAAAACCTCGCGGCGGGAACACCACGAGGTGGGCAGAATTTGCCGCGTGTATGGTTAACAGCGGGTTAAGATGCGCGAGCCGCGGATGCACAACATCCCAGCGCGATTCGGCTGCAATGATCAATCCGTGCGCATTTTCGCCACGATAGCTGCGTTAACCAGCTAAGTGGAAGCCCAAGAAGTCATTTTGGTCCAGGCGATTCATAGGTTATTGAGATAGCTGGCGGCAGTTTCTGCCGTGGGTCATTAAGAGATTGGGGCAATCTCAGGACTGTTTCGCAGGTCGTCGTGTCGCTGCCGATCCGCGTCTAACCAGCGAAAGACTTGAAGAAAACGGGTTTTGCCGGGGACAAAGCATGCAGGCACTGACATTTTTCTTCGCATTCGTGGCCGTGCTGGCGTTGATCGGCGTCGCCGCCTGGCTGGTCCGCCGATTCGCCGGCAACCGCCTCGGCGCCAACACCAACCGCGGGCGGATGCCGCGTCTGGCGGTGATCGATGCTGCCGCGGTGGATGGGCGCAGGCGGCTGGTGCTGGTGCGGCGCGATAACATCGAACATCTCCTGATGATCGGCGGTCCGACCGATATCGTCGTGGAACCCAACATCGT
>WNFM01346444.1_pt1 | contig 16899 bp, 15 predicted proteins | sample 5400271 | NCBI WGS metagenome assembly WNFM01 (sample SAMN13153352, study PRJNA577476) | soil metagenome | isolation source: 60 cm saprolite on Douglas fir-dominated hillslope | place: USA:California | collected 2013-09-17
AGCGCCTTCTCGACTTTTGCGATGGCCTCGTCGGTGAAGCCCTTGACCTTCAGCGTCGTGTGGTTGATCGCGGGCGCCTGGCTCATCGTGCCGTGGCCGACGGCGTAAGCCTCGATCTCGGCAATGTCGGCTTCGCTGTAGCCGAGCGTGCGCAAGGCTTCCGGCACTGCGCGGTTGATGATCTTGAAGTAGCCGCCGCCGGCGAGCTTCTTGAACTTCACCAGCGCGAAATCGGGCTCGATGCCGGTGGTGTCGCAATCCATCACCAGGCCGATGGTGCCGGTGGGTGCGATCACGGTCGACTGCGCATTGCGGTAACCGTGCTTCTCGCCAAGCGCCAGCGCGCGGTCCCAGGCGGACTTTGCGTGCGCGACCAGCGTCTGGTCGGGGCAGGAGGCATGGTCGAGCGGCACGGGCGGCGTCGCGACTTTCTCGTAGCCGGTGCGCTCGTTGTAGGCGGCGCGGCGATGGTTGCGCATCACGCGCAGCATCGCTTCGCGGTTTTTCTTGTAGCCGGGGAACGCGCCGAGTTTCTCGGCCATTTCGGCCGAGGTGGCATAGCTGATGCCGGTCATGATCGCGGTCAGCGCGCCGCCGATGGCGCGCCCGGCATCGCTGTCATACGGGATGCCGGCGGTCATCAGCAGGCCGCCGATATTGGCGTAGCCGAGGCCGAGGGTGCGGAATTCGAAGGATCGCTCGGCGATCTCACGCGAGGGGAATTGCGCCATCATCACCGAAACTTCGAGGACGACGGTCCACAGCCGCACCGCGTGTTCGTAGCTTTCGACCTGGAATTGGCCGGTCTTCTCGTCGCGGAACGTGAGCAGATTCAACGACGCCAGATTGCAGGCGGTGTCGTCGAGGAACATGTATTCCGAGCACGGATTGCTGGCGCGGATTTCGCCCGAGGCCGGGCAAGTGTGCCAGTCATTGACCGTGGTGTGATATTGCAGGCCCGGATCGGCGGAGGCCCATGCGGCGTAGCCGATTTTCTCCCACAGCTCGCGGGCATCGAGCGTCTTCGCGACCTTGCCGTTCTTGCGATAGGTCAGATCCCATTTGCTGCCGGCTTCGACCGCCTTGAGGAAGCCGTCGGTGACGCGCACCGAATTGTTCGAGTTCTGGCCCGCGACCGTGAGATAGGCCTCGCTGTCCCAGTCGGTGTCGTAGGTCGGGAAGTCGATGTCCTTGTAGCCTTGCTTGGCGAACTGGATTACACGCTTGATGAAATTGTCCGGCACCATCGCGCGGCGCGCGAGCTTGATCTCGCGCTTGAGCGCGGGGTTCTTCTCCGGCGAGAAGCAATCGTCACCCGAGCCCTCGCAATTCACGCAAGCCTTGAGAACCGCTTTGAGGTGCTTCTGGTTGATCTTGGAGCCGGTGACGAGCGCCGCCACCTTCTGCTCTTCCATCACCTTCCAGTTGATATAAGTTTCAATATCCGGGTGATCGACATCGACGATCACCATCTTGGCGGCGCGGCGCGTTGTGCCGCCGGACTTGATCGCGCCCGCGGCGCGGTCGCCGATTTTCAGGAACGACATCAGGCCGGACGACTTGCCGCCGCCGGACAGTTTTTCGCCTTCGCCGCGCAGCTTGGAGAAATTCGAGCCGGTGCCGGAGCCGTATTTGAACAGGCGCGCCTCGCGCACCCACAGGTCCATGATGCCGCCCTCGTTGACGAGGTCGTCACTCACCGACTGAATGAAGCAGGCGTGCGGTTGCGGATGTTCGTAGGCCGATTTCGATCGGGTCAGCTTGGCGGTGAAAGGGTCGATGTAATAGTGGCCCTGGCCGGGGCCATCGATGCCGTAGGCCCAATGCAAGCCGGTGTTGAACCATTGCGGCGAATTGGGCGCGCACATTTGCGCGGCCAGCATGTAGCGCAGCTCATCGAAGAAGGCCTGTGCGTCTTCCTCTGAATCGAAGTAGCCACCCTTCCAGCCCCAATAGGTCCAGGTGCCGGCCAGACGGTCGAACACCTGCTTCGAGGTCTGCTCGCCGATGTAGCGTTCTTTTTCCGGCAGCGTCGCAAGCGCATCCTCGTCGGCGACCGAGCGCCACAGGAACGAGGGGACCGAATTCTCTTCCACCTTCTTCAGGCGGGCGGGGACACCGGCCTTGCGGAAATATTTCTGTGCCAACACGTCGGAGGCGACCTGCGACCAGAATTCCGGCACCTCGACATTCTCGAGCTTGAACACCACCGAACCATCCGGGTTGCGGATCTCGCTGGTGGTGAGCCGAAAATCGATGCCTGCGTAGGCCGATTGTCCATCCTTGGTATAGCGCCGTTCAATTCGCATGTGTCTCTAGCCCCAAATTTTCGGACGATTGACGATCGCCCTTTTGTCTAAGCCGGACCTGTTCCTGTCCGCCGTCGTCGCTCGAACTCGTTCGACCCACCCACCTCATCTAGGTCCGGCGCTCTGATCCGGCACCGGTACGATCCGGGGTTTTTGCCCCGGGCACACAGAAATCCCCTGTCCCAAAACGCCATGGATCGGGCGTGGGTTGAGCTCGCCGACTGAAAAGTCGTTCTGAGGGTCCGGAGGGAACCTGAAACTCAACGCCACCGAACACACCAAAGCTAAGAGGACTCTCTGTACGCGTCAACAAGAGATAGTCATCAAATCTGAATCAAACACTAAATCTTGTGTCCAACCGGTGAACTGCGGGGACAACGAGCCGCAAGAACACCGCCAGTATGGGCCTTCCCGGGCGCGCGAAAAGTTTTTTTCTCTGGGTTCCGGGGTAGGTTTTTATGCCTCCGCACGTGACAGAAAAATGACGGAAAAACGGGACTTCCACGCGGAGACCCCGCGGACCCAGGCAAAAGCGAGACGGGGGAAAAGCGCGGGAAAAATCGTGTGGACCCCGGAGCGGAGTCTCTGATTCTCGGAACCCGGTCAGTGCCTTACGGCGCACACGCGGAGTGACGTTGCGTCATTGCGCGTAACCCACGCCTGTGAATTCAGCTTTGTAGTGGCAGGCGCTTGGAGACCTCAAATATTGCGGAGCGGCATTGTCGAACCTAGGATTGCCGGGCCTTTGAACAAGTCTTTGAAGCGGGGGGAGGGAGTATGTTGAAATCGATTGCAATTGCTGGCGTCGCGCTCAGTCTGCTCGGCACCGTTCCTGTGTTCGCACAAAATTTTACCGGCTCGTGCGAGGCCTACTGCCGTCAGAAGCGGTGCGCACAGGGAGAGACAACCAGCGTCAATTTCTGCATGCAGAAATGCGTACCGAACTGCAGAATGCTCAATCCAAAAGCGAAGTAGCCACTGTAAGTCCGCCGGCCGGCATGAAAAAAGGCGGACCCGAAAGGTGTCCGCCTTTTTTACCGGCACTGTCATCCGAATTTCAGCACGGTCGGGCCAAAGCTTATGCGACTCGGGCACCCGCGCTGATGAATTCCTAGGCAGAATAGGCGCGGACCGGTCCCGAAAGCAACATGCACTGCAACATGGGCTTTAACATGGGCCTTAGCTGGGCTTTGCGGCTAGCGTTTTTGCCGGGTTACCCGCTTGCGGGGTGCTCCTTGCGATGCGGGCGCGTCGTCGGATTTTTCGCTTTCCTTGAGGCTGATCTGCCGCGAGCGCGGGAGCGCTTCCGGATGTTCCTTCTGCAGGAAATCGATGAGCTTTTCGCGCACCTCACAGCGCAGATCGAAAGTCTGTGCGCCCGAGCGGGCACTCATCAGGCAACGCAGCTCCATGGTGCGTTCCTTGAAGTCGGTGACTTGCAGGGCGGCAACCTGTCCATCCCATTTGTCCGATTGTTTGAGGATATCGAGCAATTTTTCGCGCATGACGGCGACAGGTGCGCCGTAATCCACGTAGATCATGACATTGCCCATCAGGGCTGATGTCTCACGCGTCCAGTTCTGAAACGGCTTCTCGATGAAATAGGTGAGGGGCACGATCATGCGCCGCCAGTCCCACAATTTCACGACGACATAGGTCGAGGTGATTTCCTCGATCGTGCCGTACTCGTTTTCCACGATCACCGCATCGAAAAGGCGGATCGGCTGCGTCATCGCGAGCTGCACGCCCGCCATCAAGTTGCTCAGCACCGGCCGCGCGGCGAGGCCCGCGACGATGCCGGCCACGCCGGCGGAAGCAAACAGGCTGATGCCGTATTGGCGCACCGCGGGGAAAGTCATCAGCGCGGCGCTGAGTGTGAGCATCACCAGCAGCACGTCGACTGTGCGTGACAGGACGCGCACCTGGGTGTTGTGTTTGCGCGCCAGCAGATTGTCATCGATGTCGAGGCGGAAGCGCCGCAGGTAAAGATCGGCGGCGATGTGGAGCGCGATGATCGCGCCCCAACCGATCAAGCCGATCACCGCCACCGCCATTAATCGCGCGAGCAGCGCCGCGGTCTCAGGCGGCAACGGCGCAACCGGAATGGCGACGATTATCGCCAGGATCAGCAGTGCGAGCTGGGAGAGCCCGCGCGTCTGCGTAAAGGTCGAAACCAGAAAGGGGTATCGCCCGGCGAGCGCCCCGCGCACCAGTGTGCGCGCCCATCGGTGCAATGCGAGTGCAACGAGCGCCGCAATCGCGAGGATCACCAATGCAACCACCGGATCAGGCAGCCACTCGAGAAGGTCTTTGATCGAGGTCAGCGCGGCTCTGAGCGAATCCATGCGGCTTTAATATCATCCATGAAACATGCGGCGAATATGGCCCCCAATTCTCGGGGGCCGATTTTCCGCCGCTGGACAATGCGGCGGTGAGGTGGCAAAACGCCCGCATTCCAGTCGTTTTCAATGCACGGCAGCGATGAAAAGTTTCCTGCTCAAGCTCTTCACCTGGTGGAATTCGCAGACATTCGGAACCCAGTTCTGGACCTGGATGTATGGCGAGCCGGTGGGCGACGACGAATTCGGCAACCGCTATTACCGCACCAGCGGCGGCAAGATCGACAAGACACTCGGCTTCGAGCGACGCTGGGTCATCTACAACGGGTATACGGAAGCCTCCAGTGTGCCGCCGTCCTGGCACGGCTGGTTGCACCACACCGTCGACATCCCGCCGACGCAGGAAACATACAAGCCGTACGCGTGGCAAAAGCCGCACCGGCCAAATATGACGGGTACGCCGGGCGCGTTGCGGCCGCCGGGTTCGACGCTCGCCGCCGGCCGCCGTCCGAAAGCGACCGGCGACTATAAGGCGTGGTCGCCAGGCAGCGGCAATCAGTAGCCTGGCGTTGGCCAAGCTTGAACCCACTCGGCCCTGGGTCCCCGCTTTCGCTGGGGACGAGCGGAAGAGGCGAGTGGGGCGCCCGGATCCGCTTTCGCGGGAATGAGCGGAATATGGTGGCCGTTTCGAGGGTTTGGGTCGCCCTTCCACCGCCGTATTCCCCGTGTTAACCGGGCGTTGCTACCGGCGTCAGGCGAATTCACGCCGGCCAGCGGAAAAACCGGATCTTGATGGCGCGTCGCTCTTGTTCAGTCGCGTTATTGGCGGTCGCCACGCTGCTCGTGGCGCAGCCTGCGTTCGCCCAGTTTGGTTCGATTTTCGGTGATGGCCCTCCGCGTCCGCCGGCCGATGTGCCGAACGCGCCGCCGTCGCGGCCTCAGCAACAACCGCCTTATTATCCCAGCGGCCGCGATACGCCGCCGCCGCAGCCACTGCCCGCGCCGATGAGTTTGCCGCCGTCGAACCGACCCGGTGCCGGCGGCATCCAGTCGCAGCCGCTCCCGCCTCCGCCCGGCGGTTTAGCCGCGCCACCGGCGCCGCAGGCCCAGCCACCGCAACAAGGCGCGACCGCTGCGCCGCCGCCTGCATTGCCGCCGGGGCCCGGCTCACCGCGCAATGCGCCGCAACCGGCCAACACCGCACCGCAGCCGAACGATGAAGTCGTGGTCGAGCCGCCGCCACAGCGCATTGCCAATCCGACCGCGGTCTTCTCGGGTCTCGATAAAATCACCGGCCGCATCATTTCGTTTGAAGTTGCCGTCAACGAGACCGTGCAGTTTGGTGCGCTCCAGGTGACGCCGCGCGTGTGCTATTCGCGTCCGCCGACCGAGACGCCGAATACCGATTCCTTTGTTGAAGTCGACGAAGTGACATTGCAGGGCGAGATCAAGCGCATCTTCACCGGTTGGATGTTCGCGGCGAGCCCAGGCCTGCACGCCGTCGAGCATCCGATCTACGATGTGTGGGTCACCGACTGCAAAGGCGGCCAGAATCCGAACGTCGCGGAAGCGCCTCCCGATTCGGCGGCGAAACCCGCACGCCCGCCGCAACGCGCACCGCAACAGCAGCAACAACGCCCGCCGCGTCCACCGCAGCCGGGTTTCCTACCGCCGCCGCGCTAGGACGCAACGCTGCGCTCCGTGGTGCGCTAATGCTCATCCTGAATCAGGGCCAATGCCTCGGAGCCGCTGAACGTGCGATCGAGCGGGATCGCAGCGAAATCAGCCTCGCCGATCAGCGCCTCTTCCAGCAGCCGGTGATAGCGCCGCTTGGGGACTTCCACGGCGCCGAATATTTTGAGGTGCTCGGTCACATATTGCGTGTCCAGCAGACGGTAGCCTCCGGCCTTGAGCCGCGCGATCAGATGGACCAAGGCAATCTTGGATGCATCGCGGGCGCGGTGAAACATGCTTTCGCCGAAGAAGGCGCGGCCGAGCGAGACGCCATAAAGGCCGCCGACGAGCTCGGGGCCGTCATAGACCTCCACCGAATGGCAGTGCCCGCGTTCATAGAGCGCGCGGTAAATGCGACGAATGCGCATGTTGATCCAGGTGCGCGCCCGGTCCTGCTTCGGCTCCGCGCAGCCCTCGATAACTGCGTCAAAGTCGCGGTCGATATGGACCGTCCACGGCGTTGAGCGAATGGTGCGCGTGAGGCGCGCGGGAACATGAAAACCTTCGAGGGGAATGATTCCCCGCATATCCGGCTCAATCCAGTACAGCGCCGGATCATCGGCGCTTTCGGCCATGGGGAAGATGCCGCAGGCATAGGCCTTGAGCAGCACTTCTGGCGTAATCTCGACGAAGGTGTTTTCGCGATTTGCCATGGCTCGAGTCGTGGCAAGGGAACGGCGTTATCCTAGGGCAACGTTGTGCAACTGAGGAGAGGCGGCTGTTAACTGTTTGGACATCATAAATGCAGCAAAATTCTGAAGTCCTGGCAGCTGGTTGCGTTGGCTAGTCGGGGGATGAGGGCGGAGCTGGGAGGCTGATCCATGGGCCGCGATGGTGCACCGATTTCGGTCTTGGTTGTTGAGGACGAGGTTTTGATCAGCAATCTCGTTGCCGATGCACTGAGCGCTTCCGGTTTTGTCGTGCATGAGGTGACAACGGCTGACGAAGCGTTGCGGTATATCGATTCCGGCGCCGACATCGACGTACTTTTCACCGACGTTAATTTGCCCGGCGACATGGACGGCGCAGAGCTGGCGACGCGCGCGCGTGAATTGCGTCCGGAAATGCCGATCGTGTACGCCTCGGGGCGCTTCAAACTTTCCGATATTGCCCCACTGGTTTCGCGCTCGCTGTTTATGGCGAAGCCGTACGACCCGGCCGACGTTTGTGCGCTTTTGACGCGGCTCACCGGAGGCGGTCCGGCGACCTGACGGCCTGCTTTGGCTTGATTGTGCAATGCAAAGCGTACATTCTGAATTGATATTGAAGTGTGGTTTGGAAAATTGCTCAATGCTCGAAGGCGCCCAGAAGGCCTCGCAAACGGTCACGGCGGAAGGGAATCTGGTCCGGACCGGCCTTATAGACGGCCTCAAATTCAAGGACGTCCGGAACGTGTTGGCGCGCAACGGCGTCGTCACTGAACTTTGGCGTCCGGAATGGCTCGGCGAAGACATCCGGCCGGCACACATCGTCTATGTGACGCTTGCGGCGTCAGGCGTAACGAACTGGCATTGCCACAAATTGCAGACTGATCTTCTTTTCGTCGTACGCGGGATGATCTCGATCGCTTTCTACGATGACCGCGAAAATTCGCCGACCTACCGTCGGATGAATGTATTCCCCTTCAGCCATCTCCGCCCGACGCTGATACAGATTCCGACGAGCGTGTGGCACGCCTTGAAAAACATCGGCACCGAAGAAGCTGCCTACGTGACCATGAATGACCGCGCGTTCTGTTATGAGGACCCGGACGATTGGAGGCTACCGCCGGGGAGTGATGCCTTGCCAAGGCCGTTCTGACCCAGCGGAAGGCCCTGGGTGGCCAGCCGGATATGCGGCACGATTTTATTCTGACAGCGATTACAAGCGATCCCGCCTTGGCCGAACGCGCCGACGCGGCGGGGGTCGATCGCATTGGCATCGATATCGAGCGCCTCAACAAGTCGGTCCGGCAAGGCCACATCCCGAACGCCCGGATTTCCACGCACGAACTCGACGATCTTGATCGTTTGCGCCCTAGCGTGCGCAAAGCTGCGCTGTTTGCACGCCTCAACGCGATGCATGACGGTTCGGCGCAGGAAGTGGAGCGGGCCCTGGCCGGTGGTGCAAATGTATTGATGCTGCCGTTTTTCACAACGGCCCGGGAGGTCGACCAGTTTGTTCGTCTTGTTGACCGCCGCGCGACTATTGTTCTGCTGCTGGAGACTGCCGCGGCGGTCGTCCGTCTCCATGATATACTGGCCGTGCCGGGGATCGACGAAGTAATCGTGGGTCTCAACGATCTTCATTTGTCGACCGGGGTTGCTGACCACTTCGAGCTCGTGGTGTCCGAGCTTATGACGATGATTTCCGATCAGGTGCGGGCGCATGACGTGCGGTTCGGATTTGGCGGTGTCGCGCGTGCCGGCGACAACACTTTGCCAATTCCTTCCGATCTAGTGCTCGCGCAACACGCGCGGCTCTCATCCACGTCGGCGTGGCTGTCGCGTTCATTTTTTGGCCAAGCGCAAACGACGATCGATCTTCCGCATGAAGTGAAATTACTACGCGAGCGGCTGTCGTTCTGGACGACGCGGCCACGCGACGAACTCCTGGCCCAGCGCGATCTGCTTCGCCGCCATATGGGAGCTCTCACAGCAACATGAGCATAGAGCCGCGCGCCTATGTGACCTATTTTGACCAGCGATATCTTGGGCGTGCGCTTGTCATGCTAAGGTCCCTGCGACGCCACGACCCGAAGTCCGACATCTATGCATTGTGTCTTGATCAGACGGCGTATGAATTTATTGATGGTCAGAACGACCCAAAAATTATTTGTGTGTCGTCGCAGGCGATGCTGGATTTCGATCCGTCGCTGGCAGGATGCGCAGACCGAACCCGCTGGGCCTTTTACGCAACGCATAAGCCGGTACTGCCACTCTATGTCTTGAGCAAGCGGCCGAACCTTGCAGCCGTCGCGTATATTGATTCTGATGTTTTCTTTTATTCGTCACCTGAACCGCTCTTTGCGGAGATCGGTCACGCGTCAATCGCGGTCTCGCCGCATCGACCTGCCAAAAACGTCGAGTATGTCTTGACCGCGGGGCGGTTCAATGCGGGCTTCATCTATTGGCGAAACGACGCCGTTGGGCTGCGCTGCCTTGCCGACTATCGCGAGGACTGCATGCGCTGGTGCGGGGAGGACGTCCAACCTGACGGGCGTTTCATGAATCAAGGTTATCTGACGAACTGGCCTGATCGCTATCCCTCAGTGCATGTGATCAGCCACCCAGGTACGAACCTCGCGTCGTGGAATGTCGCCAATCACCGGCTTGCAAAGGCGGACCACCTTATTGTGGATGGCCGGCCGCTCATCTTCTTTCACTTTTCCAACGTTCTTTTGGATCCGAGCGGAATCTGGCGCACGATAATTTATGAATTTGGAGACAATCTGGAATTGATACTGAAGTCGGTCTACGCGCCGTATCTCGATGAGGTCGAGAGAACCGAAAGCCGGATACGACGCCAGATGCCGGACCTCGCTCCAATACAACGGGGGTGGACACCTGCGGATGGTTTCGCGCTGCGCCGTGGGCCCTGGCCGCGGTCCTGGCGCGGAGCGTACGAGCGCGCCCGGTGGCTTGTGGCCCTTTCAAAGCGCGGCGAACGGAAATTCATCTGAATGAAATTCAAAGGACGCGTTGCAACGGCAAGCCAGACTCACGCACGCGAGCTTACGGTTCCATGCCGCCGCGGGCGAGGAACTGCTCCAGCCAGTGGATGTGGTAATTGCCGTCGATGATATCCTTCTCGCGCACAAGCGCGCGAAAGAGCGGCAACGTCGTTTCGATACCGTCAACCACCACTTCATCGAGCGCACGTTTCAAACGCATCAGACACTCGGTGCGCGTTTTTCCGTGCACGATCAGCTTGCCGACGAGTGAGTCATAATAGGGCGGGATGGTGTAGCCTTGGTACACCGCTGAATCGATACGCACACCGAGACCGCCGGGCGCATGATAGTGCAGAATTTTGCCCGGCGACGGGCGAAAAGAAACCGGGTTTTCGGCATTGATCCGGCACTCGATCGCGTGGCCATCAAATTTTACGTCGCTTTGCTTGATTGCGAGCTTGCCGCCGGCGGCAACGCGGATTTGCTCGAAGATGAGATCGATATCGGTGATCATTTCTGTCACCGGATGCTCAACCTGTATGCGCGTGTTCATCTCGATGAAATAGAACTTGGAGTCCTCATACAGGAACTCGACAGTTCCGACGCCGAGATAGCCGATCTCACGCATTGCCTTGGCCACGGTCTCGCCGATGACGTCACGTGCGCTGGCGTTGAGGGCGGGCGAGGGGCCTTCTTCCCAAACCTTCTGGTGTCGCCGCTGCAGCGAACAATCGCGCTCACCAAGATGAATGGCATTTCCCTTGCCGTCGCCGAGCACCTGAATTTCGATATGGCGGGGCCGCTCGAGATATTTTTCGATATAGACGGCATCATCGCCAAGGGCGGCCTTGGCTTCGGCACGCGCGGTCGAGAGGGCGGTCGACAAATCGGCGGCCGAGTGCGCGACTTTCATCCCGCGGCCGCCGCCGCCGGCTGCCGCTTTAATAAGAACCGGATAGCCGATCTCGCCCGCGATTTTGGTCGCTTCCTGGTCGGAGCCCACAGCACCTTCCGAGCCGGGCACGACCGGAATGCCGAGTTTTTTGGCGGTGCGTTTGGCCTCGATCTTGTCGCCCATCAGGCGAATGTGTTCCGCCTTGGGGCCGATGAATTGCACACCGTGTTCGGTAAGGATCTCTGCGAAGCGCGCGTTCTCAGACAGAAAACCGTAGCCGGGATGCACTGCGTCCGCGCCTGTGATCTCGCAGGCCGATAGAATGGCGGGGATATTGAGATAGCTGTCTTTTGCGGCGGGCGGCCCGATGCAGACGCTCTCATCGGCAAATCGCACATGCATGGCGTCGGCATCGGCGGTGGAATGCACGGCCACCGTCGGAATGCCGAGTTCCTTGCAAGCGCGCAACACGCGCAGGGCGATTTCGCCGCGGTTTGCGATCAGGATTTTATCGAACATCGCGTGGGTCCGGCCGATCAGCCGTCATTCGATGATCACCAGTGGCTCGCCGAACTCGACCGGCTGGCCGTCTTCAAACAGAATTTGCACGACAGTGCCGGCGCGTGAGGCTGGAATCTGATTCATTGTCTTCATTGCTTCGACGACCAGCAACGTATCGCCGACTTTAACTTTGCTTCCGATATCGATGAAAGGTTTTGCGCCGGGCTCCGGCGAGGCATAAGCGGTGCCGACCATGGGTGAGATCACCACGCCGGGGTGCTTCGATGGATCGAGCGGTTTGAGGATGGCTTCTGCCTGCGGTGCGACTTCGACGCGGAGTGCCGTGGGTGCGGCCGATGCCGGCACGCCGCGAGCGACGCGCACGCGTTTGCCCTCCTGCTCGATTTCAATTTCGGTTAGGCCGGTCTCGTCCAGCAGCTTGGTGAGCTCGTGGATTAATTCGCGATCGACGATTGTCTTCGGCGATTTTGCCATTGCGCGGCGCTCAACCTTTTTGCTTGGCGCCGAGCAATCCGGCGAGGCCGGTGATTGCCAACGCATAGCCCTCGACGCCGAAGCCGGCGATCACCGCCTTGGCCGCCTTCGATATGTAAGAATTCTGCCGAAAGCTTTCGCGTGCGTGAATATTGGTGACATGCACCTCGATCACCGGCAATTTCACGGCGAGAAGCGCGTCCATAATGGCAATTGATGTTGTCGTGTAGCCCGCCCCGTTAATGAGGATACCGGACGCCTTCTTGGCGGAGGCCTCCTGAATCCAATCGACCAATTCACCTTCGCGATTTGATTGACGAAAGACAATGTCGAGTCCGAACCGCTTGGCGGTCGTGCGGCAAAGTTTCTCGACGTCGGCAAGAGTCGCGCGGCCGTATTTCTCCGGCTCGCGTGTGCCGAGCAGGTTCATATTCGGTCCATTGAGAATGTAGACGGTCTTCGCCATGGGTCCCCGCCCGGCTCGCGCTTGGGTTCGGTGCGCGTGAAACTGTGGCTTTATAGGTGGCTGCAGCGCTGAGGGGAAGCCCGGAAGCGGGCTCGGATTTAGGTTTTCGTAGCGCAGAGTGCCTGGGTTTCGGCCGCTGCCCAATCGACCACCTCCTTGAGCGCCGTTAACCTTCTGCGGCCCGCGGCCTTGGCTTTGCCGAAAATCTCGATCTGGCGGTCGGCGCTTGTGCCGTGGGCCGCGATGGCAAGGAGGTGCTTGATCTCCGCCGTGCAGCCGAGCGCGGTGGCATCAGCGTCGATGAAATCGATCACTTGATCGAGCCATTCCCGAAGCGTGAGCGGGGAACGAGAGAACGGCTCGACAAAGGTCGCGCCAATTCCATACCGCTGGGCGCGCCACTTGTTTTCCTGCGTGATCGCGCGGCCGACGCGGTCAAATCCGGCGTTGAGCGCGCGATCACGGTCGAGCGCGCGCACGAGGCACCGAAACAGCGCCGCGACCGCGACGGAGTCGTCCAGTCGTGTGCAGCTGTCGGCGACGCGCAATTCGATGGTCGGATTGATGAGTGACGGGCGCACCGCCCACCAGATATAGCTCGCATCGGGAATGATTTTTGCCCAGGTCAGTGCGGCAATGAATTCGCGATAGTCTTCGTTGGTGCGAAATAGCTCGGGCAATCCCGTGCGTGGCAGCTCGTCATATGCAGCCAGTCGATAGCCAGCGAGACCGGTGGCGTGGCCCTGCCAGAATGGAGACGATGTGGAAAGCGCGAGCAAGAGCGGAAGGTAAGGTGTCAGCCGCATCACCAGATTGATGCGTGTGTCGACGTCCGGCACTGCGACGTGGACGTGCATGCCGCAGAGCATGTTGCGGTAGCCGATCATCTGAAGGTCATCCATGATCGGGCCGTAGCGCGCCTTTCGCGTCACCGTCTGTTCCGGCCAGAATGCAAGCGGGAAAGTGCCGATAGCGGCAAGGCCGAGCTTATGTTCGGCGGCCAGCTGCCCGAGCGTGCGACGGTAATGCGCTAGATGTCCTCGCGCTTCGCCCATGCTGGTGCAGGGCGGAGTAGCGACCTCGAGCTGCGATTGCAGCATTTCGGTCATCACGTGTTTGCCGAGCAGTTTTTGCGCGTGCGAAAGGAATTTCTTGTTCGCACGACGCACCGCATGGCGCGTTTTTGCGTCGAACAGGAAATATTCTTCTTCCATGCCGAGCGTATACATGCGCGCAACAACCGCCCGGGCGGAACTTTGTTCCGTAATCGTTTGCGCCGCAAATCGGCCGCCGGGCATAGATGCCGCGGCGGCCGATAACGACCCGGAAGACCTTGGACGGGCCTTGGCGCCCGCTAGCAGTTCGGCTTGCCGCAACGCGATGAATTGACCTTTTCCTTGAGCGCATCGAGCCCAACCGCACCGACCACCACGTCGTCGCCGATGACGTAGCTTGGCGTGCCATTGAGACCGAGCGCTTCGGCAAGCTTGAAGCTTTCTTGCAGGGTGGCCTTCACTTCGGCGCTCGCCAGATCCTTATCCAGGCGCCCCATGTCGAGGCCGATGTCCTTGGCGACGGCGAGTGCGCGCGCCTTATCGGCTTGCCCGCGGCTACCGAGCAGCTTTTGATGGAATTCAAGATATTTCTTGCCGGTCTTGTCTTGCATACGCACGGCAACCGCGACCTGCGCGGCCTCTACCGAGCCGGGGCCTAACACCGGGAACTCCTTCAGTACCACCTTGAGCTTTGGGTCGTCCTTGAGCAGCGTGAGCATGTCGTCCATGGCGCGCTTGCAGTAGCCGCAATTGTAGTCGAAGAACTCGACGAACGTGACGTTGCCATCCGGATTGCCGAGCACGACCTGACGCGGCGAGGCGAACAGCGCCTGCGAATATTGCTTCACCGCGGTCTTGTGCTTCTCGGATTCAGCCGCACTCTGGCGCTTTTCGAGTTCGGCCATCGCGTCCTGAATGACTTCAGGGTGAGCGACGAGATATTCGCGCACGATGCGTTCGACCTCGCTGCGCTGGCCAGCGGAAAGCTCGTCGGCGCGCGAGGCTGGCGATGTGGCGATGGCCAGCATCGCCACGAAAGCAGCAGCGAAAGAGCGCGGAATTGATTTCATTGGCTTGGGTCCTTGTGGCTATTGGATGCCGGCGTTTGAATTCGACGGTTTGACGTTGACGATGTCGTCGGCCCTTACCCATGCGGGGGAACCGATAGGTAGACGGGTCTTTGCCCGCGACGCAAGTTGCCGCGCGGTTTTGACATCGCCGCGCGTAAAGGCGGCTTGCGCCGAAGCGAGGTCGGCATTGGCGAGATCGCCTTTGCGACCATAGGCCATCGCAAGTTGGCTAAATGCTTCCGGAGACTCCGGTTCGCGGGAGATCGCCGTGCGTAGTAAGCCCACCGCTTCCTCAGCAAATTTCGGATTGTTGGTGGCGTTGAGCGCCTGCGCGAGCAGAATTTCAATCAACGGTGTATTGTGCGAAAGCTGCACGGCCTGGCGCAACGGAGCGACGGCCTCCGCCGGGTGCCCGCCTTCCAACAGCGCCTGGCCTTTGAGCTCGTAGAAATACGGATTGTTCGGCTGTGCCTGAATCAGTTCGTCGATCTGGGCAAGAGCCTGGCGCAAGTCCGCGTGGCGATAGGTCGCTATGGCGCGCGCGTAACGGGCCGGCAGGCTGTGGTCGCCGAGTGGATAGCGACGGGCAACGGTGTCTGGCCGCTCAAGGAAGCCCGCCAGTTTTGCGCGCATCAGATCATGGCGCAGCTGCAGCTCGGGCGAATCCTTTCGATCCCAATAGGGACTCGCCCGCGCCAGTGTTTCGAGTGCGGCCACACGATCGGCAGGCATCGGGTGAGTTTGCATGTAGGGGTCGATATAGCGCGAGTTAAACAACACTTCGTTGCTGAGGCGCGTGAACAGTTCGACCATGCCGCGCGGCGACTGACCGGTGGCATTAAGGAATTTCACGCCGGCGTGGTCGGCTTGGTCTTCCTGAGTGCGCACATAAGCGAGCACCGTGCGCATGATCGCCGCCTGCGGCGCCAGGATTGCGGCTGTGCCGATATTGCCACCCGAGCCGCTCTTTGCACCGGCGACGGCCGCGCCGATGCCCGCAAGCAAAGCGATGATCGATGCGGTTTGCGCAGACGCGAGTTGCTCGCGGAGCTTCATCAAATGTCCGCCTGCAAGGTGGCCAGTTTCGTGCGCGAACACGCCGATGATTTCGTTGGGAGTTTTGGCGTCGAACAGCGCGCCGGCGTTGATAAAGATGTGGCGACCATCCATCACGAAGGCATTGAACGAGCGATCACCCAGCACCACGACCCTTACGTTTTGTTTGCCAAGACCGGCAGCCTGCAAAATCGGCTGAGCGTAGTCGCGCAGAAGCTGTTCGATTTCGGCGTCGCGGACGATGGGCATGCCACGCAACGCCGCTTCCTGGGCGCGCGCGGGTGCCATTGCTGGACCTCCGCCGGCGGCGCAGACCGCGATCGCAGTGAGGACCGCAATCGCCCGGGCTGCTGGCGCCCCGCGTCGCGTCCTGATAGGTGTGCCGTCCACGGACATACGGATTTTGCTACCGAATTTGGTGAAACTAGTGTTGCGCCTGGTGGCGGTCAACGCGACTTGCGATCACGACTGGGTCATGAGATCGACGCTGAATACGGCAACAGCGGGGCGGGATATCGAAGCCCCACGGGCCTAAAATGATGCTTGAGGCAGCAAAACAGCTTTTGAAGCCATCGAAACGCAGCGATGTGCCGCCGTTTATCGTCATGGACGTGATGGCGGCAGCGGCGCAGCGCGAGGCGCAAGGTGCCAAAATCATTCATATGGAGGTGGGTCAGCCGGCGGCGAGAGCGCCGGCGACTGCGATCAAAGCCGCGCAAGCCGCACTCGCGCATGGGCGCATCGGTTATACCGAAACACTCGGGATACCGTCGCTGCGTGCGCGTATCGCGCGCCACTATGAGGACGCTTACGATCTTGCCCTCGATCCAGCACGCATCGTTGTGACGACGGGGTCGTCGGGCGGATTCATTCTGGCCTTCCTGGCACTGTTTGAGCCCGGTGACCGGGTGGCTTTGGCAAATCCCGGCTATCCCCCGTATCGGCATATCCTCTCGGCACTTGGATGCGAGCCGGTGCTGATCGAGACTTCTGCAGAGACGCGTTGGGCACTATCGGCCAAGCCGCTGATCGCCGCTCACCAACGCACGCCCCTCAAAGGCGTGGTGATCGCAAGTCCGGCAAATCCAACCGGCACCATGATGGATGCCGATAAGCTCTCGCGGCTGATTGCAGTTGCGGAAGCCGAAGGCATCCGCGTGATCTCCGACGAAATCTATCATGGCCTCGACTATGCCTTCGCCGCCGAGACCGCGGCCAACGCATCGGACCGCGCCGTGGTGATCAATTCATTCTCGAAATATTTCTGCATGACAGGTTGGCGTATTGGCTGGATGGTCGTGCCGGACACGTTCGTGCGCCCGATCGA
>WNFM01266902.1_pt1 | contig 16898 bp, 18 predicted proteins | sample 5400271 | NCBI WGS metagenome assembly WNFM01 (sample SAMN13153352, study PRJNA577476) | soil metagenome | isolation source: 60 cm saprolite on Douglas fir-dominated hillslope | place: USA:California | collected 2013-09-17
CAAGGAACAGCTGGACCGCATCGCGGCGCTGGTGCGCTCGGCGATCGGCTTCGACCAGAAGCGCGGCGACCAGGTCGAGGTCGTGAACCTCAAATTCGCCGAAGCGCCGATGGTGTCCCCGGTCGCGGAGCCGACCGGCCTGCTCGGCATGCTGCAGTTCACCAAGGACGACGTGATGTACGTCATCGAACTCGGCGTCATGATGCTGCTCAGCCTGGTGGTGCTGTTCATGGTGGTCCGGCCGCTGGTCAAGCGCATCCTCGCTTCCGAGGAGGTCGCAGCAGCCTTCAACGGCGAGATGCCGGCGTTGACCGACGCCAGCGGGCAAGCCGCCAACTCCGGCGGCCACAACCTCGTTCCCTCCCCCAACGCCACCGCGCAATTAATCGACGTCGCCCAGATTCAGGGCCAGGTCCATGCTCAGTCGGTGCATCGCGTCGGTGAACTCGCCGAACGAAACCCCAACGAAACCGCGAACATCGTTCGCCAATGGCTCACCGAACAGGCCACGTGATCTGACATGAACGTACCGCAAACCACCAACGCCAACGATATCACCAGCGTCATCTCCTCGCTGGCGGCCCGTCAGGGCAATCGCCCGAAAGCCCAGCCGCTCAGCGGCCCCAAGCGCGCCGCCGTGCTGATGCTGGCGCTCGGTGAACAATATGGCGGCAAGGTCTGGTCGCTGCTCGATGACGATGAAGTGCGTGAGCTGTCGCTCGTGATGTCGACGCTCGGCACCGTCGAAGCCGACGTGGTGGAAGATCTGCTGCTCGAATTCGTCTCCCGGATGTCGGCTTCCGGCGCGCTGATGGGAACCTTCGACGGCACTGAGCGGCTGTTGCAGCTATATTTGCCGCCCGAGCGCGTCACCGGCATCATGGACGAAATACGCGGCCCCGCCGGCCGCAACATGTGGGAGAAGCTCTCCAACCATCGCGGTGGTATTGTCGAAGCTGAGACCGGAGCACGCCGCGAGGGTGCTCGCGATCCTGCCGGAGGATATGGCGCTCGACGTGGTCGGCCGCATGCTGAGAATGGAGGCGGTGCAGAAGGAAGTGATCGAGCGCGTCGAACAGACGCTGCGCACCGAATTCATGTCGAACCTGTCGCAGACCCGTCGCCGCGACGCGCACGAGGTGATGGCGGAAATCTTCAACAATTTCGACCGCCAGACCGAAACCCGCTTCATCACCTCGCTGGAAGAGGAAAATCGCGAATCCGCCGAACGCATCAAGGCGTTGATGTTCACCTTCGACGACCTCGTCAAGCTCGACTCCGGCTCCGCGCAGACCCTGATGCGCCACGTCGACAAGGACAAGCTCGGCATCGCGCTCAAGAGCGCCAACGAGGAAGTCCGCGGCTTCTTCCTCGGCAACATGTCCTCCCGCGCCGGCAAGATGCTGCTCGACGACATGGCGGCGCTCGGACCGGTACGGCTGCGCGACGTCGACGAGGCGCAGGCGCTGCTGGTCAATCTCGCCAAGGACCTGGCCGCCAAGGGCGAGATCATGCTGACCAAGAACCGCGCCGACGACGAATTGGTGTATTGATGGCTGCACCGGCAAAATTCTTGTTCGATACCGACTTCTCCGCCCCCGACCGGACGCGCGAGCGGCCGGCGACGCCTGCCGAAATCGCCCAGAAGATCGCCTCCGCCGAGGCGCGGGCCTATCGCGACGGCTACGATGCGGGCCAGCGCGAGGCACGGGCGGAAAGCGACCGCCGCACGGCGCTGGCGCTCGAGGAGATCCGCATTGCCATCCAAGGTATCGCGACCCGCTTCACCGGCATCGAAACCAGGATGGAGACCGAGGCGGTCGATGTCGCGGTGGCGGTGGCGCGCAAGCTGTGCAGCGCGCTGATCGCCGGCGAGCCGCTCGGCGAGATCGTAGCGCTGGTGGGCGATTGCTTCTCGCATTTGGTCTCGACGCCGCATCTGGTGGTCCGGATCAACGATACCCTCTACGAGAGCGCGCGCGAGCGGATCGAAAAGCTAGCGAAGCAAAGCGGCTTCGAGGGCCGTCTCGTCATCCTGGCCGAGCCTCAGATTGACACCGGCGATTGCAAAATCGAATGGGCCGATGGCGGCGTCGTGCTGGAGCGCGCGGCGATCGAGGCAAAGATCAGCGAACTTGTCGGACGCTACATCGCGTCCCGCAACCAGGCCACGACGTGAGGCCGGGAAGACTGAAATGCGGACTCAAAATGCGGACTGAAATGAGGACCAAACCATGAGTGACACCGACGCACAGGTCCCGCTTCCGGATCTCAACGCCGCGGACGCGCCGCCGATCGATGACGTGGCCTACAGCGAAGACGAACAGGCCTCGCGCGTTGCCGCCGACCTGGAAGCCGTGTTCGACGTGCCGGTGCAGGTCTCGGCCGTGCTCGGCCGCTCCAAGATGGATGTCGGCGAACTCTTAAAACTCGGCCCCGGCACCGTGCTCGAGCTCGACCGCCGCGTCGGCGAGGCCATCGACATCTATGTCAACAACCGCCTGGTGGCACGCGGCGAGGTGGTTCTGGTCGAAGACAAGCTTGGCGTGACCATGACGGAAATCATCAAGGCGGAACGGACCTGAGGCCTTTTATCTAAGCGATGCGCGCTGCGCTCGCACACACAGACGAACAGGAGATTATGATGCGGCTTCTCATCGTTGGCACATTGAAGGGCCAGCTCACGACAGCCACCAAGATCGCGATGGACAACGGCGCTTCCGTGACCCACGCGGAAGACCACGAGCAGGCGATGCGGGTGTTGCGCGGCGGCAAGGGCGCCGACCTGTTGTTGGTCGATGTCTTCCTCGACATCCGCGACCTGGTGATGCGGCTGGAGGCCGAACACATTCACGTGCCGATCGTCGCCTGCGGCATCTCGAACGACGCCCGCGCCGCGGTCGCCGCGATCCACGCCGGCGCCAAGGAATACATCCCGCTGCCGCCCGATCCGGAATTGATCGCCGCCGTGCTCGCCGCCGACGAAGCGATGGCCAAAGTGATAAAACTGGCGCAGCAGATCGCGGGCTCCGACGCCTCGGTGATGATCACCGGCGAATCCGGCACCGGCAAGGAGGTGCTGGCGCGCTACCTCCACACCCGCTCCAACCGCGCCAAGAAGCCGTTTATCTCGATCAATTGCGCGGCGATCCCCGAGCATCTCCTGGAATCCGAACTGTTCGGCCACGAGAAGGGCGCGTTCACCGGCGCCGTCGCACGGCGCATCGGCAAATTCGAGGAAGCCACCGGCGGCACGCTGTTGCTCGACGAAATCTCGGAGATGGACGTGCGGCTGCAATCGAAATTGCTGCGCGCGATCCAGGAGCGCGTGATCGATCGGGTCGGCGGCACGCGCCCGGTTCCGGTCGATATCCGCATCGTCGCCACCTCGAACCGCAACCTCGCCGACGCCGTGCGCGACGGCACGTTTCGCGAAGACTTGCTGTTCCGGCTCAATGTCGTCAACCTGAAGATCCCGCCCTTGCGCGACCGCCCGGCCGACATCCTCGAACTGGCGCAGCATTTTGCGAAAAAATATGCCGACGCCAACGGCGTGCCGCTGCGGCCGGTCTCGGCCGATGCGCGACGGGTGCTGACATCCAACCGCTGGCCCGGCAACGTCCGCGAACTGGAAAACACCATCCATCGTTCGGTCTTGATGGCGCAGGGCGACGAGATCGGCGTCGACGCCATCCTGACCCCGGACGGCGACCGCCTCGACGCGCCCAAGACCGTGCCAGCGGTGGCGCATGCGACCTTTGCCGCCGAACAAGTTACGCGTGCGCTGGTCGGCCGCACGGTTGCGGATGTCGAGCGCGATCTGATCCTGGAGACGCTAAAACATTGCCTCGGCAATCGCACCCATGCCGCCAACATCCTCGGCATCTCGATCCGCACGCTGCGCAACAAGCTGAACGAATATGCCGACGGTGGATTGCCGATCACCCCCGCCGGCGCCGGCGACTACAACCGCGTCGCGGCGCAGGTGTGAGTTGGTCTCACCGTCGTCATTGCAAATGACGGTGGTGCACGAGGCGCGTCACGAATAATCCGGCGCGTCCGGCTTTCGGAACATGTGGATGGGATCGCCGGGCTGCAGGTCGCGGCTGGTGAATGCCGCATAGGCGTAGAGCGCGAGATAGGCCATCGCAAGCACGCCGACGCCGTAAAAAGCCCAGACTGCGATCCGTTTCATAGGCGGGCTTTTACGCCGCGAACGGAAAAAAGGCTACCGGCTCAGGGACGGCGTTTCGGGGCCGCGACATCAAATTTCGTGCCGTGCACGCCGCCGCTCGGCAGGCTGACCTCCGCGAGCCTAATGGCGTCCTCGTTCTGGTCGATCGCGATATATTGCCCCTGCCAATAGGCCAGCGCCGCGCTGCGCGACGAAACCTGCATATCGTTGACGCGCCCGATTACGATGGCATGGGAATGGCGTTCGACGATATCCTCGACCTCACAATCGAGCGCCGCCAGCGCGCCCACCAGCAGCGGCACGCCCGACGCGCGCGTGACCCATTGCGCGCCGGCAAAGCGCTCCGCGCCTTTCACCCCATCCTTGCCGGCAAATCGCTCGGCGATATCGAGTTGATCGGCGTTAACGATATTCACGCCGAAGAAGCCGTAGCGCTGGAGCAGCGGCCAGGACGATGATTCCCGGTTGATGCTGACGATCAAGGTCGGCGGATCGACCGACAGCGATGCCACCGAAGTAACGGTCATCCCGGTGATGTCGCTGCCGCGTCCGACCGTGATCACACTGACGCCGCCCGCCAGATGACGCATGGATTTTCGAAACTCGGACTTTCGAAACTCGTCCGCCGAAACCTTATCATCGAGCTTGATGGTGCGGACGGCGGAGTTCATGGCGGCCTCACAAGTCTGACGGTTCGTTGGCAGATTACAGCAGCTCGCGCAGGATCGAACCTTCCAGGGCCGCGAGATCGGCGGAGCCGCGGCGGCGGGGCCGCGGGACCTCCACCTTGATATCGTGCGCGATCCGGCCTTGTTCAAGGACCAGCACGCGGTCGGCCAGCGCGACCGCCTCCGACACGTCATGCGTCACCAGGATCGCCGTAAAGGCCTGGTCGCGCCACACCCGCTCCAGCAATTTTTGCATGGAAATCCGCGTCAGGGCATCCAGCGCCCCGAGCGGCTCGTCGAAGGCGAGAATCCGGGGATTGCTGACCAGCGCCCGCGCCAGCGCCACCCGCTGCTTCTGCCCACCGGAAAGCACCGCCGGCCATTGATCCCGCTTGTCGCCGAGACCGACTTCGGTCAGCGCCGTTTCCGCGCGCACTTGCGCATCCGAAGAGGCGCGGTCGCGGCCAAGGCCGACCTCGACATTCGACAAAACCCGCGCCCATGGCAATAGCCGCGGTTCCTGGAACATCACGCGAACGTCTTCCGGGCGCGCTTCTTCCCCAAAACTGATAGTGCCGGCATCGATGCGCTCGAGACCTGCGATCGTGCGCAGCAGCGTACTCTTGCCGCAGCCGCTGCGGCCGACGATCGCGACGAACTGGCCCGGGGGAATGTGCAGATCGATGCCGCGCAGCACTTGATTGTCGCCGAACGATTTTTGCAAGCCGCGAATGGTGAGGGCGAGCCCACGCGATAAACCTTCGGAGCTGCGCCGCAAAAGCCGCGCCTGTTCGATGAAATCCGCAGGCTCCACGGGCTCGGCATCGGGCGAGAGAAAACGAACGGCTTCTTGCATGGGGATTCCTAGTGTTTCTGGAACGCCGGATGCCAGGACAGCGTCAGCCGTTCGAGCACGCGCGAGGCGCTGTCGGCCAGCTTTCCAAGCAGTGCATAGATCAGGATGCTGAGCAGGACGACGTCGATCTGCATGAACTCGCGCGCCTGCATCGCCATGTAACCGAGCCCCGACGAGGCGGCGATGGTTTCCGCGACGATCAGCGTCAGCCACATGATACCGAGCGCAAAGCGCACGCCGACGAAGATCGATGGCAGCGCGCCTGGAAAGATCACCCGCCGGAACAACTCGCGGTCGCTCATGCCGTAGGTCCGTCCCATCTCGATCAATTGCGGATCGACGCTGCGGATGCCGTGCAGGGTGTTGAGATAGATCGGGAAGAACACCCCAAGCGCGACCAGAAACAGTTTTGCGGATTCATCGATGCCGAACCACAGGATCACCAGCGGGATCAGCGCCAGATGCGGCACGTTGCGCACCATCTGCAGCGTCGTGTCGGTGAGCTTGTTGCTGAGCTCGGAAAGGCCATTGGCGAGCCCAAAGGCAAAGCCGATGCCGCCGCCAATGACAAAACCTGCGGCCGCGCGCCAAAAACTGACCCAGATGTTGCGCGCGAGTTCGCCCGACAGCGATAGCTTCCAGCCCGCCAATACAACCTCGCTCGGCGCCGGCAGCACCCGCGCCGGCACCAGCCCGGCCTCACAGGCGATCTGCCAGATCAGAACGATGGCCAGCGGCACGATCCATTGCACCAGACCGTCGGCCCGCGGCAGCCGCAGGCGTCGGACGCGCGGAAGAATTTCAACAAGACTCATGACTGCGATGCCTTCACCAGCGGCCGATGTTCGTTGGCGATGGTTTCGCCGAACGGCCCGGTATTGACGCGAAGCGGCGTCACATTGCTCGGCTGCTCGAGCGACAACAGCGGAAATACCAGCTCGGCAAAACGATAGGCTTCCTCGAGATGCGGATAGCCCGACATGATGAAGGTGTCGATGCCGACGTCCTGATACTCCTTGATCCGCGCCGCGACAGTTGGGGGATCGCCGACCAGCGCCGTTCCCGCGCCACCGCGTACCAGGCCGACGCCGGCCCAGAGGTTCGGGCTGATCTCGAGCTTGTCGCGGCGCCCGCCATGCAGTTGCGCCATGCGCTGCTGGCCGACCGAGTCCATCCGCGAGAAGATCTTTTGCGCGGAAGCCACGGTCTCGTCGGTGACGTAGTGAATCAATTCGTCGGCGGCCTTCCACGCTTCCGCGTTGGTTTCGCGCACAATCACATGCAGCCGGATGCCGAAGGAAAGCTTACGGCCGCGCCTCGCGGCAACTGCCCTCACGCGCTCGACCTTTTCGGCGACCTGTGCCGGCGGCTCGCCCCATGTCAGATATTTATCGACGGTATCGACGGCGACATCGATGCCGGCATCCGACGATCCGCCGAAATAGAGCGGCGGGCGCGGCGATTGCACCGGCGGAAACAGCAGGCGGCCATCCTCGATGCGGATGTGCTTGCCTTCCACATTCACCGTCTTGCCCGCCAGCAGATCGCTGTAGATATTGAGAAACTCGCGGGTCACCGCATAGCGCTCGCCATGATCAAGGAAGATGCCATCGCCCTTGTTCTCGACGGGATCGCCGCCGGTGACGACGTTGATCAACAACCGTCCATTCGATACCCGGTCGAGCGTTGCGGTCATGCGCGCGGCGACGCTGGGCGATTGCAGGCCGGGCCGCACCGCCACGAGATAGCGCAAGCGCTCGGTGAAGGGCGCGACGGCGGAAGCGACCACCCAGGAATCCTCGCAGCTGCGCCCGGTCGGCAACAGCACGCCGAAATATCCGAGCTGGTCGGCGGCCTGCGCGATCTGGCGCAGATAGTTGAAGTTGACGTCACGCCCGCCGGTGGTGGTGCCGAGATAGCGGCCGTCGCCATGGGTCGGCAGGAACCAGAGGATGTTGGCTTTGGATGATGGATTTGCACTCATGTGCCGGGTCTCCTTGTCTTGCGCAAAACTCTCAGGAGCCCGGCGTCCATTTCCAGACGATTTCCGAAACTTTCACCGGCTTGGGGATCAGGCCAAGGCGCGCAAAACGATCGGCGACCACCTGCTGAGTATTGGTCACGTCGTCGTCGACCGGAACGACGCGGTAGTTCGAGCGATCGACAAAGCGCCTGATGGCTTCGATATCGACGCCGGTCGCCTCCGCCTGCGCTTTGGCAACCTCCTCGTGATGCTGGTCGGCCCAAACCCCTTCCGACGCGAATAACTGGTTGAGCCGGGCAACCAGCGCGGGATATTTCTCCACGAAATCCGAGCCTGCAATATAGAAGGCGTTTTGTTTGCGGACGTCCTTTTCGAAGGCGATCGCCCGGGCGTTTTCCTTGAGCTCGGCCAAGGCCAGATAAGGATCCCAAATCGACCAGGCGTCGACCGAACCCTTGACGAAGGCCGCCGTCGCATCGGCCGGCGCAAGCGGCGCCGGCGTGATGTCGCTCCAGGTCAATCCTGCCTTCTCGAGCGCAGCGACCAGCAGATTGTGCGCGCTCGACCCCTTGCCGAACGCGATGCGTTTTCCCTTCAAATCGGCGAGCGTCTTGATCGGCGAATCCTGCGGTACGACGATCGCCTGCGTATTTCCGTCCGACTTGACGGCGGCGACGTAGCGAATTCGTGCGCCCGCCGCTTGCGCGAAAATCGGCGGCGTGTCGCCGACATAGCCGAAGTCGACGCTGCCGACGTTGATCGCCTCCAACAACGGCGGGCCGAATTGGAAATCGATCCATTTGATATCGATATCGAGCGGCTTGAATGCAACGCTGCCGCACCGCCGGAAAAAAGCCGCCCTTTTGGGTACCGATGCGGATTTCCTTCAACCCTGCTTCGCCCATTGCATAGGACGACCACGCGGCACCCGCCGCAGCTCCAACAGCCAATTTTAGGAATTCCCGACGCTTCATCACGATCTCCTGAGCAAGCATGCTCGCTGCTTGCGCGCGATCATTCGATGTCAGGATGTTGGTGCGCCGCGAAAGCACTGTCGAGTGCTCTACAAAAATAGCAATGACAGCACTGCGAGGCTTGGAGACGACGGTGGGTTTATTGTCAAATCACAGCCTGCCGCGGTTCATTTTTCTTGGCGATCGGATCGCGCAAACTTGTTAATCTTAAATTGTGCAAAGGAACTCAATCTGCATAATGGCCTGACGGAGTTCAACATGCCCGCACCCAAACCGCCTGCCTTCGAAACCCTAAGCCTGCATGCTGGCCAGCATCCGGATCCGTTAACCGGCGCGCGCGCGGTTCCGATTTATCAGACCACGTCCTATGTGTTTCAGGATTCCGAGCACGCGGCGGCGCTGTTCAATCTGGAGCGCGCCGGCCACATCTATACCCGGATTTCAAATCCAACCACGGCGGTGCTCGAAGAGCGGCTTGCGGCGCTGGAGGGCGGCGTCGGCGCGATCTGTACGGCGAGCGGCATGGCCGCGATGCATCTTGCGATCGCAACCCTGCTCAATGCCGGCGACCACATCGTCGCCTCCTCCTCGCTCTATGGCGGCAGCATCAACCTGCTGACGCATACGCTGCCGCGTTTCGGCATCACCACGAGTTTTGTAAAACCGCGCGCGCTGGATGCGTTTCGCACGGCGATCAAGCCGAACACGCGCCTGGTGATCGGCGAGACCATCGGCAATCCCGGGCTCGAAGTATTGGACATTCCTGCCGTTGCCCAGATCGCGCATGACGCAAAGATTCCGCTTCTGATCGACAACACCTTTGCAACGCCTTACCTCAGCCGGCCGATCGAGCTTGGCGCCGACATCGTGATGAATTCGGCAACCAAATGGATCGGCGGCCATGGCATCGCCATCGGCGGCGTGATCGTGGACGGCGGCCGGTTCGACTGGCGAGCTTCCGAAAAATTTCCGGGGCTGACCGAGCCCTATGCCGGCTATCACGGCATCGTCTTCGAAGAGCAATTCGGCCAGGCCGCCTTCATCATGCGGGCGCGCACCGAAGGTCTGCGCGATTTTGGTGCCTGCCTGTCGCCGACCAATGCCTTTCAGTTGCTGCAAGGCGTCGAGACGCTGGGCGTTCGCATGGACCGCCATATGGCAAATACCCATGCGGTGCTCGAGTTCCTCGGCGCGAACAAGGCGGTGGATTGGGTGCTGCATCCCTCGCTCGAAACCCATCCGGATTACCAACTGGCAAAAAAATTGCTGCCACGCGGCGCCGGCTCGATCATCAGTTTTGGCATCAAGGGCGGCCGGCCTGCGGGCAAGAAATTCATCGAGGCGTTGCGGATGGTCAGCCATCTCGCCAATGTCGGCGACGCCAAGACGCTGGTGATTCATCCCGCCAGCACCACCCATCAGCAGATGGACGCCGCCCAGCTCAAGGCCGCCGAGATCGGCGAGGAACTGGTGCGGCTGTCGATCGGCATCGAGGCCGCCGCCGACATCATCGACGACCTCGGCCAGGCGCTTCGCTTCTCGCAGAAGGCTTGAGCCATGCAGCTAAAAGTAAAAGGGATCGATACCTTTGTCGCCACCGGCGGCTGCGAATTCGACAAATCGCAGCGGGCCGTCGTGCTGCTGCACGGCGCCGGTTTTGACCATACCACCTGGGCGCTGCACAGCCGTTGGTTTGCCCATCACGGTTTTGGCGTGCTGGCGCCGGATTTGCCGGGCCATGGCCGCTCATCCGGAGCGCCGCTCTCAACGATTGCCGACATGGCCGACTGGACCGCGGCACTGCTCGAAGCGGCCGGCGCGGCAAAAGCAAAACTGGTGGGTCATTCCATGGGATCGTTGATTGCGCTCGAGACCGCCGCGCGCCACCCGCTGAAGGTCTCGGCGCTCAGCCTGATCGGAACGGCGGCGACCATGACGGTCGGTCCCGATCTGCTCAAGGCGGCCGAAGCCAACGATCAAGCGGCCATCGACATGGTTTCGATCTGGGGCCTCGGCTTTCAGGCCGAGCTCGGCGGCAGCCTCGCGCCGGGTCTATGGATGCACGCCGGCGCCCAGCGCGTGCTGGAAAAATGCCGGCCCGGCGTGTTGTTCAACGATCTCTCCGCGTGCAACGCTTACCAGGGCGCACTCGCCGCCGCGGCGCAAATCGCCGTTCCCGTCACTTTGATTCTCGGTGAGCACGACATGATGACCCCGGTAAAGGCCGGCAAAGCACTCGCCGCGGCGCTGCCGAATTCACGCACGGTGGTGTTGCCGGGCGCCGGCCACATGATGATGGTGGAGCGGCCCGACGAGTTGCTCGCGGCGCTGCAAGGCTGAGCGGTCATCCTCCGGCGGACCGGTCTAAAGGCCGGCGCCTTTGCCGATGGCATTGGAAAAGGAGCGATCGACAATGTCGGCTGCGTTGAGCTTCTGCTTGATCAGGCCCGACCGGAAATACAGATCGACCGTCTTCTGCTCGTCGGCCACAACGCTATCATCGATCGGCGCAATCTGGATTTTCGCGCGGCCCAACCAATTGAGCGGAACGGCAGCCGGAATATTCATCAGCCTACCCCAGGTTTCCGCGTAAGCGCTGACGTTGGTCAATGACCAGGCGCGGGCAGCCGTCAGCCGGCGAAGAAAATCCTCCAACTCCGGCCGCTTGTCGCGGATCGCGTTCGGCGAAGCGACCTGGAAACCGATTCCAGGCACCAATCCCTCCGCCGTGATCAGACGTCGCGACTGGAACAACACTTCCTCCTGGCTGACATAGGGCTCCCATGTCGACCACGCGTCCACCGACCCTTGGGTATAGGCAATTTTTGCATCCGACGGCGCCAGGAACACGAGTTGCACATCGCTTGAAGACCATCCCTTGGATTCGAGCGCGGCAAGGATGAGCTGGTGCCCGATCGAGCCGCGGCCGGTCGCGATTTTCTTTCCTTTCAAATCCTCAAAGTCATGAAGACGGGATTCGCGCGGGACCAGGATCGCCAAGCCTTCCCTGCTCTGCCGGATTGCGCCGATCGCCTTCACCGGCACGTTGGCGGCGGCGGCAAACGTGAAGGGAGCATCGCCGACAAGCCCGGTATCGATGGCTCCCGCACCCAGCGCTTCCAGCAACGGCGCCGCCGCCGGGAATTCCTTCCACTCGATCTTGTACGGCACATCCCTAAGCACGCCAGCCGCTTCCATCACGGCCTGCGAGTTGCCCTTTTGATCGCCGACCCGCAGGGTGGTTTGGGCAGCGGCGGAAGCGATTGCGCTTAGCAAAAGTCCCGCAACCAAAATACCGCGCATCATTCTGCCGCAACTCCTTTGGAGATCCGACCCTCAGCAATCAGCTTGCGTGTCAGCGGGATCAGTTCGCGGCCATATTCAATGGCATCGATCAGCGGATCAAAACCGCGAATAAGGAAATGGCTGACGCCGAGATCATAATAGTCGCCAAAAACCTCGGCGACCTGCGCCGGCGTTCCGACCAGCGCGGTAGTATTGCTGTTGGCGCCCGTAAGTTTGGCTATCTCCGTCCAGAGACGCTTGTCGATACGGGTGCCCTGTTCCGCGAGCGTCAGCAGCCGCCGTGCGCCGGCAGTCGCATGGCCGTCAGCCGGTTTGCGATACCCGGTCTTGTCCTGCAGAGCAGTCGCGCGCGCCAAAATCTCTTCGGCCTTTGCCCATGCCTTTTCCTCGGTGTCGGCGAGGATCGGCCGAACCGACAGGCTGAAGCGCGGCGCGGCACGTCCATGCTTTGCGGCCGCGGCTCGAACCCGCGAGGTCACATCGCGCACCTGCGCGTAGGATTCACCCCACAGCGCGAATGTATCGGCATGCTTGCCGGCAACCTCGATCGCGGCGTCGGAGGCGCCGCCGACAAAGATCGGAATGCCTTCGCTGCGATAGGGCTTCACTTGCGAAAAGCCGTTCTGAACCTGATAGTATTTGCCATCATAGGAAAACGGTTTTTCGCTGGTCCATTCGGCACGAACGACATGCAGGAATTCATCGGTGCGGGCGTAGCGCTCGTCCTTGTCGTCGATGGTGTTGCCGTCCTGCTTCAGTTCCGTAGCATTGCCGCCGGTGATGACATGCAGCGCGACCCGGCCGCCCGAAAGTTGACCGATGGTCGCAAGCTGGCGGGCGAGCAGCGTCGGCGCCGTAAAACCCGGCCGCTGCGCGATCAACACATTGAGCCGGTCGGTCACGCCCAGCACGTGCTGGCCCACCTGCAGGCAATCGGGCGAGGTGGAATGAAATGCCAATAGCGCGCGGTCGAAGCCGGCAGATTCGTGCGCTTTCGCGACGGTCTCGATGTAATGACGATCGAGAACCGGGCCGGTGCGCACGATGGTTTCGGATGAATTGTTGTTGGTGATGAATCCGATGAATTCAACTGACATGGGGGCTCCTGCTCAGGATTGAGGGCCGGCATCATCTGCCGGCCCCTTCTCGCTCGCATTATTTGATACGCCTTAGCCTTTGTGAAACACCAGCGTCCGCAGCTCAATGCTCTCGCGCGGCGGGGCATCGGGAGGCGTGGTCGGATCGGCAAAGGCGGTGTGCGGCGCGAAGCGGGCCCGCCCGTCGGTGTTGGAGTCAAAGCATTTCAGCAACAGGATCTCGTCGGCCGTCATCCGCGGCACATAAAACCATTGATGATCGGGATTGTATTTGACGGAATAGGTCTCGCCGACACGGTCGGGATAGACCAGATCGGCGCCGACCAGTTCGCCAGGGTTTACGGTGCGGGCATCGCAGACTGCCAGCGGCGAGTCGAGCAGTGGCCCTCGAATAGGCCGCCAGAGATTGATGATCTGCACCCTGCCCTTGAGCAGTTCTTCGGCCTCGCCCGGAATGAGATCGCGGACCCGCTGCGGACCTGATTTCTCGGTATGATCGACATGGACGCGCGCGACCGGCTGACGCGGGCCGCCACCGCGATCGGCCACGCCGTCGACGCGCTTGCGCACGGTGTGGTCGAACACGAACACGCGGTCAGCGCCGGTCGCGGCTTTTAGCAGCCGTTCCGCCTCAGGGTAGTAGACGTTCCTGACTTCGTCTTCGTCGTAAAAGTCCTTCACCGCGCTCTGTTGCCGAATGAGGGCAAATCCTTCGCGGTCGAGCGAAACCGTCTCGCTGATCGGCCTGACGTCGTAAATCGGCACGCTGTGCGGCTCCGGCACGATGTTCGACCTGGGCTCGCCGGACGGCGGCTCAAAGGTATAGGTGCGCGGCCGGTCGGCAGAGGGCGCCAGATAGTTGAGATCAGCCGTCACGAACGACAGCGCCGCGATCTTTTCATTTTGCAGTCCCATGTTGTTCTCCTTGTTGTTGACCGTCGTCGGGGATCTAAAATGCTTCCTTGAACGGCCGCAGATCCAGTTCATGCGTCCAGGCAGACGGGTGCTGCGTATGCAGATGCCAATAGGCATCGGCAATCGCATCGATGTTCAGAAGTCCATCGGCGCCGCGCTGCTCCTTGAGCTGTGGCACGGCGCTGTTGAGCTTTTCACCGTCGATGCCACCGTCAATGACGACATGCGCGACATGAATTCCCAGCGGCCCGAATTCGCGCGCCATCGACTGCGCCAATGAGCGGAGCGCGGCCTTGGCGGACGCGAACGCCGTGAATGGCGGCTTGCCGCGCAAGCTCGCGGTGGCGCCCGTGAAGATGATGCTGCCTTTGCCTGCAGGTGCCAGCCGCCGGGCGGCTTCGCGTCCCACCAGAAATCCGCCAAAGGTTGCGACGCGCCAGGTCTGCTCGAACAGGTCAGCCGGCATGGTGCGAAAATCATGGCGAACGTTGTTGCCGGCGTTGAACACCACGAGATCGACGGCGTGACTGGAAGCCTGCGCGAAATCAAACAGCGCCACGACATCGGACTCGATCTTAGCGTCGGCGGTAAATGCTTCGGCCTTGCCTCCGCGATCGACGATGGCGCGAGCCACTTTTGCAACTTTCGCTTCCGTGCGTCCGGAAACAATGACCCGGTGACCTTCGGCGGCAAAGCGCCGGGCCAGCGCGGCGCCGAGTCCCTGTTCGGAACCAACTCCCACAACAATAGCCGTGCGTTGAAGCGTGGTCATTGCAGCTATCTCGTTTGCCTCGTTTCCATTTCGGACGACGCAGGACGCTCAATCTGTGGCGATCAACCGGTTCCGCCAATGGCCCACCGAAAATAAGATGGCTGTCGCATAATTCGTTCACGGGATGAAAAATCCTTCCAAGGAACGAGCCGACGGAGTGAAGTCCATGTTGCCGTTGAGGCGGACTTCCCTCGAATGCTCGATGCGAAGCGTTTTCACCGTATCGGCCATTCAGGTTTTCATCTTTCGTCGGCAGCTTTTGTAGAATGTTCTGCGCGCCGTCGGCACAACTTTGGAATTCAAAATAGTCCCGGAGCGATCATTATTGTCCTCGCTTTTAGAGCTGACACTTTTCGCAGCCACCTGAGCTTCATCGAGGGATCGCCGATGATACAGCGAAGCACCAGCTATCCGATCAAGATGGCAGCGCTGGTTGTCTGCCACATATCGTTATTGGCCGCGCTGGTGTGGATTTTCTAGCGCACGCATCAAGCGACGAGCCATGATACCGCATTACATCGTGCGTCATCTTGCGGGACATTTCGAAGAACTCTCGTGCTTTCAGCAACTCGAGGACGAGAGCGCGGCGCTCTATTTCAATATTGTTCACGGCGCAAAAGTTCGCAGGCGGTTCACCACGCAAGATTGGGGCGAACAATGCTCGGACTATGTGCTGATCGCGCGCGAGACATGCCCCGGGGGATTCATCAAAGAAAGAGAAATTGCGTTATTTGATGCGCCACAAAGCCTGCATCGTCGTCGCGCCGAACGTTAGCCCGCCGCCACGCTCGGCTTTGGCGGCGTGACGTTGATCGCGAGCTTGCCGTAGCGATCGGTGAAGGCCTGGGTGTCGATCTCCTCGAGCTTGATCGCGCCGCTCATCACGCCGGCCTTCCAGGCGTCGTGCTCGGGATCTCTACGGAATTCCGGCATCACTTCCCTGGCGAACAACTCAAGGGAATCGCAAATGTGCTCGTGGCTGTTCTTGCCGGCCTGGTTGAGCAGGATCACCTGGTCGATATGCGAGCTTCTAAAGCGCCGCAGCTTTTTGGCGATGGTTTCCGGCGATCCGATCAGGCCGCCGCGCAGCGCCGCCTCCTGCGCTTCCGGATTTTCCCGCTTCCACTTGTTGTACTCGTCCCACATGTTGACGGTGCCGGGCGCCGGACGTTGTCTATTTTGCGAGGCGCCGTAAAAGCGTAACGCGAACTGGAAGAAAGTTGCACCATCCGCACGCGCGCGGGCCTCCTCGTCGGTCTTCGCGCACATGAAGAACGACACCAGCGCCATGTTCGGGTTGATCTCGTAGTCGGCGAGTTTTTTCAACCGTTTTGTCATCGCATTGTAGTAAGCATGCACCCAGGCGTGCGCGGCATCGGCGCTGACGAACTGAAAGCCGAGCGCGCCAAATCCGTTCCGGCCGGCGCGCTCGATGGTCGGCAACTGTGAGCACGCCATCCACAATGGCGGATGCGGCTTTTGAACAGGTTTGGGCACTACATTGCGCAGGGGAATATCAAAATACTTGCCGTGATGTTCGCTGCCGCCCTCCCTGAACATCGGAAAGATGGCGCGGACGGCTTCCTCGAACACTTCCTTCTTGGTTTCCATGTCGCGGCCGAACGGCGTCAGCTCGGTGATCGAGGCGCTCTCGCCCATGCCGAACTCGACGCGGCCACGGCTTAAGAGATCGAGCACCGCGACGCGCTCGGCGACGCGGGCGGGATGGTTGGTGGTGAGCTGGAAGATGCCGTGGCCGAGCCGGATGTTTTTGGTGCGCTGGCTGGCGGCAGCGAGAAAGGATTCCGGCGACGGCGAATGCGAATATTCTTCCAGGAAATGATGTTCCACGACCCAGGCATAATCGTAGCCAAGCCGGTCGGCGGTCTCCAGTTGCGTCAGCGCATCCTGATAAAGCTTGAGCTCATCGCCCGGTTGCCACGGGCGCGGCAATTGCAGCTCGTAAAAGATGCCGAATTTCATGACGTCTCTCCCCGGGGACCGTTTTGTCTGTTTTGGGCAGTGTATTCTCAGGGGAATCCGAGTCCAGCCCGGACCAATTCCGCGCGGTGGAAGGCTGGCTTGCGCCGGGCGCACGAATGGGTAGTTTTGCGGGTCTGAGTCGTTGCCT
>WNFM01257615.1_pt2 | contig 16894 bp, 16 predicted proteins | sample 5400271 | NCBI WGS metagenome assembly WNFM01 (sample SAMN13153352, study PRJNA577476) | soil metagenome | isolation source: 60 cm saprolite on Douglas fir-dominated hillslope | place: USA:California | collected 2013-09-17
TACCCGCCGATGATCGCGCAGTTGCCGACGTCATGCGTGTACTCGAGCACGGGCAGAGTGAGTCCCGCGGTGGGGCAGTTGCTGGACGGGTTGTAGCAGTGGAAGCCCTCCATGAAGCGCCACCCATAGTTCTCTCCGCCTCGGCTCGCGGCAGGCTGCCAGTCAGCTTCCTCATACGCGTCCTGTCCGACGTCCCCGATCCAGAGGTCGCCGGTCCGCCGGTCGAAGCTGAAGCGCCAGGGGTTGCGGAGGCCGTAAGCCCAGATCTCCCGACGCGCGCCAGGGGTGCTGACGAACGGATTGTTCGCAGGAACGGCGTAAGGTGACGTGAAGTCGACATCGATCCGCAGAATCTTGCCAAGCAAGGAGCCGAGACTCTGGGCGCGGTTTCCGGGATCACCGCCCGAGCCGCCGTCTCCCATACCGATGTAGAGATAGCCGTCAGGGCCGAACTGCAGTTGGCCGCCGTTGTGATTGGCGTACGGCTGAGGAATGGTCAGCAGGATTTCGGCCGAATTGGCGTTAGCGCGGTTGGGGTCGACCGGTGACGTCGAGTATCTAGCGATGACCGTATCGCCGTTCAGGTTGGTGTAGTCGACGTAGAAGAGTCCGTTCAGCTGATAGAGAGGGTGAAAGGCCACGCTCAGCAGGCCGCGTTCGTTACAGCAGGAGACGAGGGAGCGGATGTCGAGAAACGGCGTGCTCCGCCCGACGATGATGATCTGCCCCGGCTGTTCCGTGACGAAGAGACGTTGATCGCCGGCGTTGGTGATGGCCAGCGGCTGATCGAGCCCTGCCGCGATCTGTTTCAGCACGAGTACCGGCTGACTCTGGGCCGAAGAAGCGGCAAGCACTACGAGCAGAACGAGGAGCGGCCGGCGCATGAATGGCATCACGATGCAAGCATCCGGCCGAGGCCGGCCTCGCGGTGTCGCCTCATCGTTTCTCCAGGCTCGGCTGACCAAGGCCAGGGATCAGATCCGGGCCTGATTCTTGATTGGTCGCTCGTCAGGAGTCATCGAAAGCCAACGCAGGCCGGACGAGATCCTGCTGGTCTGCGCTCCGCCGATCGAGGACGCCGGATCAAGGAGGCAACACCATGAGACGTGCACCGAACAGCGACGAAATGAGAGGCAAGAAGGACGAGATAGTCGGCACGGTCAAGGAGAACATCGGCCGGGTCACTCGCAACACCGCCATGCAAAGTAAAGGCTCGGACCAGCGCACCCGCGGAAACATCGAGGCGAACGTTGGCAAGGCCCGCCGCAAGGTCAGCGAAGGCCTCGACCACCTCGGCGGCAAGATCAACAAATCGTAGGAATCCGATGAGGCGGGCGGCGGGTCGGCCTCCCGCCTCATGTCTCGGACCCTCATCGATCGCCACACATCCGCGTCGTCGAGCGGGAGTAGCGGGGCGCACCGCCGTTGGGTGTTCGCGGTCTACGATGTCTACCCCCTAGCGTTGGCGCAGCCCGGTACTTCGGTAATCACCGTCGCCGCGGAGCGGCGCAATCTACCTAGCCCAAGGCGTCAGCCTTGGGTATTCGGTCCCCAACTGAACGAGCCGCGGAGCGGCGACATCTCCCGGTCTCGAGATGTCGCCGCTCCGCGGCTCACACCTCTCCCGATCAATACCCAACGCTCACGCGTTGGGCTACGTAGATGGCACCGCTCCGCGATGTCAGCGGGTTACGGGATGACTTCCAGATCAGGATCCAACGTAGGTATTCCCGGCGAGGTTACGTCGTATTTGATAGTCCCTTCGTTTGGAAACGTGCCCGAGACACAAACGTACTTGGTACCCTCGACGCGGCATTGCGGCTGCGGATAGCCGGGAATATCAATGCCGAACACAATCCCAGCGTCGTTCGTCCACTTGACGTTGTCCTGATTCTTCTTCACTTGAATGCTGGTGGGATCGACGGAAATTGCGCTGCCTATGGTGACGCTCACCTTTTTTTCGTTCATGAAGCCTCCTTTTCGGTTTCGGACCGGCGGGAATTCTATCTGGTCTTCAGGAGGTCACGAAGAAGTCCGTTTCGCCGCAAGGCGTCGAGCTCGGGGTCGCGCCGCAGGTCGGTCGTGTTGTAACCGGCGTCGATGGCCTTCTTGAGCCATGTCACGGCTTCGCCCGGATTGCCACGGAGGTTAGCAATGATCGCCGCTTTATAGAGGTTTGCGTTCGAGGCGTCCTCCTGGATCGCGAGCGCGATCTGCTTCGAACCCGCTTCAGAATCGCCGCGTTTTGCCAGACAGATGGCAAGCGAAGCGCGGGCTGTCGACTCGTGGGCGTTGAGTGCCAGTTCCTTGGTGGCGAGTGTGATGGCGCGATCGTATGCTTCAGATGCCCGAGGACGCCCGTCCGGAATCCACCGCAGAGCGTCACCCAGGTTCGCCCAGTAAAGGTATTTCGATGGCGTAAGCGTTGTCGCCTGCTGGAAGGCGGTGGCCGCCTCAGGGAATCGCCCTACGAAGTAGTAGCAGGTACCGAGGTTCGAATACGCCTGGTCCGTCGGCTTCTTGGCGATTGCCTGGGAGAACACCTTGATGGCGTCTTCGTATCGGCCCATGTGTGCGTAGACCGCACCGAGATTGTTGTACGCGCGCAGATTGTCTGGCACCAGTTGAAGCACTCGCTCGAAGTACTGGGCGCTTTCCGCGTACCTGGCGTGCGCTACGTAAAACGCTCCCAGCTTGTTGTAACCGGCCCAGAATTGCGGCCGCATGGCGATTGCCTGCTTGTACGCCGCCTCGGCGTCAGTTACCTTTCCGACTGCCTTATACGATTCTGCCAGCCCGAGAACAGCGTCAGCGTTGTTTGGCTGTTGTGCTAACGCGGCCTTGTATTCTGCGATCGCTTCTGGAACCTGACCCGTCTGCCGACGAAGCTCACCAAGCGTGTAGCGCACATCGGGGTTTTGAGGATCGGAGCTGACTGCTCGCTGACACGCCGCCGTGGCCGGTACTGCCCATGTCGGATCGTGGGTGAGTTGGAACTTGTAGAGGTACGCTCGGCCGAGGGCTGCCTGGACGGACGCCGAATTGCCTCGACCTCCGAGGTCGCTGAGAATCGCGATCGCACTGTCAACCGAGCCTGGGTCGTCGTACCGTCTGAGATAGCCGACCGCCTCGAGAAACTGGCGCTGCGACAAGCTCGGGTCGATGGGTACCGTCTTGATCAGGGGACTTCCGAGATTCAACGTAACGGCAACACTGTCAGCCACGCGGTCCTGAATTCCGAAGAGGTCATTGACCGTGCCGTCCACGAGATCGCTACGCTCGACTCCGGTCCGAATGTCGACGACTGAGTACTTGATACGAAGACGTTCGCCTTCACGCTGCATCGAGCCGGTCAGAACGAGATCCGCGCCAAGATCTCGCGCAACGGATCGTGGATTCATCGCGTTTGCGGCGTCCGGTGTCGTCGGACGCATGATCTGAACCGACGGAAAGTGCGCCAGACGCGCCGTCAACGTTTCGGCGAACCCGTCGACCACCAACTGCCCTTGCTGGTCGCCGGAAAGGTCTTTGAAGCGCATGACGGCTAGATAGTTCTTTGCCGGAGCCGCTGGGACTGACGCTGACCCCCGCCCATTCATCCCACGCTCCGCCACGAATACCCCTACCGCGACGAGCGCCACGAGCAGCCCGCCCCACAGCGATGCGGTCGCGGATGCCGTGCAGCTCCTGGGCGAGGTCGCGGGTCGAGGCGTAGCGGTCGGTCGGATTCTTCGAGAGCAGGCGTCCGACGATCCAACAAAGCTCGGCCGGGGCGCGGGGGTTGGTCTTCTGGATCCCCTCCGGCTCGTCGTGGAGGATGGCCGACAGTGTGTCAATGGCCGTCTCGCCATCGAAGGCAGGCTTCCCTGTCGCCAGCTCGTAGAGGATGGCTCCGAGGGCGAACTGGTCGGAACGGAAGTCGAGCTTCCGGCCGGTGGCCTGCTCCGGAGACATGTAGCCGACCGTGCCGAGAATCGTTCCTGGAGTCGTGCCTGGCATCTCGAGCTGCGCCGTCACGTCTCCCTCTCCCGCCGTGGGGCGGATGATCTTGGCCAGACCGAAGTCGAGGATCTTCACGAACCCGTCGTTCGTGACCATGAGGTTCTCGGGCTTGAGATCGCGGTGTACGATCCCGCGCTCGTGGGCCGCCGCCAGTCCGTCCGCGATCTGAGCGGCGATGTCGAGGAGCTTCCGGTTCTGCGGAGGCGCCTCGTTGACGAAGCTCCGGAGGTCCCGGCCTTCCACGTACTCCATGACGATGTAGGGCGTGCCGTTGGTCTCGGTGCCTACTTCGTGGATCGTGACGATGTTCGGATGATTGAGGGCCGATGCGGAGCGTGCCTCCTGGGTGAAGCGCGTGAGCGTGTCGCGATCGCCGGTGAGCCTCACCGGCAGGATCTTGATAGCCACCTTGCGGCCGAGGATGGGGTCGTGCGCCGCGTAGACCTCGCCCATTCCGCCCGCGCCGATGGGGCCGAGAATGGTGTATTGGCCAATCTGTTGATGAAGGCTGCTCATCCGGAAGTGGAGTGACCGATTCTACCTAGGCCACTCCACCGCCGGGCAAGTTTTCGGCAGGTTACGCCGCGAGCGGAAGCTGCTGCACGAGGCGGAGCGCCGACTTCCAGTTCCGCCGCGATTGCTTCACCGCCAGACGCGATGCACGTCGCGATAGCCTGGCGGGCCGCCGCAGGCCGCGGGCGCGGTGCTCCAGGTGCTCACGCCAGTGGTTGAACGCCGTCTCCAGCTCCGCCATGGCCGCGGCAACGCGGCGGCGGAACTCCTCCACGTGCGTTTCCGGCGCGGTCACGACACGCGTCTCGACCACGCGCAGCGCGGCTTCCATCCGGGCGCGCTCGACTTGCGGCGGGGGCGCCACGCGCAGATCGCCGGCCAGGCCGGCCGAGCGGAGCGCGGCGATGAACCACTTGGCGGGATCCCACTGGTACCAACGGATCCCGTTGCGGAAGTCCGACGGAAAGCGGTGATGGAACGAGTGGTAGCCCTCGCCGAGCGTGAGCAGCGCGACCATCCAGTTGTCCCTAGCGGAGACCTCGGCGTTGAACGCAGGCTTGCCGAGGTAGTGCGCGAGCGAGTTCACGAAGAACGTGGTGTGGTGAATGATGGCGATGCGAAGGAAGCCACCCCACAACAAGCCTGCCAGCGGATCGCCGAAGCATGCGCCAACTAGCGCCGGCAGACCGAAGCCAACCACGATCAGGATCAGTTTGTACCAGCGGTGCTGCCACTTCACCACGCGGTTCCGCAGGAGATCAGGGGAGTTGTCGAAGTTGCCGGCGTCCGGGTTCCGGTAGAAGATCCAGAACATGTGAGCCCACCAGAAACCGCGCTGGATGTTGTACGGATCCCAGTCGCGGTCGACATACTTGTGGTGGACTCGATGGCTGGCGGACCACCAGAGGATCGAATTCTGTGCCGCCATGGCGCCGAAAATCGCATAGAACACCTGCACGGCAGGATGGCACTCATAGCTCTTGTGGGAGAAAAGGCGGTGGTAGCCCGCGCAAATGGAAATGCCGACGGCGAGGTACATCAACAAGGCGAGCACCGGCATCCAGAGGTGGAAGCCGTGGCGCCACGTCCAGGCCGCTGTGCCGGCCAGACCGATGATCGGTGTCAACGTCAGGAAGATAATGTTGATCCAGTCTTTGTCCCGAGTGCGGGCGTCACTGCGTTCGATGATGGCACCTCCGAGGCTGTTCAGGATAACCCCAGGCGCGGTCCTGATATTCGTCATTTCGGCGACGATGAGCGTGCGTGCCGCGGACGACTCTGCCCGGGCGGCGGAGAGGGCGCTGGCGCTGCTCGACCGCGGCGATTCCACCGCAGCCTCGCCATTACTGGAAGACGCTGTGACACGCTTTCCGAGGTCCGCCCAGCTTCACTATCTGCTCGCCAGGAGCTACACGCTCGAGGCCAGGCAGTCGGCGAATGCCGTACGGCTCGCCTACATCGGCTGGAACATCGGCGTGGAGCTCGAGGCCGCACTCGCGCTCGATCCTTCACGAAGCGATGCCCGGCTCGACCTCATCCGCTACTACGAGCTCACACCACGAATTCTCGGCGGAAGCCCGGCCAAGGCTCGCTGGCAGGCCGCGGAGCTGGCGCGGCGTGACGCGGCGCGCGGCGCGTTCGCCTCCGGTTACCTCGCCTATCGTGGGAAGGAGTACGGCCCCGCCCGGCAGTCGCTTCGGTCTGCAGTGACCCTGGCGAAAGATGACGAGACCCGCATTCTGGCGCTCACCTGGCTGGGTTGGTTGTCACAGGAGACGCAACAGTACGACGATGCCTTGGCGGCGTTCGACGGCATCCTCGCCATCGATCCAAAGCATGCTCCCGCCCTCTACGAGATCGGTCGGACGGCCGTCTTCTCGAGGCACGACCTCGAGCGCGGCGAGGAGGCCTTGCGCCGATACCTCCTCTCGAAGCCGCGGTTTGACGAGCCCTCCCTGGCCACCGCTCACCTGCAGCTCGGCCTGCTGCTGGAGGTGAAGGATGACCGGGACGAGGCACGTTCGGAGATCAAGACCGCGCTTCGTCTCGACCCGAAGGTGCAGGGTGGTCGCGCGGCATTACGACGCCTGCAGTGATTGACGAGTACGAAGGTATTCGTTGACAATACGAATCACTTCGTAGATGATGGCGGCCGTCGAAAGGAGACTCGCCATGAAGACACTCATTCTCATCCTCTGCGCCGTGGCCATCTGCTTCGGGGCCTACGCAGCAACCGGCACGCACGCCGGGGTATGGACGGCCGAATTGAAGGGCGATCATCTGCAAGTCACAGTGTTCCAAAAGCAGGTGGACGACCGGGCACGCGAATCCGACAACCGCATGGGATTCGACGTGGCCCTCACGGAGCTGACCGGCATCATCCGCAACGAGACCACCGCCGACGCGTCGAACGTGAAGTTCGTCCTGACACGGGAAGCAGGGGCGTTGACGTTCGATGGCCGCTTCTCGGAAGGCAGCGGAGCGGGACATTTCGACTTTCGCGCGAACGATGGATTTGTGCGCACGCTCGGAACGCTCGGCTACGGAGAGCCGAAGCCGGAGAACCTGCTGATCTTCGCCGTCGAAAACCTGACCATCGAGACCGTGCGCGGCCTGCGTTCCCTTGGCTATCAGCTCAGCGACCGCGAGCTGGTGGAGGTGGCCATCTTCGGCATCACGCCGCGAGTGGTGAGGGAGTACGGGCTCTTCGGCTATACCAATCTGACGATCCGCGATCTCGTGGAGTTGCGGGTTGGCCACGTCGACACGGCGTACCTGCAGGGGATGCGCGACTTGGGCTTCTCGACGCTGTCGGCTCGCGAGGCCGCAAATGCGGGGATTCTGGGAGTGACGCCCGCCTACGTGCGCGAGATGCGCGCGGCGGGGGTGGAGGCGACGACGCTGCGCGAGCTGACGGAGCTCCGCGTTGGCAACATCACGCCTGCGCGGATCGAGGAGTATCGCCGCGCGGGCTATCCCAGCCTCACGGCCCGGCAACTCTCGGAGCTCGGGACGCAGGGTGCAACTCCCGCATACATCGAAGAGCTGCGCAAGGCCGGCTACGATCACCTGACCGTCAAGGAGCTACTCAACGCGAAGATTTTCGGCGTGACTGCGGACTACATCCGAAGGATGAACAGCGCCGGCTACAGCGGTGTGCCACTCGACAAGATCGTCCAGCTCAAGATGTCCGGGGCGGGGGATCTACTGACGCGGCGACGCTGATCGGATCAGACGCGGCTAACCCTTTTCCCCGTGCGCCGCGCGCATCGCCATCATCGCCGCCCCCTGGACCGGCGACTTCTCCGGCGGTGCGATCATAGCCCTCGGCGAAGCCGCGTTGATGACGCGTCGCATCGGCTCCAGCAGTAGCGGGCCGGCGTTGAACGCGCCGCCAGTGTAGGAAACGGGGAATGCCTCGCCGAGCATGTCCAGCCGTCTGGCGACCGCCACGACACAGTCGCCAAGCTCCCGGCCCCCTTTCTCGAGGATCGTCCGGGCAACCTCATCGCCTGCCTCGGCAGCTTCGATGGCGAGCTTCACGAAGCGCGCAATGTCATCCGTATGCGTAGCCGGCGCATAGACGAAGCGGGGGATGTCTTCCGGATTCATGCTCCATTCGCGCAGGAGCATGGCGGTCATGCCCGTGGCCGGGCCGCGGCCGTCCCATGCCCGGACGATGGCGGCCAGCGCCTCCCGGGCGATCCCGAAACCGCTCCCTTCGTCGCCGAGGATGGGCCCCCAGCCGCCGGCGCGAGCCTCGGAGCCGTCCTCGTTCCTGCCGAAGGCAACCGAGCCGGTGCCGGCAATGACGACCACGCCGCCCCCGTAGCCGACCGCGCCGGTGAGGGCGATCCGGGCATCGTTGTCGACCGTGAAATTGCCGCGTGGAAAGAAGATCGAGAGCGAGTCAACGACTTCCTGCCGGTGGGCTGGATGGTCGGCGCCGGCGATGCCGCAATACGCCCACACGATCTCGCGGCTGGTGACGTCCGCGGCAACGAGCGCCTTGTTGACGGCGCGCTCGATGTTGCGGGACGCAGTCTCGATCCCGACACGAAGGTGATTCGATGGCCCGGCCAAGCCATCCCCGAGCGACTCGCCGTTCTCGTCTGTGACGAGAGCGACCGTTTTGGAGGCGCCGCCGTCGACGCCAAGGTAGTAAGTGGGTTCGTCTGCCATTCACGGTACTACTTTGCACCAAGTCTCAAGTCAGTTGTTAGTTGTTTGCTTCACGCTGCTGCCCTGGATTTGACCCGGTTCGGGAGGTGGGGTTGCACTTCCACCGCACATTTCGGATGCCAAGCCTATCGTCAGTAGCTTGTTTGACAGCGGGTCGAGAGCTCCTCGCTCAGCTCATCGTGCTTGCAGCCCTGACCGGCTGTCAGCACGCAGAAGCATGCTTCGCCCAACTGTTTTGTTGCGTGCCTACCCACCCGCGCCCACGAGCCAGAATCTGTGCTGCAGACGGCGGAACGCGAATCAACCCGCGCGGGGGGCGCTACGGGTCACCTGAAACGCATTGATACCTGGGCTCTAAAGCTAAGTTACTAACGATCAGATAATATTATCTAACCTTAGATAGCATGATTCTATCAACGTGATCAACGTAACTAGTTGTCAGTAAAGCATTACCATTGATCATATCATAACTGTATAAGCTTTGATACGACGATCTGAAAATGAAAATCGCCTAACTAATGGTTAGATCAAACGACGTGGGTCGAGTGCAAAACGCGTGGATTTCGTACTCGATTGCGACGCGGTGGCTCGGGATAGCGTTCCGGCGGATGCCAACTGGATACCCTGCCCCCCGGGGTCCGTGGTGAGCGACGCGCGCGCCTGGCCGCGTCTGGCCATCGGCCGGCGAAACTCCGGAGCAGAGTCAACCCAACCTCGCTGCCACGAGGCGGTGAGCCGAAGGCGCACACGTCACGGATGCGTCGCTCTCTCCGCTTGACGGTGCTCCTCGCTACAATCGCGAGATGGACATCAAACAAGACGGGGAAGCGCGTGAGATCCACATCCAACCGAAGGCACGGGAAGCGACGGAAGACCGGAAGCTTCTCGACCGGCCCACTCGGCATGAGACTCTGCAGAGCGACTCGTGGCGGGTGCTGCGCATCACGAGCGAGTTCGTGTCCGGTTTCGACGACCTCGCCGACGTCTATCCCGCTGTCTCCATCTTCGGCTCCGCTCGCACCCGCGAAGACAATCCGTTCTATCAGCGGGCCGTACAAACCGCCGAGCTCCTTGGCAGGGCCGGTTTCGCCATCATCACAGGAGGCGGTCCCGGCATCATGGAAGCGGCCAACCGAGGCGCCCGGAACGCAGGCGCGCTCTCCATCGGCTGCAACATCGAGCTGCCGTTCGAGCAGAAGATCAACGCATTCGTCGACAAGGCCATGAACTTTCGCTACTTCTTCGTCCGCAAGACGATGTTCATCAAGTACTCGGAGGCGTTCATCACGTTCCCCGGCGGCTTTGGGACGCTCGATGAGCTGATGGGCGCGGTCACGCTGATCCAGACGAAGAAGATCACCAATTTCCCCGTGATCCTCTACGGCAGCGCGTACTGGGGAGGGATGATCGACTGGATGCGGTCGACTGTGCTCGACGAACACAACATCACCCAGGAGGACATCGACGCGATCCATCTGGTCGACGACCCGGAGGCAGTCCGCGACATCGTCGTCGAGTTCCATGATCGCGCCCTGGTCACAAATGCAGACGAGGGCGAGTCGGTGTTCGCGATCGGACGGAAGGACTAGCCGCTACTCCGCGCCCTGCTCTTCGACCTCTTCCACCTTCGGCATTTCCATCTCGACGATCACCCAGCGCACACGGAATTGCTGGCCTTCGACGACGGTGATCTTCAGATCACCCAGCTCGGTCTTGTCGCCGGGTGCCACTTCGCCGCCGAGACGCGCGGCGACGTAGCCGCCAATGGTCTCCTCGGCGGGCTCACCAACATCGACTTTGAGCCGGTCGGCGAGGTCCTCGATGAGGTAGTCCCCGCGAACGCGGTAGCGGCCGTTCCCGAGCGGCTCGATTTCCGGACGCTCCCGGTCGAACTCGTCCTGGATCTGGCCGAACAACTCCTCGGTGATGTTCTCGAGCGAGACGATGCCGCTCGCGCCGCCATATTCATCGAGTACGACGGCCATGTGCGTCTTGTGCTCGATGAACTGCGACAGGAGAGCCTCGACCGTGGAGTTCTCCGGTACGAAGAGCGCGTCCCGCTTGAGCTCCGTGAGCGGACGTCCCGGACCGCGAAGCTGGGCGAGCATGAGGTCTTTCACATGAATGAGCCCGATGGTCTGATCGAGGGTGCCGTCGCAGAGAGGATAGCGAGTGTGGCGGGTGGTGCGGATGATCTCGAGGTTCTCGGCGATCGACTTCGTGGTCGACAGGACGGAGACGTCGGTGCGTGGCACCATGATCTGCCGCGCCGTACGCTTGGAGAATTGGAAAACGCCCTCGATGATCTCCCGATTCTCTTCGCTGAGGATGCCCGCCTTCTCCGAAGTCGCCAGGATCATGCGCAGTTCTTCCTGCGAATGCGCGATCTCCCCTCCGGTGGCGGGGCGCACGCCGATGACGCGGAGGATCGCGGACGACGACTTGTTGAGCACCCAGATGGCCGGAAAGGCGAAGAGGTAAAACCAGCGCAGTGGATGAGCGATCCACAGTGCAGTGCCGAAGGGACGCCCGATGGCTATGTATTTGGGACCCAGCTCGCCGAACGTGATGTGCAGCCAGGAGATGACCAGGAAGGCGAAGGTGGCGGCGACCGAATGCGCCACAGCGTTGCCCCACGCGCCAAGGAAGCTCAGGTGAGGCTCGATGAGCCGCGCAAACGCAGGCTCGCCGACCCACCCAAGGGCCAGCGAAGCCAACGTGACACCCAATTGCGTGGCCGACAGGTAGCCGTCGAGGCGCTTGAGGATGCGGCGAGCCATCCGGGCCCGGGTCGATCCTTCCGCGGCCAACTCTGCGAGCTGAGTCGGACGGACCTTGATCATTGCGAATTCAGCGGCGACGAAGAAGCCATTCGCGATGATGAAAAGGAGCGCCAGCAGGATGTACCAGGAGGGCATACTCAGCGGATGCGCCCGAGCGGCGCTCCGCACCTTGGCGCGGGTTTCATGGTGGCGCGCTATTGTAGCGAAGTCGCAGCGATGACTTCGTCGAGGGTCTTCCAGAACCGGGGATAGCTCTTCGAAACCACCTGCTCATTGGCGATCGTGACACTCCCGCGAGCGAGTCCGGCCACAGCGAAGGCCATGGCTATGCGATGGTCGTTGTGCGTCTCCACGGTAGCCGGGCCATCCGACCACCCAGGCTCGATGCGCAGGCTGTCCGGGCGTTCCTCGACCTTGACACCGAGCTTACGGAGCTCGCTCGTGACCGTTGCAATCCGGTCGGATTCCTTTACGCGCAGGTTCGCGATGTTGACGATCTCGACCGGATCGCTGGCCAACGGAGCGATGGCGGCTAGCGACGGCACGATGTCCGGCGTGTTGCTACAGTCGAAGGTTCCTCCGCTCAGGTTGCCTCCGGTGACGGTGACGTCATCGCCAAGCGTTACGGTGCATCCCATCGTCTGGAGGATGTCGAGGAAGCGTGCGTCGCCCTGCGCCGTGGGATGCGCCAGCCCACGCACGTGAACGACGCCACGTGTCGCGGCGGCGGCGGCGAACCAGTAACTGGCCGAGGAGTAATCGCCCTCGACGCGGTACTCATCGCGCTGCAGCCGGCCGCCGAGCACTCGAAACGTCCCGAAGAATGTCCGCCGTGATGTCGAGATAGGGCGCGGAAGCAACTGACGAAAGGCGAATCGTGATTCCCTCAGGCAGAGTTGCTCCGGCCATCATCAGCGACGAGGCGAACTGACTCGATGTCTCGGCCGATATTGTGACATCGAAGCCGCCGCGAACACGCTTTCCTCGAATGCGAAGCGGCGGATATCCCTCATTGGCTACGTACTCGACCTCCCCGCCGATGGACAGCAACACGTCCACGAGGTCACCGATGGGGCGCTGATGCATTCGCTGCTCGCCCTGCAGAAGGAAGCGGCCAGGTGTGAACGCGAGCCAGCCGGTGAGGAACCGCATGGCGGTCCCGGCATTCCCGACGAAGATCGGTACCTCGTTCGCTGACATGCTGCGCCGGGGACCGATCGTCACACCCTCTTTGAACGCACCGGCAACGGTGAACCCGATGGCACGCAGGGCTTCGAGGGCATAGCGGGTGTCGTCGGCATCGAGGCAGTTCGTCACCCGTGTATCGCCCTCCGCCATCGCCGCCAGCAGCAGCGCCCGGACCGAATACGACTTGGATGGAGGAACAGTGACTGAGGCGTTCAGATGCTCAATCTTCGGGATGGCTTTCACGAACGACGAACGATGCCCGATGGATGGCGAAGATGCAAGCTGCGGACACGACCCATCACTCGAACTTCAGGGTCATCCGATCCCACGCCAACCGGACGTTCTGCGGCAGGTCCGCCTCGACCGTGGCGTGATCTACCTCGTGGGCCAGGTGAATTAGCCACGTCATCCGCGGGCCGATGCGCTGCGCGGCGGCCACCGCTTCCTCAATCGTGAAGTGCGTCGGGTGTGGTGGTGACGGGCGAAGGCCGTCGAGGGCCAGCGTGTCGAGGTCCTGCAACAGGGCGAGCGACTCGTCGGGGATGCCGTTCGTATCGGTGATGTAGGCAAAGGAGCCGATTCGATAGCCGAGGATCGTCCAATCGCCATGTCGGACGGGAATGGGAATGATGTCGATCCCTTCGTGCGTAAACGGGCCATCGACCTCATGCAGCTCGATCTGCGGCTTTCCTCCCCCCATCTGGGAGTCGGACCAGATGTAGTTGAACGCTCGACGCACGGCCTTTGCCGTCGCCGGGCTGGCGAAGGCATGAATCGACTCACGCTGCCGGAAGTTGAACGGGCGTACGTCATCCAGTCCCATGAGGTGGTCGGCGTGAGAGTGCGTGAAGAGGATGAAGTCGAGGCGGGGAATGGGATCGCGCAATAGCTGGAGCCGGAGGTCCGGCGTTGTGTCGATGAGAAAGACCTTGCCGTCCATCTCGATCTTGACTGACTGACGCAGGCGCTTGTTGTGCGGATCGCCGGAGGCGCAGACCTCGCACCGGCAGCCGACGACAGGAACGCCAGTCGACGTACCAGTGCCGAGGAACGTGACGAGCACTAGACGACCACCCAGTCGAACGCACCGGTGTCGGGATCGATGACCATGGCCTCGCCGTTTTCGTACCACGCCGGCAGAACCGTCACGGTCGACGATCCTTCCAGCACGAGCTTCTGGTGAAAGTGTCCGAAGACGACGTGCGTGATGCCCTCGCCCCTCCGGCGCGCGCCGTAGGTGCGCATGTGCTCGATCGGCAATCGGGACTTGTGCTTGAAGTTCGAACCGGCCAGCCGGCGCTCGACGCCGTCGACGAAGTTGCGGGCGATGCGCCGGGGGATGAATCGCACTCCGAATCGCGCGATGGCGCTCTTCGTGGCGAAGCGCCAGAATCGGTAGGGGTAGTCGCGGTCGTTGATCATGTCTCCATGGACGATGAGGTACTTTTGGCCGCCAGCGGGAACGACGTACTCGAGGCTGATGTCGGTCACGCTCTTCTCGGCGAACGTCCCGCTGAGGAAGAAATCCCGGTTCCCCTCGACGTAATGCACCGCGACGCCGGCGTCGCGGAGATCGCGCAGCCGGGCAAACACCCGTTCAACCGATGACGTGTAGAACTTCGGATCGGCGATGAAGTAGTGAAAGACATCGCCATTGAGGTACAGCGCGCGCGGCTGGAGGTGCACCAGGCGGTCGAGCCAGCCGAGAATGGCGGCTTCACTGCCGTCGGCAAGGCCGACGTGGGAGTCACCGATGACGAAGATCTGTCCAGCGCGGATCATGACGGTTCCAGGTTGCGGAGCACACGCTCGAAGTCATCATAGGCGTCACGGCCGAAGAGGCAGAACACGACTCTTCGTAATGACCTGGCCTGGCCTCGAAAATCCACCGCGGTGCCAATCATGATCCGTGCACATTCCTCGTAGGAGATCCCGAAGACGCCAGCCGACATTGGGGGAAACGCAACGCTCGACAAGGCCAGCTCTTCGGCTCGCCGTAGCGACGACAGGGTCGCGTTGCGCAACTTGGGCTCCTCGTCTCCTTCGCCGAGCCGCGGGACCACGGCATGAATGACAAACTTGCAGAAGAGATTCCCTCCCTCGATGACGATGGCATCTCCGACCACGGGGCGGGGCATGTGTCCAGCGATCAGCTGGACGCTCGCCGGATTCACGATGGCGTCAACCTTGAGCGAGCTGATGTCTGCGCGGAGAAGCTCGATGTCCATGCTGGTCGTTGAGTCGCTCGTCTGCTGAGCATTGCAGCTGAAACGCGGAACGTCCCGGCATCCAGCTCAGTCAACCCAGCGGTTTCAGAGCGCCATCTTCAGCGACGCCCGAGGGCTCTCCTTGTAATACTTTTCGATGACGTCGGCGGCTTCCAGGGCGTCTGGACCCGTGTCGCGAGGCACGACGATCTGTACGCGGTAATAGTGGTCGCCGTAGGTGCCTCCCTTTTTCTTGACCCCCTTGCCAGTGAGGCGGAAGGTCTGGCCGCCTTGGGTTCCGGCCGGGATGCGTGCCCGCACGCTACCGAGGATGGTGGGCACCTCGATCTCGCCACCGCGGAGCGCCTCACCGACTGTGACCGGCAGATCGATATGGACGTCATCACCGCGGCGCTCGAAGAATGGGTGCGGCCGTACGCGGACGGTGAGATTCAGATCACCGGCGCCTCCAGAGGCCGGCTGGCCCTTCCCTCTCAGGCGGAGCTTCTGGCCATCACTCACTCCCTCGGGGATCTTGACCTTTGTCGGCCCGCCCGGAAGTTGCAGCTCGAGCGTCGTTCCGAGCACCGCGTCGCGAAAATCGATGGTCGTCTCCGCCTCGATGTCGCCACCCCGCTGCGGCTCCCCGCTGAACCCGCCGCCGAAGAGCTCCGAGAAGATGTCGGTGAATCCGCCGCCCGCGGGCGCCTTCCGGCTGCTGGTACGGCGCGAGCGGCCACCGCCGAACTGCTCGGTGAACTGCGAGAAATCAAACCCGCCAAATCCCGCTCCGCCGAAGGGTTGCCCGCCACTAGCCCCCCCGAAGTTGAACGCCTCTTTCCCGAGCCTGTCGTACTGCTCCCGCTTCTCCCCATCGCTCAGGACCGCATAGGCCTCCGAGATCTCCTTGAACTTGTTCTCCGCGTCTTTGTTGCCTTTGTTTTTGTCAGGGTGGAACTTCTTTGCGAGACTCTTCTTCACCCCGAGGAGGTCGTAGTAGTCCTTTTCGGCCATAGCCGCCGGAAGTATACGTTCGCCCGGCTGCCGTTCGCCGTCCCGCGGCACGGACCAGCGCTGCCATGCGCCGCCCGCTGCCGCCGGGCAGGCCGGATAGTTGCTAACAGAGCGTGAGAGGTGAAGAATCACACGTGATGTATGGCTCACTGGCAAGACGCAACGTTCTGACGATGGTGCTGGCGGGCGGCATGGGCGAGCGCCTGTATCCCCTTACTCGTGACCGGGCCAAGCCGGCCGTGCCGTTCGGCGGGCGCTACCGCATCATCGACTTCGTCATCAACAACTTCATCAACTCCGGATTCTTCAAGATCAAGGTGTTGACTCAGTTCAAGTCGAACTCACTCATCGAGCACATCACCCGGACCTGGCGACTGGTGCCGGAGGTGGGTCAGTACGTCGACGTCGTGCCCGCCCAGATGCGGAAGGGCCCGTTCTGGTTCCGGGGAACCGCCGACGCGGTCTTCCAGAACCTCGAGCTCATCTTTGACGAGCGGCCCGAGTACATCTGCGTATTCGGCGGCGACCACGTCTACAAGATGGACGTGAACCAGATGTTGCAGGAGCACCTGGCCAATGCCGCGGACCTGACCATCGCCACGATTCCCGTACCGATCGAAGAGGCCCACCATTTCGGAATCGTCGAAGTCGACAGCGACTGGCGCGTCACGGGTTTCGTGGAGAAGCCAAAGAGCGGAGCCAAGACGATCCCGGGGCGGCCGGACATGGTCCTGGCCTCGATGGGCAACTACATCTTCACCTCACGGGTGATGATCGATACGCTGCAGCGCAACGCGCTTCGCGATGCGGCCCACGATTTCGGCAAAGAGATCATCCCCGACATGTTCCCGCGGATGAAGGTCTACGCGTATGACTTCGCCAAGAACTACATCGCGGGAGAGGAGGGACACAACCGCGGGTACTGGCGGGACGTCGGCACGATCGACTCGTACTTCGCGGCCTGTCTCGACCTCGTCAGCGTTACGCCGGCCTTCAATCTCTACA
>WNFM01107527.1_pt7 | contig 16886 bp, 13 predicted proteins | sample 5400271 | NCBI WGS metagenome assembly WNFM01 (sample SAMN13153352, study PRJNA577476) | soil metagenome | isolation source: 60 cm saprolite on Douglas fir-dominated hillslope | place: USA:California | collected 2013-09-17
CGAAGGCGACGACGATCAGATCGCCTTTCTGCACCAGGCCGGCCTCGACCAGCTGGTCTTCCGCTTCCTGCAACAGGTGGTCGCGATCGTGGCCGATGTACTTGATCATCAGCGGAAAGACGTCGCGGAACAGGCTCAGGCGATAACGGGTCGAGACTTCCGGTGTCAGCGCATAAATCGGCACGCCGCAGTTCAGCCGCGAAATCCACAACGCCGTCGAACCCGATTGCGTCAGCGCGGCGATCGCCTTGACTTTCAGATGGTAGGCGGTGAACAGCGCCGCCATGGCGATGGATTGGTCGACGCGCGTGAATACTCGATTGAGGAATTCCCGGTCGAGCGTGAAATCGGCGGATTTCTCGGCCTCGATACAGATGCGCGCCATCGATTCGACGGTTTCGACCGGGTATTTGCCGCTCGCCGTTTCAGCCGAGAGCATGACCGCATCGGTGCCGTCGAGCACGGCGTTGGCCACATCGGAGACTTCTGCGCGGGTCGGCACCGGGCTCGTGATCATCGATTCCATCATCTGCGTGGCCGTGATGGTGAGTTTGTTGCGCTCGCGCGCCGCACGGATCATGCGCTTCTGCAGCGCCGGCACGGCGGCGTCGCCGACTTCCACGGCGAGGTCGCCGCGCGCGACCATGATGCCATCACAGGATTCGATGATCTCGTCCATCGCCACGATGGCCTCGGTGCGCTCCATCTTGGCGATCAGCATCGAGCGTCCGCCGGCCGCGCGCATCAACTCCCTGGCCATGTACATATCGGCACCGCTTTTCGGAAACGAAACCGCGAGGAAATCCGCCTTCATCGCCACGGAAGTCCTGATGTCCTCCATGTCCTTGGCGGTCAGCGCCGGTGCGGTGAGGCCTCCACCCTGGCGATTTATACCCTTGTTGTTCGACAGAACGCCGCCGACCCTGACGGTAGTGGTAATGCGGCTGCCCTGCACTTTTTGCACATCGAGCACCAGCCGGCCGTCGTCGAGCAGCAGCACTGCGCCGGGCGCCACGTCGCGCGGCAGTTCCTTGTAGTCGAGGCCGACCTGGTTCTGGTCGCCCATTACGCAATCAGAATCCAGCGTGAACGTGTCGCCCTTGTTGAGCGTGATCCTGCCGGTTTCGAATTTACCAACGCGGATTTTCGGTCCCTGCAGGTCGCACATGATGCCGACCGTGCGTTCCAGGGAACGGGCCGCGTCGCGCACCAGTTCCGCACGAGCCAGGTGTTCCTCTTTGGTGCCGTGGGAAAAATTCATGCGCACCACGTCGACACCGCCCGCGATCATGCGCGTGAGAACATCGGGCTCGCTGGAAGCCGGTCCGAGGGTCGCTACTATTTTCGTGCTTTTTTGCATCATGCCGTTTTCCGCGCCCTAGCCTGCCGCGCGCGCCTCGAGAATTTCCACGGCCGGCAGTTTTTTTCCCTCGAGGAATTCGAGGAAAGCACCGCCTCCGGTGGAGATGTAGCCGATTTTGTCTTCGATTCCGTATTTCGCGATTGCAGCGACGGTATCTCCGCCGCCTGCGATCGAAAAGGCCGCGGATGTAGCAATCGCGTTGGCCAGCGTCTTCGTGCCCTCGCCGAAGCGTTCGAACTCGAACACGCCGACCGGGCCGTTCCAGACGATCGTGCCGGCCTTGCCGAGAATGGCGGCGAGTTGCGCCGCCGTCTTCGGGCCGATGTCGAGGATCAGATCATCGGCGGCGACGTTTCTCGCGTCTTTCACCGTTGCCTTGGCATCGGCGGAAAATTCCTTGGCACAGACCACGTCGACCGGGATCGGCACGGCGCCGCCCTTGGCTTCGATGATGGCCATGATGTTCCTGGCCTCATTGACGAGATCGGCTTCGGCCAGCGATTTGCCGATCGCCAGGCCGGCGGCAAGCATGAAGGTGTTGGCAATCCCTCCGCCGACGATCAGCTGATCCACTTTTTTCGCGAGTTCGCCGAGGATGGTGAGCTTGGTGGACACTTTCGAGCCGGCGACGATCGCCACGAGTGGGCGCCTGGGCTCGCGTAATGCCTTGCCCAGCGCGTCGAGTTCCGCCGCCAGAAGCGGCCCGGCGCATGCGACCGGCGCGTATTTCGCGATGCCGTGCGTTGTCGCTTCCGCGCGGTGCGCCGTGCCGAACGCATCGTTCACATAGACATCGCAGAGCGCGGCCATCTTTTTCGCAAGCGCATCGTCGTTCTTCTTTTCGCCCTTGTTGACGCGACAGTTCTCCAGCAACACGATCTGGCCCGGTTTGATGTCCACGCCGTCGACCCAGTTCGCCTTCAGCGGCACCGGCATGCCGAGCAGTTCGGACAGTCGCTGCGCGATCGGCGCCAGCGAATCCTCGGGCTTGAATTCCCCTTCGGTGGGCCGGCCCAGGTGCGATGTCACCATGACCGCGGCGCCGGCCTTGAGCGCGTAGCGCAGCGCCGGAACGGAAGCGCGAATGCGGGTGTCGTCGGTAATCTTGCCGGCATCGTCCTGCGGGACGTTCAGGTCGGCACGAACGAACACGTGCTTGCCGCGCAGGTCGAGATCGGTCATCCGCAGGATGGGCATGGCATCAACTTTTCCGTTCAAGTGTCCAGGAACGACAGAGGGCACAGAAGACCAAGCCTGGTATCGCGGCCTGTATCATCGCTGTGCCCTCCCGGCCGAATCGTTCTACGTTTATTTCGCGTTCACGAAGGCAATCGTGGTATCGAGCATGCGATTGCTGAATCCCCACTCGTTGTCGTACCAGGAGCATACCTTGACCAGGGTTCCTTCCGAAACCTTGGTCAGCGTCGAGTCGAATACGGACGACGCCGGATTGTGGTTGAAGTCCACCGAGACCAGCGGATCCTTGTTGTATTCGAGTATGCCCTTGAGATCGGTTTTGGACGCCTGCTCCACGGCGTTGTTGACTTCTTCCACACTGGTCGCGCGTTTCGCCACGAAGGCAAGATCGACGATGGAGACGTTGATGGTCGGAACGCGCATGGCAAAACCATCCAGCTTGCCGTTCAACTCGGGCAGCACGAGACCCACCGCCGCGGCTGCGCCGGTCTTGGTGGGAATCATCGACATGGTCGCGGAACGCGCGCGGCGCAGGTCGGTGTGATACACGTCCGTCAGTACCTGATCGTTGGTGTATGAATGGATCGTGGTCATCAGTCCGTTGACCACGCCGATGCGGTCATTCAATGCCTTGACCATGGGCGCCAGGCAGTTGGTCGTGCAACTCGCGTTGGAGATCACGGTATGCGCGGCTTTCAGGATGCCGTGATTGACGCCGTAGACCACGGTGGCGTCGACGTCCTTGTCGCCGGGCGCGGAGATGATGACCTTCTTCGCTCCGGCGCTCAGATGGGCGCCGGCTTTGGCCTTGCTGGTAAACAAGCCGGTGCACTCGAGCACCACGTCCACAGCGAGATCCTTCCAGGGCAGCTCCGCGGGATTGCGCAGGGCGCAGACTTTGATCTTGTCGCCGTTGATGACCAGATAGTCGCCGTCGACCGCCACGGTGCCTGGAAACTTGCCATGGGCCGTATCGTATTTGGTCAGGTGGGCGTTGATTTTCGCGTCGCCCAGATCGTTGATCGCAACGATCTGGATATCATGCTTCTTGCCGCCTTCGTAATGCGCACGCAGGATGTTGCGTCCGATGCGGCCATAGCCGTTTATTGCAACGCGGATGGTCATTTGGCGAGTCCCCCGATTAAAACCGGATTTTACTGTACTCGGGACGCGGATCACAGCCATGGTGCGGTGCGACGGCGGCATCCATTGCACAGCCGCCGGCAGCCTCCTATAGTGGGCAGGTGATGATCGCCGGTTCGGGCTCGACCCGGAGCCGGAAGTCGTCCGGACGACCACCGACAAAATATCCAAAATCACGTGGAGGAGACATGAAACAACGCATGGCAATAGCAACGCTGTCCGCGCTGGCAGTGGGGATTGCGTTCGCGGTACCCGCCGCTGCGGGCGAAGTCGAAGTGCTGCACTGGTGGACTTCCGGCGGTGAAGCCAAATCCGTCGGCGAGCTCAAGAAAATCCTCGAGAGCAAGGGCGACAAATGGAAGGATTTCGCGGTGGCCGGCGGTGCCGGTGAAACCGCGATGACGGTGCTCAAGTCGCGCGTGGTGTCGGGACAACCGCCCACCGCGGCGCAGGTCAAGGGCCCGGGCATCCAGGAATGGGCGAGCGAGGGCGTGCTGGCGAATCTCGACGACGTTGCCGCGGCCGGCAAGTGGGACTCACTGCTGCCGCCGGTAGTCAGTAACATCATGAAGTATCAGGGCCACTATGTCGCCGTGCCGGTCAACGTGCATCGCGTGAACTGGATGTGGGCCAATCCGGAAGTATTCAAGAAAGCCGGCGCCAAGATCCCGACGACCTGGGAGGAATTCGAGGTCGCCGCCGACAAGATCCAGAAAGCGGGTTTCATTGCGCTCGCCCACGGCGGTCAGCCCTGGCAGGACTCCACGGTGTTCGAGGCGGTGGCGCTCGGCACCGGCGGCGCAGACTGGTACAAAAAAGCCTTCGTGGAACTCGACCAGAAGGCGCTGAACAGCCCGCAGATGGAAAAATCCTTCGCCACCCTGCGCACCGTCCAGAAATATATCGACAAGGACGCCGCCAACCGCGACTGGAATCTTGCCACTGCGATGGTCATCAACGGCAAGGCCGCGATGCAGTTCATGGGCGACTGGGCCAAGGGCGAATTCACCGCCGCCGGCAAGAAACCGGGCAAGGACTACATCTGCGCGCCGATCCCGGGCAACGCGGGCACCTACACCTTCAACATCGACAGCTTCATCATGTTCCAGCAGAAGGATCCGTCGGCGAAGACGGCCCAGGCCCACCTCGCCGCCGCAATCATGGAGCCCCAGTTCCAGGAAATATTTAACCTGAACAAGGGCTCGATTCCGGTTCGCCTCGGTATGAACCTGGACAAGTTCGATGAATGCGCCAAGACCTCGGCGAAGGACTTTGTCGCTACGTCCAAGAGCGGCAAGCTGGTGCCGAGCTGGGCGCACGAAATGGCAATGCCGCCCGCCAACAAGGGCGCCATGTTCGACGTGGTCACAAGTTTCATGAATACCCCGGGCATGACGCCGAAGGCTGCCGCGGAAAAGATGGCTGCGGCCGGCGCCAAGAAGTAATAAGCAGTCGTGATGTGACAGCGGCGGGAACGGCACCAGCCGTCCCCGCGTGTTGCGATCCTTCCTCTAAGGTGCGCGTGAATTCTTCCCGAGCCGATGCCGCGCTAGCCCCGCCCCCGGGCAAAAAGCTGCGCGACCATATCGAGACCGCGTTGCCGAAGGTCGTGCTCGGGCCGACCCTGGCGTGCGCCCTGGTCTTCGTCTACGGCTTCATCCTGTGGACGGCCTGGCTGTCCTTCACCGAATCCCGCCTGCTGCCCCGCTACGATCTGGTCGGATTCGTGCAATACGTCGCGTTGTTCGAGAACGACCGCTGGTGGACCGCGCTGAGGAACCTGGGGATCTTCGGCTCGCTGTTCATCGTCATCTGCCTCGTCACCGGATTGCTGCTCGCCATCCTGCTCGACCAGCGCATCCGCGCCGAAGGGTTTCTGCGCGCCGTTTATCTCTATCCGATGGCCTTGTCCTTCATCGTCACGGGAACGGCGTGGCGCTGGATACTGAATCCGGGACTCGGCATCGAGCATCTCGTGCGCCAGCTCGGTTTCGAGAATTTCACGTTCGACTGGATCGTGACGCCGGGCATGTCCATTTATACCGTGGTCATCGCCGGCGCCTGGCAGTCCAGCGGCTTCGTCATGGCCTTGTTCCTGGCCGGCTTGCGCGGCGTCGACGACTCCATCATCAAGGCCGCCCAGGTCGACGGGGCGGGACCGGTGCGCATCTACACGCGCATCATCATCCCGTCGCTACGGCCAGTGTTCTTCAGCGCGCTGATCATCCTCGCCCACATCGCCATCAAGAGTTTCGACCTGGTGATGGCGCTGACCGGCGGCGGCCCCGGGTTTTCCTCCGACCTGCCGGCGACGTTCATGTACGTGTTCGCCTTCAACCGCAACCAGATCGGGCTCGGTGCGGCGAGCGCCATGATGATGCTGCTGACGGTGGTCGCGATCATCGTGCCGATGATGTACTCGGAAACGCGCAGGCAGAACCGTGGTTGAAGTCCAGCGCACCGAAACGGCCGGAACCCGGGTGATCGGACGGGTCGTGCTGTACGCGCTGCTGATCCTGTTCGCGCTCTACTACCTGATGCCGCTGTTCGTGATGCTGACGACGTCGCTGAAGACGCTGGACGACATCCGAGGCGGCAATCTCATTTCGCTGCCCGAGCAGATTTCGTTCGATGCCTGGATCAAGGCCTGGTCGAGCGCATGCACCGGGGTCAATTGCGGGGGCTTAAGCGGCAATTTCTGGAATTCCGTCAGCTTCGTGCTTCCTGCAGTGGCCATTTCGACGCTGATTGGCGCACTCAACGGCTATGTGCTGACGATGTGGCGTTTTCGCGGCAGCGATGCCTTGTTCACGCTGTTGTTGATCGGCTGCTTTATCCCGTTCCAGGTGGTGTTGCTGCCGATGGCGCAGACGCTGGGCTGGCTCGGCATCGCCAATTCGACCACCGGGCTGATCTTCGTGCACGTGGTCTACGGCCTGGCTTTCACGACGCTGTTCTTCCGCAATTTCTATGTCGCGATTCCGGAAGAAATGGTGAAGGCCGCGCGCATCGACGGCGCCGGCTTCTTCCGCATCTTCTGGCGCATCATCCTGCCGCTGTCGCCGCCCATCCTGGTGGTCTGCGTCATATGGCAGTTCACGCAGATCTGGAACGACTTCCTGTTCGGCGTGGTGTTTTCCTCCGGCGAGCGGCAACCGATCACGGTCGCGCTGAACAACCTGGTCAATACATCGACCGGCGTCAAGGAATACAACGTCGACATGGCGGCCGCCATCATCGCCGGACTGCCGACCCTGTTCGTCTACATCGTCGCCGGAAAATATTTCGTCCGCGGGCTCACGGCGGGTTCGGTGAAGGGCTGAAAGGAGACAACGTGTCATCCCTGACCATCAGAAACGTGCGCAAGGTGTTCGGAGCCGTCGAAGTCCTCAAGGACATTGCGCTGCAGATCGACGCAGGCGAGTTCCTGATCCTGGTCGGACCGTCCGGATGCGGCAAGTCGACCCTGCTCAATATCCTGGCCGGCCTGGATACCGCCACTTCGGGAGAAATCCTGATCGGCGACAAGGCGGTCAACAACCTGAGTCCGAAGGACCGCGACATCGCGATGGTGTTCCAGTCCTACGCGCTGTATCCGAACATGACAGTCCGGCAGAACATTTCCTTCGGCCTGGAAATGCGGAGGGTTCCGAAGCAGGAGCAGGGCGAAATCGTCGACCGCGTGGCAAAGATCCTGCAGATGGGCCATCTGCTCGACCGCAAGCCCGCACAACTATCCGGCGGCCAGCGCCAGCGCGTTGCGATGGGGCGGGCGATCGCGCGCGATCCGCAGTTGTTCCTGTTCGACGAACCGCTGTCGAACCTCGACGCCAAGCTGCGCGTCGAGATGCGCACCGAGATCAAGCTGCTGCACGACCGGCTCAAGGCGACCATCGTCTACGTCACGCATGACCAGATCGAGGCGATGACTTTGGGCAGCAAGATCGCGGTGATGCAGGGCGGCGAGATCCGCCAGTTCGGTTCGCCGCAGGAAATCTACGACCGGCCGGCGGACCTGTTCGTGGCCGGCTTCATCGGTTCGCCTTCGATGAATTTCATCAAGGCGCTGGCGGTGGAAGAGGCGGGTGGCGTCGGGTTGCAGTTGCAGACCTCGGCCGAGACTTTCGTGCTGCCCCTGCGCGAGGCCGGCGAAGCCCTGCGTCCCTGGCTCGGAAAGACACTGATCCTGGGTGTCCGGCCGGAGCAGATTTCGGATGCCGGCACCGTCCAGCGTACCGCGCGCAACGCCTATGCCCGCAAGTTCAGAATCGAACTCGTCGAACCCACGGGACCGGACACGCTGCTGTTCGTGCGCATCAACGCAGAGACGATCTGCTGCAGGGTCAGGCCGGAACAGGCCTGTGCGGCAGGCGAATCGATGGAACTGGCGTTCGACCTTTCCAAGGCGGTGTTCTTCGACCCCGATAGCGGGAAACGCATCGGCTAGCTTCCGGCGTCCGCATCATCGCGCCGCGGATCGCGGTACCGGATCTTGAGCGCGATGATGGCCAGCGACAGCACCAAGGTAATCGAGTTCGACAGGATCAGGGGCAGGGACCGCAGAAAGATGCCGTAGATCAGCCAGAGCACGAGGCCGGTGGTGAACAGGGAAATCATCCTTGCCGAAATGTCCTTGCCGGACTTGGTCCGGTAGATTTTCCACACCTGCGGGATGAATGCCGTCGTGGTCAGCAATCCGGCCACCAGGCCGATGCTGTCTATCAATCCGTTCATGGTTTTATTTTGTGTCCTGAAAAAGCGTGGCGAGCCCGCGCAGCGCGGGAGTCTCGGCGAGGATGACGTAAGTCGGTACAGCCGAGACATAGCGGGAGAACCTTCCCTTTGTTTCGAAGCGGGAGCGAAACGGCGAGCGCGCGAAATAGTCCCCCAGCCTGGGCACGATACCGCCGCCGATATAACAGCCCGCGCGCGCGCCCAACGTGACCACCAGGTTGGCGGCCGCGGTGCCGAGGATTGCGCAGAACATTTCCACCGCCTCCATGCACTGCGCGTCGGTTTCGGCCAGCGCTGCGGAAGTGATTTTGTCCGGGCCCAAGGCCCGCGGCGTCACGCCGTCGAGCGCGCACAACGCCTGATAGAGATTTTCCAGCCCCATGCCGCTGACCACGCGTTCGGTGGAAACATGATCGAATCTGCCGAGCAGCCATCCGAGCACGCCGAGCTCGCGCTTGTTCATCGGACTGAATGCCGCATGACCACCCTCGCCCTGCAAGGCGACAACGCGTCCGCCCGCGTGAATCAATCCGGAGACGCCGAGGCCAGTGCCTGGTCCGATGACGGCGACAGGCGTGCCGGCGACGGCAATGCCACCGCCGACAGCCCGCACTTCGTCGGGACGTAGCGTGGGCACAGCCAGCGCCAATGCCGTGAAATCATTGACCACCTGCAGGCGGTCCAGGCCGAGGGCGCTGCGCGTCTGTTCGATCGAGAAGCCCCACGGTCCATTCGTCAGCTTGATGAAATCGCCGATGGGGTCGACAGCCACGTCGAGCGCTGCCTCTCGAACGAGGGGATTGCCGCGATCCTGCAGATAGCGGCGCACGGCCTGCTCGAGCCCGGCAAAGTCCGCGCAGCGAATCGCCTGCTCTTGCTGTGGTTGCAGCGAACCCGCGGCGACCAGCGCAAGCCGCGCATTGGTGCCGCCGATGTCCATGACCAACCGCATGGCGTCCCGCATGGCTTGTCCTCTACCGCCGCCGCGCAATCCGCGACGATCTATTTTTCAGAGCAGGCATTTCACCGCTTCCGCGACGGCCGCGGCGGTGATGCCGAAGAACTTGAACAGTTCACCCGCGGGCGCCGATTCGCCGAAGCGATCGAGCCCGATCACGGCGCCTTCCAAGCCGACGTATTTGCGCCAGTAGTCAGTCACGCCGGCCTCCACTGCAACGCGCCTGATGCCTTTCGGCAGCACCGATTCGCGATAAGTTGCATCCTGGCGGTCGAATACGTTCGTGCTCGGCATCGACACGACCCTGACCGCGACGCCGCCATCGGCCAACAGCTTCTGCGCGCCCATCGCAAGCGAAACTTCAGACCCGGTTGCGATGATGATTGCCTTCGGGTTGGCGACATCGGACAACACATAGCCGCCGCGCGCGATCTGTTCGATGCGCGTGGCATCGCGCACCTGGAAAGGCAAGTTCTGGCGCGAGAACAGCAGGCACGCCGGGCCGTCGCGGCGCTCGATCGCGGCAATCCAGGCCACCGCGGATTCAACCGAATCGCCGGGACGCCAGACATCCATGTGCGGAATCAGGCGCAGGCTAGATGCATGCTCGACCGACTGGTGCGTGGGCCCGTCTTCGCCCAGGCCGATGGAATCGTGAGTGAACACGAACAGGGTGCGGATCTTCATCAGCGCCGCCATGCGCAGCGCGTTGCGCGAATAGTCCGAGAATGTCAGGAAGGTCCCGCCATAGGGAATCAGGCCGCCGTGCAGCGTCAATCCGTTCATGATCGCGGACATGCCGAACTCGCGCACGCCGTAATTGATGTAGTTGCCGCCGCCGGCTTTGCCCACACTTTTCGATCCCGACCACAGCGTCAGATTCGAACCGGCCAGGTCGGCCGAACCGCCGATCAGTTCGGGCAAGCCCGGCGCAAGGGCTTCGATCGTGTTCTGCGACGCCTTGCGGCTGGCAATGGTTTCGGCCTTCTCGTTTACTTTGCCCAGAACTGCGTCTGCGTGCTGGCGCCAGTTCTGCGGCAGTTCACCCGCCATGCGCCGCGTGAACTCCGCAGCTTCCTGCGGGAATGCTTTTGCATACGCCGCAAATCGGGCATTCCACTCGGCTTCACGCGCCGCACCCTTGGCGCGCGCGTCCCATCCCGCGTAAACATCGGCTGGAATTTCGAACGGCGGATGATTCCAGCCGATATTCAGGCGAGTCGCGGCGACTTCCTTTTCACCGAGCGCAGCGCCGTGGCTTTCGTGGCTGCCCGCCTTGTTGGGGGAACCTTTGCCGATGACCGTCTTGCAGCAAATCAGGCTTGGCCGGTCGGTGACTTTCCGGCTTGCCTCAATGGCGGCCTCGACGGCATTCACATCGTGGCCGTCGACACGGGGGACCACATGCCAGCCGTAAGCCTCGAAACGCTTCGGCGTATCGTCGGTAAACCAGCCGTCGACATGGCCGTCGATCGAGATGCCGTTGTCGTCGTAGAACGCCATCAGCTTGCCCAGGCCGAGCGTGCCGGCCAGCGAACACGCTTCGTGCGAGATGCCTTCCATCAGGCAGCCGTCGCCGAGAAAGACATAGGTGTGATGATCGACGATGTCGTGACCAGGACGGTTGAATTGCGCAGCCAGCAGTTTTTCGGCGAGCGCCATGCCCACCGCATTGCTGAGACCCTGGCCAAGCGGGCCGGTGGTGGTCTCCACGCCGGGGGTCATGCCCAGCTCGGGATGCCCGGGCGTCATGGAATGCAGCTGGCGGAAGCGTTTGATCTCCTCCATCGGCAGCGCATAACCGGTCAGGTGCAACAACGCATACAACAGCATGGAACCATGGCCGTTGGACAGCACAAAGCGGTCACGATCTGCCCATTTGGGATTGGCCGGGTTGTGCCGCAGGTGGTGATTCCACAACACCTCGGCGATTTCGGCCATGCCCATGGGCATGCCCGGATGGCCGGAGTTGGCTTTTTGTACTGCATCCATCGCCAGCGCGCGAATGGCGTTGGCAAGATCGATCCTGGTTGCCATGTCTTCCTTTGGAGATACAGAAAAAACCGCCCGGGAGCCCGGGATGAAACACGCCGCTAGTTTAGCCGAGGACGCCCTGGATTATTCATCGGCGCGACGGGGAAGCTTGATGCCGAGCTGCTTCAACTTGCGATACAGGTGGGTGCGTTCCAGGCCTACGCGTTCGGCGACCCGGCTCATGTTTCCGCCTTCGCGACTCAGGTGATATTCGAAATACACGCGCTCGAAGGCGTCGCGCGCCTCGCGCAATTCGCGGTCGAGCGGCAAGGTCTGCGCCGGGCTCGGTAACGGTGCGTCCAGTGTTGCCAGCGCGCTGGATACGTCGGCCACGCCGATTTCTCCGCCCTGCGCCAGTTGCGCGACGGTCTTGACGACGCTTTCCAGTTGCAGCAGATTGCCTGGCCAGTGGTAGTTGCGCAGCGTGTTCAGGGCGGCCGTATTGAAACTGCGCGCCGGCACGTCCTTCGCCTCGATCGCACGCGACAGCACCAGATTGGCGAGTTCGGGAACATCCTCGGCGCGCTTGCGCAGGCCGGGCACGCGCAGGATCACGCCCGACAGCAATGCGTACAGCCTCGGTTCGAACTCGCCTTTCGCCACCCGTTCGGCGAGGTCCACCGAACTGGAGGAAAGTATCCGCGTGTGGTAACGCTCCAGTTTCAGCGTCTGGTTGAGCAGGTTCTTCTGCTGGGCACGCGTCATTTCTCCGACCTCCCGCAAAAACAGAATGCCTTCCGCGGCCTGGCCGACAAGGTTGGTCTCCATCATATCGAGTGCGGAAAAATCTTCCGGTGCCACCCACGGCGTATTCGGCTGATGCAGCAACCGCGCGCACTGCTCCATTCCTGCGCCAGGTTCACCGACGAACAAAGCCGAGGATTTCAAGGTACGTAGCCGTTCGAGTTGCGCGCGCAACAGTTCGACCGCCCTGGATTTGCCGATGGTCGCCGGCACGGCGGGTGCAATGCTCATGAGCGTACCCTGCCGCAGCGCCGTGCCCACCGTGCTCAGCAGCTTCTGCAACGCGATCGGTTTTTCCAGGAACGCGTAAGCGCCGATGCGGGTGGCCTCGACGGCGGTATCGATTGTGCCGTGACCCGACATCATCACCACGGGCATGGTCAGCTGGCCGGTACTGGCCCATTCCTTGAGCAAGGTGATGCCGTCGGTATCGGGCATCCAGATGTCGAGCAATACCAGGTCCGGCCGCAAACGCCCGCGGATCTGGCGCGCTTCGCCGGCGTTTTGCGCGAGCCGCACCTGATGCCCTTCGTCGCGCAGGATCTCGGATAGCAATTCGCGTATCCCGATTTCATCGTCGACGACCAGGATCTGGCTCATCTTGCCGCCTGCCTGTTGATGCGCAATTCGGCAATCCTGGCCGGCGTGGCCGGCAGGATGATCGTCACGCTGGCACCGCCAGACGGATTGTTGGCGACGGTGATTCTGCCGTTGTGTTCCTCCACGATTTTCTTGACGATCGCCAAACCCAGTCCGGTGCCCCTGGACTTCGTGGTGACATAGGGCTCGAATACGCGCCCCATCAACGCTTCCGGAAAACCGGGCCCGTTATCGCGCATGGTAAGTTGCACGCCTGCCTCGATCGCTTCGGTGCGCACGACGATGCACGGTACAGCCACGTCGCAGACCGCCTGCTCCGCATTCTGCAGAAGATTGTGGATGACCTGCCGCAACTTCGCGGTATCTCCGGTCACCAGCGGCAGATTTGCGGCAAGCTCGAGCTGCATGGCCGGGCGCGAGGATTCATACAGCCCCATCACTTCTCGCGTCAGCAGGTTCAGATCGAGCGGCTGCAGGTCCGTCACGGGCGAGCGAGCATACAGGCTGAACGCATCCACCATCGCCTTGAGTGCGGCCACCTGGTTCACGATGGTCTGCGTCGAACTTTGCAGGATTTCCGCTTCCTGGCTGGACAGTTTGTCGGCAAGACGATGTTGCAGGCGTTCCGCCGATAATTGGATCGGCGTCAGCGGATTCTTGATTTCGTGCGCGAGACGTTGCGCCACTTCTCCCCACGCAGCCAGGCGTTGTGCCTGGCGCATGCGGGTGATGTCGTCGAATACCAGCACCATGCCGGTCTGCGCGCCGGCCGAAAGCCTGGACCCGCGCAGCAGCAGCACCTGCTGGCCGGCGGCCCCGGACAATTCCACCTGTGTTTCCCAGGGTTGATCGCGCGCCTTTACCAGCGTTTCCCGTACGGCATTGCCCACCGCAGCCAGCCGCGGTTCACGCTCGGCCCATTCGTCCGGACGAGTGGCAATCAATTCGCCGACGTCGACGCCCAGAATCTGTTCGGCACTCCGATTGGCCGAACGCAGGCGCGATTCGGCATCGAACGACATTACACCTGCCGACAGGTTGCCGAGCACGCTCTCGAGATAAGCCTTCGCGGCGGCAACCTGCTCCTGATTGCGTTGCGCATCGGCCTGGGCGTCGGCGAGTTGCATGGTCATGATGTTGAAAGATTCCGTCAGAAGCCCAAGTTCGTCGTGGGATTTCACCGTGTGGCGCTGGCTGAAATCGCCTTGCGCGACGGCGCGCGTTCCGGCGGCCAATACGCTCAGGGGCGCGGACAACCGTCCGCTGAACAGAATCGCCAGCAACAGCGCGGACAGCAAGGCCAGCAACAAGGACAGCGTGAGCGTCAGCGCATACAACCGTTTCAGGCCGAGCCGCGAAAGCGACAACTCCTGGTAGTCGCGGTAGATCTCCTGCACGGTCTGGGCGTCGCGCGCCAGCGCGGGCGGCACCGGCTGGATCAATTGCAGCAGCAACGTTGCTCCTGTCACATCGTTGACCGGCAGCAATACCCGCAATTGCAGGCCGCCTTCGCCGAGCGCCTCGATGGCGCTGTACGGCTGCTGCATGCGAACCCGTCGAACCACGGATGGCGAAGGCAGTTCCGGAACGAGGCTGGTCGAATCCGCGCTCGAAAAGGCAATCACGGAACCGTCCGTACGCAACAGCGTCGCTTCGTTCACGCCTGCCTGTTCGCGCAGGGTATTCAGCGTCGCGAGCTGGCGCGTTGTCGCCCGCTCCGACAGCACCAGCGTCATCGATTCGGCCTTGCGCCTCAATTCCTTAAGCATGTTGTCCAGGTTAACGCGCCCCAGGCTCAGGCCGCCTTCGAGCGCTTTTTCCACCCGCACGTCGAACCAGGATTCAATGGACCGCGACAGGAATTGCACCGACACGGCGTAGACCAGTGCCCCGGGCAACACCGCGACCAGGGCGAACAACAGCACCAGCCGCAGCGTCAGCTGGGAGCCGAAAACGCGCGCGTTGAGACGCCTGCGCAACAACAGCAGCTGGTAGCCGACCACCAGCATGAGAATCAGGACGACGCCGACACCGAGGGCGAGCAGCAGCGGCAGGTCGCTGGAAAACCATGGCGTATTGGCGCTGGCACCGGACAGCAGGTATAGCATCACCGCGCCGAGCGAGAGGACCAGCGCGATGAGGAACTGCATTCCCCGGCTCAACAGCGAACGCCTGATGATGCGGGCAAGATTCATCGGGTCAACGTCCAGCGGAACCATTCCGAAGCGAGATTCCAGTCGCGCGAAGCCAGCGCGTTGATCTGCAGCGGCTTGGGCAGTTGCGAAGCGTCGAGCCGCATGCGGATTGCCGCCTCGTAAACCTTGCCCTGATCCAGCATGTCGGCGTCGGCCAGGAAACGCGGCCGCAGGCGGCCCATCAGCGCCAATGCATCGTTGAGAGTGTCGAAATTCTGGTGTAGCGCGCCCACCGACAGGCGGTATTGGCGCGTCAGCGCGTTATAGGAAAGCCGGTAGTGCTGCTCGCGTTCGAGTACCGACTTGTTCCACAGGTAGAGCGTGTACCAACGCGGCCGGATCAACTCGAATTCGACCAGGAAATGCAGCGGCAGACCTTTGTTGAGCGCGTCCTCGAGGGTATGCGTCAGCTCGACTTCGAAATTCGCCTCGAGATAGTAGTCGCCACCGTTCTGCGAGATTTCCGCGGATTTGACATGGATGCCTTCGGCCGCAAGCGCCGTGCTATACCACAACAGGCACAGCGCGAGCAGCCGGCGCAAGAGATCAATCCTTCTGGAGGAGGGCGTAATAAAAACCATCGTGGTCGTCGTCCGGGAGCAGCAAACCGTCGCGTCCCGGCATTCCTCCCAGAATGCGCGCGTCGGGATGATGCGCCGCGAAACCGCCTATTGTGTCGCGATCCTCTTCGGCAAAGATCGAACAGGTCACGTAAAGCAATTTACCACCACGGGCGACCACCTTCCACAGCGCTTGCAGCAGCCGCTGCTGCTGCGCGGCAAAACCGGCGATATCCGAGGCTCTCCTGAGCCATTTGATATCCGGATGCCGCCGCACGACGCCGGAAGCGGAGCAGGGCGCATCGACCAGCACGCGATCGAACGGATTGCCATCCCACCAGGTGTCGAGCGCAGCCGCATCCGCAGCCTGCAAGCGGGCATTCAACCCCAGGCGTTCAAGATTCGATCTCACGCGCTGCAACCGCACCGGATCCGCATCGAGCGCAGTCATGTCGGCATTGCCCAGTTCCAGGATATGTGCGGTCTTGCCGCCCGGCGCGGCACAGGCATCCAGCACACGCATGCCGTCTCCGACATCCAGTAGTGCTGCCGCCAGCTGCGCGCCCGCGTCCTGAACCGAAACGGCGCCCTCACCGAATCCGGGCAGACGGTCGACCGGAACGGGTCGCGTCAGCAGAAGCGCGCCGTTGTCGAGTTTGCGGGCATCCAGGCCGGCCTGCTGCAGAATCTGCAAATAGTCCCCCGCGCTGCCGCGACGGATGTTGGTCCGCAGTGTCATCGGCGGATGAAGGTTGCCGATATCCAGAATGCGCTCCGCCTCCGGACCAAAGTCGCGCCTCAGCCTTTCAATCCACCACTTGGCATAGGAAAAACGTCCTTCGTCGAGTGCTGCGGCATTGGCCAGCAGACCTTCGCGCCGGCGTTGATAGTTGCGCAACACCGCGTTGGCAAAGGCCTTGACGTGTTCACCGCCGATTTGCGCCGCGCATTGGACCGCGGAATCGACCACGGCGTAGGGCGCGGCGTCACTGTATTCGAGCTGATAGAGCGCGGTCAGGAGCAGGGTCCGCAGTTCGGGAATCAGGATCGGTTTCGGGGCGAGCTGATCGAGGACCGCGCTGAACTTTCCAAAATGCCGGAGCGTTCCATAGCAGATATCCTGGATGGCGCCGCGTTCGGAAGAGGTGAGCTGCGGATTGCGCCGCCAGACCAGATCGAGGGCGGCATTGAGACTGGTGCCGGAAAATACTTTTGCGACTGTTTGCGCGGCGAACCGCTGGATCTGGAGCACAGGGTCTTAACAGGCTGTTGAAAAACGACTGAATTTCGTTGCACTTATTCTTGATGTCATAGTCAATATCGTATTCATATTGAGCTCTGCGAGGTGAGTGCGATGC
>WNFM01031681.1_pt1 | contig 16883 bp, 18 predicted proteins | sample 5400271 | NCBI WGS metagenome assembly WNFM01 (sample SAMN13153352, study PRJNA577476) | soil metagenome | isolation source: 60 cm saprolite on Douglas fir-dominated hillslope | place: USA:California | collected 2013-09-17
CGGTGGCAAAAGAGCCCGGTCACCGGGGAGAGCACGAAATAAGCCGTAAAACCATTGCGTGCGGGAATGCCGGTTGTTCCGGTGGACCTGTGGTGACTAACGCGCGTGTTTACTACACTACACGCGCGGCTGCGGGTGCATCGGCACCCGGCATTCCCCACGCCCTCATTAATTCGGGGCGAAAGCTTCATGCAAAACTCGGGCGCATCTCGCCGCGAGAAGGCGGACGCGTATCTCGCCGTCATTGCGAGGAGCGCAGCGACGAAGCAATCCAGCTTTCTGTTTCTCGGCGCCAAAGCTGGATTGCTTCGCTTCGCTCGCAATGACGATGTCAAAGCCGTTGTGGCTGTTTGAAAATGGAATCCAACCCAAACGTCGTCCCGGCGAACGCCGGGACCCATACGCCGTGTCGCGTGTTTTGAGAGACGCTGTTCGCCGGCTTTCGCGCAACAACACAGACCTGTGGTTATGGGTCCCGGCATTCGCCGGGACGACGAGAGAGCTAGACTAGCTCCCCGCCATCTTCCGAACATCCAAAATCGCATCCGCAAAACCCTTCGGATCCTCCTGTGGCGGATTGTGTCCGACACCCTCGAACACGCGCCGCTGGTATTGCGAACCGAAATGCTTCCCGTGCTGTTCGGAATTCTGCACTGGGTTCACCCCGTCGACGGCGCCGTGAATATTGATCGTAGGCACGGAGATCTTTGGCTGCTCAGCCAATCTTGCCTCGATGCCGGCATAACGCGGATCGCCCGGCGCGTTCTGCATGCGGTGCCGATAGGACTGGATGACGACATCGACAAAATCATCGCTGGCAAACGACAATGCGGTCCGCTCAAACGTCGCGTCATCGAACGCGCAGCCGGGCGACCACAGTTTCCAGAGCAGTTTGCAAAATTCGCCGCGGTTTTCGCTAAGCCCGTTTCGTCCGCGCTCGGTATGGAAATAATATTGATACCAGAACCGCAATTCCTGCGCTGGCTCAGCCGGCATCTGCGAGCGGGCGATGTCCTGGATGTTGTATCCGGTGCAACTGACGAGCCCGAGCACCCGTTCCGGCCACAACGCCGAAACGATGCACGCGGCGCGGCCGCCCCAGTCGAATCCGGCGAGTATCGCGCGCTGGATTTTCAGCGCATCGAGCAATTCGAGAAGGTCCTGGCCCAGCGCGGCCTGCTCGCCGGATCGCGGCGTGTCCGGCGAAAGAAATCGTGTCGCGCCGTAGCCGCGCAAATAGGGCACGATGCTGCGCAGGCCCGCTTGGTTGAGGAGCGCAACGACGTCGTCGAATGCCCGCGGATCGTAGGGAAATCCGTGCAGCAGCACGACCGGAACGGCGTCTTCCGGTCCGCTCGTCTCATAAGCCACATCCAACATGGCGGTTCGAACGCGAAGCAGATTGGTCAAGATTTTTTTCTCCGTTTTTTGCCGCTCAAGCCGAGGATTAAGCCTTTCGTATCCATTCCGGATCGGCGCCAAAGCGCCGAAGTCTTGAAATCTCAAATCAAATCGGAAGCAAGGCGGGCGGGGCCTTGCGCATTCGTTCAATTTTTACGCGCAACAATATACCAGCATTCACGATGCCTCTTAAGCTCAAGGGAATTCCTTATCAGGTAGTCCTTGGTGCCCGACACTACCGCCATCGCCAGAGGATCCATGACCGCTCTCGCCAACCCCTCTTCGTCCAAACGCCGGTTGCTGCTGGCCTCGGATCGCAGCGGTCAGAGCAGTGAGTTAGCCGGCATTCTAAAGCCCGTGGGCGAGGTCGATACCATCTCGACCTCGGATCTTCCCGATGAACCCGCCGATCATTTCTCAGGCATCGTGGTCGATATCAACCTGCGATCTCCCGAAAGCGTGCAGAAGGTCCGCAACAAGCTGCGCGGCGAAGCCTACCGCTCGATACCGCGGCTGTTCGTGCTCGCCGACGCCCTTCACCATGGCTCGATGCAGGCCTGGGCACTTGGCGCCACCGATACGATATCGCGCCCGTTCGATGCCGCGGGTATTTTGCAACGCATCCACGCCGCATTTCCCGACACCATCAGGTTCGACGCCACCGCGAGCGGCAAGGCTCTGAACCGCGGCATTGAGGCGGCGCATGCGGTAATGGTCAAGATCTTCCAAAAACTTCCGGCGGGAATTCCGCTGACATACGCTGACATTATTGAAGCCGAAAACAAGATTCTCAAAGCCATCAAGCAAACTTCCTTGCGTGAGTGGCTGGCGACCGTCGGCCGCCATCACACCGACAGCTATCGCCATTGCCTGTTTGTCACCGGCTTTGCGGTTGCGTTTGCGCAGCATCTCGGGATGCGCGAGGACGACCAGCGCCGTCTCGCCCGCGCCGCCCTGCTGCACGATGTCGGCAAGGCGTTTATCCCGGTGATGATCCTGGACAAGGCGGGAAAACTCACCGACGAAGAAGTGAAAGTCATCCGCCAGCATCCGCGGCTCGGCTATGACGCGCTGTCAGCCCAGGGCGGCTTTCCGCCGGAGATGCTGGACGTCGTGCTGCACCATCACGAATTGCTTGACGGCACCGGATATCCCGATGGCCTGCGCAGCGATCAGATCAGCGACATTGTTCGCCTGACGACGATCGTCGATATCCACGCCGCGCTGGTGGAGAAGCGCGCCTACCGGCTGCCGTTCACGCACGCCAAGGCGTTTGCGCTCATGGAACAGATGGGCGGCAAGCTCGACCAGCAATTGCTGCAAGCCTTCCGTCCGGTGGCGTTCGGGTCGTATTGATCGGCGCGAATACCCGCTCATCCCGACCGGCTCCGCAATTCCGCCTTCGCCGCGCGGTTACCTTAGCTGCTAAACGCAAGCCGCTCTCGGCTGGTTCGAACATTCTCGCCCAAAGCGAACCAAAGGGTTGCGATCTTGAGCCCAAGTGACAAAACCGACCTCCCAGCCGACATGGCCGCGACGCTGGTTAATCCCGCAGCCTACGCCGATGATCGGCTTCATGAGACCTATCGCTGGCTTCGGGCCAACAATCCCCTCGGCATCGCGCGGCCGGAGGGCTTTGATCCGTTCTGGGTGGTGACAAAGCATGCCCATATCCAGGCCGTCAGCCGGCAGAACGATCTGTTTCACAATGCGGACCGGTCAACGACGCTGACGAACAGGGCCATCGCGCAACGGACGCTGCGGATTACCGGCACACCGAACCTGGTGCGCTCGCTGGTCCAGATGGATGCGCCTGATCACCCGAAATACCGGGCGCTGACACAGTCCTGGTTCATGCCGATCAATCTCGGAAAATTCGAGGACAGGGTCCGCGCCAAGGCGCGCGGCGCCGTCGAGCGCATGATGGCGCACGGCGGCCGCTGCGACTTCGTTGCCGACGTGGCGCTCGGATATCCCTTGCACGTCATCATGGAAATTCTCGGGGTGCCGGAGCAGGACGAGCCGAGGATGCTGAAGCTTACCCAGGAGCTGTTCGGCGCGCAGGATCCGGACACCGCACGGTTCAGGGATGCCATCAGCCCGGAAATGTTTTCCGCCATGATCCAGGCCGTCGTGAATGACTTCGGTGCTTACTTTGGAAAAATCAGCGCCGACCGGCGCGTCAATCCGCGTGACGACCTGGCCACTGTGATCGCCAACGGCAAGATCAATGGCGAGTATTTGCCCGAGCGGGACATGACGAGCTACTACATGATCGTCGCCACTGCCGGGCACGATACCACCTCGTCGTCGACCGCCGGCGCGATCTGGGCGCTCGCGGAAAACCGGCAAGAATTCGCAAAGGTCAAAGCCAATCCGGAACTCATCCCCGGCCTCGTCGATGAGGCCATCCGCTGGATGACCCCGGTGAAGCATTTCATGCGATCGGCGACCGCCGACACCGAACTCGGCGGACGCAGGATCGCGAAAGGCGATTGGCTGATGCTGTGCTACGCCTCCGGCAACCGCGACGAGGAGGTTTTCGAGGAGCCCTTCAAGTTCCGCTCCGACCGCAAGCCGAACCGGCATGTCGCCTTCGGCTACGGCGCGCATCTCTGCCTCGGACAATACCTCGCCAAGATGGAAATGCGGATCCTGTTTGAGGAACTGCTGCCGCGATTGAAGTCACTTGCGCTCGATGGCGAGGTGAAAATGTCCCAGGCGACCTTCGTCAACGGCCCCAAGAAGCTGCCGATCCGGTTTGAGCTGAATTGAGGAGGTTTCCGCAGCCCTACCCATTACCCCAGCATCTTCCGCAATTCCGCCTTCGCCACCTTCTCCAGCGTCGAGCGCGGCATCTCGTCGACGAATCTGATCTCGCGCGGTACCTTGAAGTCGGCGAGCGCGCTGCGGCAGGCCGCCATGATGGTGTCGTGCAAATCGGGCGGGGCACGCTCGACGCCGGCCTGCGGGATGATGAAGACCACCGGCACCTCGTCCAGCATCGGATGTTTCTTCGCCACCACCGCGGCCTCGCGCACGCCGGGCACCACCGCGATCACCTGTTCGATTTCGGAGGCCGCGACGTTCTCGCCACCGACCTTCAGCATATCCTTGGCGCGGTCGCCGAATTTTATGAAACCGTGGTCCAGTAAGGTGACGCGGTCGCCGGTGATGAAAGAGCCGTGCTCGTCAAAACTCTCGCGCGTGGCTTTCTCGTTGTGGAGATATTCCCGAAACAGCGACAGCCCGGGAATACCCTTGACCAGGAGATTGCCGGTGCCGCCGACCGGAGTCGGCGCGCCGTCGTCGTCGGTGATACGGATCGAATATTCCGCGGCCGCGCGGCCGATCGACATCGGGGTGTTGGGCTGGTCGACCTCGCCGACGATGCCGTGGGTGATGGTTTCGGTCATGCCCCACCAGCCGATGATCTTGATGCCGAAGGCGGAAAAGGCCGGTGGCTCGCACACCGCCGTGCCCCAGAGCCGGAATTTGTGCTGTTTTGGAATCTCCTGCTCCAGCAGCGCCTTCATGCAAAACGGGATGGTCGAGGTCCAGGTGCAGCCGTGCTCGAGGGCCACGCTCCAGAACCGGCTGGCGGAAAACCGCGGCTGGATCACGCAGCTAGCGCCGACCCACAGGCTCGCCAGCATCGAATAGGCCAGCGCATTGGTGTGAAACAGCGGCAAATAAGTCTGGTGCACGTCGCCTTCATGCAAATCCTGATGCGACGCGTTGACCTTGGCGCCCCACAGCGCATTGGCGTGGGTCCACAGCACCGCCTTCGGGCGCGATGTGGTGCCGGAAGTGTATTGCACGCTGCACGGCGCATGCGGATCGGTGGCGCGGCGCGGCCGGTCGGCACTGTCGGCAAACAGCGCCTCAAAACGATCGCTACGCGGTGCGGCATAGCCTTGCGCCGGCGCCACACCCGCGTCGTGCGAGGTCACCGCGAGCCAGCGCAAATTGCGGCAATGCGCCGAGATCATCTCGGCATAGGCCGGCTGCGTGATCGCAGCGACCGCACCGCAATGGCCGGCAAAATATTCCATCTCTGCGGGCGCGGAGCGGGTGTTGGTGGTGACCGCGATGGCGCCAAGCTCGACGCAGGCAAACCAGGCCAGCATGGCCTCGATACAATTATCCAGATGGATCAGCACATATTCGCCAGGTGCGACGCCGCGTGCCTTGAGCCCCGCCGCGAGTGCGCCGACCCGGTCATAAAATTCGCCATAAGCCCATTTCCGCGCCGGCGCATCGAACGGCGCCCAAATCAGAAACGGATGATCGCGGCGCGTCTCGGCGCGCATTTTCAGCAGCCACGGCACGTCAAGCCCGGCGAAGGGGCCGACCACGCCCGGCGCCTCTGATTCCAGCATTAAAATCCTCCCATGCGGCCTTGCCGGCTGTTCTTGTCATTCTCTCGGGAGCATTTCTGCCATTGGATGGCTCGGCAGGCAAATCTGTATTGGTGCGCAACCCTATCCCCCGTCATTGCGAGCCAACGGGTCGTGCGAACGCGCGCCCGATGACAGGCTCCGCGAAGCAATCCAGCTTTAGCGCCGCGACAGAGAAAGCTGGATTGCTTCGTCGCTTGCGCTCCTCGCAATGACGGGGAGGGGACTATGCCTCCCCCTCATACGACGAAATCTCGATCAAACTGCCATCGGGATCCCTGCAATAGACCGAACGCAGCGTGCCGCGGGCGCCCTGTCGCTCAACCGGGCCTTCCTCGATCGCCACGCCGCAAGCCTTCAGATGCGCGACCACCTGGTCCGGCGTGCTCGAGGTGAGAAAGCACAGATCGTCGCTGCCGGCGGTTTCATGGTCGGCGGTGAACCAGTCGACCTTGTCGGCGTCGCGCGGCCGCACATTGATCTTCTGGTTGCCGAAAACCAGCGAGGTCCTGGGTATCCTGCCCTGGCCCGGATCGAACAGTTTGATCTCCATGCCGAGGATTTTTTGGTACCACTGCGCCGAGCGCGCCACGTCGGAGACATTGATCACGAGATGATCGATCGCGTTCACTTTGACAGACATCAGCTTATCCTTTGGTCGCGGTTCGATGCTTTGGCCTCCCTATTGGCCGTATCGTGCTTTGTTTGTTACAAGGCGCGTCGACCGTCAATTCAACAACAGTAAACCGGATGCGGAATTCCGGATTTCAGGGAGAAAACTCTATGGTTTCGCGTCGCACCGCGATTTTTCTGATTGCAACGGGCGCCTCGGCCATCGCTTCGATCGGCACCGCCTCGGCGCTGGACTATCCGACGCGGCCGGTGCGCTTTGTGGTCGGATTTCCGCCGGGCGGCGCGACCGACATCCTGGCGCGCCTGATCGGCCAGCGGCTGTCGGAAAGGCTAGGCCAGCAATTCGTGATCGAGAACAAGCCCGGCGCCGGCAACAACATCGGCACCGAGACGGTGGTCAATGCCACGCCCGACGGCTACACGGTGCTATTGGTCAACCCGGCGAACTACATCAACGCCTCGCTCTACACCAATCTGAAATTCAACTTCATCCGCGACATTGCGCCGGTCGCAGCCTTCAATCGCGTGCCGAACGTCATGACGGTCGCCCCCGACGTGCCGGCGAAGACGGTCGCCGAGTTCATCGCTTATGTGAAGGCCAATCCGGGCAAGGTAAACATGGCCTCATCGGGCAACGGGACTTCAGTGCATCTGTCCGGCGAATTGTTCATGGCGATGTCGGGCGCCAAGATGGAGCACGTGCCCTATCGCGGCGCGGCGCCCGCGATCACCGATATGCTCGGCAACCGCGTCCAGGTGATTTTCGACAACATGCCCTCGATCATCGGGCATATCGGCCCCAATGGTTTGCGGGCGCTGGCGGTGACGACGGCGGTGCGGTCGCCGGAACTGCCCGACGTGCCGACGGTCGCCGAAACCGTGCCGGGCTACGAGGCGAGCGCGCTGTTCGGCATGGGCGCGCCGAAGAAGACGCCGCCGGAGATCATCGAGAAGCTGAACCGCGAGATCAACGCGGTGCTGACTGAGCCTGCGATCAAGGCGCGGCTGGTCGAATTGGGCGGCGAGCCGCTGATCGGCACGCCGGAAGCTTTTGGCGCGATGATCAGCGCCGAAACGGAAAAATGGGAAAAGGTAGTCAAGTTTTCCGGCGCCAAGGTGGAATAAAAAAGGGCTGCCGGAACCTTACCAAGGCGGCCTGGTTTTCAACGCGACGGACGCGAGCTAGGAGACAAACTCATGCGCAATGCGATGTTGGCAATATTGGCTATCCTGGCGGCCGGCGCCGCGACGATAGCCGGCTCCGGCCCTGCGGCCGCGTACGATTATCCCTATTGCCTTCAAGGCGGCGGTTGGGGCTATCCGGGCGACTGCTCTTACCGCTCCTATGGCCAATGCCTGGCGAGCGTCTCCGGCCGGCGCGGCTATTGCAACATCAATCCGCGCTTCGCGTATGGTCGCGCGCCGCGCGGCCGGTACTACCGGGATTATTAAGTCTCGCGAGCGTCATCCGCTATTCGTCGTCCCGGCGAACGCCGCGACGACTCGTTGAAAGCTTCGGACTTCACCCAAGCGGCGTCTCGACGGCGACCGGCCGGCTTGGGTCGGCCGTATCTCCCTCGGCAGATAAAAGCCCCGCCGCTTTTGCCGCCGACGCCAGCCACCGCGTTTGACGCAGCTCGCTTGCGCTTGGATGTTCCGTCCCCATCAGACGATCCCACCAGGTGAAGTGAAATCCGAAGTTATAATGAAAGCTCGCATGATGCAGGTCGTGATCGGTATTGGTCACCAGCCAGCCGAACCATTTGCTGCGCGAGGAGCCATGTGAGAACAATTCGACACCGGAATGCGCAAAGACGTTTCGCATCAGCATGAAAGCGATGGCGATCATCAGCGCCGGCAGCTGCATCGGAACGGCCAGCAGCCAGAGCGGCTGAAACAGCGCATGCATCGTCGCTTCCACTCCGTCGAAAGCGTAACAGGAATAGGCGGTCGGAGTGATGGATTGGTGGTGGGCGCGATGAAACCGCGCGAAGCGGCGAAGATGAAGCAGCCGATGGGTCCAGTAGAAATAAGCATCGTGCGCCACCACGATCCCAATCATGCTCAACAGCATGTAGCCCCAGCCAAGCGGGGCAATCCCCAGGTAAATCGTGAAGAAGCCGGCGCGCGCGCCGAAATAAAGGCCCGCATAGACCACTGAAAATACCAGCACCGTGCGTAACGAGCTTGCGATCTCGCGCCGGACATCGGCGGCCGACGCCTCTCTTGTTTGAATCTTGTCCCGCTCCAGACCGCGTTTCCAAAAGAAGCGGTACGAATGGATGACGGCTGCGGTGACGATGACGTAGACGGTGAGATGGATGGCGAGCGACACCAGCCAGACCGCAAGGATCTTGCCCGCCAAATCGGAAAATTGCGCCACCCGCTGCCCCCAGCGATCATTCCAGCATGACAAACTAAGGACACGGCACTGCCGCTGTCAACGCGAACCGGCAAGCAGTGCTGCCGGGAAATAAGGCAAGACGCCGCAAGGCCGATCAGTGGGCCACCCGAAGCCGGCAACCTGCAACGGCGACCGTTCCCCTGATACCGCAAACGCGGCGGCCCTCGCCGCAGGCTTGACTCCATCTCGGTTGCGTCTATACTAAACCTTATGGTTAAGTATAGCGCTGAGGCCTTGGACCGTACCTTTGCAGCACTTGCGGACCCGACGCGGCGGGCGCTGCTGGCGCGGCTTAACAAGCGAGACGGCATTTCGGTGAGCGAGCTGGCGCAGCCCTTTGCAATGTCGCTGCCCGCGATCATGAAGCATCTCGACGTGCTGTCGGACGCAGGCCTGATCGCGCGCGCCAAGACCGGCCGCACCGTGGCGTGCCGCCTGACCGCCAAGCCGATGGAGCAGGCGATGGACTGGCTCAATCGCTATCAGCGCTTCTGGTCGGAAAGCCTCGACCGCCTTGCTGCTTTTGTGGAGGAAGAAAAATGGCAACCAAATCAAGCGCTGCCGCCGACGTCACCAGGCCGAGCCTCAGCTTCAAACGTCGTCTCAATGCCCCGCCGGCGAAAGTCTACGCCGCGTGGATCGACCCGCAAAAAATAATCCGATGGTTCGGGCGCTCCGACGCCAAACCGGACTCGTTCCGCGCCGACATCGACGCGCGGATCGGTGGGCGTTTTCGTGTCAACTTTTCTACCGACAACGAGTACTACGAAGTCGGCGGCGTCTATCGCGAGGTGGTACCGAACGAGAGGCTGGTGTTCAGCTGGGCGTGGCATTCGACGCCGGAACGCGAATCGCTGGTGACGGTGTCGCTGCAGCCCGATGGCGACGGCACGCTGCTCACGCTTTCGCACGAGCAGTTGTTCGATCAGGCCGCCCGCGACGGCCACGAGCGCGGCTGGATCGGCGCGCTCGACAAGCTTGAAAAATATCTCGCCTGAAATGTCTCGATATAGAGGAGCCGACCATGCAACCACACAAGATCGTCTCGCGTGAAGAATGGATCGAAGCCCGCAAAGCCCACATGGCGCATGAGAAGGAATACACGCGGGCGCGCGACAAGTTGAGCGAGGAGCGGCGCGCGCTGCCATGGGTCAAGGTCGACAAGGCCTATCTGTTCGACGGCCCCAACGGCAAGGCGAATCTGGCCGATCTGTTCAAGGGACGCAGCCAGCTCGTGGTGCAGCATTTCATGTTCGCGCCCGACTGGACCGAAGGCTGCAAGAGCTGCTCGTTCTGGGCCGACGGCTTCGAGCGCATGATCCCGCATCTCGCCGCGCGGGACACTACGCTGGTCGCGGTCTCGCGCGCACCCTTGCAAACGCTTGACCCGTTCAAGGCGCGGATGGGCTGGACTTTTGACTGGTTCTCTTCGGCAGGCAACGATTTCAACTACGACTACGCGGTCTCGTTCACGCCGGAACAGGTCAAGTCGGGCAGCAAGGTGTATAATTTCGGCACCAGCGGCTTCGGCGTCGAGGAAGCCCCCGGCATCAGCGTGTTCTACCGTGACGAAGACGAAAACATCTTCCACACCTATTCCTGCTTCGCCCGCGGCCTCGACATGATGAACACCGCCTATCACTATCTCGACCTGACGCCGCTCGGCCGCCACGAGGAGGGCCTGCCGTACCCGATGGACTGGCTGCGGCTGCGCGACCAGTACAAGCCGGCGGCGGGGACGGCCGCCTGCTGCCAGACATAATCCACAATTGCGCGCGACGCTCCAGGGGACAACGGGAGGAATGCCGATGTCTTACGTCGACGGATTTATTGTCGCGGTTCCGAAGAAAAATCTCGCAGCGTACCGCAGCATGGCGAAGAAGGCGGGCAAGGTCTGGCGCGAGCATGGCGCGCTGGATTACCGCGAATGGGTGGCGGAGGACGTCAAGATCGGAAAGCGCACCTCGTTCCCGCGCAGCGTCAAGCTCAAGCCCGGCGAAACTGTGATATTCTCCTGGATCACCTACAAGTCGCGCGCACAGCGTGACCGCGTCAACGCCAAGGTAATGGCCGACAAGCGGCTGGCCGGCATGATGGACACCAAGTCGCTGCCGTTCGACGCCAAGCGAATGATCTATGGCGGTTTTGAAAGTCTCGTGAAGGCGTGAGCGTCAGCAATGGCTAAGCGGCCTTGCCGATAGCATCGGCTTGCAACAGCTTCGCGAACTGTGGATAGGTCTCCGCAAGTTCGTCGAGCACGCGGCCGCGCAGCAAGGCCAGCGTTTCCTGGTCGGGCTGTTGGGTTGCGCGGACTTCCGCCGCGGAGGCGAATGCAAATCCCGTCGATGCGTTGATTTCCTCGACTGTATGGCCAGGATGCACGCTTTCGAGCCGGAAGCGGCTTTTTTCCTTCTCGAAGGAGAACAGCGCTGAACCGGTCAACAGCGCGTAGGGCCCGCCGACGCGGTAGACACCGGGTGGGCTCGTGCCCGGCGCCGAGACAAAATCGACCTTTTCGACCAGCACCCGCGGGCTGTGTTCTTCGCGAAACAGGATCACGCGTGGCACGACGTAGTAAAGAAACGCCGAGCCGTACGAACCGGGCCAGCGCACCTCCGAATTCGGATAGTCCCCGGAACCGACCAGATTGATGTTGCCGGCGCCGTCGATCTGGCCGCCGCCGAGGAAGAACGCATCGATCCGCCCCTGGGCGGCGCAGTCGAACAGCTCGCTGGCGCCTTGGGTGAAGAAATTATGCTCCGCCGAGCCGAGAATCGAAATCCGGACAGCTTTGCCGCCACGCCGTTGCTCAAGCGCCCGCAACAGCATGGCGCCTGCAGCCGGGATCGGCGATAACGCCCCGACGGCGACATGGCGCACCCCCCGGAGCAATTGCGCGATGGTGAAAATCAAAGTCTCGCGCGCGGTGGCGTCGCTCATTATGCCGTGACCCCGGCAAGAGCATGCATGTAGCTCTCAAAGCCCTCTTGCGTGCGCGCGGCCGCCGCGTAGCGCGAGATCTCTGTGGCGTCCTGTTCGTATTCGCCCCACAGGGCATTCGGCCAGGCGCCGTTTTTCATCTCCGCAATGGCGCTGACGTAAAGCGAGGGCAACACGCCCGCCGCCGTTGCCTCATTGCTCAGCAGCGATTTCTCGACAATACGCTCGACGGTGACGAGCGTGATGCCAGAGGCATAGGCGAGCAGCGCAAGCTCGCCCTTGCGGCCGACCCACACATTGCCGAGCCGATCAGCTTCGGGCGCATGGAACAGGCAAACGTCCGGACGGATCGCCGGGATTGCCACGATCGGATCGTCCTTTTGGTAAGGATTCTCGATCACGGTCCAGTCGGGCCGCGTCCGCAGAATGTCGCTACCGATCAGGCCGCGCATGGGAATGAAGGGCACACCCTTTTGCGCAGCCATCAGGCCGGTGAGCATGGCCGGACAGGTCGCATCCATGATGCGGATCGCCTGCGACTTGATGGCGCGCGTGAACGACGGCGCGCCGCCGGCTTCGCCCAGGCTGACGGCACTGGTCTCGATGGTCGAAACTAGGCCAGCGCCGATCAGCATGTCGACCTGCAAGCCTCCAACCGGCGCGCAAATCAGATGCAGGTCTCTCGCGCCGTTTCCGATGATGAATTTGGTGAGACCGACCGAAGCCCCGGAACCATCCGGCGGAACCGCTAGCTTGGCGCCCGGCTTTATCTTCGCGGCCAGCTCGGCCGGAGACACGAAGGCAGTCATCGGCCGGTCCTCCGATTTGGAAGCGTAACGGACATCAGCGCGCTAACGAGCGCCTTGCCAAGTGTCGCATTGTCGGGGAGCATCAGCAACGGTCAGGGGGCGTCCCGCTGCGTCGATATTGCAATGCAGAAAAATAAAACCGCATTTGCAGGATTGAGGTCGATATCCCGGAGGGCCCGATGGCATTTGAAGACCGATATGGCCTGGCCATTTCAACGTCGAGCGACGCGGCGGCGCATCGCTACCGCGAGGGCATCGACTTGATGCTGTCCGCCTGGCCCGGCGTCGCGCAGGCGCTGGACGCGGCGATCGAAGCAGACCGTGATTTCGCATTGGCCCATGCGGCCCGCGCGCGGACCCATCTGATCTACGCCGAAATGCAGTTGGCGCGCGAAAAGGCGGCCACGGCGCGCCAGCTGGTCGCGCGCAACGGCAGCGAGCGCGAGAAGAGCCATGTCGAGATATTGGCGCTGACGACCGAAGGTCAATCCGTCAAGGCCCTGGAACTGACTTTGGCGCATCTCGAGCGCTGGCCGCGCGATGCGCTGATCATGTCGCTGCCGCTCGGCGCCTTCGGCCTGTTCGCTTTCTCCGGCATGGCGGACCACGATGCGGCGCGCGTCGATTTATGCGAGCGGCACAAGCAGCACTATGGCGATGATTGGTGGTTCCTGACCTTTCTCGGCTGGTCGCATACTGAAAATGGCAGCGCCGATATCGGACGCCGGATCAGCCAGCGTGCGTTTGAGCGAAGGCGTGAGAACGCGCACGCCCTCCATGCGCTGACGCACGCGATGTTCGAAGATGGCTCGACGGCGGATGCCGAGGACCTGATCGCCGGCTGGCTGCCGATCTATCACCGCTCGGGATTACTGCATGGCCATGTGTTGTGGCATCAGGCCCTGCTGGCGCTGGACAACGGCGACGCTGATAAGGCCCATGCCATCTATGCCGAACGCCTCCAGCCGAAACTCAATCCAGCCCCTCCGCTCAATGTCATGACCGACGGCGTTTCGCTATTGTGGCGGCTGCAGGCATCCGGCCATCCGATACCGGGCGATGTCTGGCTCGATCTCGCCGATCACGCCGAGCGCTGGTTTCCGAAAACCGGAAATTCATTCGTCGACGTGCATATGGGCCTGCTGGCGGCCGTGAACGGAAACTGGCGCGCGCTGGAACAACGCCTTGCCGATCTCGAGGCACGGCGCGATCAAGGGAAGCTTCCGGCAGGCTCGGTGGTGCCGGATATCTGTCGCGCGGCGCGCGCCTTTGCTGAACAGAATTATCGGGAGTGCGCTGACATATTGGAGCCGGTGGCCTCAGACGTCGTGCGCATCGGCGGCAGCCATGCGCAGCGTGAAATGATCGAGGACACGCTTCTGATCGCGCTGATGAAGAGCGGCGATGCCCCAAAAGCCCGCGATCTGCTCGATCGCCGCCTGCACCGCCGCCCCTCGCTGCGCGACGCGCGCTGGCGAACGGCGGTGGCGGCGTGAGCGGCCTGACCTGATCGGGCCGTCTGCGGAAAAAGCCAGGCGCGCAGCTTTGCATTTGCAAATAAGGGGCATATTCCCGTATAATGGGTCGGCCTCGCGGGCCGAAAGCTGCCTGCATCATTTCGACGAGATAAAATGTCCGAGACCAAGCGAATTGCGGATTGCAACTCTTGGGCGCTGCGCAAGGCGGCCCGCCGCGTGACCCAGGCCTATGACGAGGTGATGGCGTCTTCCGGCGTGCGCTCGACCCAGTTTGCGGTCCTCGCTTTGATCGCCGAACGGCCGGGCCTGTCGATCAACGATCTGGCCGGCTTGATGGTGATGGATCGAACCACCACCGGCAAAAACCTTCGCCCGCTCGAGCGGGACGGGCTGATATCGATCGTCGCCGCACCGGATGATCGGCGCAGCCGCCGTGTCAATCTAACGAAGCGAGGGCTCAACCCAGCTGCAGTTCGAGCACGCCCATGGCAAGGCATTCGCGTCGAACCTACGCAAACTGCTCGGTCAGGCATCGGCGCACCAAAGCGGCCAGGCATCAAACTGAACGATGCTATCGTTCCGCTTTGATCATGACAGGCGAGATCAGTCCCGATTGAATTGATTTTCTCAGGTTTGCGACGGCCTCGACAAATGTCGGCCTCATGATCGCCGCGAGATTGACTTGTGCCGCCGCCGACAGGCGCGACTGGTCGAACCAGGCCGACATGTCTTTGCTGACATCCCGGATCTCCAGGATTCGCAGTTCCGACGCCGCGATAAGCTCCTCCGTCTGCGGCAAACTGCGGAGCGAGCTGATCGCCGAGTTTTCCGCCCACGGCATCGGATAGGGAAGCGGGGCGGAGGGTTCGTTGATAACGATGTCGTAGGTGATGAAGTGTCCGCCCGGGATCAGGACGCGCGCGGCTTGCCGATAGAAGCGGTCGCGATCCCTGATGTTCATGGCCACATGCTGGGTCCAGACCACGTCGAACGACCGGTCGGGAAAGGCCGGAGATAGCGCGTCGCCAACCTGGAAATGCACTTTGCCGGCGAGGCCGCATAGGCCGGTCAGACGTTCTGCAACCTCGACATATTCCTCGGTCAGATCAATTCCGGTGACGTCACAGCCGCGGGCCGCCGCGAGATACCGGGCCGGGCCGCCAAAACCTGATCCGATATCAAGAACGCGCGAGCCGCGGGGAATTTTGGCCCAATCCGCAAGAAAAGCAGTTGCCGCGAATCCGCCGGAGTGAAAATGGTCCAACGCGCTTAAAGCGCCTGGATCGAGCGGCCGTTGCGACAATCCTGCGTCCGATAGCAGCCTTTCGATCCGCGCCCACAGCGGCTCGGGCGCATAATGGCGGCGGACCTTTTCTGTCTCTGACATGGGTTTCCTCGGCGATCACGTGAACTCTTGTCGGCGCGGCGCGCGCGCCATTTGGCCAAGTACAAGCGGTCAACCGTTGGCCGCTTGCGGCGCCGGCGCCGCAAAACTTTCCTTGCGGGCTGCGATGAAAGTCTCGACCGTCATCGGCGGCTGCCCGGTGACCCGCTCGATGATGTCATTGGTTCCGGAAAATACGCCGTTCTGATAGTCGAGCGCGACGGATGCGATGTGCTGGACGAAATAGGGCGGAAACATCGGTGTCTGCTCGAGCCGCTTGCGATAGTCGTCGATCGTCATCGGTGCATAGGTGACCTTGCGGCCCAGCACGCGGCCGACGGTGTCGGCGATGGCATGGTGATCCAATTCGACCGGCCCGAACAAGGGATAGATCTTGCCCTGGTGGGGGACGGGATCGGTCAGGATGGCCGCGATCAGCCGCGCCTGATCCGCGGCTGCGATCGGGGCGTGCCGCCCGTTGCCGAACGGAAAGCCGATCACGCCGCGTTCGGTAATGGCGCGGCGCGCCAGCGGATAGGTCAACCATTCGGCGAAGAAGGTCGGCCGAAGATGGGTCACCGGCACGCCGGACCAGTCGAACAGCCGCTCGGAAATCCAGTGATTGCGCGCGGCATTGCTCTTCGCTTCTCGGCGCGCCGAGATCTGGGACATATTTACAATCGCGCCGACACCGGCCTCCCGGCTGGCCTGCGCAAAGAACGCGCTCGCGTCGATCAGACCAGGACGGATCGGATAGACAAAATAGGCGCTGCGCACGCCCTCGAGCGCGGCGCGGACATCGTCGAGGTCGAGCAGGTCGCCGACCACGACCTCCGCACCCAACGCGCGCAAGCGCTCCGAACGTTCGTCTTCCCGGTGGACCAGCGCGCGGGTGGCTATCCCCCGGCTCCTCAACAATTCGGTCGTATAGCGTCCGGTATCGCCGGTCGCACCGGTCACCAGAATGGGCTGGTCAGTCATGATCGCCTCCAATGCGTCATTGAAATAAGGGAATATGCTCTTATTCAGATGAGAGCATATTCCCTTATCGTTGGCAAGCCCCGGCTTGCCGGGTTGAAAACGGGAACTATCGATTGACCTGGTCCGCCGAAGTCGGTGCTTCACTCACGATTGCATTGCGGTTGCTCGCGCCGCTAACATGAGCGACCGTTGGGCTGCAGCGATATGCCGAATCGTTCGTCGGTCACGGCGCCTAGTGGTCTCACGAGAGGGTATCACGGGAAGGGCTTTGACATGTTGACCATCACCGCCGTCATCCGCGCCAAAAAAGGTCACGAAGACACCATGCGCCGCGCCCTGCTGGAGGTCGCGGAAAACGTCCGCGTCAATGAGCCAAACACGATCGGCTTCTTCGTTTCACAGGATCAGGCGAACGCTTGCGTCTTCACCACCTACGAGCGGTTCGCCGATCAG
>WNFM01108304.1_pt1 | contig 16878 bp, 9 predicted proteins | sample 5400271 | NCBI WGS metagenome assembly WNFM01 (sample SAMN13153352, study PRJNA577476) | soil metagenome | isolation source: 60 cm saprolite on Douglas fir-dominated hillslope | place: USA:California | collected 2013-09-17
CTGCCGGACGCGCTCCTGAACCTCGACGACGCGCAGCGAAAGGCGCCGCCCCGCGCAGCGCCGATGCGCGGCAACTACGACGAAGCGACGGGGCAGACCGTCGAGACACCGCTCACCGACTACGGGTGGGTCACCCGCGTGAGTCTCACCGTCAAGCGCCTGCCCGCGAGCGCGAGCAGCCCGTCCACGGCGTATGGCTATCAACTGCTGGGCAGCGGCGAGGGGGACATCGTCCTGCTCGAGCGCCTGCTCGCGGCGACGAAAGGCAGCAGCCGGTCGATTGACACGCTCACCCTGCTCTACGGCGCGACCGCCGCCTCCGGCGCGCCCGTAGGGTTGCAGTCGGACGACAGCACGAAGGTCACGCTCGGCATCCTGCAGGCGAATCTCAGCACCGTGACCAATCCACCGCAACTCGCGGCGCGGCCCCAAGGCGCGCCGGCGTTTGCCGGCTGCCTCAACCCGCCGTACGACTTCGTGCGCCTGCTGTGGGAGTGCAGCATCACGCGTTCCGGCGGCTACTATCTCTATTACTTCGACGCCGGCGGCGGCGACGGCCTGCCGAGCCGCATCTTCAACGACAAGGGCGAAGCCACGCTCACGCTGCTGGTCGTCTACAAAAAGCCGTCGGACGTGCCGCTGCGGAACCTGATTCCGGGGTTCGTCAACTGCCTGGCGACAGGCGAGTCGTTCGACGCGGCGTCCTCTGCGGTTTACACGAAGTCGGCGCCGATCGCGACGACCGCCTCACCCCTCGCGGGCGACAGCCTCGCGTCCATCGGCTACGCCGTCTACATGGATCCGATCGCCCTCGCCGAGGCGAACCCCGGCGCGCAAGTGGCGGGCCAGACCGGTGTCGTGATCCGTCGCGGGCTCTACGAGGTTGGCCCGGCGGCGCCCGGCGGCGATCCCACCGCCATCGCCGCGAACTTCGGCATCACGCTGGCGGCGCTGCAGGCGGCGAATCCGCAAGTCAGCGATTGGAGTCAGCCGCTGGACGTCTACACCGCGCTGCGGCTGCCGGCGCTGAAGGTCACCGTCGGCACGAGCCCGGGCGGGGCGACCTTCGCGTCGCTCGCGGCGTACTACGGCACGAGCATCGGCGAGATCGCCGCCGATAATGCCGACGTCGTCGGGCTGTTGGCCACGGATCAGAGCCTCGCGATTACCGGCGGGCCGATGTCACGTTCGGCCACCGTGCCGATCGGGTGCGTCGCGATCGAGGCAAGCCGGACACCGCCCCAGCCGCCGCCGAGCCCGGCGGACCCGCAGTTCGCGCGGCTCTTCATCGAGAACCGGCTGGTGCTGCTTGGCTATCGGCTGGCCGGCAATGCGTGGTTCACGACCACCAACGCCGGCCTGCCGATCGCTCACAGCGGCCAGCCTGCCGCCGCGGTGGCGGCGGATCGGACGCGCACACCGCTTCGGGCCGCTCCTTCCGCGCCGTGGCAGTTCGAGCGTGCGATTCCCGTGGCGCGACACGCGAGCGGTGTCGCCAAGCGCGTGGCCGGCCTGCCCGATCCGGCCCAGAGCCCGTATGCCGGCGTCGGTGGGCTTGCACAGGTGGATCTCGGGTGGGTCGACGTGTTTGGGAATCGCGCGATCGCCGAGCTCGGCGACAACACGGGCGGCGCGCCGCCCCTCAATCGGCCGCCGCTGCCGGTTGGCTACCTCGACCAGTTGCTCGCCCTCACGCAGTGGCCGGGCGTCAAAGCGGATTACCAGGTCGCCGCCGTAAATGGCACTCCGGTCTTCCGGTTTGGTCTCAGTTTCGATCCGACAGGGTATTCACCGCCGCCGCCGCAGATCCCGCCGCGCGATGCGGACCCCACGGCGTGGCAGAAGAGAGCCGCGCAAGCGCTGCAGGTGTATGACCGGCTGCACTATCAGTTGAGTCAGACACTCGGACCGGCGTCGGTGCCGGCCGTGACGCTGGCCCTCGACACGACGCTCCTGCCGTCGATCGACCTGACGTTCTCCACGGCGCAGCGGGATGCGCTCACGAACTGGCTGTTCGGGACGAGCGGCGTGTACGCCTTCCTTGTGGCGCGGGTGGCCGGCAACACCACATGGCCTGCGCCGGCCGATCTCCCGACCGACGTGCCGTTCGCGCTGACCGGCATCAACCCGGGACAGCTCTACGAGCTCGCGGCGAGCTTCAGCCTCTCGCGACCCGCGACTCTCGTCGACCCGGCCTTCATGGACACTCCGGGATACGTCACGGCGACGACCTCCGTGGGGCCTCGCCTCGTGAAGGAGAGTGACGGCACGTATCGCCTCACCGAGTTCGCGAAGGCGATCGAGGGGTGTCTGACCCAGCCCGGGGTCGCGCTCTACAAGCTCGCGAGCGGCGTCGACCGCAGCCATGCGATGCAACCGGGCGAGACCAAGCCGCTGTGGCTGGTTCGGCTGGGACTCGCCGATGCGCAGGCGATCAACTTCCGCATCCAGAACGCCGGCGCGCCGTTGCGCTGTGCGGCGCGGCCGCTGTACAACACGCTGCAGTCGCGGCCGAGAGTCAACTACTACGAGTACAAGACCGGCGCCGGCATCGATTTCTCCAAGCCGAGCGGGACCAAACCCTTCATCGGCGTCGATGTCGACGTGTGGATGCGCGAGCTCCTCGAGGCCGTGGACACGGTGTTCTCGCCGGAACTGCTCGTGCCGGCCGCGCTGGTCGACCAGCTCAGCACCGCTCAGCATCAGAACTGGTTGACGCAGCTTCGGACGGCCAAGGAGTCGCTGGCGCGCTCGCTCTCGAAGCTGGTGATTCCGGTGTTCACCGGCGAGCACCCGACCGACGACCAGCGCGCGGCCGCGCAGTCCGCAGTCGAGCAGCAGGCGCTCGTGGCGCTGTCAAACGCGTACGCCATCAATGCCACGGTGCAGTTCAGCGCGAGCGTGAACGCGGCGATCGACGATCCGGACGGGAAGGAGCCGCCGGAGCTCTATGGCACGTTCCTGCCCGGTCCGGGATCCGATCCCGGTGCCACGATCACCGCAGCGAAGCTGAGGCTTTCCAGTACGCCAAAAGGCACGGCGGCTCCGCTGACCTTCCTCGTCACCACGGCGGGCAAGGATGCGCACGGTGCGATCGAGAAGAAGCTCACGCTCGGCCTCACATATCGCGGCAGCCACATCGAACATCAGATCGGTCCGCTCCCTGCCATCGACGGCTACAAAGCGTCCTCCTGGCTCTCGTTTGTCATCCCGCCGACGGCAGACGCGACCGACTGGCCGCTCGATGCGTCACTGGGCACTTTCGACGTGCCGTTGCCACTGCGTGTCTTCCCGCCGCCGCCGTCGATGGTTCGGCAGGATACGCCGGTCCTGAAGCTGAAGCCGCCCATCAGCTGGGAGAAGGCGCTCGAGTGGACCTATGACATGTCGTACGGGGAAGACTTCCATTATCCCCAGGACCAGACGCACTTCACGACCACGTTCAACGTGTCCGACCCTCGGTTGAAGGCCGCGTTCGTCGTGGCGGACCCGGTGCTGGATCTCGCGGAGTTCGTCACCGTGTATCCACGCCTGCAAGCCGATCTCCTGGGGGTCCTCGCGCACATCACGCAGGCGTCGGACCAAGCCGCCGTCGATCTGGCCGGCGTGGCGCTCAACGCGTTCCTGCAGCTCACGCAGCGCGTCGCGGCCTCGTTTGCCTCATTCGTCGCGGCGTCCGGGTCTCCGGGCGCGCGCGGCAGGATCGGGGCCGCCGAGCGGGGGCAGGATCCGTATGTCTATACCGTCGCCGAATCGGCGGTGGACAAGAAGAACCCGGATGGGCGCAGCGTCTCGGCGCTCCTCGTCGGTCTCACGCCCGCGCCGCCATCGGGCATCGACCCACCGTCGATTACGATCGACGGCTACAAGATAGCGCCCAGCGCGGCGCCAACGGGCTTCAGGTATGGCTTCTGCTACACGGACGCCAGTGGCAATTACCTCACCGCCGTCGACGGCCAGAGAATCGCCCGCCGGACGGTCGTGCTGCCCGGCCTCAACATTCTCGCCGCGCAAAGCGCGCTGACCTCCGCCGTCATCGAACGCAATCAGGATCTGGTGGACGGCCACACGACGGCCGACGCGTTCGTCTACCAGACAGCGCCCACCGCCTTCCCGACCGCGCTTCGCCCGACCGTCGACGTCCCCGACCCGCTGGACATCGCCGCCTTCGGCGGGGCGCCCGTCACACGGACGTTCGCAGACCAGCTCGATCATATGCTCACCACGCTGTTCGCGCGTGCCCCTGCAGGGCCACAGACCGTCCAGGTGGCGATTTCGTACACGATCTCGCTCAACAACGCTCTTCCCGATGTCGGCAATCTCGCGACGCCGATCTTGCTGCTGCCGCCAACGGCGTTTCAGCCGGCCGCCGCCGCGTCCCTGCGCGGCGGCGCGCGCGACACGGTGCTCACACAAGCCGGGTTGATCGCGACCTTGCGGACCGGCGTCTACGCGTGGTTTGCCGCGTACGGCCCGCCGCCGGGCGGCGATCTGGTGTTCGACATGACCGTGATGACGAGCATGCAGGGCCCCGAACTGCCGCCGATGCCGCTGCTCGATCTCGAAAAGCTCACGTTGCACTACGAAAACTGGAGCGATCCGCCGGCGGTTCCCCGGCCGTCTGCCAGGAACGACGATACGATGTCTGGTCGTCCGAGCCGCTAATTCCTGGCCGGAGCGAGCTTCTTCAGCGGCACGTCCACCGTGCCGTACTGTCCCGTCATCATGTCGCGCACGACGACGCGCAGCGAGGTCGCCTCGGCCGCCGGCTTCCAGCGGCGTGTGTAGAGAAGGCCCTCCCGCTGCGCCGTGTCCCAATCCTGCGGGCCGATCGTCACGGTGGGCGTATCGGTCGCGAGGCGCGTGGTGCCATCCGGGACGCGCTCGGCGAACATCACCTGGATCCGCGCCAGTCGGTTCTGGCCGTCGGTGTGAAATTGCAGCGACGCGGTTTCGATGCGCAGGTTCATCTGAAGCAGCCCCGGCTCGCCGTCGGGCGCGAAGGCGCAGGAGGCCGTCAACTGCACGGCCGAGGAGCCGATCGGGGTGGCGACCACAGCCATCGCCTTGTCATTCGTCCAGAGCGTCGGCGCGATGGCGTCCGCCTCGGCCACGTAGCCCTTGCGATGCCGCACGCTCACGCCCGCGCGCCTGACGCTCGCCTTGAGCGTGTGCCACTTGCCATCTGGGTTGTCGGACGCATAGAACCCGAGCGTGTAGCTCCCCTCCAGATCCGAGGCGGCCTTCTTGAATCCCTCCATCAGGTCGTTGTTGTTGCGCAGATACCGTCCCCCGGTGATCGACGACATCATGTCCATGGCCGGCAGGGCGTCGCCGCTGACGGCCTCCGCATCCTGCTGAGCCTCGAATCGCCCGCGGCCTCGCGCGGGCGTCGCACCGGAAGATTCCGCCGTCATCGCCGTGGGAGAGTCGAGCCCCTTCGCGTCGACGATGTACAGGACGATGCCCTGCTGGGCGAGTTTCCGCGAGGTCCGCTTCACCTGGTCTTCGAAGCTCTCGACGCTGCCGCTGGGACCCATGCCCATGGCGCCGGTCACCGAGAGCATCGAGATCCCGCCGCTGATCCACACCAGGTTCTTGCGTCCCGGGATGCCCGCCAGATGCTGCCCGAGCGTCTCCATGGAGGCCAGGGTGCGCTCCAGTCGGGCGCGGCGCGCCTGGGCGTTGGCCAGCATCTCCTGTTCGAGCTCCGTGCGCTTCATCTCCGCCACCAGCGCCTCCATCACCGGGTCGCCTTTGAACATGTCGACGAACTGCTCCGCTTCGACGACCGAGCGGCTGAAGTCGGTCTCGTTCTGCAGGGGCATGGCGAGGACGGACTGCTCGATCCGCGCGCGGAGAGAATCGGCGTCGTCGGTAAAGTCGTGCAGGACGCGCAGGCGGGTGCCCAGGTAGAAGACGGCCACTCGGGTCCGGGGCGCGAGCGCTTTGAGGTAGCGCGTCGCCATCGCCCGGATCCGCATGTTCAACAGGGTCGGCGTGTTGAGCTCGTCCAGCACGAGCGCCGTGATGTTTCGCGGTGGCCCCGGGGTGCGTCCCACGCGGTTGGTAAAGGTACCGGGCGGCAGTCGGGAAGCCGGCGGCTCCGCGGGCCGCTCGCCGTCGTATTTGAAGAATGTAATGGGACGGGACTTGCCGTCTTCCTGGATCGTGAAATCCTCAGGCCCGAGATCGGTGATCGGCTGGCCCTTCCTGTCGAGGGCCGTGACGGTCAGCTCCACCAGCCGCGTGGTGGAACGAAACGTCGGCGTTTGTTCCTGCGCCGCCAACGCGAACAACGCGGCGGCTACGATCACTGCATCCATCCGGCGACTCTACCATTGCCGGTCCGGGCCGCTGGCGTCCCTGCTTATCCTTTCAAATCGGCCCGAGCGCGACCTGGCGGATGTTCCTGCGCAGTGTTTCGGCGATCGGCGATCATTGAGGGACATGGACGGCCAGACCCTCCGACAACTCTTCTCGCTCGCCAACGCGTTCAAAGAAGGCGACATGACGGTCGGCGGCACCACGGACGCCGGCGTGCGCGAGGACGCGCGGCGGATGCTGCTCTCGACGACCGCCGGTGACATTCGACGCACGGTCCTTGTCGAAGACGGCGTCACCGCCGCGCTCGAGCGATCGCGCGATCGTCGTCTCGATGACGCGTTGGATCCCCTGACCATCGCCCGGCTGAAGGCGGTGCTGCTGGGACCCGGGGCCGCGGCGTGGGCCCGGACGCACCGCGACGCGCTGGCGAGCGAGGTCATCTCCGCGCTCGTGAAGGTGATGTCGAACGACGAGCTCTCGTCGGCCGCCTGTGCCCTGTTCAATCCGCTCGACGGCGATGGCGTCGCCATCGGATCGCCGCGCCACTTTGGCTCGCGCATTCAGCCCAACAGCCCCGGTGACGACGAGGAGGAGATCCTGTTCTCGATCCTGGAGGGCCTGTCGTACGGCTGCGGCGACGTCATCGTGGGCCTCAACCCCGCCGCCGACGACCTCGAGACGATCGTCCGGCTCGAGCAATTGCTCGAGCGGGTGATCGGGCGTCTCGATCTCCCTACCCGCTACTGCGTGCTGTCGGACATCGTCACGCAGCATCAGGCGCAGCGGCACACGCGGATTGACGTGGGATTCCAGAGCCTCGCCGGCACCTCGCGGGCGCTTGCGGGCATGGTCGGTCTGGACGCGGACGGCGTGCTCGATCTCGCTCGAAACTTCGACAGCCTGTATTTCGAGACCGGACAGGGATCGGCCGTCACCAACGGCACGGCGATGGGCGTCGACATGGTCACGCTCGAGGCCCGCGCGTACGGGCTGGCCAGGCACATCCGGACCGAAGTCGGCGCTTCTCGCCGGATCCGCGGCACGGCAGGCCCCTGGATGATCGTGAACGATGTCGCGGGCTTCATCGGGCCCGAGGTGTTCGCCACCGCCGGGCAGCTCGAGCGCGCGTGTCTGGAAGACACGGTGATGGCGAAGCTGCACGGCATCACGATGGGACTGGACGTCTGCGCGACGTTTCACATGGGCATTGCGCCGATGGCGTTGCGTCGTCTCAGCGCCCGCATCGTGGAGCGCGCCGCGCCCGCGTACCTGATGGCGGTGGCCGGCAACGCCGACCCGATGCTCGGATATCTCACCACGTCATTTCGCGAGCATCCGCGACTGCGCCGGCAGGTCGGCCGGCGCATGACGTCCGCCATGGAACACCGATTGACGGGGCTTGGTGTCCTCGGACGCGATGGCGAACCCGTGCCGGGACGCGGCGCCGCCGCACGTCTCTATGCCCAGTACGCCAGGGCCGGCGGCGATGCGCGCACATCGTCATCGCTCCAGAAAGAAGGCCTTCGACGCGTGCACGAGCTCCGGGAACGCGGCTTCGATCTTGGCGTCATCGAACCATCGAAGGCCGACGCCCGGCTCGAGGCGATCTACACGCACGCGCGCGGCGCGCTCTATGCCACGCTTGACGAGGGAGTGATTCAAGACGCCACCGCCGGTCCGATGCGCGTACGGACGACCGCCGCGGACCGTGACGACTATCTCCTGCATCCTCCGGCGGGCGAGCGCCTGCGCGACGACGACGCGCGCGCGGCCACCTCTCTCTATCCGGCGCAGCCGCCGCAGGTGCAGCTGGTCATCTCGGACGGCCTGAATGCGAACGGCGTCAACGAGCAGCTTCGCCGGCTGCTGCCGCCGCTCCGCCGGTTGCTGGCCGCCGGCGGGTGCCACGTCGGCGACGCCGAGATCATCGTGCGGAACGGGCGCGTTCGCGCCGGGTACGAGATTGGCGGGTTGGTCGGCGCCCTCATCGTCATCCACGTGATCGGCGAGCGACCGGGCACGGGGCTCAACACGGTGTCGGCGTATCTCACCTACGGCCGCGACGAGGCCGGCCGGGCACGTTGGGGGCGAAGCCTCGATCACTCCGCCACGACCGCGGTCTGCGGAATCCATCCACACGGGAAGCCGCCGGAGACGGCGGCGGAGGAGATCGCGCGAACCATTGCGCGCATGATGGACCAGAGGAGATCTGGTGTCGCGCTCAAGGCGCCGGCGTCGCGCTGATACTACCAGCACCAGCGGCACGGAAACGGCAATCTCGAACTTCCCCGCTCTGAGAAGCGTCAACAAACGAAACGACGCGCCGCGCCGTGAGTGAAAGCCCGCCACGATCACGTTGGTGTCGAGCGCCACCAGCACCATGTAGTGGTATCACCAGTGATACCATTTCAAGGCGAGGATGGCGCTTGGGCCAACTTGATCGCTGGGGACCCGAACGGTACACTGCGGGGCTGACAAAGATGACCACCCGTGCGATCGCTTCCCGAACCGCCTGGGCCGGGCTCGTGACGGCCTGCCTGCTCCCCGGGCTGCTGCTCGCCTGCAGTACAACCCCCCGCCAGGACCGCGAGGCCCGGGCCGCCGCCGCGCGGGAGGACGCGTCCGAGGCGCCGTATCAGGCCGAGACCGAAGAAGGCATCGGGGCCGCGGTGGCGATCCTGGTCGACACCTCCGGCTCGATGAAGGAACGGGCGCCCGGCGACACGCGGCCCAAGTACGTCGTCGCCCGCGAAGCGCTCGACGCGATGCTCGACGCCACCGACGCGTTCATTGCACGGCGGCCGGACTTTCCGATCAAGATTGGCGTCTACAGTTTTTCCAGCAGTGTGCGCCGGCTACGCTCGATCCAGCCGTACAACCGCGACGCGGTCAAGAACGTCCTCGCGAACCTGCCGGGGCCGGGGGGCGGCACGGCGATCGGCGAGGCGATGCGCGAGGCGCGCCCCGATCTCTACCGCGCCGGCGTGTTCCGCAAGTACCTGCTCGTCGTCACCGACGGGGAAAACACCAACGGCCGCAGTCCCGAGGACGTCGCGCGCGAGATCTGGGGCAAGAGCCAGGGGGCCGTGCAGGTGTATTTCGTCGCCTTCGACACGACTCCCGAGAAGTTTGGGTTCTTGAAGGAGGTCGGCGGGGACGTGATCGGCGCGGGCACCGGCGCCGAGCTGCGCACGGCGCTCGACGGCATCTACCAGGGCAAGATCCTCGCCGAAGCGGCCGGCGGGGAGAAGGAACCGGTCAAGAAATAATGTCACTAAAGGAGCCCCTGTGATTCTTCACAAGTTCTGGTCTGCCTTCATCGCGCAGATCAACAAGGTCGCGAACTTGTTCTGGGAGGCCGACCCGGTCGCCCAGATGCGCTACGAGTACGATCGCGCGGTCGAGCAGCTCAAGGAAGGCCGCATCGGCCTGGAGCAGTATCGCGGACTGGTCGAGCGCGTGACGCGGCAGGTCTCCGCGAACAAGAGCCACGTGCAGCAGCTCGAGGCGCAGACCAAGGCCTACCTCAAAGCCGGCGATCGGACGACGGCCGCGAAGTTCGCGCTCGAGCTGCAGAAGGCCAAGGAAGAGCTCACCGCGAACCAGGCGCAGCTCGACATGCACGAAACGGCCTACACCAACAACCTGACGAAGATCCAGCATGCCAACGAGAAGCTCATCGAGCTGCGCGAGAAGATCCAGAAGTACGACGCGGAACTGAAGATGAGCTCCGCGGAAGCGGAGATCGCCAAGCTCTCTGAAACGTTCGACGTGAATCTGACGACGGACTTCGGCGAGATCGAGAGCGTGATCCAGCAGCGGATCGACCAGAACCGCGGAAAGGTGCGGGTCGCGGCCGACCTGTCGTCGAAGGGCATCGCGGAGATCCAGGCGGAAGACAAGATGCGGGGCGTGCTCGCCGAGCAGGCGCTGACGGACTTCGAGGTCGAGCTCGGGCTGAAGTCACCGGAAACGACGCCGGTGTCGCAGACGGCGAAGGACCTCGGACCGGCGGCCGCCGAAAAGACGACCGAAAAGCAGACCAATTAGGAGCGTTGATCACATGGAAACTGGACAGCCCAGACCGGCGTTTTACGTCGCGGTCCTGCTCGTGGTGGTCGGCCTCGTCGGCCTGGCCTTGTGGCGCTACGGCGCAATCGGGCCGAAGTCGGCCGTCGGCCAGTTCACGGCCGACGAGCTGAAAAAACTGAAAGGGGGCGCCGAGGCGCCCGACACCGCCGGCATCACGACGGTCAAGGAATACAACTTCGTCGCATCGGCGCGCCTGCCCCAGGTCAAGGGCATCTCGAGCTACAAGCCGCTGGCGGACCGCACCGTCCGCTTCGCGATCAACGTCTGGGCCGGCTGGAGCCCGATCATCCTCGCCAACAACGGCTTCAAGCCGGGCAAGCTGTGGAAGGCGCCGGGCGGCAAGGACTTCAAGGTCGAGCTCGTGCTGATCGACGATCCGATCGCGATGCGCGACGCCTACGCGGCCGGCGATCTCCACGTCGGCTGGGCCACGCTCGACATGCTGCCGCTCTTCCTCGAGGGGCTGCGCAAGGACTCGCGCGTCATGCCCCGCGTCTACCAGCAGGTCGACTGGTCGAACGGCGGCGACGGCATCGTCGTCCGCGAGAACGTCAAGACGATGTCGGATCTGCGCGGGAAGACCGTGGTGCTCGCGCAGAACTCGCCGTCGCACTTCTTCATCCTCAACGCGCTCATCAACGCCGGCGTGCAGCCGTCGGAGGTGCAGTTCAAGTTCACGCAGGACGCGTTCCAGGCGGCCGCCGCCTTCAACGCCGACAAGAGCATCGCCGGCTGCGTGAGCTGGGCGCCCGACATCTACAACCTCGAGAAGGCCAAGGGCAACCGCATGCTGGTCACGACGTCGACGGCCAACAAGCTGATCGCCGACGTGTGGTTCGCGCGCGCCGACTTCGCGAAGGACAACCCCGACGTCATGGAGGGGATCGCGCGCGGCATCTTCGACGCGATGGGCGATCTCAAGGCGCAGGACGCCAAGCAGAAGGCCGCGAAGCTGATGGCGGCCGGCTATTCGATTCCCGAGAGCGACGCGCTCGGCATGCTGGGCGACGCGCACTCGACCAACTACGCCGAGAACCGCGACTTCTTCCTCAACCAGAACAACCCGACGAGCTTCGAGCGCACCTGGACGACGGCCTACTTCCTCTACAAGCGGATCAACGCGGTGACCGACCAGACGCCGTTCGACCAGGTGATGGATTTCTCGGTCATCCAGAAGCTCGGCGCCGAGGCGAAGTACGCGAACCAGAAGAACGAGTACGACATCCAGTTCGCCCCGGCGAGCGCCGGCACGGTGCAGGGCGAGAAGGACGAGATCCTGACGAAGACGGTCGTGATCCACTTCTTCCCCAACTCGTGGGACGTGACCAAGAAGATCACGCGCAACGCCGACGGGAAGGACGTCCAGGAGCTGTACGACCCGAACGTGACGTTCATCGTGGAGGAGATCGGCAAGCTGGCGGGCCAGTACGGCGCCGCGCGCATCGTGATCGAGGGGCACACCGACGGATCGATGAAGGCGTCGGTGCCGAAGAGTCTCGTACAGGAGCTGTCGCTCAACCGGGCGAACTCCGTGAAGGAAGCGATCCTGCGGAAGTTCCCGTCGCTCCAGCCGAACCAGTTCTCGACCGCCGGCCTGGGCTGGGACCGCCCCGCGGATCCGGGCGATCCCGAGAACAACGCGAAGAACCGGCGGGTGGAGATCAAGGTGTATCCGGCGGAAGCCGCGCCGGCCGCACGCCCGCTGCTGGGGCTGCGTCTCTCCCCGCCGCCGATGACGCGCCGCCTGGTCGGCGCGGGGGCGGTGGGTGTCCTCGTGCTGGTCTGGTGGGTGGCCACGCGGGGGGTCGGGGCGGAGGATCGCTGGATCTCGCCGGTGATCCTGCCGAGCCCGCTCGAAGTGGTCCGGAGCTTCCCGGTCCTGCTGCGGGAGCGGGCGCTGCTCCAGAGCATCGCCGCGACGCTCAAGCGCGTGCTGGTCGGCTTCGGCCTCGCGGCGGCGATCGGCGTCCCGCTCGGCGTCGTCGCGGGCTCCTGGCGGGTCATCGAGGCCGCGGGCGCGCCGCTGGCGCTGTTCGGCCGCAACCTGCCGGTCGCCGCGCTGATCCCGCTCACGATTCTCTGGTTCGGCATCGACGAAACGCAGAAGGTGATGTTCATCTTCATCGCCTGCGCACCGTTCGTCTACGCCGACGCCGTGGCGGCCATCACGAGCGTGCCGGATCGGTATGTCGAGACCGCGCAGACGCTGGGCGCGAAGCCGCTGCAGATCGTGACGAAGGTCCTGCTGCCGCTGGCGCTGCCGGACATCTACAACAGCCTCCGGCACCTCTTCGGCCTCGCGTTCGGCTATATCATGCTCGCCGAGCTCATCAACGCGGAGCACGGCCTCGGGTACCTGCTCATGGCGAGCCAGCGGCGCGGCCTGTCGGAGCACATCATCCTGATCCTCCTCATCATCGGCCTGCTCGCCTACGGCATCGACCGCGTGCTGTTCTTCTTTCAGCGCGGGCTGTTTCCGTACCGCGTGGTCGAGGACTGATCGTGGCCGAGCCCGCCGCCCCGCCGCACCCGGCCGCCAACGTCGTCGAGTTCTCGCACGTCACGAAGCGGTTCGGGAGCCTGACCGTCATCCGCGACGTCACTTTCTGCGTGCCCGATCTCCCCAATACGGGAGAGTTCATCGCCATCCTGGGCCCGTCGGGGTGCGGCAAGTCCACAGTGCTCCGCCTGATCGCGGGCCTGGCGCCTCATCATCCGCCCACCGAGGGGACGGTGCTGGTCGGCGGCGCGCCCGTCGAGCGGCCCGGCCCGGATCGCAGCATGGTGTTCCAGGACTACACGTCGTTCGACAACCGGACGGTGGAGGACAACGTCGCGTTCGGGCTCGAGTGCCGCGGGGTGCCGGCGAAGGAACGGCACGAGCGCGCGCGCGAGTGGATCGCGAAGGTCGGCCTCGACGTCACGCGCGACGCCTGCAAGTATCCCAGCGAGCTCTCGGGCGGCATGCGCCAGCGCGTCGCGATCGCGCGCACGCTCGTGCTGAAGCCGCGGATCATCCTGATGGACGAGCCGTTCGGCGCGCTCGATCCGACGACGCGCCTGCACATGCAGGCGCTGCTGATCGAGCTCTGGAAAGAGGCGCAGGCGACCGTGTTCTTCGTCACGCATTCGATCGAAGAGGCGGTCTACCTCGGCGATCGCGTGTACATCTTCTCGTCCGCGCCTGGCACGATCCTCAAGCAGATGGCGGTGCCCAAACCGGACCGTCCGCCCAGGGAGATGCAGCGCGAGCCGGCCTTCCTGGACAAGTGCTTCGAGATTCGCGACATCATCGAGAACCTCGCCAGCTCCACGCGGGCGGGCGATGATTAAGCCGACCGGTCCCGCGCCCGCGCGGCCGGCCGCCCCACCCGCCCCGCTCCCTGCGCCGCCTCCGCCGCCGCCCCGCGCGACGCCGCTTGGCGCCGCGATGGGGGACTATCTCCGGGAGGCGTTCTTCTTCCGCTGGAACCTGCTGCTCTTCCTGGGCGGCACGGCCGCCGCGGCAATCACGCCGTATCCGGACTTCCTCCTGCCGCTCGTCGGCGCCGGCGAGCTCGCGTTTCTCACCGGTTTGATCTCGGTGCCGAGGTTCCGCGCCGCCATCGACGCCAAAGTCCACGCGGCGCGGCAGGACGGGGCGTCCGCGTCCGGTCCGCCGGTCTCGACGGCCTCGCTCGTCACGATGCTCGGCGGGCTGCCCCCGGCCGAGCGCGCGCGCTTCGAGCGGCTGCACGCGCGCTGCCTGGAGATGCGGAAGATCGCGGCCGGCGTGCGCGGCGCGGCCGGCGATCAGCCCGGCACCGGGGAGGACATCCGGACGCCGGGTCTCGATCGGCTGCTCTGGCTCTTCCTGCGCCTGCTCCTGTCGAGCACGGCGCTCGATCGCTTCCTCAAGACGATGAACGAGCAGGAGATCACCTCGCACCCCGAGGAGCTGAAGAAGAGCCTGGCCGCCGCGCAGACCGGCGGCGATGAACGGGTGATCCGATCGCTCCAGGACAGCGTCGCCTCCGCGGAGCTGCGCCTCGACAACTTCGGCCGCGCCAAGAAGAACGCCGAGTTCGTCGGCATCGAGCTCGACCGCATCGAGGGCAAGATCCAGGCGCTCGCCGAGATGACCGTCAACCGGCAGGATCCCGACTTCCTGAGCAACCAGGTGGACTCGGCCGCCGAAAGCATGCGGCAGACCGAGAAGACGGTGAGCGAGCTGCAGCACCTCACGGGCCTGGGCGACGAGCTGCAGGAGCCGCCGCCGATCCTGGAATCCGATCTTCGCGAGGTGCTCCGGAATGACGCCTGACGCCAGCCCGCGCCGCGCCGCGGGGCCCACGGACCTCCCCGCGTGGTTCCCGAAATGGGCGTCGCAACTGGGCGACCTGTATTTCTCCGGGACGACCGCCGCCTACGTGCTGCACGGCAACACCTACGATCTGTTCCGGATCGGCGCCGACGAGGCGTCGCGCTACGGCGTGCTCGCGGAGTTCCTCGCCGAGCAGTTGTTCGGCCGCTGGGCGCTCGTGCTCCATTACGACCTCGGGCGCGGGTTGCGCGCGTTTGCCGGCCGTGACGAAAAGCGGCTCAAGGACATGGTCGCGCTCGCCAACAAGAAGGTCGGCGACCTGAGCGCGCTGCCGAAGGATCCGTCCGCGACGTTCGCGATCCTCGACCGGTTCGTCCGCAACAACATCATGGCGGCCGAGGAGGACCGCCTGAGCCTGGCGGTGATCATGGACCAGGCCTCGTACGTCTTCCCCACCGGCGAGCCCGGGCGTCTCAATATCCAGGCCTCGTCGCAGCTCGTGACGATGCTGAACTGGGCGATGAGTCCCCAGGTGAAGCGGATGAACATGGCCTTCGTCATGATCGACGAGAAGCTCTCGGACGTGAGCGATCGGCTGACCGGGAACCCGCACGTCGCGACGATCGAAGTCCCGCTCCCCGATCAGCGGGAGCGCGAGGCGTACGTCAAGGCCTCGACGAAGGACACGCCCCTCAAGGACTTCTCCGATTTCGAAGCCCCTGAGCTGGCGACGCTGACCGCCGGCATCTCGCTGACCGATCTCAACGTCCTCCTCCAGTCCGCGCGCGAGAGCGGCAAGCACCTCGACGCGGACGCGTTCCGCGCGCTCAAGAAGCGCCTGCTCGAGCGCCAGTGTCAGGGCCTGCTCGAGTTCATCGAGCCGCGCTGGACGCTCGACACCGTCGTCGGACACACGGCCGCGAAGGCGCGGTTGCGCGAGGACGCGAAGCTCTTGAAGCGCGGAGCGCTCGACAGCCTGCCGATGGGGTATCTGTTCTGCGGTCCCGTCGGCACGGGGAAGTCGTTTCTGGCCCAGTGCGTGAGCGGCGAGATCGGCGTGCCCTGCGTCATGCTGAAGAACTTCCGGTCGAAGTACGTCGGCGAGACGGAAGGCAACCTCGAGCGCGTGCTCTCGGTGTTGCGCGCGATGGGCCCGGTGGTCGTGGTCGTCGACGAAGCCGATGCCGCGCTCGGCAGCCGCGAACAGGAGGGGGATTCGGGTACATCGAGCCGCGTGTTCGGGATGATCGCCACGCAGATGGGCGACACCGAGTATCGGGGCCGCATCATCTGGATGCTGCTGACGGCGCGTCCGGATCTCCTCCCGATCGACCTCAAGCGGCAGGGGCGCGCGGAGGTGCACATCCCGCTCTTCTATCCCACCGACGAAGCCGAGGTCCGGCAGATGTTCGTGATCCTCGCGAAGAAGCTCGGGTCGCGCATCGCCATCGAGGACGTGCCGCCGATTCCGCAGCTCGGTCACCTGTCGGGCGCGGACATCGAGGGCATGGTGGGACGCGCCTGGCGGTCGTCGATCCTGGCCGGGGCGGATCACGTGACGCACGACGCGCTCGTGGAGGTCGTGGCGGGCTTCATGCCGTCGACGCAGGGGCTGGAGCGCGAGCTGCAGGAGACGGCCGCGATTCTCGAGTGCACCGATCGCCAGTTCCTGCCGCCGGCGATTCTGCAGAAGACCGACGTCCCCGGCGGGCGCGCGGCGCTGCAGGAGCGGATGACGGCGATCAAACAGCTGCTGAAGGAGCTGTAGAGACGGGTCGAACCTTCGACCCGTAGAACCTGGAACGAGAGACCCTTAGAACCTCAAGGAGGACACGTGGCACGGACAAGCTGGTTCGACGAGAAAGCGCAGCACGAGGCCATTCAGGAGCGCGCGAGCAAGCTGGAGTCATTCACCAGCGCGCTCGCGGACGGCGTCGTCTCGAAGCAGGAGCTCACCGGCCAGGAACAGCGCCTGCTGGCGGCGATGAAGACGCTCGAGCCGGACCTGAGCGATGCCCTGCATGCGAAGGTCACGACCGTGCTCGTCGAGCTGACCGCCTACAACGTCATGCGGACGCTGCACGAGCTGCAGGCCGAGCGGGCGCGGATGGCGTTCGGCAAAGCCTGAAGCGTCGATTGGCGATTGCCGATTGGGT
>WNFM01129372.1_pt2 | contig 16877 bp, 18 predicted proteins | sample 5400271 | NCBI WGS metagenome assembly WNFM01 (sample SAMN13153352, study PRJNA577476) | soil metagenome | isolation source: 60 cm saprolite on Douglas fir-dominated hillslope | place: USA:California | collected 2013-09-17
CCAGCCTGACCGTGCTCAGCGGGCCCCTGGCCGGGACCCGCCTCGACATCGACGGCTCCGAGGATGAGATCCTCGTGGGCGCCGATACGGGCTGCCGGCTCGTGCTCGACGTCCCCGGCGTCAGCCCGATCCACGCGCGCCTCTCGGAGAACCAGGGGGAGTTGATCGTCTTCGACACGCACAGCCCACATGGGCTGTACGTCAACGACACGCGCGTGAGCGGACAGGCACCGCTGCGGGACGGTGACGTGCTCTGGCTCGGGAAGCCCGGCGACGAGACGAGCGTCATGCTCCAGTGCCGGGTGGCCGGGGCCGCCCTGCCCGTGGTCGTGATGCCGGAGGAAGACCTGGGCGACCTCCTGGCCGTCACGCCCGCGGAGCCGCCGCCGGCCTCCCCGGTCGCGGCCGCGCCCGAAGCGCCGAGCGAGGACGTGTTCTTCATGGACGAGCCGGCCGCGCCCGCGGCGGCCGCCTCGCCGCCGGCGCCGCCTCCGCCGGCCGCGCCTCCCCCGCCCGCGGAAGACAACCTGTTCTTCGTCGAAGAGCCGTTCGACCCGTCGGCGGCTCCTCCCGCCTCCGCAGCCGCCCCCGCGCGTCCGGCTCCGGCGCCGGAGCCGCCGCCGGTGCCGCCTCCAAAGGCGAGCGCCTCCGCCAAGCCGGCGCCACGGCCGATCCGCCGCCACGGTCCGACACCGCCGCCTTCGGCCGCCCCGGAGCGGGATGACGAAGCCGAGCCGCCGCGGCCGCGCAGCGTGGCGCCGCGCCCCGTGTCCACGCCACGTGCCGCCGCCTCCGGTGGGCGGCGCTCACCACCCGTCGCCCTCATCGCGGGCGCGGCTCTCCTCCTCGTCGCGGTGGGAGCGGGTGTCGTGTTCATGCGCTCGCCGCGTGCGCCCACGATCGCGTCGATCACGCCGGCGCGCGTGGGGCTCGGACAGAGCGTGACGATCGCGGGCACCGCTTTCGGGACGACGCCGCAGGCGAACGTCGTCTCGTTCGGCGGCAAGCCCGGACGCGTCGTCCAGGCTTCGCCGACCCGCCTGCAGGTCGAGATCCCCGAAGTTCCGGCCGTGGCCGGCCGCGACACGCCGGTACCGGTCGTCGTCCTCGTGGAGGGACGCGAATCCAAGGCGGCGACGGTGGCCGTGTTCGAAGCCCCGCGCATCCACGGCATCTCGCCGTCGGTGGCGATGCCCGGGGAGGAGGTGGTGCTGGCGGGAGCGGGGTGGGGCGCCGGCGCCACCGTGCAATTCGGGAGCGTGGCCGCCACCGTTCTCGACTCTTCGCCGACGTCACTCAAGGTCACGGTGCCCGCGCTCCAGGGCGTGCCCGGCACGGAGTTCCCGGTGCGCGTGACCACCGGCGCCGACACCTCCAACCCCGCTCCCTTCGTCGTCGGCCGCCTTCCTCTCGTGCTCTCGATCTCGCCGGCGAGCGCGGCCCCCGGTGACGTGGTGACGGTGGCCGGCCGGGGCTTCGACGTCAAGCCGTCCGCCAACGACGTGCGCGTGGGGGGCACGCGCGCGCTGGTGGCCGCCGCCTCCGGCGGCGAGCTCAAGGTGATCGTGCCGCGCGCCGCGCCGGGAGAGACGACCGTCGACGTCCGGCTCCCGGGCGTGGAGCACGTCGGGCAGTCCCGGCTCGTGGTCGCCGCCGCTCCCGATCCCATCGACCTGCGCTTCGTGGCCGAGCCCTTCGAAGACACGCCCGGCCATGAGCACGCGGTCCTCACGACCGGCCTCGGCCCGGCGTTCGTGCTCAGCGCCAGCGGCGGCCGTTCGGTGGGCGAGCGGGCGCTGGAGGCGGAGCGACGGCTCAACGAGGCGGCGGCGGCGCTGAAAGGCACCGTCGACGGGGACGTGCGCGCGCGCGGTCTCGACGGCAGTCCTTCCCTCGTCGTGGCCGGCCGCGACACGCCGCTCCTCGACGTGACGATCGACGATGCTGCCGGCTACGAGGAGGACTGGACCGGCCTGAAAGACCGCGCGGGGCCCATCTCACCGGCGCGGGTGGCGGTATGGTGGGAGGCGGTCGCGCGCGACCTCGTGCTCCTCCTCGTGCGCGGCGACAAACCGCATTTCGCCGCGGACCTCGCCCCCGAAGGCCGCGTGCTCGCCGACCTCCAGCCGATCGCGCGGAAGTCCGTGGCCGTCGGCGTGCCGCGGCAGGTCATCGCCGAGGCGCGGCCGCCGATGCGCGAGGCGCTGCGAACGGTCGGCTTGCGGATACCGGCGAGCGTGAAGGAGCCGTCCGCCGTCGCTCCCGGCGGCACGGGGCAGCCGGCGGGCGCCGCGACCGCCGCTCCCGCGGCCGGTCCCGTGCTCCGGCTCGACGGCCGCTGGTCGGGCTCGGAAACGGACTCCGGCCGGCTGACCTACATCACCGCCGTCTTCGCCGGCACCGGCGGCACCTTCACCTACGAGCGCGCCCTGAGCGTCACCCAGCCCCTCCTCGGCGTCGTGCAGCAGAAAGGCGCCGTCCGCTTCTCGGTGCAAACGGGCGCCGGTCCCCGGTACTACCAGGGCAAGTGGGACGGCCAGAAGGTGACGGGGACGGTCTCCGTCGATCCCGGAGGCAAGACGACAGTGGGCACGTTCGAGCTCGCGCCCGGTTAGCCGTGCGTCCGAGCTGCCTGGACGTGCGAACCGATGCGCTATTGACCGCGTTGGTTTCGGCAGCGCTTCTTGCCGCCTCATCCGAGCCTCTACGGGCCCCACGAACGACGACACTCGCGATACGCGACGTTCGGGTCTTCGATGGCGAGCGGCTGATCCCACGGGCGACGGTCGTCGTTCGGGGGGATCGCATCGTCGACGTGTCCCCGGGGGCGCGCATTCCGAAGGACGCCGAAGTCCTGGACGGACACGGCAAGACACTACTCCCCGGGCTCTTCGACTCCCACACGCACACCGACGATCGGGACGCCCTCCGTCAATCGCTGGTCCTGGGTGTGACCACCCAGCTCGACATGTTCACGAGCGTGGAGTTCATGCGGCAGGAGCGGCGCGAGGAGCAGGCGGGCGCGGCCGCCGACCGTGCGGATCTCTTCGCCGCGGGGATCGGCGTCACCGCGCCGGGTGGCCACGGCACGCAGTTCGGCATGGCGATTCCTACGTTGAGCTCTCCGGCCGAGGCGGACGCCTTCGTGGAAGCGCGCATCAAGGAGGGCTCCGACTTCGTCAAGGTGATCCTCGAGGACGGGGGACGCGTCAAGATGCCCACGCTCAGCCGCGAGACGTATGAGGCCGTGGTCCGCGCCGCGCACCGCCGGGGGAAGATGGCCGTCACTCACGTGGCCACTCAGGAACACGCCCGCTGGGCGATCGAAGCCGGTTCCGATGGCCTGGTGCACGTCTACAGCGAGGGTCGGCCGGATCGGGATCTCGCGCGACTCGCGAAACGACGGGGTACGTTCGTCGTGCCGACCCTCACCGTATTGCAGAGCTTTGCACGCCTCGGGGGCGGTGCGAAGGTCGCCGATGACCCGCGGCTGTCGCCCTATCTCCCCGAGGGCGCCGTGGCCAATCTTCGTATGAGCTTCCCGGGCGGCCCGCGCCTCGAAATGTACGCGGTCGCGCGGGACATGGTTCGGCTCTTGAACGAGGAACGCGTTCCCATCCTGGCCGGCTCGGACGTGGGCAACGTCGGCACGACGTATGGCGCCAGCCTTCACGGCGAGCTGGAGTTGCTCGTGGAGGCGGGACTCACGCCGGTCGAGGCGCTCCGCGCCGCCACGAGCGTCCCCGCGAAGGCCTTTCGGCTCACAGACCGCGGCCGCATCCGGCCCGGGCTCCGCGCCGACCTCCCACGAGGGACATCGATGGGGTCTGGAAGGCGGGCGTTCGGGCCGATCGCGCGGGTTTCCGCGCGAAGGTTCAGGAGGCCCGCGCTATCGCGGAGCGAGAGCGCGAGGCTCCGCCTCCCCCGGGCTCCGACAGCGGTCACGTGAGCGACTTCGAAGACGGGACGACGGGCGCGCGCTTCGGCGCTGGCTGGTCGATCTCGACCGGCGCGGGCGCGGGCGGAGGATCGAAGGCGGAAATGACCGTGGTCGAAGATGGGGCGGATGGCTCGAAGCGCGCGCTGAAGGTCAGCGGAGACATCGCCACCGGCACCGCAGATCCGTGGGCGGGCGCAATGTTCTCACCCGGCCCCGAAGCCATGGCGGCCGTCAACCTCTCCACGAAGAAGGCCATCGCCTTCTGGGCCAAGGGCGACGGCAAGCGGTATCGAATCCTGGTCTTCTCGCGTCACCACGGCCCGGAGCCGCTCGTGAACACGTTCATCGCCGGACCGAACTGGGCCCGCCGCGTGATTCCCATGGCTTCGTTCGACGGCATCGACGGGCGGGACATACAGGCGGTCGTCTTTGCCGGCGGCCCTGAGGCCGGCCCCTTCGCCTTCGTCATCGACGACGTGCGAATCGAGTAGCGGGACGCGCGGCTAGAGCCGGCGACTTCGAGGAGGAGCTGGGTCCAGAGCGGAGACGGTTCCCGGCGCGGGGAGCTCCTTCGGACCGCGTGGCCAGCCGGGCCCGGTCGCTTCAGTCGGCGCGCTCCGTGTCGTCGCGCCTTTCCCGCGGCCCGCCCTCGAGGTGTGCACGCAGCGCGGCGCGCTCCTCGTCGCTGAGGCCGACGAACTCCAGGGCGGCCCGATAACGCACCACGCTCTCTTCGCCCGACGCGGGGTCGAAGCCGTGGATGAAGCTGCGCACGACGCGGCAGCGCAGCGTCAGCTCGCCGGATCCCCGCAGGGGCAGACGTAGCATCTGCACCGTGCCCGGCCGGAGGACGCACTCGACCTCCACCAGGGCCCCCGTCTCCGACAGGTTGACCACGGGGGCGGCGCTCGTCCCGTCGATCTTGCCGAGCACGTCGCCATGGATGGCCACCCGCGTACGGAGACGGCGGTCCTTGGGGGGCGGACTCGCCAGGCTCACCACGCGCTCTCGAGCCGCCGCGACGGCGCGCTCAAGCGATCGTGATCTCCTTGTTGAGGTAGACGTCCTGGACGGCGTTGAGCAGGCGCACGCCCTCCGGCAGCGGCCGCTGGAAGGCCTTGCGCCCGGAGATGAGGCCCATGCCACCCGCGCGCTTGTTGATGACGGCGGTGCGCACCGCTTCCTTGAAATCGCTCTCGCCGGAGGAGGCGCCGCCGGAGTTGATCAGCCCCGCGCGTCCCATGTAGCAGTTCGCCACCTGGTAGCGCGTCCAGTCGATCGGGTTGTCGGAGGCCAGCTTGTCGTACACCGACTTGTCGATCTTGCCGTACGGGCTCTCCTTGGTGGAGAGGGCGAGGTAGCCGCCGTTGTTCTCCGGCAGCTTCTGCTTGATGATGTCGGCCTCGATCGTGACCCCGAGGTGGTTGGCCTGGCTGGAGAGGTCGGCCGACACGTGGAAGTCCTTCTCCGCCGTCTTGAAGGCGGGGTTGCGCAGGTAGCACCAGAGCACGGTGGCCAACCCCAGCTCGTGCGCCTGCTGGAAGGCCACGCTGACCTCCTGGATCTGGCGCGTGGACTCCGGCGAGCCGAAGTAGATGGTGGCGCCCACCGCCACCGCGCCCATGTCCACCGCCTGCTTGACCCGCGCGAACATGATCTGGTCGTACTTGTTCGGGTAGCTGAGGAACTCGTTGTGGTTCAGCTTCAGCATGAACGGGATCTTGTGCGCGTACTTGCGGGCCACGATGCCCAGCACGCCGAGGGTCGACGCCACCGCGTTGCAGCCGCCCTCGATGGCGAGCTTCACGATGTTCTCGGCGTCGAAGTACAGCGTGTTCTTCGCGAAGGACGCGCCCGCGGAGTGCTCTATGCCCTGGTCCACGGGCAGGATCGAGAGGTAGCCGGTGTTGGCCAGTCGACCGTGCGAGAACATCTGCTGCAGCGAGCGGAGCACGGGCACCGGCCGGTCGGTGCCCACGAACACGCGGTCCACGAAGTCGGGGCCGGGCGCGTGGATGCTCTCCTTCGGTATGCCCTGGCAGCGGTGCTCGAGCAGGGCGCGCGCGTCGCTGCCCAGGAGGTCCTCGATCGCCTTGAGGTTGCCCGTCTCCGCCATCTTCGTCGTGCTCATGGAAGCTCCTTCTGACTAGTTGAGCCGCGCCGCCTTGTGGCGCAGCTCGGCGATCCGGGCCCGCAACTGGGGGTTCTCCGGGGCCTGGGGGACGGCTTCGACGTACGACTCGAGATCCGCCGCGGCCAGGGCGTAGCACTCCAGGGCGGCCAGGACGAGGCCGCGGTCCCGCACCTCCTCGACCGCCCCGGGGTTCAGGAGGACGAGCAGCTCCGCCGTGCGCAGGGCGCGCTCGTGATCGTCCGCCTTCAGGTAGATGGCCTTGAGGTTCCGCACCATGCGCGACAGCAGCGAGCGGGGCGGGCACGGCGCGAGCATGTCCGCCGCCACTCGAACCCGCCCGCCGTAGATGCGGTCGAGGCGATCCTGGCAATCCTGCGGCGTCAGCACCGTCCCGCCGTTGAAGGGGTCCACCAGCGCGTCGCCGCCCGCCGCCGAGACCCGTACGACGAAGTGCCCGGGCAGCCCGACGCCGTGCACCTCGACGCCTGCGCGGCGCCCCACCGCGATGTAGACCGTGGAGAGGGAGATCGGGATTCCCGTGCGCCGGTCGAGCACGTCGTTGAGGAAGCTGTTGCGGGGGTCGTAGTACTCCCGCGTGTTCCCGCGGAAGCCCTGCTCCTCGAAGAGCACGCGGTTGAGGCCGGCGACCGCCGCCTCCGCGGAGGCGCCGAGGCGGCCGCGCACGGTGGCCGCCATCATGTCGAGCCGTTGCAGATAGAGATCGACCTCGAGCTGCGGATACTCGTCGCAGGCCACCAGGAGGGAGGCGCGCGCGAGGTCCACCTCGTCCTCGGGGCGGGCGACCATGTCGATGAGCAGGCGCCGGTGCGACTCCGTCACAACGAGGACCTCAGGGAGGGGGATTATACCCGTAGTGGACAGGGCCGCACGTTTGGGGCATAAGGCGTGTATGAGCCCGCTCCCTGGATCCACGCGCGCGTGGTCGGTCCTGATCCTCGTCCTGGCCGGCGCCGCCGCCCTGGCCGCCGGCTGCAACGGGCACCCGGCCGCCCCCATCATTCCGACGGGTGACGGCGGCACGCTGAAGGCGGAGATCAGCGCCTCCGCGAGCGCCGGCCGCGCTCCCCTCGAAATCACTTTCACCTCCAACGTTCACGGCGGCGATGGAGCATACCGCTACCAGTGGTCGTTCGGCGACGGACGCACTTCCGCCGCCGCCAATCCCCGCGTGCAGTTCCTGAGCGGAGGGAGCTTCGACGTCCAGCTCCAGGTCTCGTCGGGCGACCAGACCGTCACCGCCGGTCCCCTGACCGTGCGCCTCGACTCGGACGTCCGGCTCTCCTGCGTCGCCGACCCGGAGGAAGCCGTCGCCCCCGCCGCCGTCTCCTTCCGCGCCGATCCCAGCGGCGGGACGGGAGCGTTCACCTACCGGTGGGATTTCGGGGACGGCACGTCCTCCACCGACCGCGCGCCCGTCCACACCTACGCGGCTCCCGGCGCCTACCGCGAGGTCCTCACCGTGACCAGCGCGGGATCGAGCGCGGTATGCAGCCGCGTCGTGACCCTCTACGGCGTGTTCCGGCTGCTGAGCTGCAAGGCGACACCCACCGGCGGCCGTACCGTCCAGTTCCACGCCACGCCCAGCTTCTGCCTCTTCAACGACTGCACGTACCAGTGGGATTTCGGGGGCAGTGGGAGCGGGCCGGGCGTGCACACCGCGCGCCCGCTCTTCACCTACGACGTCTCCGGCACCTATACGGCGACCCTGAACGCCTCCACCGACGGCGGCCAGCAGGCGGCCGCTTGTCGGGTCACGGTGACGGCGCCCTAGCCGTCGAGCCGCCGAACGTGCGTGCGAACCCCTCCTCGAGGCTGAGGGGCGCGTAACCGCATTCCCGACCGAACTGGGAATGGTCCAGCTCGGCGTCCTGGGTGAGGCCCAGCAGCGCATCGGGGCTGAAGAAGGATGGGGGCAGGACGAGGGCCAGCCCCGATGCCGCCACGCGGCACAGCGCAAGCGGGACGTGCAGGCGACGGCGCCTCAAGCCCTGGATGGCGACGATCTGGTCGATGAGGTCGCGCAAGCGCAGGACGGTGCCTCCCGACACGTTGTAGGTCTTCCCTCCGGCGGCGGGTGACCGGAGGACCAGCTCCACGGCGTGGACCACGTCTTCGACGAAGACGGGCTGGAGACGGGCGGTGCCGGGCCCGGGCACCGGACAGAGGAGAGGAACGCGGGTGAGCAGGGAGACGAGCTTCTGGAAGTGCAGCCCGCCGGCGGGACCGTACACCATCGTGAGCCGCAGGATGGTGTAGTCGAGTCCCGACTCCCGCACCAGGCGCTCGGCCTCCGCCTTGGACGAGCCGTAAGCGTTCTTCTGGGCGTAGGCGGCGGAGACGGCGGAGAGATAGACGATCCGCGGAACCTTCCAGCGCTGCGCGAACGCGATCACGTTCGCGGTGCCGCGCGCGTTGACCTCGTGCATGAGGTCCGGCGCCGCCGGTGGCATCACGGCGGCGGCATGGACGATGGCCGTCACTCCTTCCCCGTGCGAGAGGAGCGAGTCCAGGCGGGTGACGTCACCCCGCACCACGTCCGCGGCAAAAACCCGTCCCGGGTCGACGGGATCTCCGGGGAGCACGAGGCACCGGAGTCGCTCGCCGCTGGCGGCAAGGCGGGCGCCGAGACGCATCCCGATGTACCCGGTAGCGCCGGTCAGGAGAATCACGAGCCGCTGAGTATACTCCCGGCCCGGAGATGACCTCGCCCACGAGCGCCGATCCGCACGAGCGTTCCGCGCGCCGCGTCCTCGTGGCATCGGTATTCCTCGTCTCGGCCGTGCTGCGCCTCGCCGCCGTCGATCGGCCGCTCAACATCGACGAGGCGCTCTGGATCCAGCGCGGCGGCGCCTTCGCGGCCTCGCTGGCCAGGGGTGACCTCTCGGCGACCTACACGCGGCCTCATCCGGGTGTGACGACGATGTGGCTGGTGGGGCTCTCCGACGTGGGCGGGTGCGCCCTGGTCGGGCACCGGTCGTGGGAGTCGTGCGCTCACCGGCTGGCCGCCGACCGGCTCCCCCCGCTGGCGGCTTATGTCGTCCCGCGGTGCGTACAGGCCGTCGTCACCGCGGCCCTCCTCGCGCTGATGGCGTTGCTCTCGGTGGAATGGCTCGGGCTGTGGCCGGCGGCGCTGGGCTGCGGGCTTCTCGCGTTCGAGCCGTTCTTCCTCGGCTACCAGCGTTTCATCACCACCGACGCCCTGGCCACGGACCTGGCCGCGCTGGCGGCGCTCTGGTTCCTGCTCTACTTGCGCGAGGGCAGCCGTCGCCGGCTCGCCTTCTCCGGTCTCGCGTTCGGGCTGGCGGTGGCGACGAAACTGCCGACGGTATTGCTCGCCGTCCCCCTCTTGATCGCCCTCGTGGTCGTGGAGAGCGGCGGCTGGCCGGGGTTCCCCGCGCGCGGTTTCCGGAGGCGCGCGCTCGAGCTGACGGTCTGGGCCGTCGTGGGCCTGGCCGTCGTGGTGGCGATATGGCCTGTCCTCTGGGTGCGGCCGATCGGCATGCTGCGTCAACTCCAGGCGGATCTCGGGTCGGAGACCCAGGTGAACGCCTTCCGCTCGGACGACACGGGGTGGTTCTTCTACCTCCGCGTCCTGGCCTGGCGTTTCACGCCCCTGATGCAGGCAGGCGGCCTCATCAGTGTCGCCGCGCTCCTGTGGCCCGCCTGGCGGCGCCGCACGCCCCGCCGGGCGGAGCTGGAAGGGCTGGCCGGCCTCGTCCTGGTGCCGCTGGTGCTCCTGCGCCTGGCCGGCGAAGCCGGATTGGACCGCTACCTGCTGCCCGTCGTCCCGTTCCTCGCCCTGTTGGCGGGCGCGGGCTGGGCTCGGGTCCGTGCTCTTCTGGCCGCGCGCTGGCCAGGGCCGGCCGCGGCCGCTCTCGTCGCGGCCGTCGCGGTGGGTCAGCTGGCCATGCTCCTGCCGCACCTTCCAGAGGGCATCACGTTCTACAACCCGCTCCTGGGCGGCCCGGCCGCGGCCAGCCACGCCCTCCCGGTCGGGCAGGGAGAAGGGCTGGAGCGCGCGGCCTGGTACCTCAACACCGAGCCCGGCGCCGCGTCCCGGACGGTGGGGGTGCCCGGCTTCGCGTCCGCTTTCGCGCCGTACTTCCGGGGCCGGACGATCGACGCCCTGCCGCCTCACCCTGCCAACTGGCTGGCCGCGGATCGCGTGATCGTCTACATACGGCAGATCCAGAAGGGGTGGCCGGATCCCGTCGGCGTCGCCTACGTCACGTCCTGGCAGCGGCCGCTCTATACCGTCCGCCTGCACGGGTTGGACTACGCGCGCGTCTATGCCGGGCCGATCGTCTTGCCTCCGGAGCTGCGCGAGGTCGCACCGCCCCCGGCCGTGCCGTAAGCGGCCGCGGAGGCCGTGACCGCGGGAAACTCGAAGCGTTCCTCGGCGGCCTGACGCGCGGCGCTCTGCACCAGGCCGTCCACGTCGAGGACCGACTCCGCGCGCTGGACCTCCTCGAGGGTGGCCGCGGTGGCCGGGCTCCGGGGCACGAAGAGCTGGCAGCAGTCCTGGTCGGGCAGGGTGCTCACCTCGAACGTCCCGATGCGCCGGGCTTGCAGGGTGATCTCCTCCTTGTCCATGCCGACCAGGGGCCGCAGCACCAGGCCGCTCGCGACCTCGCCGATCACGGTCATGTTGTCGAGGGTCTGCGAGGCCACCTGGCCGAGGCTCTCACCCGTGACCAGGGCCCGCGCGCGGTGGCGCGCGGCCAGCACTTCGGCGATGCGAACCATGAACCGGCGGTACAGGACCACGCGCAAGGGGGCGGGGCAGGAGGCGACGATCGTCTGCTGGACCTCGCCGAACGGCACGAGCAGGAGGCGTGTGCGGAGCTGGTAGCGCGTCAGGATGCGCGCGAGTTCCGTCACCTTGTCGATGGTGGTGCGGTCCTGGAGCGGGAAGGCGTGAAAGTGGATGGGGAGGACGGTGCAGCCGCGCTTCATCATGCGCCAGGCCGCCACCGGGGAATCGATGCCGCCCGACATCAGCGCGGCCACGCGGCCCGAGGTGCCCACGGGGAAACCGCCCGCGCCCGGCTGGCGCTCGAACGAGTAGAGGATGCGGTCCGCGAGGACCTCGACGTAGACGGTGAGGTCGGGCTGCTCGAGGTGCACCGGGATTCCGGTCGCGACGTGGATGGCCGCGCCGAGCTCGCGCTCGATCTCTGGCGAACTGAGCGGAAAGGCCTTGAACGAACGCCGGGCGGTGACACGGAAGGAGGCCGCGCCGCGGGCGGCGACGGCGGCGGTGGCGTCGCGCTTGAGCGTGTCCAGGTCCACGGGCACCTGGTGCGCGCGCGAGAAGTTCGCCACCCCGAACAGATCGCCGAGACGGCGCTGTGCCTCCGTCCACGGCACGTCCTCTGGAAGATCGACGCGTAGCCGGCCGGCCAGGACGTGGACGCGGCCGCCCAGGTCGGCCAGGAGCCGCCGCGCGTTGACGGCCAGCTTTTCCACGAAGAACGGGCGGTTCCGGCCCTTGAGCGCGATCTCGTGGTAGCGCAGGACGACGTTCATCGCGTGTCCGCGCCGCCTTCCTGACGGCGGGCCTTCTTGAGGATCTCGGGCGCGGCCTCGCCGAAGTACTTCACGACGAAGCGGCTCCAGCTCGGGGTCTTGCGGAGGTTGTCGATGTACTGGTTCAGGGCGTCGAGGAGGGCGTGGTCGCCCTTCCGCACCGCGTAGGCGAGGCTCGCGGGTGGTCCGACGAAGGTGCCGAGCTCCAGCTCGGGATCCTGGCGCTGGCTCGCGATCGCGCTTTCCACGCCCCAGACCGCGGCGGTGATGCGGCCGGCGCGGAGGGCCTCGTCGAAGCCGCCGGGAGGGAGGCCGTCGTCCACGTTGGCCGCGGGCACTTCCGCCGCGGCCAGGGCCTCCACCATGTTCGTGCCCTTGATCGTGCCGACCTTCTCCTTGCGGAGCTGCTCGAGCGTGTGCACGGGAGGATGGGGCTTGCGCGTGAACACGACGAGCCGCGTCGGGAAGACCTCCGTCGTGAAGTCCACGAGCTTCCGCCGCGAGTCGGTGGCGGTGAAGCGGCCGCCGATGAGGTCGCCCTTGCCCTCGACGAGCGCCGGGATGAGCGCGTCCCAGGACGTCACCGGTACGGGCTTGAGCGTGAGGTGATGCAGGGCGGCGAAGCCCTGCAGGACTTCCTGATCGAAGCCCGGCGGCGATCCCGGGGCCAGCGAGAAGAACTCGGGCCGCCGGGTGTCCGGCATGACCAGGACGCGCAGGGTGCCTCGCTGGATCACCTCGGCGAGGTCGGCCGGCCGCGCGGGCGAAAACGCTCCGCTGGTGCCGACGAGGGCCAACGCGGCGATCAAAGGAGCAGCGCGCCGCCGCATGTCCACCTCCCCGTGCATCATAGACCGCTTCCCTGAGAGGCGTTCCCACGCCCTCGCGGTGCCGGCACCCGGATGCGCCATAATCGGGGTCGCATGGCGCCTGTCGACTCCGGTTACCGGTTCTGTCCGCGCTGCGGAGGTACCCTCGCCTGGCGCGCCCTCAAGGAGTCCGAGCCGCAGCGTCTCGTGTGCCAGGCCTGCGAGTTCGTGTTCTACCTCGATCCCAAGGTCGCCGCCTGCACGATCTGCATGGTCGACGGCGGCATCGTGCTCCTGAAGCGGTCGATCGAGCCGCGCCTCGGCAGCTGGGTGTTCCCGGGCGGGTTCGTGGACCGCGGCGAGGCCGTGGGCGCGGCCGCCGTGCGCGAGACGCTGGAGGAGTCCAAGCTCCGCGTGACCCTGACCGGGATCCTCGATGTGTACTCGTTCCCGAGCAGCGAGGTCGTGGTCGTCGTCTATGCCGCCGAGGTGGTGGGCGGCACCCTGGGGGCGGGCGACGAGTGCAGCGACGCGCGCGCCTTCCCGCCGGAGAGCATCCCCTGGGGCGAGCTGGCCTTCGAAAGCACGCGCGCCGCCCTCCGGGACTACGTGCATCGCTTCTTCCCGCGCGTGCGCGTGCCGCGCTGACCGTGGATCTCCTCGCCGAGTTCGACCGTGCGCGGGTGCTGGCGGGCCTGGGCCGGGTCGCGGAGGCGGTTCCCCTGCTCGACACGATCCTGCGCGCGGACCCGGCTCACTGCGGCGCCCTGATCCTGCGCGCGACGCTGCATTCCGAAGACCGCGAGTGGGAGAACGCGCTCGAGCTCAACGAGCGGGCGGCCCGCCTCTGGCCGCGATCGGCGGAGGCCCTCAACGCCTTCGCGCGCCTCCTGCATGCGCGCGGACGCGATCCGGAGGCTCTGAAGGTCGCCCACGAGGCCCTCGCCGTGCTCGGGGAGGGCGACAACTTCGCACAGACGGCCGCCGTCTACCTCACGCTGGTGTGGTGCCTGCGCGAGATGCGGCGCTACCGGGAGGCGATCGCGGTGGCCGAGGAAGGCCTCGCGCGCATGCCGGACGCCGTGCTCGCGCATTGGGCCTCTCAGATCGAGGAGGAGCTCGTCGCGGCGGAGAAGGAGCGTTGCTGATCGCGCGTTTCCGCTTTCGCCACGTGGAGACGGTGCGCTTCCGCGATCTCGACGCTCTCGGCCACGTCAACAACGCCGTCTACCTCACCTACTTCGAGTCCGCACGCATCGCGTACTGGCTGCACACGACGAAGCGGACGGGGCTCGGCGCGCTGGACATGATCCTCGCCCGCGCCGAGATCGATTTCCGCTCGCCCCTGGCCTACGGCGAGTCGGTGGAGATGTCCGTCGGAGCGACTTCCCTGGGCCGCTCGTCGTTCGTGCTCGAGTCCGACATGCACGAGCGCGCGACCGCGCGCCTCGTCGCGGAGTCGAAGAAGGTACTCGTTCACTACGACTTCGCCGCCGGACGGTCGGCGCCACTGCCGGCCGCGCTGCGCGCGCTCATCCTGGAGCAGGACCCGGAGGCGAAGCCGGGCCGCTAGGCCTGCGTCACTTCTTCTGGAAGGTGAAGACGACGCGCTCGCCGACGTGGCCTTGGAGGCGGAAGGTCACGGAGGTGGACGACACCTGGACGGGCTCTCCGGCGATCACACGGATGGTGCCCCCTGCCACTCCCGACGTGGTCATGAGATCGAACCGCCAGAGGCCGGGCTTGCCCGACGCCTCCACCAGCATGGCCTCGACGCGGTTGTCGCCTTCGATGGAGGCGGCGGTCCCGTAGGAGCGCCCGCGCGCCGGGAACGCGCTCCCACCGCCGTTCACCACCACCTGGAGACGCGCGCCCTCGACTCCGAGGTCGCTGGACCACGCGAGATCCCGGACCGTGCTCTGGAAGGGCAAGGGGCAAAAGGACGGATACGTGCGGAACTGGAAATTGACAACCGCGCTCGCGGTCGCACCCGTACACGAATTGGTCGCCGTGGCGGCGAGCTCATAACAGTCCGAACCGCCGGTCAGGTTCAGCGTGGTGGAGAAGGGCGATGAGCCGGTCACGGTCGCGCTGGCGTCCGACTGCCGCGGGCCTTTGCCGCAAAGGGTGACGCGGGTGGCCTGGAACTTCACCGAATTCGTGTTGGTCGCGTCCGCGGACACGGGCACGGCGGAGGAGCCGACGCAGTCGCCGTCCTTCGGCGCCGTGATCGTGATCGTCGGTGGGGTGGTGTCGCAGGGAGTGCGGGCGGTGACGGTGCGGCTCCGGCAGGCACTGGCGTTGCTCGGGTCCACGACACAGCCTTCCGCGCTGTAGGAGCGGTCCTGGGCGCGAACGTTACCCGCGGCGCGGAAGGTGGCCTGATACAAATGCGACTCGAGGCACGAGCCCGAAGCCTTCGTCCCGTCTCCGAAGTCGAAGAAGAAGCTGAGCGGATCGTTGTCCGGATCGGTGCTCTTGCAGAGGTCGAAGGTCACCATCAGCGGGCCGTTGCCCGACGGTGGATCGGGCTTGGTCGTGAGGACGGCGAACGGCGGGGGGTTCGTCGACGACGGCAGCGTGGACCACGACCAACTGGGTCGTGGTGGTCGTGCCGTTGTTGTTGCTGGCCACGACCGCGGCCGTGCCCGCCGCGGCCGCGCCCGCGCCTGCGATCCCGATGATGGCGGCGGTCCCGATCCCGCCGCCCACGAAGCCGGCCGGCAGCGCGGGGAACACCGCGACCGTCGCGTTGTTGAGGAACGGTGCGACGGGGACGTTCTTCTTGCACTCCTGGGCCGACTTCACCACGATGGGATCGAACTCCGCGGTGCGCGCGGGCTCGAAGGCCTTGTTCTGTGCCTCGAGGTAGTACTCGATCTTCTTGCCCACGAGCTTTTTGCCCGGCTTGGGCAGCGTGCCCGTGAAGCAGGGCTGCTCCGATTTCATCTCGACGTAGTACCAGCTGGGCACGCCTTCCGGCCGGAAGTAGACGCGGCTGCGCGCGAGCTGCGCGGCGGGCGTGAAGCACGCATTCATCTTGGGGTACTTGCCCACGACGATGCAGCCCACCGCCTTGTGGTCGATGGCCACGGCCTCGGGTCGGGCCGGCGCGGCCATGCCCACGAAGACGATGAGACTCAAGGCGACGCCGCGTCGGGTCATGGGAGCTCCGGCCGGAGGATGCGTCCGCAAACGAGGCCGCCGTCGCGTCCCCCAGGACGCGGGGCTCCTCAGGGTGAAGGGCAGACGGTAGCGGGGTGGCCGGTCGCTGTCAAACGCGTCGGCACGGCATCCTGAGTGGAAAATGAAGAACCCCATGCGTCCACGTTTGACGTGGCCGCATGGGGCGGGGTTCGGCGGTGCCGTCCAGCGAGCCTATTTCTTCATGAATGTGAAGACGATACGCTCGCCCGCGTGGCCGCTGAGGCGGAAGGTCGCCGACGCCGGTCCCAACAGCTCGACCTGGCCGCTGATGACACGCAGGCTTCCCTCCAGGATGGCTTCCGACGGCCTGAGGTCGATGTGCCACAGGCCACCCTTTCCGGCCGAGTCGACGAGCACGGCCTCGACGCGGTTCTCACCATTGACGAGGCGGGCGGTCCCGAACCCCCGGCCGGATCCGGGGAACGCCGGCGGCGCGCCGTTGATGACGACTTGGAGCCGTCCGCCCTCCACGCTCAGGTCGCTGGACCACACGGTCGTGCGCGAGACGTCCTTGCGCAGGCCGCTGGCGGCGAAGTAGCAGAATGTGTCATTGAAGACGAAGCCCGGTCCACCGACTTCGCTCGCTCCACACTCGTCGCGCGCCTGGGCGGTGATGGCGTAACACTGGAAGCCCGTCAAAGCCAGGTCGGCGCTGAAGGAAGAGCCAGCGCGAGTCCCTTCCGCACACACCGAAGGCAAGGGCGCGGAGCCGGCCGCCGAGGTCTCGCTCGAGCTGGGCGCGAAGCCCACAGCGCAATTCGAAAAGCTGACGGGCGAGGCACAGAAGGTCACTCGCGTGCCGTTGGTGGCCGCTTTGACGTTGAGCGGCGAGCAACTGAAGTAGATGCTGGGTGGCGGCGATAGGTCCACGGAGAGCTTCGGGCAAACCGAGCGGCCCGAGTCGACGATGACCTTCTTCTCCTTGGTCGAGCTGGCGCCGCTCGGATCCACGACGCTTCCCGACGCGTTGTACGTCTGGCTCGCGGCGCGCACAGCGCTGCTCTCGCGGAAGGGCGCCACCGGATACACGTGGCTCACGTTGCAGGGTCCCGAGGCGGTGTTTCCGTCACCGAAGTCGAAGAAGAAGCTCAGCGGGTCTCCGTCCGGATCGGTGCTCTTGCACGCGTCGAACACGATCGTCAGCGGTCCCTGCCCCTGCGGGGGTTCGGGGTTCGTCGTCAGCACTATGAACGGCGGATGGTTCGTCTTCGCGGGCGTGGTGGTCGTGGGTAGCGTG